>Ga0209262_10001170_pt1 | contig 11055 bp, 11 predicted proteins | sample Lowcelwee11metaG_FD_187171 | JGI IMG/M metagenome (GOLD analysis project Ga0209262, IMG submission 187171) | Freshwater pond sediment microbial communities from the University of Edinburgh, under environmental carbon perturbations - Low... | ecosystem: Environmental > Aquatic > Freshwater >...
TGATAAATATTTCAATAAGCTGATATATAATTCTCCGGATGAAATTGAGGCTCAGCAGTTCAGAAGCAAACTTTTTATTTTGTATAAAATCATGTACAATGTTGATGAGAAGAACAGCATTTACGAAACTCTTACTCCTGAATTAAGGCTGAAAAATCTTAAAGAGGCTTTGAGCCTTCTGGTAATTTTTAATTACTATTATTACATTCAGAGAACCGAAGGGGTCATTTTTATATTTGACGATATTGATAATCTAAAGCATGAGGAAAAAGACCTTATGCAGTATGTTATCCAGTACAGCATATCGCATCTTGTCGAGATGGGAAACAGACGGAACAAAAAAGGCGAGATAAATAAAATATCGTTCCTTATCACCTATCACAGTGAAGAAGATCTGGAATTCAACAAATTTCTTAAACCGTTCAAACAGGAGCTTCCGCCGTTAAAGAAAGATACTATGAGACTGCTTTTAAAGCAATTGAGCAAAGGTAAAAAAATGTCTTCAGAGGTGGAAAAAGTGATCCTGAAGCTTTCCGCGGGCAATCCTTTCTTTCTTGAGCAGTATTTCAGATTCGTTTTCACTGACGGCATGGTACTTGAAAAAGAGAATCAGCTGGAAAAAACGAAGCATTATAAGAAAAAGAATATACCAACGGATATTAAAGAAATCGTAAAACTCAATCTGGAAAAGCTCAGTCAGAAAGAGCTTGAAATTCTTCAGGCATGTTCGATTATAGGCGTTAAGTTTGACTATACGATAGTAAAAAAATATTATCCGGATTTTGAACTGCCGGATCTTGAAGATTTAACCAAAAGTAATTTTATCAAAAAGTATTATCTGGATAATCATTTTATATTTTCTCATCCGATCATAAACGAGGTTGTTTATTCCACATCGAACGAAGAAAAAAGAAAACAGTGGCATAAAGGTGTCGCCGAACTTCTTGAAGAAACAAAAGAGAAATCCAAGCTGGCTCATTCAAGCTGGATGGGACACCACTATTTCCAGTCAGGCGATCAGGAAAAAGCGTCTTACTATCTGAAGGAATCATTTAAAGACGCGATCGAGAAGAATTTTATCGAAAGCGCTTATCAGAACCTTCAGAAGCTTATAGCTTTCAACACCGATCCGGATACGAAAGACAAACTTATCATGGAAGAGATAAGGATCCTGTATAAGATGGACGATCAGGTCAAAGCGAGAAAAACATCATATCCTCTGTTGAGCAAATATGAGAAATCTACAAATTACGAGTTCTATTTCGAGATCATCGCAATGATTTTAGAAAATTCAATAAATTTCTCGCCGGCAAAAAGAGTGAAAGAGCTGCTTTATAAAGCGTCAAATATTTTAAGGAAGAATAAATTAACCGACGAACAAAAGGGCAGGCTGTATAAATTCTACGCTCTCTTTAAAAAGAACGAGGGAAATGTAAAACTGACTGTAAATTATATTACAAAAGCTTTGGGATATATTTCAAAAACAAAAGATTATGAGAGCAGATGTTTTTTACTTAACGAACTGGGACTTATATATGAATCGCAGTTCAGATTTACAAAAAGTATTTCTACTTTCCAGTCAGCTCTTAAAATTGCGGACAAGAACAATAATCTTAAATTCCAGTCTATCCTGCTCGGTAATCTTGGCAAGATCACATACAAGCTGGGAAAAGTAAAAGACTCAATAAAATACTATGAAAAAGCTCTAGACATCGCATCTCTGCTCAGCCTGAAAGATGTTGAGGGAGTATGCGCGGGTCAGCTTGGAAATATCTATCTTGAGATAAAAGATATTACTTCAGCCATGTCCAATTTCGAAAGATCATTAAAAATATTCAGAGCGCTGAATAATCTTGAAGAAATAAGCTACAGGCTTTCAGATTTCGGAGCCTGCAACATCTTCCATAATAATCCTCTTGAAGCGGAGAAATACTTTAATAAAGCAAGCAAGATATCAAAAGACATAAACAGCTCGCTTGCCAGAGCTTATGCTCTTCTTCATATAGCAAGGCTTAAAGTGTTAAAGAAATCATATGGCGAAGCCGAAAAGAGTTTTAAGGAATCGTTAAAGGTTTACAGAGAAAAAAAGCTGTATAAACGAATGGGCATGATATACTACTATATGGCCGAAATGTATTATAATGAGATAGTAGAGTACGAGGAAGATCCTTTTAACAAATATAAAAATGAGATCAAGGATGATATAAGCAGAATACTTAAATATATGAAATATTCGCTTCTGTATTCAAAGAAAGCAAAAAATATTCATTTTATCGCCCAGGCGTATCTGCTGCTTGGAAAAATACTAAAGCGCAAAAACAGAATAAAAGAAGCGATTTACAATCTGCAGGCCGGTCATTCGGCAGTTAAGATCTCTGACTATTCCAAATTGTACCTTGAACTGACATTCGAACTTTCGGAAGTTTACCTTAAAAGCTCAAGAACGAGAGATGCGCTTCTTATACTCAAATCTGCGCTTAAACTTGCTACCCAGAACAAGGATATGGCTACCCGGAATAAGCTTAAAGATATGATTAAAGAAATATCGGAATAAACGGAAAAGAATATGTTCCTGCCTGTTAACACGGATGAAATGAGATCTCTCGGGTGGGATCAACTGGATGTGATCCTGATTACCGGCGACGCATATATTGATCATCCGTCTTTCGGCGCTTCCATCGTTGGAAAATATCTTGTAAAGAACGGTTTTAAAGTCGGAATAATTTCACAGCCTGATATAAATTCTAACGCAGATTTTCAAAAACTTCCTGCGCCGAAATTATTTGTCGGTATTTCATCCGGAAATGTTGATTCAATGGTAAATAATTTCACTTCAAGCAAAAAGAGAAGAAAAAGCGACGACTACTCTGAGGGCGGGATAGGCTTTAAAAGACCCGACCGGGCAGTGATCGTTTATTCCAATAAAGCAAAAGAGAATTACAAAGGCGTTCCTATAGTAATAGGCGGGATCGAAGCAAGTTTAAGAAGAACAGCGCATTACGATTACTGGTCCGACACTGTCAGACGGAGCATTTTATTCGATTCAAAAGCAGATATCCTTGTATTCGGTCAGGGTGAAAGAACGGTTCTAAAGATAGCAGAAAGATTGAATTCAGGGATGAAAATTGAAGATATCCGTGACCTCAGAGGTACAGCTTTTATAGTAAAAAAAGATGAAGATATTTCAGAAAAATATACTTATGAACTGCTTCCTTCATTTGAGGAAGTGAGTAATGATACGGAAAAGTTCATAAAAGGCGAAAAAATAATTCACAGCGTAACTAATCCGTTTCTGAATAAAGGGCTTGTTCAGGAAACGAACGGAAGGCAGGTAGTGATCAACCCGCCGGTTTTACCGGACGATAATCTCGACGAACTTTTTAATCTGGAATTCGAAAAAAAGCCGCATCCGATGTACAAAGAAAGGATACCTGCTTTCGATATGATACAAAACTCAATAACGATACACCGCGGATGTTTCGGCGGTTGTTCCTTCTGCTCCATCGCCCAGCATCAGGGAAGCTTCATTCAGTCACGATCAGAAGCTTCGATCGTCAAAGAGGCAATGAAGCTTAGATCAAAGTCTGTGACGGATCTGGGCGGCCCGTCTGCGAACATGTATCGCATGCGGGGGCGCGATCTTGATAGGTGCATGAAATGCGTAAGACTGTCATGCCTGTTCCCGAAGGTCTGTCCGAATCTCGACACCAGCCATAAAAAACTCCTTCATCTGTATGAAACTGTCAAAGAGTATAAAAGGGTTTTCATAAACAGCGGGATCAGGCATGAACTTGCTCTGCTCGACAGGGAATATATAAAAACGGTCGCGGAAGAGTTCACTTCGGGACTTCTGAAGATCGCGCCGGAGCATACCGAAGAAAAAATACTTGAGCTGGTGCTCAAGCCTTCAATAGACAAATACGAAGAATTTGTCAGCGTATTTAAAAAATACTCAAAGAAAGAGCAGTATGTTCTTCCGTACCTGATCTCGGCATTCCCGGGAGTTACTCTTGAGCTCGCTGAGAAAATGTCGTCTTATCTGAAGCGGAACAACATCATGGTAGAGCAGGTGCAGGATTTTATTCCTCTTCCGATGACTATAGCAGCATGTATGTATTATACTGAAAAAGATTTTTTCAGCGGCGGAAAAATATATGTAGCTAAAGCTTATAAAGAAAGAGAAATGCATAAGGGGCTGATACAATGGTGGAAAAAATAAAGCCGGGGGCACATCAATGCGGAATAAGAAAAAGGAAGTCACCGATAAGAAAATAATCGAAGAAATTCTAAAGAAAGCGATCTTCTGCCATCTGGCTATGACTGACGGTGATCAGCCTTATATCGTGCCCTTGAATTACGGTTACAAAGATAATGCTCTTTATATTCACTGCGCTACGCAGGGAATGAAACTTGATCTGATCAGAAAAAATCCGAAAGTGGCTTTCAACATAACTCTTGATGCGGAATATCTTGAGGGATTGCTGACCATGAGATACAGGAGCGTCAGCGGCACAGGCAAAGCCTGCATTATTGAAGATGAGGAAGGCAAAAGATCCGCGCTCAACTGCATGACAGGACATTTCGGAGCAGAACCGTATGAACACAGCGCAGAAAGCCTAAGAACAATAGTCATGATCAAAGTTGATATCGATAGCACTACCTGTAAGATCAGTTATATGGATTAATCGGATATTGAGAAAGTGAATGAATCATAAGCTGGAGTATCATAAATGAAAAAGTGGGAATCAGCCTTACAGAGATTTATTGAAAAATGGAAGAACAGGAAGGATGTAATCGGCATTGTAGTGTGCGGAAGCTATATAACCGGAAATCCGAGTAAGCACTCAGATATTGATATTCAGATAATTCTTGACTCAAAAACGATTTGGAGAGAAAGAGGGAATGCGATAATTGACGGGATTCTTATCGAGTATTTCGCGAACCCTTTAAAACAGCATTATAAATATTTCAAAGAAGATCACGCATGCAGAAGAAAGAGCAATGCTCACATGTTCAGTACAGGGAAAGTGCTTTTTGATAAAACAGGGGAGACCAATAGGCTTATTAGAGATGCGAAAAAATATCTTATTAAAAAATATCCGAAAATGAGTAAAATTCAGGCTGAATTGGCAAAATATCATTTATGGGATATGTGCGATAATCTTGAAGAAGTTTATGAAGCAGGCAGTGACGATTTCCATTTTGTATATCACAACTGTTTATATGATCTGTTCGATACTTATGCGAAATATTTGAGATTTGATTCTCTGCCGGTTCATAAATTCAGACGGTTTCTTGTTGATGAAAAAGATAAGAAAAAATATCATATCGGCAATTTTCCGGATGAGGAATTTGTAAAAATGGCAATTTCCATTTTAGAGCTGAAAGGTAAGTCTAAAATGATGGAAGAATATATAGCTATGACCGGTCATGTGCTGGATAAAATGGGCGGTTTCAATATTGACGGATGGAAGATTAAAAGTCCTGCGTCTGACATTTAAAAAGAAACGGCGAAGGATTAGTTTATGGCAAGAGCACCATTTCAAGTACTTGTTTTCCCATACAAAATTGTTGAGGGAAATATTTATTATTGTATCTTTCGCAGATCGGACAATGGATATTGGCAAGCTATTGCGGGCGGCGGTGAAGATTTAGAAAATCCGGAAACGGCTGCAAGGCGTGAGGCAAATGAAGAGGCTGGAATCATTTCATCCTCTAAACTTATAAAACTCCAGACTGTTACACCAATTCCAGTTACCATATTCAAAGATAGCTTTCTATGGGGCGAAGATATTTTTGTAATTCCTGAGCACTCATTTGGAATTATGATCGAATCAGGAGATATCACAATCTCGAAAGAGCATACCGAGTTTAAGTGGGTGGCTTATGAAGAAGCCTATAAGTTATTGAAATATGACGGAAATAGAACTGCACTTTGGGAATTGGATAGAAGAGTTAGGGATTTAGGCCCAAGGGATTAGAAGATTAATGTAAATCAGCTTGGATTTGATTCTACCTCAGAATTTTCTCAAACTCAATTCTATATGGTTTAAAGCCTGATTTCTCGTGGAGACGGATTGATTTCATATTGTTTGATCCTGTTCCTGAGCGGAGAATATTTGCGCCATTGTCAAAAGCCCATTTTTCAATATAATTCATGAGAATAAGCCCGATGCCTTTATCCTGATTTTCTTCAGATACGAATATGTCCTGTATATCAGCAACTACAATATTGTAATCTTTATTGTCAAAAAATCTGACCCAGATATAACCTATTACAGACCTTTCATCATCTTCAATGATTTTTGCAACAGTTCTTGAATCGTTCAGACTTTGTCTCATTGTTTCGGTGAATTCATCAGTCTGAACTTTGAAGCTTAACCATTTTTTTTGATATAAGTCAAACGGAATTTTTCCGGCCAGTTCACTTTCACATTCATAATTTATTTTACAATGAAATAAAAGGATTGTATCAATATCTTTTTCAAGATCAATATCACGATAAATCAGCTTCATTCGGTACCCCTGACAGTTTGTTTAAATATTCACACATAAATTGATTCAATGTATCCAATCTCTTCTTCAGCCAATCACTACTCTTTTTTGATTTCAACCCGTCCGTTATTTTCCAGCAGAAAGCGAATTTAATGTAATCTTTAAGATATTGTTTTTCATTTAAGCTTAGTTTTCTCTGAGATTCATATTCATTTAAAAAAAATTGCATTTTAGCTATGTCGCATTTTGTTCCGGAATCGAAACACAGCTCGTAAATTCCTCTGCAGATATCTATCAGAAATACACCGTAAAATGAATCTCCGAAATCAATCATCACTTTAAGATTATTTTTGTTGAAAATAAAATTCTGGGGATCAATATCACCGTGAACTGTGCCTGAAGACAAGCCGGAAGTTTTTATGTTGTAAATGCTCCGGAATTCCGATTTTATTTTTTGAATAAAAATACTGTCATTCAAATAGTCGAAATCGGTTTCTTTGTACAGAATCCGATATAAAATCCGAGGAGTGAAGGGATATTTAGACGCACAGAAATCAGGTTTATAATTTCTAACGATCGAGTGATATAATCCTAAAGTGTTCGCTATCTGCCGGATATAAATATCCTCATTTTCAAATTTATTTGTGCCTTCAATGAACGAATAAACTACGCAGAGTTTTCCTTTGATCCTGATAAAAGGATATCCGTCCGGGGTTTTTAGTATTTCGGATATCAGGCTGAAATTCTTACTTCTTAAGTACTCAAAGAGAGATTGTTCATAGTAAACTATCTTTTCGCTTTCCGAATCTTCCTGAATAAAAATCTTGGCGAGAAATTTTCCTTTTGATGTTGTAAGAACAAAGTTGATATTTTCTCCTTCAGGCGTAATTGCAAAGCTGATAAAATAGCCCAGATCATATTTTTTGCAGATTATCTGAATAATTTCAGTGGATATTTTAAATTTGTTTTTCATAAGCTCTTAATATAGCTTTTTCAATCTCCGAAGAAGCTTATTATTATCCATGATGTCAACCGTTCCTTTAACAAATCCGGTCATTTTAATCTCCTGAAATTTTTCCAATCATGATTGTCTGGAAATGTTTCATGCCGTTCTTAGAATAAAAATCAATCGCATTATTATTGTTTACCGATGTAAACAGCTTATAATATTTTATGTCTTTCGATCTGAAATACTCCAGTGCTTTATCAAACAATTGTTTTCCGATTCCTTTGTTCCTAAGTGAAGGTGAAACCATATAGCCGGATATTGAACCGATTTTTTTAATTTTATAAAAATCAGCCTGATTCTGAATGAATAAAGTAATATATCCGACAATATTTGTTTCTTCCATAGCCAAATAAGTAATTGCATTCTCACTATCAAGTGTCTTTTGGAAATACGACAGGATGTGCTCATCTTGCAGGTCATCAATATCGAACAACTCATCATCGTGGGATTGATATTCCTCAAAGAATTTCTTTGATAGATTTATCAGTTCATTAAAATTATCAGTATTTTGGAGGATCTTAATTGACAGCATGGGAATCTTCTTTTTTCAACAATTTTCTCAAAATGTATATTTTTTCAAGGTCTTTATCGTTATTTTTATTTTTTCTGTAGCTGTCTTTTGAAGATTTCATGTAAACCTTTAAATAATCTTGGGCTGTCAGTTGCCTATAGACAGCTCCTTTATCTTCGACAGATTGCGATCTCGCAGGATCAACATCTGCGTAAGTTATCAGTTCTTCAATGCCTGCAAAAGATATCCTGAAATTACCTTTAATAAATTCGTGTTCTTTTGGATCAAAAAGTAAAAATCCAGCTTTTTCAATAAAAGATTTAAAAACATCCCAATCATTATTTAAATAAATTGATGGAACAAGTATATCTATATCATTAGGAAAAAAGTCTATTCCTGTAACAGTTTGAAGTCCCATAGAACCATAAAGGAGCGGAACAATCCCGAACTTTTCATTTAAAAATCTGGTGACAGAAATAAATTCTGAAAAATTTTGTGTATATCTGTCATTTTCTTCCATCCATTTTTCACAGTAGTCTATCCAAAGTCTTTTATGTTCTTCAGGACTGACTATCCTGTTTTTAAGGTCTGATATATTTTTTATCCCTTGCTTAGGGCCTTCAAAATGAAGGTGCTCATATAAAGCTCTTGAACCTTCAATTTCAGACAAGTCTAAGAGCTCCGCCTTAATCATCTTTTCCCTGTTTTCATAGGCGGCATAAGCTCGGGAATGACCGTCTATCAGGCTATACTCATTATTGATCACGGTAACAAGAACAGGCGGTAATTTTTTCTGATCCCCTGCTTTCCAGCACTCGCGAACGCCGTATAATTTTTCTTCACTTAAATACCAGTTATTAGGCCTTAAGCTCAAGATGTCTATATGATATATATTTTCGCAATTTTCAACAATCATTTTAACCGCATTACTTTTTTATACAATATAACTAACCTGAACAAACCGGTCAAGAAAAAGAAATATATTTCTATTTGACATTGAATTTTAAAAAGTTTAAATATTGAGAATATAATTGGATTAAATAACTTATAAGGATTTTTATGAATTATTTAATTGAACAGAGAAAATTAAAAGTAAGCGAACTTCAGCAGATGAAAAACACTACAGGCTGGGCTAAGTTCGAGGACTCCGTTGTTGAAAAAGCTTTGGAAAATGATCTTTATTCAGTATGTATAACCGACAAAGGGAAATTGATAGGGGTCGGAAGAGTTATCGGCGACGGCGCGATGTATTTTTATATTCAGGATATAATTGTTATCCCTGAGTATCGGAAAAAAGGCATCGGCAGGCTGATAATGGCCAGTATTGATAATTACATTCAGAACAATGCCTACAACAACTCTTTTATCGGACTGATGGCTGCGGATGGAGTTAAAGGATTTTATACTAAGTTCGGATTTGCGGAAAGACGGGATAACAGGCCGGGTATGAGTAAAATAATTAAAAAGTAAAATTCAATTCCAAAGGAGAATTTTTATGAATGAAATAAACAGTAAAATGATAAAAAAGACAAAAGTTGTCAGCGGGCTGGTTTCAGAAGTCTGGAAGAAATGGGCTACTCATGAAGGATTACTCACATTCTTCGGGGCTGATAATAAGATCGAATTAAAACTTGGCGGCGCGTTTGAAATATATTTCATCGAAAAAAATCCGTACGGTCTTAAAGGCAGTGAAGGCTGTCAGATCATAAGCTTTCTACCCGAAAGAATGCTGTCGTTTACCTGGAGCGCGCCTCCTCAATTTCCTGATATCCGCAATCATGAGCATAAAACATGGGTAGTAATAAATTTTAGGATCATGCCCAACAGCAGGACAGAAGTCGAGCTTATTCATCTGGGCTGGCTCGACGGGGAAGAATGGGATAAAGTTTATGATTATTTCGATAAAGCATGGCAATCAGTGCTCGATTCTCTTGAGGAAAGCTGCGGGAAATGTGAAGAGCCTGAAAATAAAGCTAAGAAAGTTGTAGGGATCGGCGGGATCTTCTTTAAAAGCAGCGATCCTTTCAAGCTGAAAGAATGGTATAATAAACATCTCGGACTATATACAGACGATTACGGGACAAATTTCGAATCCAGGGATTCTGACGAACCTTCAAAGAAGACTTATCTGCAGTGGAGCCCGTTCGCTGACAAAACAAAGTACTTTGAGCCGTCTCAAAAGCAGTTTATGATCAATTACAGAGTAGAGGATCTTGTAGCGCTGGTTGAAGAATTTAAAAAAAACGGAGTAACGATCCTTGATGAAATGGAAACCTATGAGTACGGAAAATTCATTCACATCATGGACATTGACGGAAATAAGATCGAGCTCTGGGAACCCGTCGTTGAGGAATATGATAAAATCGTTGAAGGAAAAACGAAATAAAAATTAAACTTCAAATGCAGGAGAGTATATGAAGAAAGAATTTTTGATCATTTTAAGCGCAGCTGCTTTTCTTTTAATTATCAGTTGTACCGCTGGTCCGAATAATGTTGTAAATATTCTTGAGATCACAAAAGAACCTGTAGGTTTCTGGTACGGTCTCTGGCATGGCATGATATCGCCCATTACATTAGTAATTTCATTGTTCAGCGATAATATAGGTATGTATGAAGTATATAATAACGGCGGATGGTACAATCTCGGATTTCTGCTTGGTGCCGGCGGAGTATTCGGCGGAGGAATTAAGATCATCATTTAAATAATCATCTTTTTAAGAAGGCTGTTATTCCTGTTCAAATGCACAGGTTTTACGGCAAGAATTATGTGGCAATAATAGGTGAAATTGAATAATATGAAAGCGAATAAAGAATTTATTGCGGTAACAATGGATGCGGGGATCAGAAATGAAAGGGATCATGACTTTCTCAACCGGGAATACACAGATTTTATAACCGGACTGGGACATATTCCTTTACTTTTACCAAATACTCATGCGGCTGTTGAAATATTATGCAAAATTCCGGTGAAGGGGATCATTTTCAGCGGTGGCAGCGACATAGGGATAGATTATGCTTCACTAAAAAAAGATCAGGCAGT
>Ga0209262_10001172_pt1 | contig 11050 bp, 6 predicted proteins | sample Lowcelwee11metaG_FD_187171 | JGI IMG/M metagenome (GOLD analysis project Ga0209262, IMG submission 187171) | Freshwater pond sediment microbial communities from the University of Edinburgh, under environmental carbon perturbations - Low... | ecosystem: Environmental > Aquatic > Freshwater > Pond...
CGCGACGCAGATTCAGGTCGCGCACGTGTTCGGCTTCACTGCCGTCGCAATCGGCGTGTGGCTGGCGATCCTGATCTTCAGGGCGCTGGCGAGCGGTGCGATGCACCTGTTCTGAGGCAGATCGCGCGTCGCTGCGACCGGTCCGGGGCTTGACCCAAGACCGGCCGCAGCGGCGTCAGGTGGAGCATGAAGGTCGTCGGCGGTATGCTGGCGCGCAGCGGTGGCCCGGGCTGTGGGTCGCGCCGGCAACCAACGACGAACTAAACACAGCCATGGGGTTCATTGATGATCAAGCACTTCATCGGGGCAATTACCGGCAATATCGTCAGCCTGCTCGGCACGATACTGATCGTGGTGAGCCTGCTGCTGATTGCGGCCTTGCTGATCATGCAGGCGATGGGTTTCGAGGGCGGCGCCTACCTCGGCATCCTGACGTTCGTCATCCTCCCGATGCTGTTCCTGCTCGGGCTCGCGCTGGTCCCGATCGGACTCTGGTGGCGCAAGCGGAAAGACGCAAAGCTCTCCGCGCAGGGCAAGGACGTCGGGCACCTTCCGGTGATCGACCTCAACAAGGAGAGCACGCGCGGCGTGCTGATCACCTTCGTGGCGCTCGCGATCCCGATCCTGGCGCTCGCGGCCGGCCTTACGTTCAAGGCCGTCCACTACATGGACTCCGACGAGTTCTGCGGCATGGCCTGCCACAAGGTCATGGAACCGGAGCACACGGCCTTCCAGCGCTCGCCCCACGCGCGGGTTGGCTGCGCCGGCTGCCACATCGGGCCGGGTGCCGAGTGGTTCGTCAAGGCCAAGATCTCGGGCTCCTGGCAGCTCATCGCCGTCGCGTTCGACCTGTACCCGCGCCCGATCCCGACGCCGGTGCAATCGCTGCGGCCGTCGAGCGGCACCTGCGAACAGTGCCACTGGCCGACCAAGTACCTCGGCGACCGGCTCAAGGTCCGCACGCACTACGCCGAGGACGAGGCGAACACCGAGCTCAAGACGGCGCTGATGGTCAAGGTGGGCGGCAATGTGGCGGGCCAGTCGCAGGGCATCCACTGGCACGTCGATCCCAACCATCGCGTCCGCTACCGGGCCGATCCCACGCGCGAAACCATGTACGAAGTCGAGTTGACGGACCTGGCCGAGGGCACGACCAAGCTGTACAAGGGCGCAGAGCCAGCCCCGGAGGGCGCGGAGTGGCGCACGATGGACTGCGTGGACTGCCACAACCGGGCCTCGCACATCTATCGCAGCCCGGAGTTCGAGCTTGACCTCGCGCTCGAGCAAGGCCGCATCGACCGCGCGCTACCCTACATCCGCAAAGAAGGCCTGCGCATCATCACCGAGAAGGAATATGACTCGCACACAGCGGCTCGCGAGGGCATCGCGGCTGCGCTGAATTCGTTCTATGCGCAGAATTATCCCGACCTCGCCGGCACGCCCGCCGTCAAGCAGGCCGGTAAGGCACTGGGCGACGCCTATGCGTGGAACAACTTCCCGCACATGAAGGTCAGGTGGAACACCTACCCGAACCACATCGGGCACCAGGAGTCCCCGGGCTGCTTCCGCTGCCACGACAATAAGCACAAAACCGAAGGCGGCGAGAAGATCGGCAAGAAGTGCGGCACCTGCCACAACATCGTGGCCGAAGAGGAGAGCGATTCGGCGCTGCTGCAAGAACTGGGCATCCAGGAAGCGCCGCCCGCGCCGGCTGCTGCGGAGCCGGCTGCAGATGCAACCGCCTCCGCGACCGCTGAAGCGGCGCCTGCCGCGGGTGCCTGACGCCGGGAACCGCGTGGCGGAGGGCGCGGGCATCGTGCGATGCTCGCGCCCCTCATGCCCCTGCTGACCCTCATCGACGCCGAACTCGCGTTCGGTTCGCATCCGCTGCTGGACCGTGCCGGCTTCAGCCTCGAACCCGGTGAGCGGGTCGGCCTGATCGGCCGCAACGGCACCGGCAAGTCGTCGCTGCTGGAGGTCATCACCGGCCGGATTCCGCTCGACGACGGCGAGTACCAGAAGCCGGCGGGACTGCGGATCGTGTCCATCCGGCAGGAACCGGACCTGCCGGTCGCACCCACGCTGCGTGAGTCGCTGGCGCTCTGGGTCGGGCTGGACTCGATCGAGGACGACCGCGCGCGCTGGCGCATCGATGCGCGACTCGTCGAGTACCTGCACCGCTTCGGCCTCGAGGGCGCGTCGACGACGACGGGGCTCTCAGGCGGCGAACGCAAGCGCGCGGCGCTGGCCGCTGCGTTCGCGCTTGAACCGGAGGTACTGCTGCTCGACGAGCCTACCAACCACCTCGACATCGACGGCATCGAGCGACTCGAGCAGCTGCTGCTCGATGGCCCCGCGGCGATCGTCGTCACGCACGACCGCTCCTTCCTCGACCGCGTAGCCACCCGCATCGTCGAACTCGACCGCGGGCTGCTGCGCTCGTTTCCGGGCAATTATGCGGCGTATGAGCGGCGCAAGACGGAACAGCTCGCCGAGGAAGCGGTCCTCAACCGCAAGTTCGACAAGTTCTGGGCGCAGGAAGAAGTCTGGATCCGCAAGGGCGTCGAGGCGCGCCGCACGCGCAACGAAGGCCGCGTCAAGCGACTCGAACGATTGCGGCGCGATCGCGATGCGCGGCGCGAGCGGCTCGGCAACGTCAAGCTCAACGTGGACGCCGGCGAGCGCTCGGGCAAGCTGGTTGCGGAGCTGCGCAACGTCGCCAAGGGATTCGATGGGCGGATGGTCGTGCGCGACCTCGACCTGCGGGTGATGCGCGGCGACCGGCTCGGACTCGTCGGCCCGAACGGCGCCGGCAAGTCGACGCTGTTGAAGCTCATCGTCGGCACGCTCGAGCCCGACGCGGGCGAAGTGCGCCTGGGCACGCAGCTCAACGTTGCGTACTTCGACCAGCTGCGCGCCCAGCTCGATCTCGACGCGACGGTCGCCTCGACGGTCAGCCCCAACTCGGACTGGGTCGGCGAAGGCGAAGCGCGCCGTCACGTCGTGAGCTACCTCGCGGACTTCCTGTTCCCCGCGCAACGCGTCGACTCTCCGGTGCGGATGCTCTCGGGTGGCGAGCGCAACCGGTTGCTGCTCGCGCGACTGTTCTCACGCCCGGCCAACGTGCTGGTGATGGATGAACCCACCAACGACCTGGACATCGAATCGCTGGAGCTGCTCGAGCAGACCCTGCAGGACTACCCGGGCACGCTGCTCCTGGTGAGCCACGACCGCACCTTCCTCGACAACGTGATCACGCAGGTGCTGGCACCGCTCGGCGACGGGCGCTGGCAGGAATACGTCGGCGGTTACAGCGACTGGGTACGGCAGCGGCCGGCCCGCGCCGCGGTGACGAATGAGAACGGACCCTCACCCCAGCCCTCTCCCACCAAGGCGGGAGAGGGAGCCAGGAAATCGCCGACCAAGCTCAGCTACAAGGAAACGCGTGAGCTCGAGCAACTGCCGGCACAAATCGAGGCGCTGGAGGCCGAGCAGCGTGCGCTGACCGAAGCGATGGGCAGCAACGATTACCACAAGCGCGGCGGCGAACAGATGCGCAAGGATGCGGCACGCGCAACCGAGATCGAGCAATCGCTCGAGACCGCGTTCGAACGCTGGGCTGAACTCGATGCGAAGAGAACCGAGCTGACCCGGGGTTGATGCCAGTGCTCATCGCGAGACGACGGTCGCGACAGGCCTGAGACAACCGCGTCATCCGCCCCCACCCGGGCAGAAAAAAGCGCCCGCACCTTGCGGTGCGGGCGCGAAGCGTCCATGGGACGCCAGGGGGTCAATCAAGGCAGTGTCTGTGTTCCACCGTCGGTCGGGTCTTTCGTCCAACCGAGTGCTGGCCAGTCGACCTGACCGGAGAAGTGGCAGTCGGCGCAGCCGTTGTCCTTGCCGTATGCCTGCTCCTTCGGCGCGACTTCGTGATCGATCTTGAGCAACAGCACCGTGTCCAGGAACTCATGTTCGCCCGTGTAGACCTGGACACCGGCGTTGTAGGCCGGGGAGTAGCCCGCGCCGTCCTGCAAGGCACCGGTCCAGTTGAACTTGCTCCAGTAGGCGTTCGGGCCGGCGGCCGTGCCGTACAGGTGCGGGACCAGCACCGTCTTGTTGTTCTTGTCGAAGGGCTGGTTGCCGGTCATCTTCTTGAACGGGTAAATCTTCGCCTCCGCGTCCCGGTACGTGGCGGCCGGCGAGCCGAGGTCCATGGGCAACGTCGTGTATTTGTCGTTGAAGCCCATGATGACGCGGTTCCACTTGCGGTTGTAGTAGCGCAGCGTCGGGCGCACGTTGGTGCCCCACGTGAAGCAACCCTTCTGCTTGCTGTAGGTCGAGCGGTTGACCGCGCCCGTCGCCGTGACGCCCAGCGGGGTCTTGGCACAGTCAGCTGGATGCGTTTCCGTCGAACCGGTCGGCGGCGTGAAGCCCGCCGAGGCCCAACGCCAGTCGGTGTAGGTGGAAACTTTGCGAGCAAACGTCGGGATGTGACACGTCTGGCAGGCGAGTCTGTCATGCGACCTCACGAGGTTCTCGACCGACGTGCCGATGTGGATGCTGGTCGCCGCGCCGTGGCAGTCCGTGCAGTCCTTCATCGTGCCCTGGTCCACTGAGTGGTACATGAAGCCACCGATGCCGTGGTCGAGCATGTTGCCAGAGGCGTCTTTCTTCGCCTGGTGGCAGGCCACGCAGGTCATGTTGCCGCCCTTCTTCTGCGTGCCTGTGGCCTTGGGATCCACGCCCATGTGCACGTCTTCGCTGCGGTGCAGGTAGGTGCTGACGTCGGCATTGGGATCGGTGGGCGGGAGCAGCTTCATGCGCGTCGAAATGTCGCCGTGCTTGACGTTGTCATCGCCACCCGCGCGGCTGTGACAGAACACGCAGGTGGAGCGCGGTGGTATGCCCGCGTTCATGCCGACGCTCTGCGCCACCTTCTGCAGGTCCACCTTGGGATCCGGTCCACCGACGAGGGCCGGATTGGCGAGGTTCGGGGTCGCCACCTTCTCGTAGGTGCCGGTCTGGTCGTGGCAGGCGAGGCAGTCGATGTTCTTCGGGTTGCTGAAGTCGAAGTTCTTGTCGCCCCAGCCGTAGCCAATGTGGCACTGGCTGCAGCGTCCTTCGTTCGACGGGACCGCCTGGCAGAAGTTGTTGATCAGGTCCTTCTTGCCGTGGATCGTGCCTTCGAAGCCCTTGATGCCGGTGACGGTGCCTTCCCACTTCCAGTGGGCGGTCTTCATCACGTCGTCGCCGATCTTGCCGTGGCAGGTCAGGCACTGTGTCGTGCCGGTGTACGGATTCGCTGTGAAGTAGCCTTTGTGCAGGCCTGCCGGATCGTAAGCGCCTGACGGCGCGCGGCAGTCGTTCACGTCGACCGTGCCGTTCTTGTCCGTGTCCTCAGTGGCCAGGTCAGCCACGCCGTTCTGGTTGAGGTCCCAGCAATTCAAGCCGCTGGCGCCGGCGGTGCCAGGCGTCCCAGGGGTGCCAGGGGCGCCGTCGGTTCCGTCCTTGCCGTCATCGCCCGAACAGGCCGCCAGGCCGAGCATCGCGGCGGCCACGAAGATGGGTAGTGCAAACGTTCGTCTGAGCATGATCGCCTCTCCTGGCGTCCTTTCTTGTGCCCTTTACGTTTGCATGGAGCGTGCCAACCGCGGACAGGAATCCGTCGCCGTGTCCAATCAGCAACTTGCACGCATGGGGCCGCGCGCGCTGCGGCTTTCCACGACCCGCCGTCACTGCCATGAACGGCATACTGTCAGGCGTGACCTGCCATCCGTGGCAGTCGAATGCAAGGAACCTCATGGCAGCACCACCCGCCGAACTCGTGGCATTGCTGGAACAACTGCCGGGCTGCAGGATCCTGCTCGATGCCCGCTACCGCATCGTTGCGGCCAATCGGTCCTACCGCATGCATTGCAGCCATGATCCGGACGCCGACGTGATCGGCCGGCACTGTTACGAGGTGTCGCACGGCTACGACCGGCCTTGCGATCAGTCCGGCGAGTCCTGTCCTCGCGGCGCAGCACTGGCTTCCGGCACCGCGGAGCACTGCGTGCACGTGCACCACTCCTCGCGCGGAGCCGAGCACGTGCAGGTGGAGATCGCGCCCCTGCGCAATGCCCGCGGCCGGATCACGTTCTTCGCCGAGCACATGCAGCCGCTGCAGGGCGCCTGCGCGATCCAACCAGCCGCAGGCCTGGTCGGCCGCGACCCGTCATTCCTGCGCATGCTCCAGCTCGTCTCGCGTGTTGCGCCGACCGAGACCTCGGTGCTGCTGCTGGGCGAGACAGGCACCGGCAAGGAAATGATCGCGCGCGCCACGCACGAAGCCAGCCCGCGGGCCAGCGCTCCGTTCGTTGCGGTCGACTGCTCGGGGCTCACGGAGACGCTGATCGAGAGCGAACTGTTCGGCCACGAAAAAGGCTCGTTCACCGGCGCGATCGCGCGCAAGACTGGGCTGGTCGAGTCCGCCGCCGGCGGCACCCTGTTCCTGGACGAGGTCGGTGACATCCCGTTGACCCTACAGGTCAAGCTACTGCGCCTGCTGGAGACTGGCACCTACCGGCGCGTGGGCGATACCGAAACCAGGGCAGCAAATTGCCGGCTGATCGCAGCAACGCACCGCGACCTGCCACAGCTGGTGCGCGAGGAGCGATTCCGGAGCGATCTCTACTACCGGATCAGCGCATTCCCGATACATCTGCCGGCGCTGCGCGAACGGCGCGCGGATATCGTCCCGCTGGCGCGCGCGTTGTTGCGCCGCGTGCGCCCTGCGCACCCACAGTCGATCACCGAGGCTGCGCTCCGGCAGCTGGAGGCGCACGACTACCCTGGCAACGTCCGCGAACTGCGCAACATCATCGAACGGGCGAGCCTGATGGCGGAAGGCGCGCCGATCGACCTGAGTCACCTGCCTGACGCAGTGCGGTTCGCCCGGCTGCCGTCCGCGTCGACGAAGCCCGGACGCAATGGCCAGAACCCGCTACAAGCGGCGGAAACGGCCGCTCTGCAGCAGGCCCTGAACGACCACGGCGGCAACCGGCGCGAGCTCGCCGCGACGCTCGGCATCAGCGAACGCACGCTGTATCGCAAGCTCCGCGCCCTCGAGGCGTGACTGGCGTCCGGCGTGGCTGACTGAAGTAGCCGGCCATCGGAACTGTTCGGCGAGGAGACGTGAACTAATCCCCTGGCCGTGACTTTGGCTGCAGGATGCCCTCGAACCGGTGCCACAGCGTGGCCGCAAACTTGCGTGCCTCGTCCAGCAGCAGTACACAGGAGGCAACCAGCGCGGCCAGCACCCAGTCGACGAGCGCCAGATCGATGGTGCCGAAGATCACCTGCGCCGGCTGCCAGTGCACGACCAGTGCCTGCAGGATCAGGACCGCACTGAGCGACCGCCATAGCCAGCGGTTGCGGAAGAAAGTGCGGTTGAACGCCGTGCCGTTCTCGGCGCGTGCGTTGAATACATTGAAAAACTGAAACAGCACGAACGTCGTGAAGGCCATCGTCAGGGCGTAGGTCTGACCCCGGGGTTGGGCGTAATGGAAGAGTCCCAGGGTACCCACGGCCATGGTCAGGCCGTAGACGAACAACCTGCCAAAGCGGGCCCCGGTGAGGATGCGCTGGCCGAGCTTGCGCGGCGGTTCGATCATGACGCCGGAGCGCGCCGGCTCCACGCCGAGGCTCATTGCCGGCGGGCCGTCCATGATGATGTTGATCCACAGGATCTGGATCGCATTGAACGGGGTGGCCCAGCCGAGCAGGCTCGCACCGAGTACGGTCTGGATCGCGCCCATGTTGGTGGACAACTGGAAACGCACGAACTTTACGATGTTGTCGTAGATGGAACGGCCTTCCTTGACGGCGCGCACGATGGTGGCGAAGTTGTCGTCCGTGAGCACCAGGGTCGCCGCCTCCTTGGTCACCTCGGTGCCGCTGATGCCCATGGCGACACCGATGTCCGCCTGCTTGAGCGCCGGGGCGTCGTTCACACCGTCGCCGGTCATGGCGACCACGTGACCAAGACCCTTCAGTGTCCGAACGATCTTGACCTTGTGCTCCGGCGCAACGCGGGCGAACACCGCCACCTGTTCGATGCGTGCGCTCAACTCGGCGTCGGGAAGGACGTCGAGTTCGGCTCCGGTTAGCAGATCGCCTTCGAGTCCCAGGTCGCGCGCGATGGTCGCGGCGGTGAGCCCGTGATCGCCGGTGATCATTTTCACCCGGATGCCGGCCAGCCCGCAGAGGCGGATGGCCTCTCGTGCTTCCGGCCGTGGCGGGTCGATGATCCCGACGAGGCCGGTCAAAGTCAGTTCGCGTACCCAGGGCATCAAGTCAGCCGCGGGATCGAACGCCGACGCGGGAATGTCCCTCACGGCCACGGCCAGCACGCGCATGGCACGCCCGGCCAAGCGCGCATTCTCGGCCTGAAAATCCGCCCGCACCGCTGCATCCAGTGACTGCACGCCCTGCGCGTCCAGCCAGCCGCTCGAGCGTTCCAGCAGCACGTCCGGCGCCCCCTTGACGCATAACCGCACGATCTCGCCATCGTGGTGGAAGGTGGCCATGAACTTGTACGCTGAGTCGAAGGGTATCTCGGCGATGCGCGGCGTCCGCGCCGCCAGTGTCTCCGGCTCGAAGCCGCCCTTGGCGGCGAGCGCAAGCAGTGCGCCTTCGGTGGGATCGCCTATCAACTGGCCATCGCGGATGCGGCTGTCGTTCGCGAGTGCCGCAGCACGCAGCACGGGCGCGAGATCGGGGAGCGTACCGCCATCGTCCAGCGTGATTGCGCCCTCACCGGCGTAGCCCTCGCCCGACACTGCAAACCGGCAACCGCGGGAATACACGGCGCGCGCCGTCATCTGGTTGAGGGTGAGCGTGCCGGTCTTGTCCGAGCAGATCACCGTGGTACAGCCAAGCGTCTCGACTGCGGCGAGCTTCTTCACGATCGCGCGACTGCGGGCCATGCGATGCATGCCCAGCGCCAGCGTGACGGTGACCACGGCCGGCAACCCCTCCGGAATGGCCGCAACGGCCAGTGCGATCGAGGTCAGGACGATCTCGACCAGTGGCAGTTCGCGCGCGACGCCGAGCAGGAATATCGCGGCGATCACCGTGCCGGCGATCCAGGCCAGCCGCTTGCCGAGCGCATCGAGCTGCCGCTGCAGGGGCGTGGGCCCAGGTCCGGGCGCCTCCAGCATGCCGGCCATCCGACCCATTTCCGTCGCCATGCCGGTCGCGGTGACCAGCATTTCGAGCCGTCCGCGGGTGACCACCGTGTTCATGAAGGCCATGTTGCGCCGGTCGGCCAGCGGCGCATCCGCAGCCACAATCACTCCGGCAACCTTGGCGACCGCATGCGACTCGCCGGTCAGCGCGGCCTCGGCCACCTCGGCGTTGTGCGCGATCAGTAGCCGGCCATCGGCCGGCACACGATCTCCCGCCTCGAGCAGTACGAGGTCGCCAGGCACGAGTTGCGTGGCAGCGATCTCCTCCACGCGCCCGTCGCGGCGCACGCGTGCCATCGGCGACAACATTTTTTTCAGTGCCGCAAGCGTCGCCTCGGCCCGATGTTCCTGCCAGAATCCGAGCAGCGCGTTGATGGCCACCACGACCAGGATCACCACGGCGTCCTTGACATCGCCGATGGCTCCAGCCAGCACTGCTGCGCCGATCAGTACCAGGATCAGCACGCTCCGAAACTGGTCTGCGAACGCCAGCCACTTCGAGCGCGGTGGCTTCTCCGCCAGGCGGTTCTCACCGCAGGATGCGAGGCGAGCACGCACCTCGCCCATGGACAGACCGCACGACGGGTCCACCTCGAGCCGCGTCGCTGTTGCTGTCGTTCCGAGCACATGCCAGGGGCCCTGCTCGTTGCCCTGTCCGAGGGGCGGGGCGCTCAGCAGTGCCATGCGGACTCCCTCCACGAAGGGTTGCTGCCGACGGCACAGACCTGTGCGACCGACGGTACGCCGGACGGTCGCATGAGGCGGGCAGCCAGGTGGCGTGCATGCCCGGTCAGCCGTGAAATGCCGGGGGGCGTCAGATTTCGACCAAACACCTGCTGTCTCGCAACTCATCGCCGACGGCGAACTCTTGCTGAGTGTACCTCCAAGTACGTGCAGCTCTGCCCAGCCCCAGGGCGTTTTCCTGCCGGAAACGCGATGCACTGGATCACCTGTGTCGCTCGGGTGGAGCGCCGCCACTCGGTGCGGCGCGTGCCCGCTCCGCTGCGATCGCGTCGGCGCGAACTACCTATTGACGCGACGCGGAGAGCGACGAAGGGACTGGTGAGAGCGCATGGTTGAGCACCACCGGCAGAATCACCACCGCCCGTTGCTTCGCCCATGGCAGCTCTCTTACAGGTAGGGCGACAGCAGCCGCGCAAGCCCATCGCGCAGCCGCACCGGGAACGACCGGCTCTCGAGTTCGACGAGACCGAGCGGCCGGGCGGCGGCGACCTTGGCGTCGATGATCGCGTCGAGCCGCGCCGCGAGGTCGCGGTCATAGCACTCGAGGTTGTACTCGAAATTGAGCCGCAGACTCCGGGCGTCCCAGTTCGTTGAGCCGATGAGCGACCACGTGCCGTCGACGACGAACAGCTTCGTGTGGTCGAACGGCGGCGGCGCAAGGTGGATACGGCAGCCCTTCTCGATCAGCTCGGGCAGCTGCGGCGTCATCGCCCAATCCATCAGCGGCACGTTGCGGCGGCCAGGCAGCACGATGTCTACCCCGACCCCGCGCAATGCGGCCACCTGCAAAGCGCGCAACAGTACGCTGTCCGGGAGAAAGTAAGGCGTAACGATCCGCGCGCGCCGCCACCGGGCCACAGCCTGCCGTCGGCGAAAACCAGCGCTCGCCACCGAGCCGTTCACCGGTACTGAAGGCCCAGTCGATCGCGAATGCGCGCTGCATGTCGGCGACGACCGGTCCATCGACCCGGAAACGCAGGCACCGCACCGGATGCGCGGGGCGGCGAGCAAGCCAATGACCCGCACGGATATTGATGCCGCCGGTGAAGCCGACGCACCCGTCCACGACGAGGATCTTA
>Ga0209262_10001173_pt1 | contig 11047 bp, 4 predicted proteins | sample Lowcelwee11metaG_FD_187171 | JGI IMG/M metagenome (GOLD analysis project Ga0209262, IMG submission 187171) | Freshwater pond sediment microbial communities from the University of Edinburgh, under environmental carbon perturbations - Low... | ecosystem: Environmental > Aquatic > Freshwater > Pond...
CGGCAGTATTGCCGTACGCGCCCTGATTAACTCTGATACTGTTCATTTCTGTACATGGTGTAGCCGGATCTCCCGCATCAATTGAAGGAGAACTTATAAGTAGATGATAATCATATCTTTCCGGATTATCCGTAATTTCGTTTGTTGTCAGAGGCGGTCTGACAAAACGGGGCAGTAGGCTGATACCGTCATCACCAGTATATAAATTCATGACATTACAATATTTAAATACAGCATCTGCAACCGGACCGGTCGGATCGTTAATTAAAACCTGATCAGGGTCATTTCCCCAGATAATACTGTTTGAAACAACGGGATAATTTCCTTCAGAGTGAATACTGATCCCTGCCCCGCCGGAATATCCGGTATTGATTTTATTATAAGCTATTGTGTTATTAATGAATTTTAAAGCCGAAGGATTTGTTGTCATTCCTGAATTAAAAAAAATTCCCGCGCCGAACTGTTCGGAGGTATTCTGAGTGATCAGAAGGTTAGAGTACTCCTGAAGCAAGACTGGTTGGAGATACATGTCGTTATATACAGTGTAAATACCGCCCCCGGAATCCATCGCGTGATTAAACTGAATTTTTGTTTTCTTTAAAGTGATCTCCAAATGGTTATAACAATTGCTGTAAATACCTCCGCCGTTCCCCCCGGTCGTCTTATTGAAGAAAAAGCCTGAATTAGAAATCAGGAGGTTCATATTAAAAGACGCTCCGTTGTAATCATCTATGTAAAGCCCTCCGCCGTTAATTGCGGTATTATTAATAAACCGGCAGTTCTGAATTTGCACAAACGAAGGACGACTGTCCGAATTGTTATAAATATATAGTCCTCCTCCGGATTCAGCGCTGTTCTTTTCAAACTGGCAGTAATTGATGCTTACATTGCCGGAAGATATATATATCGCTCCGCCCTTATAAAGAGAATGATTTCCGGTAAAACTGCAGAAATTAAAATCTACATTTGAATTTAAAACGGAAACAGCGCCGTTGGAAGCAGCGTTTATACCGTAAAAAGATGAATAAATAAATACCGATACTTCATCAGGAATAGAATTTGAGATGGAAATTCCTCCCCATGTGGGATCAGACGGAGAGAGCGGAAGAAATTTTATCGGATCGTACTGATTACCGTTCGCTTTTATCACTCCGTTAATAATCAACTTGGTTCCAGGTGCGAATCTGACTGTAGTTCCAGCGTTTATAACGAGTGTGTCTCCGGTATTGACAGTGTAATCCGCAGTAACAGCTTTGAAATGCGCCCAAGGTCCGAGAATGCCGGCGAACGATAGCGTTAAAGCAGACAGCATTGTAATTATAAAGAATTTTTTCATGATATACTCCTTTTTAACTTGCTGAAGTACAATTTACATAAAAGTAATATAATATACAGTGACCCGCGACACAATAAAAAATAATGTTTTTTATTTTTTTATATTCTCTTTATTTTTACCCGGTTTATTTACTAAGATTTCAGTTTCAGGTATTTTAGAAGATCCAGTGCTTGCGACAATATAGTAGAATTTTTTTTCGGCAGTTATCTCGGCAGTATAGCTTACATCCGATGTTACAGCTTCAAGCATGAAAGTGCCGTAAGGCAATTCGGAAGAATAAATTAAGTACTGGTTTATACCGGAAGACGGATCCCATCCGAAGGTGAATAAATTCCCGGAAACAAAAGTTATTATATTAGAAGGAGATCTGAGATCCTGATAATATTCTTCCGCGCCAATGTCGGGTGCAGAGCCGTAATAATAAATGGTTTTGCCTTCTGAGAAAGAATGGACACCGTCAATTATCATTCCGGCATTGATGCATGGCGAATAAGCAGCAAGAGTAAAATCCCCTGACCATGGTTCATTAAACTCGGGATTAAAAAAAATATTGTCAGATCCGGAAATATTTGTACTGTCAATAAAACAGTTGTTGAAAAATTTTACATTTTTCGTTTCGTTTGTTGTAATGTATGTGGCTTGATCAGACCAAAAAATGTTATTAATAATATTTACAGGTTTATGTGAGAAAAAATCAATTATAAAAAAAGCCTGAAGTGCGCTGTAAATTGTATTATTATAGACTTTGATCGTATCAGAAGGATTCGTTATTTTTATTCCGGCTCTTGTCGCGCCCGCATCCCATCCCTGAAAGCTGATCTTATTGTACATAACCGTAGCTTTCGAATTGTTGATCTCGATCCCGGCAATATTATTATTAATGCAGTCTCGATTGATAATGGTATTGTTGGATATTTCTGTGTCTCTAAAGTTATCTAACAATAAAATTCCTGTTTTATAAAGAATAACATCTTTGCTGGCTACATCAGATTCAAAAGATACTGTATTGTTCGTAACTCTTCCGCTTGAACTGCTTTTCATTACGATGCCCGCATCACCGCCCTCAATATAGTTATTTTCAATATCAACACCCGCGTCTGTCACTTCTATGCCGATCCTTTTTAACTCTTTTGATTTCTTCGATGCGACATCGGCATCAAAACTTACAGTATTGTTCGCAACTCTTCCGGAGGCTTTTTCATTATACTCAGAATCTTTATGAGGATTGCTGACTTTTATTCCGACTTCTTTATAGCCTGTAAACACGGAATTTTCAATGTTTAAATAATCAGGGTCAATAATTTCAAGGCAGCATGGGGAAACGCTCAGAGTATCGGCACGGAACATTAATCCGTCAATTAAAACCGAAACAGGACTGATATTTTTTTGAACTTTTATACTGATATTATAGAGATTTGTATTTGTAAGATGAAGAGTTTCAGAAACACTGATGCCATGAGAAAGAAGCGGACTAAAAATGTTTTCTCGAAGAGGTTCAATAGAACAGAATCCGTCAAATTTACCTGAAGGCGTAGTAATGGATTTGACAGATAATTCAGAACTTACATCAGCCTTAATAAAAAGCTGAGAGTTGATTCCGAGTACTATCGAATCCGCAGACGATTTACCGCCGCTCAAATCGATTATTCCGGCGTAATTATCAGGAATAGTAAAGTCTTCAGACAGAAATAAATAAGGTTTCGCGGCTTCGTTCGTTCCTCCGTAAGCTCCTATATTCAGTCTTGACCCGTCAGGATCGGTATAGTTGGGATCACCAGCGTTTGAGCATGGTGACAGTACTGACTCGTGCATATCGCAATCATCAATTTCGAAATCACTCATAACAGAACTTAGCGGCGGATTTATAAATATCGGGTTTAAGCTGATGTTCGTTCCACCGAAAGTATATCCCTCAATATCGCAGTATTTAAAAATATCATTTAACGGCGGATTAGTCATATCCTCTATCCAGAAATTACATGGTTCTGATGTGCCGGTGTTTCCCCACAAAATAGTGTTTTCTATCAGCGGATAGTTGCCGTTTGATAAAATATAAATTCCGGAAGTATCGCTCTGTCCGGCTTTTGACATCATTACGGTATTATAAGCTATTGTAGAATTTGTAAATTTTAAATTAGAAGGATTTTGTGTTGATCCCATTTCAATGTAAACACCCGACTGCATCGAACCGTAATTTTTTAAAACCAGCAGATTCGCAAATCTTTGAGCCGGTATATCTCCCGGCATCATCATCATAAAGGTCGCGTAGAACGCGCTTCCGTAAACTGCACTGTTACTGTAAATTCTGCATTTTGATATTTCAGCAACAATTTTACCGTCATTCTGATAGGATATTGCTCCTCCGTTACCGCTTGTATTATGAAAAAAATCGGAATTAGTGATACTTAAATCCATGAAGTTTGACAAATAGTCGTCAAAGATATAGACAGCTCCTCCGTTTATGTCGCCGTTATTATTCTCAAATTCGCATTTTTGAATATTTACTGTACTTGGATAAGCTGAATTGTTAATAACGCAAATTGCGCCTCCGTAAGTTGAAGTGTTACTGTAAAAATATGAATTTAAGACATTTACATTGCCTGCAGTAACTTTGATCCCTCCTCCGTTATCGCCCTCATTATTCATAAATGCGCAGTCGGATATAGTAGCTGTAGATTCAATTATTGTCAAACTCCCATTTCCTGATTCATAAGGTGTTCGTATATAGCTGAATTCGGTGAAAGAGAATTCATTGTTCAGCGACTCGGAATTGATGATTACACCGCCCCAGTGAACTTCTCCGCCCATATAACAGCTTAATGAAACAGGTTTATCAGCTGTTCCGAGCGATTTTACCTCGCCATAAATTATCAGCCTGGTCTCATTTTCAAACCGGACATCGGTTCCGGGCTGTATTACAAGGATATCAGCTGAATCAACAATGAAATCTGCATTAATTTCTTTTAATCCGCTCCATGTGATCGTTGCCGAAAATGAAATGCTTATAAAAATGATCATGATGCAAAGTATATATCTGCCCATAAGTATCTCCTTTTTTACAATAATTTATAATCTCCAACTAATACAATATAATACACAATGTATGTTGTTACAAATAAAAAAAGCTCCAAAAAAACAGGAGCTTTTTTCAGATATTCAATATTTATCTGTCTGCATTCTGTTTGATTATGATGTTTCTACGAATAGGAACATTCTTCCCTAAAGTATTTTTAACTTCTTCGTAATCTGAATTTTCAGATCCGGCGGTAATAAGATCAAGTCCTTTCAATGGCTGATTGCTCGCTACAATGTAATAGAATTTCTTTGTTACGATCGTAGCGGAATATTGCTCATTTGTAGTATAGCCTATCGCCGAAAAACCCGAATAAGGATTATCGGATGAGTATATGATATAGTAATCAAATCCAAGAACTTTATCCCATTTGATTGTAATATTTCCTGCTGAAACCGTTGTGGATGAAATTGACGGTGCGGTCAATTCCTGATACAATTCTTTTGCACCAATGTCTGGAGCCATACCATAATAATTAACTGATTTTCCTTCAGAAAAAACATGTAACCCGTCTATAACCATTCCCGCGTTCACGCAGGGAGACGACGAATCAAGAGTATAATCGTTAACCCAGACGGCGTTCAGCATAGGATCGGAGTAAATGTTATCAACTGCGAATATGCCTACCGGTAAAGAATCTATAAGGCAGTTGTTGTAAAATCTGGCTGAAGAATAATCATCCATGGTCAGAACAGAGCTGCGGTCCGACCAGTAAATATTGTTTGCGATTATTATTGGCGGAAGCGCAGCGACGCCTGCCGCTGAGAAAGCCTGAAGAGTGTTATAAATAGTGTTATTATAAACGCGGGTAGTATCGGTAGTACCGAATAATTTAATTCCGATCCTGCTGGTTCCTGATCCTGACCATCCTTCAAATCCGAGAGTATTGTAATTGATATTAGCTTTTGAGCCGTTTATCTCGATACCGGTAACATTGGTGTTTGAATAATCATTATTTATTATCGTATTGTTAAATATCTCCGTCGCGTAGGAGTTGTCGGAAATAATGATGGCTGTTTTGTCATAAAGACCTTTTTTCGAGGCTACATCTGCATCAAAAGAAACTGTATTGTTTGTAACTCTTCCGCTTGAGCCTGACTTCATAACTATACCCTCATCTCCTCCGTTAATTTCATTGTTTTCAATATCAATATTCGCGTTTGCCACTTCAATTCCCACTCTTTTTACAGATTTCAAATCTTTTGACGCAACATCGGCATCAAAACTGACAGTGTTGTTGGCAACTCTTCCTGAGGCTTTTTCTTTATTTTTCGATCCGCCCACAGAGGTTCCGATCCTTATTCCGCCCTGCCTGTAATCAATGAATTGAGAATTTTCTATATTTACAATGTCGGCGTCTATTACTTCAAGACCGAAAGAAGTACTGGCTAGCGGGTCAATATAAGATTTAACGCCGTTTAAATTAACATTTACAGGATTTGTTTCTTTTTGCACTTTCATTTTGGCATTGTATAATTTCGTATTTGTAAGATTAAGATTTTCAGAAACGGTAAAATTTAAGGGAACCATAATTGTCTGATTGTCAATTCTTAGCGGTTCGATCGAAACATAGCCGTCAAATTTACCTGAAGGAGTAGTAATGGACCTTACAATAAATTCAACAGGTTCCTGCGAATTAACGAAAAATTGTGAATTGCTGCTTAAGTTGATATTGTCAATTACGATCGTACCTCCGTTTGTACTAAACACTCCTGCAGTATTTGAAGGAATATTAAAATTAGTTGTCACGGGAACAACATTTGATTTAGCCGCTTCATTAGTACCGCCATAAGCCCCGATGTTCAATCTTGACCCGTCGGGATCGGTAAATTCCGGATCTCCGGTATTTTTACACGGCGTGTAAATTGATTCGTGAAGATCATACCTGTCTATTTCAAATATCTCAAATTCAGAACTGCTGGGAGGATTTATAAAAATTGGGGGTGAACTGATATTTGTGCCCCCGAATGTATAATTCTGAATATCACAGTATTTAAAAATGTTATTAAGCTGAGGATTTGTGCTGTCTTCAATAAAAAAATTACTCAAACCCATAAAATCTGTATTGCTCCATAGAATTGTATTTCTTATCGTAGGATAATTGCCGTTGGATTTAATATAAATACCGCATTTATAATCTGCTTTTGATTTTAAAATGCGAAGTGAATTGAAAGCTATCGTTGTGTTTGTGAATGTTAAATTCAAAGGATTTTGAGTAAAACCCATATCAATATATATACCAGACTGAACGAATCCTCCATTCTTGAAAACCAGCAAGTTCGCAAATCTCTGGGGTAATATGCTTCCCGATACTATCGGCATGAATTTAGCGTAAATTGCGCTTCCCCAGTCCGAGCTGTTCGAGAAAAACTTACATTTTGAGATCTCAGCGTTTATCTTTCCGAGATGTTGATAATATACGGCACCGCCTAATCCGCTGAAATTGTCGGAAAAATCGGAATAAGTTATATTCAGATCCATTAAAGCCGCTGTAGAATTATCCATTATACAGACGGCACCGCCTTTTGAGCCTCCGTCGTTATGTACGAACTCGCATTTATTTATATTGACAACGCTGGAGCTTGTCTGATTGTTAAAAACAAACACAGCTCCGCCTTCAAGGGAATTGTTATTATTAAAATCAGAATTCTGAATTGTTACATTTCCGCCTGCTATTTTAACAGCGCCTCCGTATTCTCCGTTATTTCTGCTGAAACAGCAGTTTGATATTGATACAGGAGAACCTGTTAAAGTCATACCCGCTTTTCCTGATCCGTCAGGAGCGGTCATGAAATAAAAGTCTGTATAATTAAACTCGCTGTTCCCGGCGAAGTTTAATTCAATTCCCTCCCACCTCAGATCACCTCTGTCAAGAGCTGTAAAAAGAACCGGATCTGTTTCAGTTCCCATTGAGTTTATTCCCCCCCCATTTACAGTAAGTTTGACATCCTGAGCGCAACGGATAATAGTTCCCGGTTCAATAATCAGTACATCTCCTGATCCTACTGTGAAGTCGGAAACAATTTCTTTATGGCCGGCCCATGTAATAGTTGCCGAAAAAACATATGCAACTGCAAGTACCATTAAAATCGTTATTTTTTTCCTCATATTTTTCCTCCTAAGCCAATAATTATTATTTACTGTTCAATAATTTAAAAGAATGTGAATATTACCGCTGTGACAGTCATCACAATTGTTTGTGAGATTTTCATAGAAATAATATTTTCCATCTGACAGATAAAATACACACAATATATTGAAAATAAAAGAGAAAAATTATAGAAATACTAAATTAACTTAGGTCCGGATAAAAAATTCGTTTGCGAATATTATCAGCTTGATTAATACGATACGAAATCATATCTTATCGCGTGTATAATTTAATGAAAACAGCGAAGGAACAAGTATGGTAAGAACAAGATTCGCTCCCAGCCCGACCGGTTATATGCACATCGGCAATTTGAGAACAGCTTTATACGCCTATCTGATCGCAAAGAAGAATAACGGTAAATTTCTTCTCAGAATAGAAGACACTGATCAGAAAAGAACGGTTGACGATTCTGTCGAAGTAATATATAGCAGCCTGTCTCTTGCCGGAATAGAATATGACGAGGGACCGGATAAGGACGGCGGATTCGGACCGTATGTGCAAAGCGAAAGAAGAGAAATTTATAAGAAATATATTGAAGAGCTTATTCAAACGGGTAAAGCATTCAGATGTTTTTGTTCGAAGGAAGAACTGGAAATTGAAAGAGAAGAATTTTCAAAAAAACATCCGGATAAACCTTTCAGGGACAAATGCAGAGATATGACCGGAGATGAAATAAAGATCAGGCTGAGCGAAAACCTTCCTTATGTTGTCAGACAGAGGATCCCGGAAAGCGGATATACAACTTTTCACGATATTGTTTACGGTTCAATAACAATTGAGAACAATACGCTTGATGAACAGGTTCTTCTAAAAGCCGACGGTCTTCCCACATACAATTTTGCTAATGTTATAGACGATCATCTGATGGAAATTTCTCATGTGGTGAGAGGTTATGAGTATCTTTCTTCAGCTCCGAAATACAATCTTTTATACGAAAGTTTCGGCTGGAAAATCCCCGAATACATTCATCTGCCGCATATTATGAAAGAGGACGGTAAAAAGCTCAGCAAAAGAGAAGGTGACGCTTCGTTTCAGGACCTTCTGGATCTGGGCTATCTGCCATCAGCAATAATTAATTATATTGCTATGCTCGGTTGGAATCCCGGCACAGAAGAAGAGTATTTTACTCTAGATGATCTTGTTCAAAAATTCTCGCCCGACCGTATCAGCAGGTCCAATGCGATTTTCACGCGGGATAAACTGACCTGGCTGAATAATATTCATATAAGAAAAATGCCGTTCGAAGACTTTCAGAAAAAAGCTTTGAGCTATTATTCACCTGAGCTTACCGAAAGATGTGATATTGAAAAGATAGGCAGACTTATTCAGGAACGGCTTGAAACTTTTGTTCAGATAAGAGAAAAAACCGGCTTTTTTATCAGAGTTCCTGAATATGATATAAACCTTTACGAAAATAAAAAGATGAAATCCGATCCTGTTTCGGCTAAAATCATGCTTGAAAAGGTTAAACCTTATTTCGAAAGTATAAAAGAATGGAACAACGGATCGGTTTATCAGGCTATGCAGGAACTGATACAAACTGAGAATTGTAAATCCGGCACGGTATTATGGCCCGTCAGGATAGCTCTTTCCGGAAAACTTTCTACACCCGGCGGCGCAAGCGAGATAGCCGATATAATAGGCAGAAGTGAAACTATAAAAAGGATCACAGAGGCGATCGGATATTTAAAGAAATGATTAAATATATTATTTAGAGGGTAATATGACAGAAGAAAAATATATCAGGCCGACCTGGGATGAGTATTTTATGGAAGTAATGAACGCGGTTTCAAAAAGAGCTACCTGCGACAGAGGAAGAAGCGGCTGTGTAATTGCGAGGAAAGGACAGATACTGACGACCGGTTATGTCGGTTCCCCTATCGGATTGCCTCACTGCGACGAAGCCGGTCATCAGTTCAAAAAAATGCTTCATGAAGACGGGACAATATCCGAGCATTGCGTAAGGACCGTTCACGCGGAACAGAATGCTATCTGTCAGGCGGCAAAGCTGGGAATTGCAATTGAAGGAGCCACATTATACTGCCGGATGACGCCGTGCAGAACATGCGCGATGCTGATTATAAACAGCGGCATTAAAAGAGTTGTGGTAGAAAGAAAGTATCAGCGCGGACAGGAATCTGAAGATATGTTCAAACAGGCCTGTGTTGAACTTGTAATAATCAATAACGAAGTTCAGAAATATTAATTTAAGGATAAAATTGATTTCAAAAGATCAAATAGAGAAAATTCAGAATTCGGTTGATATTGTTGATGTTATCGGCGAAAGGATAGATATAAAAAGAGCCGGATCGAATTATAAAGCGCGATGCCCTTTTCATGACGAGAAAACACCTTCTTTCATGATATCGTCAGCAAAACAGATCTTCAAATGTTTCGGATGCGGAGCTTCGGGAGATTCGATCAAATTCGTAATGATGTATGATAATTTATCGTATCCGGATGCGATAAGGCATATCGCCGCCAGGTACGGGATCGAGATAGTCGAAACTTACACAGACAGGCCGAAAGACAGTTCAGCTGACGATAAAAAAGAATTGTTGAGGCTCTTGAATAAATCCGCCTGCGATTATTTTTATGAAAATTTGATCAGGGAATACGGCAGATCAGATTCTAAAGTCGTGAATTATCTGAAATCAAGAAATATCGAAAAAGAATATGCAGATAAATTCAAACTCGGTTTTGCTCCTGACGAATGGAATCTTCTAGTTGCCGATAACAGGTTTAGTCAATATAACGATGAAATTCTCATTGAAGCCGGTTTAAGAAAAAAGAATGAAAAGGGAAGTACATACGATCAGTTCAGGAACAGGCTTATTTTTCCTGTCTTTGATACCCTCGGCAACATTGTCGCATTCAGCGGCCGGACCTTAGATGACGATATTCAGCCCAAATATCTGAACTCTCCGGAAACGGTCCTATATAAAAAAAATCAGGTTCTTTACGGCCTGTTTCAGGCGATGGATACGGTCAGAAGAACAAAAGAGATTATTCTGGTTGAAGGAAATGTTGATCTTATTACAATGCATAAATTCGGGTTTACAAATACCGTTGCTATATGCGGAACGGCATTTACCGAAAACCATTCGCTGCTGATCAAAAGGAACGCGGAAAAGATCACTGTTCTGCTTGACGGTGACAGCGCCGGAAAAAAATCTGCCCTGAGAACATCAGAGATTTTGATTTCGAACGGAGTGATCCCTTCTATTGTAATACTTCCCGACAATGCGGATCCCGACAGCTTTCTCTATTTAAATGGTAAAGAAGAACTTGACAGATTATTAAAAACCCCCCTGAATATAATCGAGCTGAATCTATTTCTAAATAACATATCCGGAAGCGTAAATGCCAATGCGAAAGTCGCTTCAGCCAGGGCGGTAATAGAAACTTTAAAGAACATTAAAGACGGACTTGTACTTGATCTTTTCTTAAAAGAAGCCTCACTGAAATTAGGCATTGACATTTCCAC
>Ga0209262_10001175_pt1 | contig 11036 bp, 10 predicted proteins | sample Lowcelwee11metaG_FD_187171 | JGI IMG/M metagenome (GOLD analysis project Ga0209262, IMG submission 187171) | Freshwater pond sediment microbial communities from the University of Edinburgh, under environmental carbon perturbations - Low... | ecosystem: Environmental > Aquatic > Freshwater >...
AGTTACCGAACAAACATTTCCCGGAAAACTCTTGCAAACAAAAATCAGACGAGATATTGCAGTATCTGAAGCGACCATTTATGGGAAACCTGTTTTCGAGACGGCAAAAGCGACGACGCGAGCCACAGTCGATTACAGGGCGCTCACTTCAGAAATTTTAACGAGGATTTAAAAATGTCCAAGTTCAATGACCTCCTGAATCTCCGGTTCAGACAAAAAGAACCCATCTCCTCAAAAATGACAGCTCTAGTTGAAAAAGCAAATAATGGAGATCTGTCTAGTTTTTCCGGTATTTTTCGCGTCACAGCGCTAAATATTCAAGAAACAGAAGTCATTGAGTCAATTCTCAAAAATTTTCGCCAAAATGAATCCTATGAAGTCGATTCTGATTTAAAAGCACTCACCACAATTACCTCTGAAGTCAAAGCAATCACGAATCAAGCTGTTATTTTGCATGGAGAAAGAATAAAAAAAGCACAAGATATCTTAAAAAATTATCTCGACGGAGCATTCACTGCCTGGCTCTTTGCAACGTATGGCAACAGACAAACTCCCTATAATTTTCTCCAATATTATGAATTTTATACGCTCATGCCACACGGTCTACATAATAAAATCGACCAAATGCCTCGCCAAGTGATCTATAGTTTAGCAAGCCGTACAGGCGATTTAGAAAAAAAAGAAGAAATTGTTAGAAATTATCATGGGCAAACAAAGCAAGAACTTTTAAATCTCATTCGACAAGAATTCCCTCTAGACATGGAAGACAAACGTCTTCCTAACTTTGCTGCGCATGCAATTGGCTTTCTAAAAAAAGCGAAAGAAATGCTGAAAAAACCAATCTGCGTTCCTAGTGCTCTTGAAAAGAAAATGCTACAAGATCTAATTATCCAGCTGCAAGAACTCGTGCAAAAGCGGTAGCTGTAGCAAGAGTTTCTTCTACAGCCAACTCGACCAACTGATGATGGCATGCTTTTGCGAGCTTCCAAAATTCACCGAGTAGATCTTTCAGATTTCCCTGAAAAGGAATTTCCTGCACGAGATCTACTTGATTTGCTCCATGGAGCAAAAACGAGGTGCTATGCGGTTTAAAATGATATCCCACACGCGATTCAATATATGTTTTGACAGACGGACTCATCTCTATATGCGAACGAAAAATCGGAACAGACAAAATAAAAATTTGTTTTGATCGATTAAAATCAATTTGAATTTCGCCGCTTAATAGATCTGTAATCTTCAAATATTTTTCCATATCGATAAAATTATAACACAATCTTAATTAATTACGGGATGTGTATTATATCTCTCCCAATATAAAGTGGGATACAGGGGTTTTCCTGTGGAGGCCTGAGCTCCGACATCGCGAAGCCAAGCTGACATGGCATAAGAGAGGCGTGTACGACTCGACTGATTCATGAAAAAATCCAAAGGACAGGAAATAAAAAATCCCTTGTCATAGTATCGCTTGTTATTCACAACGTCATTCCCATTGGTTAACGTATACCATAAACCAACCCGAAGGCCGCTTAAAAAAGTCCTAGCCCCTTCAATACGTACCCCCTTGTCTCGCGCAAGGAATTGACCTGCACTCACTTTAAAATCTAAATTATATGGTTTGTACTGATAATAAAAATCGATGAAATACTGCAATCCTGTATACGGGAAATATTGATACCCCTCGCTTGTTAGTTTGCGAATTTTATGCTGGAATCCAAGCCCATAATAATTCCGTTTTAAAAAAGTCGCCACCTGAAAACCCAAGGCCCAATTGAACTGCACCGGGTAATAAAGAGTTTCTGTTGCAATTCCTGCATAAGCCGTCTCAAAATATCCAAGCGCTAAACGAGAAAACCAACCCCCTCCCCAATTCCAACTTTTCTGAAGGAACGCTTGATCTACATGAAAAGAACTCGACTGATTGTATTTAAGAGCATCTGTACGAACATTTATAATCCTCGATGGATTTAAAGCGTCTCGATCTCCAATATTTTGCATACTGGACTTTGCTGTATAACTCCCATACAAGCTATAATAAATTTCATCAAAAAGATAGCCTTCAGGGCCTAAAGAAAAGCCTGTTTCATATTTAAATTTCCCTTTGCTGCTACCAAAAAATGCACGCATCCAAGGGCGAAAAGTCAACATCCAAACAGGTTTACGGCGCTTATACACAAGGTTCCCATCATAATCGCTTGGATGAGGCGTAGCCTCCCTCATTGGAGCAATAATGCGAAACTCTTGCTCTCCCAGCCTCCCTTCTGCATAGCGCTTTAAATCCCTAGCAAAAAACTTATATTCATGGGTTGGAACACCATCTGCCTCTAAGACTGTTGTGATCGAAGTAATATTTGCAGGGCAAAGAGCCGCCAAAACCCGCTCAAGTCTCTCCCTCACATCTTCTTCCTCTCGATAACGAACATTGATGATTTTCATCCATAAATGATCCTCCCCCCTTTCTGAAGGAACAACATATAAAGAATAAAGATCAAATCCCTGGTCTCTAAAGGCATAGGCAAACTCTTGCGCTAGCTCTTCTTTAGAGCGCAAAAATCCCAAAGGTTCTTTGTCAACAGGTGCTGTATAAATCGGAGGATCATAAATTTTGGGAAAAAAGCCAGAGGCCGAACCAAAGTTATAATGAAGAGCTCCACTTGCCGCCCATTCTTCCCCACGCAAAGAACTCGCCGATACCGAAAATAGATCCCAAAACTGTAACTGGACACCCGCATTGATACGACTCTTTACTTTACGCCCTCCTGAATGTTCAAAAGCGTGCTTCCGATAATCATTTGCATCATATTCAGCAGACAAAATAAGGTTTTTCCAGAAATATTTTGAATGACGCAAGGGGCTCCACGCCAAGCCGCCATAAAATCCTTTGATCCTTCCGAGACCCCAGCCAAGAGTTGCTTCAAGATTATAATCCAAAAATTCTTGCGTAGCTGCAAAGTAAAATGAAGAAAAGCGACAACTTCCAAGAAAGTCATTCCAACCCAAAGCGAAATCAGGCAAGAAAGGAAACCCCTCTTCTTTTCGAAGCAAAATGACTTTCATATTAGCAGCTCTTTCCGCATCATCTCCAAATCCTTGATGTCCAAAATTCCCCTCTGTAATTCCATGAAATACCCAATAGTTTCCGGTGATCTCGAGATGATCAAATAACTGAAATCCGAGATTCCAAATCCGATAAGGAGGAACATAAGAGAAGCCGAAACCCAAGATTCCGGATGAAAAACTGCGCGCGGAGGGCATCGTAAAATATCCCCCCTGCAATTGATAATTGACCATTAAAGGCAAACGATCTTGTGTTTTTTGATTGATTTTTTCTACTAACTCTAAATCACGAAATAAATTTGAAGAACAAGAATCAAATTCCAATAAACTATTTTCTTCTCCCCCAACAAAAAATGGGATTACAAACACAAAGAAAAGAAAAAATCGCTTCATGGACACAGCCACACACTTTAAACAGTAAGGTTCGATATATCGCGCGCAGTATATCGAAATTGAAACTAATTTTATAGTTATATACCTCCTGGACTTCTAATCTCGTTTCCCTCTATACTCCTCTGCCAGAACCCACCCTAAAACTTGTTCAAAATCTAAGGGTTCGTCGATGTTCGGAATTCTTTTGGCCGATTTTCGATTTAATTTTAGAATTTGAACAAATTCTAATGAGTTCAAGACTTGGGAGCCAATTGCATGACATATTTAAAAGATTTTCGTGAACGAATCCAAAATAATGACTACCCAGGATTTTTAAAAATCTGGGAAGAGTATTGTTACGGAGATCAGCCGGATGGAGAAGAAATGGTCGCCATCCTAGAGAGCGTAAAAAATTCAGAAATTTCAAAACCTTTTGGTCTGCAAGTCGAAAGACTTTTGCCTCTTTGGCGCGAATTAAAAGATCTGAAAATGGCGCACAATGTTCTTAGACTGATCTTAGACCTACAGACAACCAATAGTGAACAGCTTGCTGATTTAGCCACAGAATCTCTTAAAAATTTATCTGAAAATGATCCTCTTCAAAATGAAAAATTGCGAATTGTTGGCCTCCGCAATCGAGAAATATTTCAATCCGCAATCCGCAATTATGAACTTCTCTCCCATATGCAAAAAGGGAATTTTGTGTTCCATACAGCCGGATGGGGCACAGGAGAAATCACAAACGTCTCTTTTGTTCGAGAAGAATTAACTCTTGAATTTGAAAATGTCCTTGGACCTCAGTCCCTCTCTTTCGAAAAAGCTTTCAAGACATTACTCCTCCTCACTCAGGATCATTTTTATGCGAAACGATTTGGAGACCCAGACAGTCTTGAAAAAGAAGCCAAGGAAAATCCCACAGAGCTGATTCGGCAAATCCTTCATGATTTAGGACCAAAGACTGCTTCAGATATTAAAGAAGAATTAGAAGATCTCGTGATCCCATCAGCAGAATGGAATCGTTGGTGGCAAACAGCTCGAGCAAAATTAAAAAAAGATACAAAAATCGAGTCTCCAAAAGAATTAAAAGATCCTTTCCGCCTAAGAGAAAAAGAACTCCCACACGAAGTCACCTTTCATAAAGCTCTCGAAGCCAACCCCGAAGTGAATGCAACAATTCAAATGGTCCATGCATTCTTACGCGACTTCCCAGAAACTTTGAAAAATACAGAATTCAAAATGTCTCTTGAAGATCGGCTAAAAAACATTTTGGAAGGAAGCCACTTAAGCGATAGTCAAAAAATTCAACTTCTTTTCCTTTTGGAAGACCTCCATTCCGCAAAAGTAAGCCAGCGCATCTCTGAATTTATTGAACAAATACACAATGCAACAGAAATCATTCAAGCCATTGAAATCCCTTCATTACAAAAAAAATGCTTACAATCCGTGCGCAAAGTAAGAAAAGACTGGGCTCCAGTTTTCCTTGATCTTCTCTTTATTGTAGATCAAAACTTACTTAGAGATTTCATGGTTTCTGAACTCGGAGCTGCCGAGACAAAAGAATCTCTAAAACAAAAACTTCTCTCCTTGCTGCTCCATCCTATTTCCTTCCCTGAAGTATTTGTTTGGTACTTCCAAAAGATCATCGATAAAAAATCAAAACTTCCTTTTACCGACAAGCAAGGGAAAAACCAATTTTTTGAAGGACTCTTGATCCTCCTCGATCACATCGAGCAAAAACCGCAGTACAGAGACCTTAATAAAAAAATCATCAACATTTTACTTTCTGACCGATTTGTTGTTGTCCGCGAAATTATGCAGCACTCCAGTCTTGAGGAAGTCAAAGAATACCTTCTTCTTTCTACCAAATGTCAGTCCTTAACAGATCATGATATCAAAATCATCCACTCTCTTGGAGAGGTTGTCTACCCTTCTTTAATGAGGATCCGTAAAAACAAAGAGCAACCAACGGATGAAGCAACCGTAATTTGGACAACGCAAGAAGGATATCAGAAAATCCAAGTTCGTATTCAACAAATCGCCACAGTTGAAACCATACTGAACGCGAAAGAAATTGAAACAGCACGGGCGCTTGGGGATTTGCGTGAAAATGCAGAATTCAAAGCGGCTCTTGAAAAACGAGACCGCCTCCAATCTGAACTGAAATTCCTATCTGATCAAATTTCGAACGCACGAATCCTAACAACAGAAGATGTAGCCTCAGATGAAGTGAGTGTCGGATCTGTTGTCCACTGTCAAAATTCTCAAGGAGAGCATTTATGCTTTACCCTGCTTGGCCCCTGGGATGCTGATCCTGAAAAGAAAATCATTTCTTTTCAATCCAAATGGGCGCAAGCAATGAAGGGACGCACAGTAGGCGAGAAATTCGAGTTTCAGGGAGAGAATTTTATTATTATGGATATCGATAATTATTTTGATCAGAAAAAATAAATCGTTTACAGTTAAATATAAATGAAAAAAAATCCATTGCCCCATTCTTCAATCGAACTTGTCATTGCAAGCACGAATATGCATAAAGTGCGAGAATTCCGCACTTTGCTAAAATCGTTCCCTTACATTGACCTCTTAAGTCTTTGCGACTTCCCAGACTATGCTCCCCTAGAAGAAACAGGCCAAACATTTGAAGAAATTGCGATCACAAAAGCTGTTCATGCAGCAAAAACTCTTCATAGGTGGGTCCTTGCAGACGATTCAGGACTCACCGTTCCCGCTCTTGGGGGCGCTCCAGGTATCTATTCTGCCCGCTATGCAGGCAACCAAGCCACAGACCTGGACAACCGAAAAAAACTCATCGCAGAAATGACACACCTGATGGATGAAGATCGCAATGCGTATTACGAGTGCTGCATTGCCCTTGCTTCTCCCGAAGGATTAAAAAAAAGTGCAAAGGGAACTTGTGAAGGAACTCTTTTGCTCCAAGAAAAAGGAAGCGGCGGTTTTGGATATGACCCTCTTTTTATAAAACACGGCTACAATAAATCGTTTGCTGAAATCGGGGAATCCGTTAAAAACCAAGTATCCCATCGACGAAAAGCTCTCGACAAACTTCTCTCTTCTATCGAAGCTCTCTTGCTTCCCAAATGATTTACTATTTGGATGGCTACAATCTTATCTTCCATCTCATGGACACAGAAAAGACTCTTTTTTCTCAAAGACAAATACTGATCAATTATCTTCAGAAAAAATTTGCATCCCTCCAGCTCTCCGGACTTCTTGTATTTGATGGACGCCACAGAAGAGATGAAGAAAGTGGTCTGTCATATAAGAGTCCTTTAGATATTGCCTACGCACCCAAAGGGCAAACTGCAGATGCCTATATCATCGAGAAAATCGAACACGCAAAAAACCCCAAAGAGATCACTGTCGTCACCAACGACCAGGGGCTGACAAGACATGCCCGTTCCTTGGGCTCTAAAGTTCAGACAAACAGCGCCTTCATCCAATTTCTCAAAAAGAAATCCACGAAACCTAAAGCAGAAAAAATTGTTAAAGACACCCCGCGCAACATCGATCGTCTCCTCAAGATTTTTGAGCAGCGTATCGATGAGTTATAGTAGTAATACCATTCGCAAGATCCTCAAGCTCAGTTACAATCGTTCTTTTATACATAAAACCCGGCTAAATCTAATGTCGACTTCAGAATAGCCGAGCAGTCCGTTGTAAACAATTTTTCTACTCTGAAAGCTCTGAACAACTTTGCTCTGATTGTGAAGCAAAAGAAACCTCACCCCAAGGAAACTGATCGATAAGATGAATAGCTTCTAATGTAGAGCTCGCCTTATTAAGCTTCATACGCAAATCCCTGACTCCTTCGCACTTCTTCAAATACCAACATCCTACACGACGGAAATCAAGTAAAGACTGCCTCTCATTTTGATACCGCATGATACATTGAAAATGTTCTGAGAGTGCATTTTGTACATCCCACACGGTTCTTCCAATCGGATCTAAGCCATCAAAAGCGCGGATGATGTCCTCTACAATCCAGGGCTGCCCTAAAGTACCTCTTGCAACAAGGATCGCATCACATTGTGTATGCGCAAACAGACGTTTTGCAGAATCTGCATCAAATACATCCCCATTGCCAATGACAAGAATTTCTTTCGCAGCCTCTTTCGCTACCTTAATAAAATCCCAATTAGCCGGTCCTTTATACCCTTGCGCGCGAGTACGCCCATGAACAGTGATCGCTTTTGCCCCAGCGCGCTCAGCTAACTGCGTAATAAGCGCCGCATTAATCGACTGATCATCCCACCCGGCTCGAATTTTAACAGTAACTGGGATTTTTACAGCCGAAACCATCTCTGAGAGCATATCCCCGATAAGTTCCGGATTTTTCAACATACCCGATCCACTTCCATCTTTGGTAACCTTATCAACAGGGCATCCACAATTAAAATCGAGAACGTCAAATCCCAGATCCTCAATGATTCTAGCTGCAGAACGTGCCATGCTAATCTTGCTGCCACAGAGCTGAGCTCCAATGGGATGCATAGAAGCATCATAATCAAGAAGACGATAGGTATGAGGATCATTACGAATGAGTGCATCGATTTTGACCATCTCGCAATAGACAATACCCGGCCCAAAACGAGAAGACATTTGGCGGAACGGGAAATCGGAACACCCTGCCAATGGGGCATAAAGAATATTATTGGGAAGATCAACCTTCCCAATTTTAAAATGACGCTTCATCTAATGATCCACAAAAGGATAGACTCCAAAATCCGGAGTCCAAAAAAGGCGAGCATCGGGCTCAAATCAATTGTCCCTCCCAATGGAGGGATAAGGCGGCGAAAAAGATTGAGATAAGGATCCGTATAAAACGAGATGAAACGGACCCAAGTCTGTCCTTGCCAGGAGGGAACCCATGAAGTTAAAATGCGCACAAACAAAAGAATTGTATAGGCGAGAAATGCGAAATGAATGACTTGTAAAAAATAGATCATGTTCATGCCATAAAAGTATACCCCAAATAACGAGTTTCTGACAAAATCTAACATTGTATGCAAATTTTAGGAATCCAGATCGATAGACCATTCGTACGGGCCGCCTTAGTTGATCGGCGCCGTGGACGAATGGATATTCTTTGTTTGAAATCCCCCCTCCTCGAGGAACCGGGGGATGTAAAACAGCTTTACACTCCCTCTTTTAAAGGAAAAATTACATCTGGACTTTCTGCAAACGATCTCCTCCTCCGCCCCTTAGAAATTAAGACAGGGCACACGCGACATCTCGAACAAGTACTCACCTTTCAGTCAGAAGTTTCCTACCATTTCCAATCTTCTGAAATCCTATCAGTTCCTTATCTCATTAAAAAAGGGAAAGAAGATACCCAAGCTCTCTTATTTACCGCATCAAGAGACACAATCCGAGAACATCTCAAAGAGCTCAAAAAAATCCATATAGACCCTGATCTCATCTCTGCAGAGCCTCTTGCATTAATGCACTATATTCAATGGAAGTTTCCCTCTTTATTCGATGCCTTCATTGTCGACCTTGGCTCTGATCAATGGTCTTGTGTTTGGATGGAAAAAGGACAGCTCAAAAAATTTCACGCCATCGAAGGCGGAGTCGAAAGTCTTTTGTCTAATCTCTGGGAAGATCGAAAAAAAATGATCTTTCAAAAAGAAGTCAGAGGAATTGCAAAACAAATCGATCTCCTTCAAATCAAAATGCACCTTAATCCCCATCTCTTTCATCGTATAAATCAGATGAGACAAGAGCTAACTAAAACCATCTACTCTTTTCACCGCAATTCGGGACCAAGACCTGTGATTTTCACGGGGAGGGTCGACTCTTTCGAGCACATCCGCGAATATTTAATGGGAGGGATGAAGGAACTAATTTCGGGCGAATACAGTAGAGACATTCCACTTGAAGAACAAAAATATGCGATTCCAATCGGACTTACCTTAAAACATGACACAGATAACCTACAATTTAGAAAAGAAGAATTCTTTCCTCAAAAAAACTGGCAGAGAGCAGGTCTTTATTCTCTCTGTCTAATCATTGCCTCCTTGCTCTTTTCTATAGGCTTAGCTGCGATGGGTCAATATGCAATGCAGTCAAGAAAATCAGAAATGATCTTCTCTTTAAAAACTTCTCTGAATCAGTGGGATCCTTCTTTAAGAAAAACAATCTTCTCAAGCTTAAAAGAAGAAGACATTCTCGATCGCTGGAACAAAGCAGTCTCTACCCACGCCAGAGAATATCCCTATATATTACAAACGCCCAAAGTCGCTGAAGTCCTTTTTTGGCTATATACTCATCCTTTACTCGAGGAGCTCCGCAACGAAAAAGACGGCATTGAACTCTCTTCTTTCCACTATCAATTGCTCCAATTTCCAAAGCTTGATGCTCCCAGAGATCCCCATCAAACAAAAGTAGAGCTCGAATTCAAAACAAAAAGCGCCCTCAATGCAAGAAAGTTTCACGAAGCTCTTCTAAATGGAGATGACTATGTAGACAATTCGCAAGAAATAAACTGGGATGCTTCAGACAACAAATATCGCGTGAATTTTTTCATAAAAAACAGGAGCCCTCATGCTCTTTGAAAAATTTTTCGAACAGACGGGAAAGTTATTTTTTTCCAAAATATCTCCTCTCTTTTTCTATATCCTTATTTTATGTCCTATTTGTATAACTTCTGTTTTTTTAATTCTTCAATATATGAATCTGCAAGAACTAGAAAAAAAATTTTCTGATTCCTGTAAAAAAGGAAAAATCGCACTCGAAAGAAAAGAGAGAAAAGAGAAATTTTTAAAACGATATACCCTCTCAAACCCTTATTTTCTCGATGAACAAATTGAATCTCTCCGTTTTTTACAGACAGAACAAAAAGAACTTGAAACTCTTTTAAAACATCCTGCGCTATCTGATGGCAAAACAGTCCAAGGGAGACTCTCTTTTATTACAGGGGAAGAAAATCGTCTTAAATTCACAGAAGAGACCATTCGCACTTCTTCATTTCTCAAAGAAACAGAAGAAAAACAAAGACATCCTGTTCAAATGGATGAAACAGATATAAAAAAACTTCTTACAATAATAGAAGACATCCCTATTGATTCTTTTTCTCCACACAAAGACAGCCCCCAAATTATCATTACAGATTTTCATTTCGAAAAAAAAGAAACATCATTAAAAACAAACGTAGTTGAAGTAGATATTCAATTACTTAAACGAGAGTTTTTGAAGTGAAGCACTACAAATTTCTATTTTTTGCAATATTACTGAGTGGATGCCACTATAACAGCGTAGATCCTTTGATGGTTCTCCAAATCCAAGATCGAAATGGTCTCACAGAGACAATTAGCACGCCAGATCGATTAGACAATTATAGAAACATTGATTTTCTTACCTCTCAACCATATAAAAAAATCCTCCGCGTTTATAGAAACAATGGGAAAAACCACTCTAAAATCACGACATACCACCCCAATGGAATCCTTTGGCAATATCTTGAAGCAGAAGAGTTACGTGCTCACGGCGCCTTTAAAGAATGGTATGCAAATGGGCAACAAAAAATCGAAGCAACCGTGATTGGGGGCACCGCAGATGTCGTTCCCGGATCGCAACACGATTGGTTA
>Ga0209262_10001176_pt1 | contig 11035 bp, 10 predicted proteins | sample Lowcelwee11metaG_FD_187171 | JGI IMG/M metagenome (GOLD analysis project Ga0209262, IMG submission 187171) | Freshwater pond sediment microbial communities from the University of Edinburgh, under environmental carbon perturbations - Low... | ecosystem: Environmental > Aquatic > Freshwater >...
TCAAGTTGCCGTCGACCACGGCTTGGATGCACTTCAAACGGTCCAGATCCCGCATCGTCATGGTCACCCTGGCGAGTTGCCGCATGGCAGGTCTCCGAACCCCGGAACAGGGAACGAAACACTGCCGCAATCTCACACCAGGCGGACATTTGAACTTAGCCAGAACCGGACACTTCTACTTGGCCCGAATATCAGTGGTACGCATAATGTATATTATGGTAAATACGGCCTGTCTCGACGCGCACCCAATGAGCAGCTGGTCTCGTCGGCGCGAGTCTGTCGATTGACCCCTGGCGAATCCCAACCAACGCCATGGACGAAGCGTTGCAGCGCCGTAACGCCGTGCTGTGAATCGACCAGCAAGGCGGCGTCTATCGTCCACTTGATTGCACAACCACCCGTGTCTCGACGGGTCCTTGGAGAGCGCTTCCGATGACCAGCCTGTTTGAACCGACCGTCCTTGCCGGCCTCGCGCTGCAGAACCGTATCGTCATGGCGCCGCTGACCCGAAGCCGCGCTGACGCGATGGGCGTGCCGAAGCCTTTCGTGCGTGACTATTACGCGCAGCGCTCGAGCGCCGGACTCATCATCTCGGAGGGCACCCAGACGAGCTTCGCCGGCCAGGGGTACTGCCGCACGCCGGGGATTCACACGCCGGAACAGGTCGCGGCGTGGAAGCGCGTCACGGACGCGGTCCACGCACGTGGCGCCAAGATGTTCATGCAGTTCATGCATTGCGGCCGCATCGCCCACCCGCTCAACCGACAAATTCCAGACGCTCCCGTCGCGCCCTCGGCGGTCAAGCCCGCTGGCCAGATGTGGACCGACCAACAGCAACTGCAGGACTACCCTACTCCGCGCGCGTTCGAAACCGCGGAACTGCCGGCGCTCATCGACGAGTTCGTCACGGCGGCACGCAACGCGATCGCGGCCGGCTTCGACGGCGTCGAACTGCACGCCGCCAACGGCTACCTGCTGAACCAGTTCCTCGCCTCGAACACCAATCTGCGCACGGACGGCTACGGCACCTCGCTGGACGGACGCATCCGCTTTGTGGTCGAGGTCGTCGAGGCGGTCGGGTCCGCCATTGGTGCGGCACGCACAGCCATCCGGGTCTCGCCGGGACACATGTTCAACGACATTATCGACGCCAACCCACTCGAGACGCACCGCGCCCTGCTCGACGCCCTGCCGACGGCGCACATGGCCTACGTGCACGTGATGCTGCCGGACGCCTTCAGCCCGCAGCTCAACAATGCGGGCGACCCTCAGGCGGTGCTGCCCACCCTGCGTCCGCACGTGAAGGGAGCCCTGCTCGCCGCTGGCAACCTGACCGCCGCGAGCGCCAGCACCATGCTCGATTCCGGCCTGATCCAGCTCGCCGTCTTCGGTCGGCCGTTCATCGGCAACCCGGATCTCGTCGAGCGACTGAAAGCGGGCGCGCCACTTGCAGCCCCTCGCGAGGACCTGCTCTACACGGCGGCTGCAGAAGGCTACAGCGACTATCCGGCGCTGTTGTCGTAACAAGCACTCTCTTCCTCGACACCGTGCTGCTTGTATCATTGAAGGGCAGATCCGCAATTGAACCCAGCAAATGGAGTCCGATCATGAGCGTTACCGGAACGTGGAACCTGACCCTGAAGTCGCCACTAGGCGACCAGGCCGCGCGACTTGACCTTCACGAGCTCGACGGCTCGATGCAGGGCACGCTGACTGGCAAGGGCGATCCGGCCGCGCTGCAGGGCCTCAATGTGGACGGTGGCAACCTGGCGTTCTCAGCCGATGCCGATACGCCCGTGGGCCGCCTGAACCTGGCCTTCACGGGCGCGGTCTCGGGTGACACACTGGCCGGCACCTACAGCACCCCGTTCGGCGCATTCGAGTTCTCGGGCAGCCGCGTCTAGCGAACCTCTGTTCTGGAGTTCACCGGTGAGCCGCATTTTGTCGTTCGTGCCCGCCACATTGGCGCTTGCCGTCCTGATTTTGGCGGCACCTGCCGCCCTGGGGGCCGACTGTCCGGCCTTCCTGAACCACGACTTCAAGAAGCTGCGCTCGTCGCAAAGCATCAACCTCTGCACCGAGTACGCCGGCAAGCCGCTGCTGATCGTCAACACCGCCAGTCACTGCGGCTACACGCCGCAGTTCAAGGGCCTCGAGGCACTGCACCAGAAATACAAGGCGCGCGGCCTCGTGGTGGTAGGTTTCCCGTCCGACGACTTCAAGCAGGAGGCGAAGGACGAGGCGGAAACCGCCGACGTCTGCTACGTCAACTATGGTGTCACCTTCGACATGCTGAGCCCGTCTGCCGTCACGGGGAGCGCCGCGAACCCTGTCTTCCGGGAGCTCGGCCGACGTTCCGACGCACCAAGCTGGAACTTCAACAAGTACCTCGTGGGCGCCGACGGCAAGGTCGTGCAGCACTTCGACAGCGGAGTTCGGCCTGATTCCGTTGAACTCCAGCAGGCGATCGAGCAACTGTTGCGCTGACCACGGTCCCGCGTCCCGGGCTGCGCGGGCGCCACTTCTGGGAGCACACCCCGATGTACGTCGTCATGATCGCCTCCGAGTGTGCTCCAGTGGCGAAGGTCGGCGGCCTGGCGGACGTGGTGTTCGGCCTGAGCCGCGAACTGGAGATCCGCGGCCACGCGGTCGAGATCATCCTGCCGAAGTACGACTGCATGCGCGACGACCAGGTCTGGGGCCTGCACGTCGTCGACCACGAGCTTTCGGTGCCTTGGGACGGCGGCGCGATCCCGTGTGCGGTCTGGTTCGGGTTCGCGCATGGCCGCAAGTGCTACTTCATCGAGCCGCGCTCGGCGCAGGGCTACTTCGAACGCGGCACCTACTACGGCTTCTGGGACGACCCGGAGCGCTTCGCGTTCTTCAGCAAGGCGGCCCTCGAGTTCCTGTTGAAGAGCCAAAAGCGGCCCGACGTGATCCATACGCACGACTGGCAGACCGCGCTGGTGCCGGTGCTGCTCTACGAGATGTATGCAGCCGCCGGCCTCGCCCACCAGCGCGTCTGCCACACGATTCACAACTTCCGCCACCAGGGCACGACCGGGCCCGGGGTCCTGCAGGCCACCGGCCTGAATCGGCCCGACTACTTCGGCGCGCCCGATCGGATGGGCGACGAGTTCGACCGGCACTCGATCAACCTGATGCGCGGCGCGATCCTGTACTCGAACTTCGTCACGACCGTTTCGCCGCACCACGCCTGGGAGGCACGCCACACCGACCTGAGCTTTGGCCTCGGTCACGCTCTGCACCTGCACCAGGACAAGTTCGTCGGCATCCTGAACGGACTCGACTACGAGATGTGGAACCCGGAGATCGATCCCCACATCGCCCGGCACTACAACGCCGTAACCGTCGCGAACCGCGTGACCAATACCGAGGCCCTGCGCGACCGCATGCTGCTGCGTGCGGGGACCCGACCGATCATCGGCTATGTCGGCCGCCTCGACACACAGAAGGGCCTGCACCTCATCCGACACGCGCTGTTCTACGCGCTGGAGCACGACGCGCAGTTCGTGCTCCTCGGCTCCGGCTCCGAGCACGGCATCAACGAGGACTTCTGGCACCTGAAGCGCCGACTGAACGACCACCCCGATTGCCATCTCGAGATCGGCTACGACGAGGAGCTCGCGCACCTGATCTACGCCGGCACCGACTTCCTCGTCATGCCGAGCCTCTACGAGCCTTGCGGGCTGACGCAGATGATCGCGCTGCGCTACGGCGCCGTACCGGTGGTGCGGGCCGTGGGCGGCCTCAAGGACACCGTTTTCGACTGGGACTTCTCCGAGCGGCCGCGCCAACTGCGCAACGGATTCGTCTTCGAGCACCCCGACCACGTCGGACTCGATTCGGCGCTCGACCGTGCGCTTGGCCTGTGGCACAGGGAGCCTGCACTTTTCCGCGAACTCGTGAGGCAGGGCATGGCCTGCGACTACTCCTGGAACCATCCGGGCCAACGCTACCTCGACGTCTACGAATTCATCCGCCACAAGTAGGCCGCCCGATGTCCCCACTTCCCGAGTGCGTGGACGGACTGCCGAACCTGAGCGGTGCCGAAGACCTGATCGAGCGCACCCTTGCCGAGGCTCGCGATCGCCCCGTGTTCCTCGACGACAGCCGCATTCCGTTCGACCGGATCCGCAGCGCCTGCGCGCTCGCGCTGCACATGCACCAGCCGCTCACCCCGACTGGTGGTGACGACCTGCGCACCGCGGCACTGATCGGTAACCTGCAGACGATGGCCGAGCACCCGTGGATCGGCGACAACCACAATGCGCCTGCCTTCCGCCGTTGCTACGCCCGCATGGGCGAGATTATTCCAGCGCTGCTCGCCGAGGGACTCGAACCGCGGATCATGCTCGAGTACTCCGGCACCCTGCTGCACGGCCTGCGCCTGATGGGAGCGGACGACGTGATCGACAGCCTGACACGGATCACCAGCATCCCGGCATACAGGCGCGCCGTTGAATGGCTCGGCGCACCCTGGGGACACGCGGTGGCACCGTCGACTCCCGTGCAGGATTTCCGCCTGCACGTGCGAGCCTGGCAGCATCACTTCGCCGCGATCTTCGGTCTGGAAGCGTTGTCACGCGTGCGCGGCTTCTCGCCGTCCGAGATGGCGCTGCCGAACCACCCGGAGGTGGCCTACGAGTTCGTACGCACGCTGCTCGACTGCGGCTATCGCTGGGTTCTCGTGCAGGAACACACCGTCGAGGAGCCGGGCACCGGCGCGCCGCCCCGGCACCCGCATCGGCCACATCAGCTGGTCTGCCGCAATGCGGCCGGCGACACGGCAAGCATCGTCGCGATCGTGAAGACGCAAGGCTCCGACACGAAGCTCGTCGCACAGATGCAGCCTTGGTACGAAGCGCAGGGCCTGCAACGCGGCGATCTCGCGGGACACCTCGCGCCGCCGCTCGTCACCCAGATTGCCGACGGCGAGAACGGTGGCGTGATGATGAACGAGTTTCCGTCCAAGTACATCGAAGTGGTGCGTGCGGCTTCCGGCGGCGACGTGCCACTGATGAACGCGACCGAGTACCTCGAGCATCTGTTCGCCAGCGGCGTCCGAGCGTCCGATCTGCCGACCATCCAGCCCCTGTTCCAGAGCCGGATCTGGGCTCGCATGCAGCCGGGCGATGGCGTCGACCGATTGGCCCGCGTGATCGACGAACTGCGGCACGAGGACGACCGCTTCCACATGGACGGCGGCAGTTGGACGAGCAACCTCAGCTGGGTGCAAGGCTACGACAACGTGCTGGGACCCATGGAGGCCGTAAGCGCCCTCTTCCACGACAAAGTCACTCGCCGGCGGTGCCCGACCAACGAACGACGCTATCGCAACGCCCTGCTGCATCTGCTCGCGTCCCAGACGAGCTGTTACCGCTACTGGGGACAGGGTCAGTGGACCGATTACGGTCGCGAGATCTGCCGTCGCGCCGAGGCGATCCTGGCGCACGACTACTGATCGAAGAGCGCTCAGCGGCGGAAGAAGCGCACCAGCGGTGCCACCCGCATCGGCTTGCCGCGCCCGAACCAGTGCCAGATCAGCAGGGCCGTCCAGCTCGCGACCGCCGCGAGCGCGAGCACGATCGTCATGACCAGTTGCGGCATCGCTGCCGTCGTCGCAGGCGCCGCGATTGCCGCCGCGATCGTCGTCGCCGATGCGAACGCCGCGAGCGCGATGCGGCCGCCGAGCGCGTGCAGGTGGCGCGGTACTTCGTCGAGCGTCGGCGTCATGGCCCGGACCATGATGTTGCCGGTTTCGAAGTCGTGCATCAGCTGGTCGATCTGGCCGGGCACGGTTCGCAGCATCGACCCCAGGCCCGACGCCTCGCTCGTCAGTTCCCCCAGGATCCGCTGCGGCGAGAGCCGGCGTTCCACGATTTCGTCGAGGAAGGGCCGCGCGATGCCGATCAGGTCCACGTCGGGGTGCAGCGTGCGGATGATGTCTTCGAGCGTTGCGGCGGCCTTGCCGAGGATCGCCAGGTCCTTGGCGAGCTTGATCCGGTAACGGCCGGCCGCCTTGGCGAACTCCGCGATGAAGCCCGCAGAATCGTACTCGCCGAAACTGTCCACCATCAGGTGCTGCTGGCGAACCCGGACGATGTCGGCTTTCAGCTCGCTCAGGTTCACGCGCTGCATCGGCGTGCCCATCTTGAGCAGCACGCGCGCGATGGTCGTCGCGTCGTTTGCGATGGTGGCGATCGCGAGCGTGACGATGTCGTCGCGTTGCTCCTGCGACAGGCGCCCGACCATGCCGAGGTCGATCATGCAGACGGTGCCGTCCGCGCCGTACAGGAGGTTGCCGGCGTGCGGGTCGCCATGGAAAACGCCGTCCACGAACACCTGCTTGAGCGCGGAATGCACGATCTCGTTGACGACCGCCTGCGCTTCAGGACTCTTTGGAATCAGCTTGCGGATCGGCCGTCCTGCGAAGAACTGCATCGTCAGCACGGTGCGCGTCGAGAGCTCCGGGTGGGGACGCGGCACGGTGACCGCGCGCTCGGGGTCCAGATGGCGCTGGAACTCCAGCAGGTTCGACAGTTCCCGATTGAAGTCGAGCTCCCCGAGCAGGCCCTTCTCGAACTCCTCCACGATCGACACCACGCCGGCGAGTTGCATCTCGTCGATGCTGGCCTCCAGCACTTGTGCCGCCAGGTAAAGGAGGTCGAGGTCCGAGCGCATCGTCTTTTCGATGCCCGGTCGCTGGACCTTTACGACGACCTCGTCGCCGTCCTTCGTCAGCGCGCGATGCGTCTGCGCGATGGACGCGGTCGCGAGTGGCTCCTGCTCGAACGTCGCGTAGAGTTGATCGAGCGTGCCCCCCAGGCTCGTCTCGACCTGTTCACGGACCACGGAGAACGGCAGCCCAGGCGCGTCGTCCTGCAGCGTCTCGAGCGCCTCGATCCAGTCCGGTGCGAAGATATCCTTGCGCATCGAAAGGATCTGTCCGAGCTTGATGTAGGTCGGTCCCAGGGCCGCCAGCAGCTTGGCGAACCGGACCGGCGCACTCGCTTCGCGCAGCGCCTCGTCGCCTTGTGGCGGCTTGTCGAACAGCCGCTTGCCGAGCGGCGTCTTCATCAGCAGCGGCCCGAAGCCGTGCCGGGCCACGGTGAACGCGACGGCACGCAGGCGGCCCAGGTCGCGCACCGCGACGCCGACGATCGACGTGTGCTCGTCGCTCATGCAATCAACTCGCCTTCGATGACGTCGCCGGAACCAGGTCGGAAGAGCGACTTCGCCGTGCGTCCCACCATGCGACAGACCACGGCATCGAACGCCCCGCCGACCACGCCACCGACCACGGGAATCAGCTTCGGGAATTGCGCGATGCTGCGTGCGCCGGCCTTGGTGAGCAGCTGCAAGCCGATCCGCTTGTTGACCTCGACGAGCGCGCGCCCGGGCACCTGCTTGATCGCCCGATTCGGGAGCTTGCCGCCGAGATCGATGCCGAGGTCCGCCATCGCTTTCTTCGCGACGTCCCCGGCGAGGCTCAGCAGGATCAGCGTGCGGACACGATCCTCGACGAGGTCATGGCCGTAGATCCGTGCGATCGCACCGGCCATCCGCGCCTGGATCAGCCACGACGCCGCGAGCGCTGAAGGAACCCCGACCGGCAACGTGATGATCCCGCCCAGTCCGGTGATGAAACCGGTCGTGAAATTCTTGGTCGTCTCCCAGGTGATCAGCGAGTCGACGCGCTGGTCGTGGGTTTCGTAGCCCTGGTCGATCAGATATTCGGTGGCGAGGTTCTCGGCGCTCGACAGCGGCGGCACCCCGCCGAGCCCCTTTTCGAGCAGGTATGTGACGAGCTTGTTCGCCGACGCTTCGGTGGGCACGCGCTTGGTCATCTCGATTGGGCTCCCTTACGAGGATTCACCGCCTATCTTCCATCTGGCACGACGCCTGCCGCAATTCCAAGTGGATCCGCTACCATCGGAGCCCGCGTTTGAAGCCAGGCTCCCGATGAACCAGCGTCTACTCTGTGCCTTGTTCCTGCTCACCGCCACCGTCCACGCGCAGAGCCCGGGCGAGGACGCCTTCCGATCGGCCGCCGACTGGACCGTGCAGGTTCGCACCTCCGTGCAGCGGCCGTTCATCCAGGACGAACAGGGATCCTGGGACGGTGCCGGCATGCTGGTCGATGCCAGCCGGGGTTGGCTGCTCACGAATGCCCACGTCGCCGGGTACTCCTACGGCAAGGTGACGATTGCCTTTCGCGACGGCAAGGCGATCGCCGCCGAACGGATCTATGTCGATCCACATCTCGACCTGGCCGTGCTCGGATTCGACCCGCGCGCCCGACGTGCCATGACGAGTGTGCCCTCGCTCGATTGCCGCTCGACTCCTCCGGTCGGTCATCCGGTGGGCGCCTTTGGCCATCCCTGGGGCTTCCGCTTCACGGGCACGCGCGGCATCACCTCCGCCGTCACCACGCGTCTCGGTGCAAACATGCTGCAAACCGACGCGCCCATCAATGAGGGAAATTCCGGCGGCCCGTTGCTCAGCCTCGAGACTGGCCAGGTCGTCGGGATCAACACGGCGAAGATCAAGGAGGAGTCGGTCGAGGGACTGAGTTTCGCGGTGCCGATGCACTACGCCTGCACGATTATCGAACTGCTGCGCCAGGGTCGCGACCCTTCGCCGCCGGCCCGGCTGGTCGATTTCGCGGTCGATGTGAACGATGAACAGACCATGACCGTTGCCCGCTCGCGGCTACCGGCTGGATCGCTGGACCTGCGTACTGGCGACGAGATCATCGCCCTCGCCTCGCCCCGTCGGGACATTTCCACGGAGTCGGATCTGATGGACGCCCTGCGCGGCCACCTCGACGCGGTCACTCTCGTCGTGGCGCGCGATGGCAAGGAGGTCACGGTGCAGGGGCACTGGCCTGCCGCAAGCAGGATTATCGAGCGACGGGGCCTCTGGGTCTCCGGCGCACTCTTCGCGGAAGCGGAGCCCCTGACTGGCGGCCTGATTGCTGGCACGCCAACGCTGATGATCCACTACGTCAGTCCCGGCTCCGAGGCTGAGGCGGCGGGCGTCGTGGCCTATGACCTGTTGATGAGCGCGGACCGCACCTCCGTGGACTCGCTGGATGCGCTGATGCAGCTTGCCAAGCGAGCGGCAGCGGCCGATCAGCCGCTCGAGCTTGTGCTGTTACGTCTGGCTTCGGAGATGAAGGAGGATCTCTTCGTTCACCAGCAGCGGACCCTGTCCATCACGGAGTTGGAGGCGGTCGGCCCATAGGGATCTCAGCGGTCACTGGGTCCTGGCCGAGCGCGCCATCAGCTTGACGATGCCAGCGAAACGATCGTCTTGAACCCGCCCCAGAACATCCGCTTGCCGTCGAACGGCAACATCTTCGGGTCCATGTACTTCTTCATCCGCGGATCACTCATGAATTTCGCACTGATCTTGTCGCGCTCCCGGCGCGACTTGTAGACGATGTACGAAAACAGCACGGTCTCGCCGGGCTTCAGCTTCACGCTCTGCGGAAATGACGTCAGCTTGCCCGGCTTCACGTCGTCGGCCACAGCCTCGACGTACGCCACGGCGCCGAGTTCGCGGCAGATCTTGCCGGCCAGCCGAGCCATCTTGCGGTAGTCGGCCAGGTTCTTCTTCGGCACCGGAAGCACGAAACCATCGATGTATTGAGCCATTGTTGTTCTCCTCGTGTGTCAACGGAACCCGGACCTCGAAATTTACGCTTCGGCGACGCCGCCGTAACGACTTTCCTCGCGCAGCGCTTCCTCGATCGGTCGCACTTCGATCAGGAAGAACCCGCCGAGCGTCTCCTTGGTCTCGGCAAACGGGCCATCGGTCGTCAGGACTCGAGCGTGCCGCACCCGGACCGTGGTGGCGCTACGTACGCTCTGCAGGGCGTGCGTGACCAGCAGACGGCCGCAGCGAGTCCCACGCGTCGCGCGATAACGCATCGAGCTTGTGTTCCTCTTCGTAGGCAAGGCAGAGGTATTTCATGACGTGGCGGATACCGACGTGGAGTCCGTCTTGCTGTTGGCCATGGGCGTTCCTCCCGGCTGAAAATACAACCGTCCTCATGGCTTAGTCGAATGGAACCGTGTCGAATCGACGCGAGCCGGGTTCTTTCGCCCCTGGCCGACCCGGCTACGTCTGGTCTGCGTCGACTTTCAGTCGCTTCAGTCGCTTGCCGGTCGTGATGGACGGGTCCCAACTGATCGCCCGGTTGCGACCCGCGGTCTTCGCCAGCAGCAGCGCCTGGTCGGCGCGGTCGATGGATTCCGTCACGGTGACTTCCGGGTCCAGCAATGCAAGCCCGAACGATGCAGTCACGTGCATCGCCACGCCTCCGGGACCCAGCACCAGCAGTCCCTTCGCCAGGCCGGTGCGGACGCGCGTGATCACTTTCTGTCCCGTCGCCAGGTCGGCCCCGGACAGGGCGATCAGGAATTCGTCGCCGCCGTATCGATAGATCTTGTCGTAGGGCCGCAGGTGATCATTGAGGTAGCGGATCGTGCCGGCCAGCACGGAATCGCCGACCGGATGCCCGTGCGTGTCATTGACCTGCTTCAGCTGATCGATGTCCATGAAGACGATGCAGCACTGCTTGACACCCCGCTGCGCGAGCGCGCGCAGCTCGTGAAGCTCAGGCAGCATTTCGACGCGGCTGCAGGCGCCGGTCAACGGATCGCGATTCCGCAGCGCGCCCTCGAGCTCGTTCCGCAGCGAGTCCAGCTCGAGCCGCAGGCGCGCACTGCCCGCAACCAGCTCCTCGAAATCTTCACGGATGATGGGTGCATCGGAGCCTACGTCACGCAGCAACCGGGTCGCGATTCGATGCAGTCGCTCGTGCTGAAGCCCGATCGCAGCGAAGTCTGGTTGCTCCCGCAGCTCGGCGGGCGCGTGCTCGTAGTACCAGAGGCCGAATCTGCATTGGAGGTGTGCGGTCGCGGCCAGATCGCCGAGATCGCAGGGGAGCCCGCACACCAGCGCCCGGAGCAGGTTTGCATGCCACTCGACGTGATCTTCGGTG
>Ga0209262_10001177_pt1 | contig 11033 bp, 7 predicted proteins | sample Lowcelwee11metaG_FD_187171 | JGI IMG/M metagenome (GOLD analysis project Ga0209262, IMG submission 187171) | Freshwater pond sediment microbial communities from the University of Edinburgh, under environmental carbon perturbations - Low... | ecosystem: Environmental > Aquatic > Freshwater > Pond...
ACCGGAGGTGAGAATACAAAATTGTTTGGCTTTGGCGGATTGCAGCATACATAGAATGTGGATGTAAATCCTGCCAACGAACGTTTTTTTAATTCTTCACCATCAGGCTCACTTGTTATTACAGCTGAATAATCATCGAGAAGTGACGATATTTCCTTGTCCCAGTTTCCGGCATAGGTAATTTTCCAGTCCTTCGAATTTTCCTTGATGACTTTTATTGCCGCCAGGGTAATGTCCATCGGATTTTCATTTATTCCCAGATAGGTTTTGTTTAACCAGCCTTTTTGGGTCAGATGTTCTCTCAGGTCATTCAGAAAAAGATTCCAGATTATTCTGAACTGTTCAGAAGAAGGAAGCCATTCTTCATAGATATAATTCCCTGACTTCTCATCTGAGTAACGGAAACGGTAGCCCCACGGAACAGGAGTATAGATTGTGATTGCCTCATCAATTCCCGCCTCTGCTGCCAGCTCAACATACTGATCAAATACCGAATAATCAAACCTCCATGAACCACCGGCCTCCTTTATCCATTCAATCATGGTTCCTTCCAGAGTATAGGAATTATCTGACCAGGGTGAATGAACCGCATAGGTAGTGACATATTTCCCTCCTGCCTCCGCGTACAATTTAAGATGCGTTTTAAGCAACGCTTTATGCTCGGGAGACCATGGTGTCACCTGAAAATAATTTGCCACCACCCAGGGATTCTGCCACAGGTCGAGACGGAATTTCCAGTCGTGCGGATTTGGGAGCAACTGCTGCTGAACTGCTACTTTTAAATGTAAGGTGACTTTTTCCTTAAGGGAACTGACTTCAACAGTTCCCGTATATTCACCGGGCTCGGTTGTTTCGGGAACTTCTACAGCCAGCCATACCGGTCTGACAGTCCTGCCCGGAATATCAAACCTTTCAAATGACTCAAGTCGATCAGGCATAAGCCAGACAGAATCAGGTGACGAATCGCAGTTAAAGTTACCGGCCCCGTACGGGAAATTTGACAATACATACCGGACCATATTTAGCGTTATGTTATCCTTGCTGATCACATTGCCTTCAGGAGATAAAAGATCACTTACGCGGAAACGTACCTGTTCAATGCTGTCCGGAGACCATAAGACCACCTGCGCATTTAAACGTTCTCCCCTCCACCCTGTCTCTTCCCATACTGCCGGTTCCTGCCTGATGAAGGGTGCTTCTGCCCGCAGATATGATTCATCAGTTGATCCGAATGCTGCATGAAGCCCTGCATTTTGCCTTATCCAACCGGTTGTATCCATGGTTAAGTCGAATGTATATTCAGGCTGATAATGCCACAGAGGAGCAGGTATCCTAGATTTCTCAATACTTCCCTTCCCGGATTGTGCAACGGCACCGTTAATAATTAATGCCGTTATCCCTAAAACCAGACAAAACTTTTTCATTGTTCTTTCCATTTTAATGAAAGACTGTACCAGTGGACTGCTCCTTTCAGAGAGCTTTTCATTCTTATTACAATTATAACCATTTTATCGGGTGTAAGACCCGGTAAATTCAACACAATATTGGTAATTTTGACTGTTCCACAATTATTTATATGAAAAAGTACATTTTCATTTATGCCGGCCTTCTCCTGGCTTATTTACCCCTCAAAGCACAGGACAATATGGAAGAATTTAAACCTTCCTACTTTAAACTGACCTCCTCCAATGGCCTCGTTGTTGCCATTTACAATGCAAAGGAAAACCGGATTGACGATGTCTATCCTCATGTTTTTGCCAACTATGATTCAGCGCAGTATGTGTCACCCTTTGCCGGAAATATTGTTTTAAGAACAACAGAACGACCGCTGCGTACCTGTTACAAAGACAATACCCATGTTATCTGCGCAGAATACAAGGATTTCACGGTGAATTATTTTGCCTCCTTTACCCGTCACGATATCATTTTTTACACAGTACTAAGAGGCAAAAAGAACAAAATAAGGGACCTGGATTTTCTGGTTGAAAAAGGAGACGGCACTCCGGTAAGTGGTATCACTCTGCTTGAAAATCACCTTCAGGATCTGCCCATTCACATCCGGGGCAATTTTGTCTCCGGTAGTTTCATTAAACCGTATAAGGACGGTCTCTCTGAAAAATATTTTCTCTTCTCATTTACCGATTCCCTGCACCAGGATACTGGTCTCGTAAAGAAAACCATCGCCGAACTTAAACGGGGGAAAATCTCCCTGCCTGATGAAGAGGTTCAGTATATGCGGAATATTATTTCAGGCTGCACAATACCTGAAAATATCACGGTCAGGGAACGGGATGTTGTGGAGCAATCTGTCAGCATTTTGAAAATGTCGCAAGTTTCGGATTATGAGATTTTCCCGTATTCACATGGCCAGATACTTGCCTCTGTCAGGCCGGGCTTATGGCATATTGCCTGGGTGCGCGATGGCAGCTATGCCATCCAGGCCATGACCCGTCTTGGAATGTACACCGAGGCAAGAAAGGGACTTGAATTCATGCTGAAAGCTCCTTCCGGCTATTTCAAAAATTATATCTACACTGACGGGAAGGATTACGGGCCCGGAGTGGACTACCAGATCTCACTTACCCGGTATTTTGGCAACGGAAGGGAAGAATGCGATTATACCGGTGACGGGCCGAATATTGAATACGATGATTTCGGACTGTTTCTGATAACCTTCTCCGATTACGTGGAGCGAAGCGGCGACAGCACCTTCCTTGAGAGATGGGAAGACCTTGTTTCTGCAAAGGTGGCCGATGCCACGATCAGCTGTATTGACACAAATTCGCTCATTAAGGCAGATTCAGGTCCCTGGGAACATCACCTGGCAATGCCCAGGCAGTATACATTTACTTCCGGGGTCTGCGCGAGGGGTCTGCTGCAATATGGTGAACTGCTGAAAAAATATAAAAAACCGTATCAGAAATATTTATCCGCAGGTGAACAAATAAAACAAGGAATCCTTGCCCACATGCTCTGTGATAGCAGATATTTCAAGGGAAACAGCAACGATCTTCTGAAGACCGACAAAGAATATTACGATGCCGGAGCGTTTGAAATATTCGCGAACGGGTTGATCAGTGACAAGCAATTATTTTATTCCCATATGGAGGAATATGATAAATATATGCGCATCGCAGGTCCGCGTCCTGGCTACATCCGCCTGAACAGCAGTGATCCCTATGAAAACCAGGAATGGGTTTTCATCAATCTCCGCCTGGCACAGGCCCGGCTTTTATTCAATGATAAGAAGCAGGCAGCCGAATTACTGAATTTTGTCACTTCACAGGCATCGGTCAATTTTAATACCATTCCTGAAATGTACAGTAATAAGCTCCAGATGGACAAGGTCACCGCTGATTACATGATGAACAACATCTGGTGCAACTGCATAAGGGATACTGACAATCAGTATATCGGTACTATCCCTATGGTCGGTTACGGTTCAGGTGCATATGTACTGAGCCTATTTGAATTTTACGGAAAATAGCAGTTCCTTTCAGATAATTAATTAGAAGATCATCAACGGTATTCCGGATTATATTCAATGAAACAGGTATGAAAAAACTCGGGGTTTTTCTGGCAACAAGTTTTTTACTCTCCGTAATTTACATTGGACCTGGCACAGCACAGCTAAATACAATAAATCACAGGGTCGATTCTGTCTTACAATTAATGACCCTTGAAGAAAAGATCGGACAGCTCAATCAGTATAATGATGACTGGGAAGTCACAGGGCCGGTTACTATTGACACAGCGAAAGCAAGCCAGATCAGGGCAGGCCAGGTGGGCTCACTGCTTAATTGTGTGGGAACCAGCCGTACCAGGCACTGGCAGGAGATAGCGATGCAGTCACGGCTTAAAATTCCGTTGCTTTTCGGACAGGATATTATCCATGGTTATAAGACCACCTTCCCGATACCACTTGCGGAATCATGCAGCTGGGATCTGGAAGCAATCGGGCGTGCTGCCCGCATCTCAGCCGAAGAGGCCAGCGCTGCCGGTGTGCACTGGACCTTCGCTCCTATGCTCGACATAGCACGCGATCCGCGGTGGGGACGAGTAGTGGAAGGAGCCGGGGAGGATCCTTATCTTGCCTCAAAAATAGGTTATGCACAGGTTATTGGCTTTCAGGGATCGCAATCAGGCGATACAACTTCATTAATGGCGTGTGCAAAGCATTTTGCGGCCTACGGCGCTGCCGTTGGCGGGCGAGACTACAACTCGGTTGACATGAGTGAACGCCAGCTGTGGGAAACCTACCTTCCCCCGTTCAAAGCTGCAGTGGAGGCTAAAGTCGCAACATTCATGTGTGCTTTCAATGATATCAACGGTGTGCCCTGCACAGCGAATTCTTATTTGTTGAAAGACATACTGAAGGATAAATGGCAGTTTAACGGGTTTGTTGTCAGTGACTGGGGTTCCGTGGTGCAGCTTATCAATCACGGGACCGCCGGAAGTGAAAGAGAAGCTGCCCTGCAGGCTTTTACTGCAGGATGCGATATGGATATGGAAAGCAGATGCTACAAGAATGAGCTGCCACAACTGGTACACGATGGAAATATCCCTTTAGTCTATATTGATGATGCCGTAAGACGCATCCTGAGGAAGAAATTTGAGCTGGGACTGTTCGATGATCCGTTTAAATTTTGTAATGCGGACAGGGAGCAAAGAGCTTTGAATGATCCATCACATGCGGCATCTGCCAGGGAAATGGCAGAAAAGAGTATAGTGCTTTTAAAGAATCAGAACCACCTCCTGCCATTGTCAAAAGATACCAGGACCATTGCGCTGATTGGTCCTCTGATAAAGGAACGTATGCAGAACAAAGGCTTCTGGGATGTAATTGTACCGGGTTACGATTCAGCGTATGTTGTCTCTCAATGGGAAGGCATAAGAAACAAGGTCTCCCCCGGAACAAAACTGCTCTATGCCAAGGGATGCACCCTCGACGACGAAAGCCGTGATGGGTTTAAGGAAGCAATGAAGGTGGCAAAAAAGGCTGATGTGGTGATACTCAGCATAGGTGAAAGAAGAGATATGAGCGGGGAAGCGAGAAGCCGCAGCAACTTAAATATTCCCGGAGTGCAGGAAGAATTGCTGAAGACCCTCAGGGATGCGGGTAAACCGGTTATTGTCCTGATCAATGCAGGCCGGCCGCTTGTATTCAGTTATACTGTACAGAACGCAGATGCTATTCTTTATACATGGTGGCTGGGAGACGAGGCGGGAAATGCCATTGCTGACGTTTTGTTCGGAGATTACAATCCGTCTGCCAGGTTAACAATGACTTTTCCGCGCAGCGTAGGGCAGATCCCGATATTTTACAGTCATCTTAATACCGGGCATCCGGCCCAGAGTGATTCGAGCCGTTCCTACAGCAGTGCCTACATCGATGAATCTATATACCCTGAATTTGAATTCGGATTCGGACTTGGTTATACTACCTTTCAATACAGTGGTCTGACGTTAAGCACGAAGAAAATGACGGACGGTGAGAAGATAATTGTCAGCATGGAACTGACAAACACTGGCCGGTGCGAAGGGGAAGAAACCGTTCAGCTGTACCTGCGTGATCTTGTTGCTTCCGTCGCACGACCGGTTATGGAACTCAGGGATTTTCAAAAAGTAAAATTGAAATCCGGCGAGACAAGGACTTTAGAATTTATTATCGACAGGGATAAGTTATCATTTTACGACCAGCAGTTAAACCTGGTTGCCGAACCCGGAATGTTTGAGCTGATGATAGGGGCTTCTTCAAGAGACATCCGGCTGAGGGATAAATTTGAGCTATCAGAATAAAATAACCCTGCGCTGAATTGACAGGCTGACTCAGATCCGCTCCTTCTTGACAGGCGTCCAGAAATCACTTTCTTTCAGATTGCACTCTTTTATCATATCAAGGGCATACCCCGCACCAGAAAAGTTCCCGTCAACATTATTGGTGCCGACAGTGAACTTTACGCCGGCCTTTTTTGCTTTTTTAATAAAATCTGCAGAAGGTATCCTGTACCTGTTATTGATCTCCAAAGCTATATTATTGGTATGCAGGGCGTTAATAACTTCATCCATCCTCTCTTCCGTCCAGAAATGGTCATATCTTTCAGTCATCTGCGAAGGAAGGAATGTTGGATTAACATATATATCGATTGGCTCTGTATTTAAAATAGTAACCAGGGTTTTAACCAGATAGTTAATAAACTCTTCTTCATCGTCAATGAAGGTCTCATCCGGCAACCAAATACGGTTTCTTCTTCCTTTTTCATCAGTAAAGGTCATGGCATCTGTAAAGACATAATCGAACTTTTCAATAGACTCCTTTGAAAACAGGTTCACCCACTCGCGGCCTTCAGCCTGCATTCCCAGGTCAAACTGGGGGTAATCCTTCATCACAAGCAGGAAGGAGTCTATCTGTGAATCATTATGAACAGGAAAACCCAGTCCGCAGTTTACGGCGATACCATACTGTATGTTCTCAGCCTCAGATTTCCGGACTGCGTCTTCAATGGCAAAGTCACCCTTTAAATGAATGTGCAGGTCTGTTATTGGGAATTCAGCAGTCTGCCGGCAACCAGAAGATATAAAAGCCAATGTCAGTGAGATAATAAATAATTGTTTTTTCATCCGTGTTACCTATTAAAAATGAAGGTCCTTAAACCTGTTTGCATTATATGATAATATCCCAGGCACTCATTAAAATTGCACTTTCATAAAAGCGCTCTTGTCTTCTTATATTTTTTAATCATAATAGAAGCGATTGTTGAAAAATACAGATAAGTGTTCAGCATAAACAAACGCTGCCATAAGCCTTTATAAAGAGTGAAGAAATTATTCTCATTCGAAGAGTACCTGAATAAGAAAAGTCCTACTGTAATTAGGCCGGCGATAAAAACAATTTTTGACATACGGTGAAATACCGGCATTTCCTTTTTTGTAATCACTTTCTGCATGATTAAAGGAAGTATTAATACGGCTGTCACTCCTATGCCACCCAAAATATCATGAATAACGGCAGAAGTTGTCAGGTTATTTACAATATGGTTTGCTTTAAATGCCCCGGAACCTATTCCTTCTCCAAACCCGTAAAGGATGATTAACCAGGAGGCAATTCCAGAATACAATCCCTTTCCCGAAAATGCTTTTCTTACTCCGATCCCAAAAAATATAAAAAGGAATCCCATGATTACCCACCAGGTTGAAATTTCATTTGAAACCGGGCTATTGGATGCCCCCAGTGAACTCATTGTGTCCTTCAGTTGATTAAAGCCCGGGTAAAATGATCCTAAAACAAACAGGGCGACAAATTCGCCTATACAAACTGCAATACAGATTATTGCAGAAACATAAATGAATGTTTCATTTCTTTTCATGGTTTAAGGCTTAATAACATTTGATAAGACACCCGGGACCCGGAACAGGTCATAATCATCCTGGTATATTAAATATTTATTATACCAGGCAGGATCAAATTTCTCCTTGTACTCACGTAATCCTTTATAATGCGAGAACGATTTGATTTTTTCATAGGCGAATTTCATAGATCTTTCCGGAAAAGTATGAGGGTCATCCAATCCGCTGATGGGTGCAAACCCTAAATTAATGGATGAGTAATTCTGAATTTTTAAATAATTGAACAGTTCAATTAAGATAAAATCAATAACACCATTGGGTGCATCTTTTGTTTTCCTGATTAGATCATATGTGGCTTCGCCTTTAACATAATCAGGAATGATATTCACGAAAGCAACAACTTTTTCTTCGGCATTTTCAACCGTTATTATCGTTTGTTGTTTAAGGTCTTCCCATATAAACATACCTTGCGAAAATATGATCTCCTTCCTGCCCTGGTCAGACAGCCATTCATCACTCACTGATTTTATTTTTTGAAGGACGCCATCTTTAACGGGTGGAATATGAATTGTTCTTTTGTAGCCCTGCTCCAATACTTTGTTTATTGCATTACGCAATGATTTTTTTCGGCCTCCTTCCAGGTTAAATGTCTTCAGGTTAACTATTCCTTCCTGACCGAGAAATAGATTCTTTTTATTAAGTTGCCGATAGATTTCAAGCGATTCTTCAGGCACACGATAATACATACTTTTCATCCCGCTTTCATAGCAATCAAGATCAAACTCACTGATGCATTTCAGCATTTCCCCGGCATTTTCTGCAACCGGATTTTCCAGGACCATTGCAAAAGTACCTGAAATACGGTAAGCAATAAATGCTTTCCGGCTTTCTGAAAAAAAGATCATTTTATCGTGGTATGTCTTAAAATAATCCAGCGGGGAATTTCCAAAAGATTTCATTAAATCATTAGCCAGACTCAGGTCTTCATCAGAAACATTTTTGGGTGCCGTATATGAACGGACCAGTGTGAAAATCAAAAAACTGACCGACAAAAATCCACTGATATTAATAGAATAAAGAAAATCCTTTGCAAATGAATCGACTGGAACCAGTTCCCTGCTTCCTATTAAAAAGAAGTTACTGATAGTATACTCCACTGACTGGAAAATGCTAAAGTCTATGTTAAAATGTTTTTTGTCCAGAAAATAAAATCCCAGGATTCCATACAGTATGATTGCTGCAGTAAACAGCAGCGAGATTCCGATTCCGAAATTTCTTAGTTTCGGATTAGACCTGACATAATATTCTTTGCGCGTAACAATTAAAGCAACAATTACAATAAGAGCGGCAATTGCTTCTTCATAATCTATAGCCTTGGTAATATGTCCGATAAATGATATGACACATAAACTGAGAGCAAACCACCAGGCGGTCCGCAATCCTTTAAACATAAAAGCAGCCGTGACCATCAGAAAAAATCCTGCTCCCATAACAAGGTAATTAGAAGCATGAATTACCTGAACTGGCAGAAAATCAGCCAGTCGTATTAATCTTTCAGAAATAGCCGGGGTCAGAACAGAAACTATATTTAATATCCCTAATCCAAACAGAAACAATGCAGGAAGAACCCGCATCAGCAGTTTATTCAGTTTTGTAAGAAATGCCAGCACTCCCGCAATTAATGGCATCCAGAACTCAAAGAACCGGTACAGAAGAGTAATGGCAATTGCTTCCACATTTCCAAATCCAAAACGAATCAGAACGTATGACATCGAAACTTCAACAGCGCCAAGTCCCCGAAGAAAAGGAGAGACGATCAGGAAGATCACAGATATAATATAACCCATTACAGCTGCAAAAAGTGAGGGACTGAAATTGAGTGCCATCATTGCTACATACAAATGTGCTATCCCGATAAAATCAATAATTACAGACGTAAAGACTGTAAGAAGAAATAGTTTATTATCGATTTTGTTGTTTTGAAAATCATCCATAAAATCCTCTGCTGATGGCCTAAGCTTTACCACCATCTTATAGAAAACTCCTTTTTTCATTACAGAGCGATACAGAAGGTATAAGAAAACTGTCAGAAGCACTGCAGTGCCCAGGGCATACCATTCTCCGGATTTTATCGTTCCCCTCAGAATTGCATACAAAAACGCTGGGATCGCAATGACAACAACTGAAAGTATTCCAATAAATGCATATACTGAAGATGCAAAATGGATTTGTGTCTTCTTGATTCCCTTACTCTCGATAGTGCCCGTGAAAAATGCAAGAGAAGTAATTCCTCCGGCAGGCAAAAAAATACTTATGAAGTTTCTTTTAATGAAAAGTATGATTGAGTCTGTTAAAGAAACTTTAATTTTTACTGATGCAAATGCAAAAACATACATTAGCCCCTGGACTAAGATATAAATTGCAGTAAGTCCAAATCCAATCAACACCAGCTGCCACTTGGCAGAAATCAGTACTTTCTTAACTTCGATCAGTTCTGCACCTTCATGCTTAATAAACCAGATCCCTATTGCGAAAAAGAAAAGAGTAAGGATGAATTGTGCAATAATCTTTTTGTTTTCATTTAAAAATGGCCTTGCACGTTCTCTGAATTGGAATGGCAGCGAGTTTTGTAAAACTTCTCCTTTCATAATGAACAATTCATGAAAATTTATTCAATAACTTTTCTCGTTTCTGTCAGATCTGTTTTATCCGGGATCCTGTTTTCTTCCTTGTAATACGAGGAATTCAGTATAACAAACAGCATGATGATCTCATTTGCAATAGCCTGAATAAAAATGCGTTCATCATTGCTGACATTGTCAACAGGTAAAATACAAGAAACGAGTATGTTAAAATTCTGCGGATTTGAAATTATTGCAGTAAACGGTGGACAGGATTGTTTTTCAATTATCATTTTGTTACTGATATGGGGATAATCAAAAGTATACCCATGCCTTGTTTCAAATTGCTCGTTAATGGTTTTAAGGTTTTTGACGTCTATTATTCTGAAAAGGACCCAATTTGCATTTGTAATACTAAAAACACGCTCACTGAAAAAGTATAGTGTTTTCTTAAAATCATTTTTTGTCTCAGGTAATTTGTCATAATTATTGAATATCAGTTTTATCTGCTGGATCTGTACATTGATCTGACCAATATATTTAAATGAGTCGTCAAGTTTTTCTTCAGCTGACTTCCTGGCATAATTGATTTTATCAATCAATTCTTTTTGTTTATAAACTTCATGTTTATATAAATTAAAGATCAAAATGCTCAGAAAAAACATTATACAAAGAAGGATTCCCTCGATAATTTCTTCTTCAATGATTAGTTTTTCGGTCAGATGTAAAGGACCGCGGATTAGTACAGGAGTTATAAATATTACAGAAAACAGAATTATTGCAACCAGGAAGTATATAATTTGCAGCAATGAAGGTTGAAAGTTTAATTTTTTCATATAAAAGCACCCCCGGGCTATTTATCTCCTATAATCAAAGTTACTAATTTCCCGGGAATACTATTATTGTGACAGGCAAGACTGCGATTATTACCTATTTTCCTTACATAAGCTTCTCCCAGGAGGATCATGAAATAATTCTTACTTTCTCCTATTCAATCATCTGAATTTAGCTGATGAAGACCTGTCCGTGTCTTTGACAATCATTCTTCAAATCCCATTTTCTTCA
>Ga0209262_10001179_pt1 | contig 11027 bp, 10 predicted proteins | sample Lowcelwee11metaG_FD_187171 | JGI IMG/M metagenome (GOLD analysis project Ga0209262, IMG submission 187171) | Freshwater pond sediment microbial communities from the University of Edinburgh, under environmental carbon perturbations - Low... | ecosystem: Environmental > Aquatic > Freshwater >...
GTCCCAGGGAATTTTGAGAATCAGGGGATTCTCCTTCGTGGTTGCCATCAGTTCCCTGGCAGAGACATAGAACTTCTGCGGCATGTACCCCTCTTTCTCAAGAAGGAAGAGGTAGAAATCATAGCCTCCCCTGATGATGATGCGGTTCAGCGCAGCCTCAAGCTTGAAGCTGTAATGCCAGTTGTTACCGGCAAAGACGGTAAGCTTTGCAGTTGTGAGTTGCAGCCCCGGAGCCATGCTGAGCGGATTGTCAAGGATACAGATGGTGTAGAAACCAAGAGGCTTGATGATCTGTATTCCGAAATTGACATATCCGAAGTCGCCCGGTGTGTGATCATCTACCGGCAGCACCTCGGGAAGAACGGTCGTGGTGCCTCCCGCAATAACCCTGAAACCTATTGGCAGAGGATCATTGACAAGATAAGCCAGCGGCGCCCCCTCCAGCGGAGCGGCAAAAATGACCTCGCCGGCAGGATTTATTACCAGAAATTTCGTGAGCCTGTAGCTGCCTGCATCGAGCTCAACATCCTCACTGATGAATCCGGACCCGAAGAGATAGACGGGTATGAGTTCATCGGTAAGGACAGAATTTCCTTCCATGTCTTCGACAGATACCATTACATGGTACGAAGCCATCACACTGTCGGCTTCAGCCGACTTGTTCAGGCTGGATTCTCCGATCGGATTGATCGAAAATTTGAATGTTCCCTTGCTTGTGTCGGAGTTTTTTTCACAGGAAGAAATAGCAAAAACAGCAAGCAGGATCAAAGTGAATTGCATTGATCTGATCAAGGTTTTCATTTTCCTTCGGTTTAAGTTGTGAAAAAATGATTAAGCAAAACAAGTTAAATGCACAAAAACAGTGCCATAAACAGGGCTCAGGGCTCAGGGCTCAGGGCAAGGAGGTTGAGGTTAAGGTTGAGGGGGTGATTTAAGTATTTAATTTCTCCTCCTTGTTTACCTTAGCCCAGGTATCCTTTAGTCCGACCGTACGGTTGAAGACGAGGCTGCCGGGTTTGCTGTCATAATCAACACAGAAGTAACCCAGTCTCTGAAACTGGAACTTGTCTAGTGGTGAGGCGCTGCCCAGTGACGGCTCCACCTTGCATCCGGTAAGTATGGTCAGTGAGTCGGGATTCAGAAACTCTCTTGGATCAATATCCTTGTGTCCCGAGGGGTCCTCGTCGACGAAGAGCCTGTCGTAAAGCCTTACCTCCGCATCAAGGCAATGCACAGCCGAGACCCAGTGTAGGGTGCCCTTGACCTTTCGATCTGCCTGAGCTCCTCCGCTGCGTGTCTCAGGGTCATATGTACAATATATTTCGGTGATCTCACCATTCTCATTCTTCCTGAAACTCTCGCACCTGACTATGTAGGCTCCCTTGAGACGCACCTCCTGACCGGGTGCCAGCCTGAAAAACTTATGCGGAGGATTCTCCATGAAGTCTTCCTGTTCAATATAAAGCTCCCTGCCGAAAGGCACCATCCGGGTGCCGTGCGTCTCATCCTCGGGATTGTTTATCAGTTCTACCTCTTCGGTCGCCTCTTCGGGATAGTTGGTGATAATCACCTTAAGCGGATTCAGAACACCGAAGACACGGGGAGCGCGTTTGTTCATATCTTCGCGTATGGCATATTCAAGCAGAGACACATCGTTGATAGCTTCAACCTTTGTATACCCTATCAGCTCAACGAAGCGCCTGATAGATTCGGGAGTATACCCTCTTCGGCGCAAACCGCAAAGTGTTGGCATGCGCGGGTCATCCCATCCTCTCACCACACCGTCTTTTACGAGCTCGAGCAGTTTCCGTTTGCTCATAACCGTGTAGGTAAGATTAAGGCGGTTGAACTCAATCTGCCGGGGACGGTAGTCACCATCCATCAGCTGGTCAACAAACCAGTCGTACAATGGCCTGTGCACCTCGAACTCAAGTGTGCAGAGAGAGTGGGTTATACCCTCGAAATAGTCGCTCTGGCCATGTGCAAAATCATACATGGGGTAAACCTTCCATGTAGTTCCTGTGCGGTGGTGAGGCGTGTAGAGTATACGATAGATTATCGGGTCACGCATGTGCATATTGGGTGAAGCCATGTCGATCTTAGCCCGCACGACACGACTGCCCTCCGCAAACTCCCCCTCGTTCATGCGATAGAACAGGCCGAGATTCTCCTCAATGCTCCTGTCTCGGTAAGGACTCAAAATACCAGGCTGTGTGGTTGTTCCCTTCTGCTCAGAGATTGTATCTGCGCTCTGGTCATCCACGTAGGCCAGACCGCGCTTTATGAGCACCACTGCGAAGTCAAACAGTTTGCCGAAGTAGTCAGATGCGTAGAACTCACGGTCTTCCCAGGTAAACCCAAGCCAGTTGATATCCTCCTTGATAGCATCGACATATTCAACATCCTCTTTGGTTGGGTTTGTATCATCAAAGCGGAGGTTGCACATGCCTCCGTACTTCTGAGCCATGCCGAAATCGAGGCAGATAGCCTTAGCGTGACCAATATGCAGGTATCCGTTGGGTTCAGGCGGGAAGCGGGTATGAATCCTCCCTCCGTTCTTTCCCTCACTGAGGTCTTTTTCTATTGCCTGTTCAATAAAATGCTGTGATTCAGTCTTTAAGATATCTTCTGACTCCTTCATTGTACTTATTTAAGAGAAAGTACAAAAATAGAAGGAAAAAGGGGACTAAAAGCAGGATATCAGCATATTTTGTGAGTTGGATGAAGAGGGTGTCTTTATTTCAAATAAATCCTTAACCCGGTACTTATCACCAGTCCGTTTGAATATACAGGATTGTTTTCAATCTTGTCTGCGTGTGCCCCGGTGCCGACTCCTCCGATCTCAATGAAGTAATTGTTGCTTCTGCTATTGAAAAACTCAAAACCAAAAAAACCATAGCCGCCGAATACAAAATTATCGGATGAAAACTGATCAGATGGGATCAGTCCGATAAAACCTCCTTCACCATAAAGTCTTATATGATCTCCTACCATTCCCCCGCCACCGATTAATCCTACGGACACATTTGCATAAGGGGTCCATTCAGTATCTCCGTTTTGAACATTTTCATTGTACATTAGATTACCCCTTATTCTCACGGCAATTTTATCAAATGCGAAATGCGGGCTGGTAATATTTAATCCGAACCCGAAGTCCTTCTGGAACTGGTTTAACTGAAAGCCAAACCCAGGTCCCTTACTTATCAGGTTGTTCTGGGTCTGGGCGTATATTGAATAAAATTCTGTTATCAGTATGAAACTTAAAATTAGAATCTTTTTCATTTCTACACAGTTTGAAATTCATAGTCTTAGTTATTTCTCAATAAGCAATCAACGGGATCTATTATTTTGGAGGCTCTGGTTTGATATATTGTTCGATGATCTTAACGTACTCCTCAAATCTGGTCCGCCCTAACCTGGTAATCTGGCACATCGTCTGAGGATAACTCTCTCCGAAGCTTTTGCTTACCTCAATATAACCACCCTCTTTCAGCTTCGTTATCTGCACGCTGAGGTTGCCAGCCGTGGCCTCAGTCTTGTCACGCAGGTATGTGAAGTCTGCCCTGTCAACACTTATTAGTATTGACATTATTGCCAGCCTGAGCTGCGAATGCAGCAGGGGATCAAGTTCCTTAAATGGTGTCATGGCTGCCCTTTGTCCTGAGTAAGTAACCCGGTATGAGATATCCTGTGATCATGGCTACAGGCATTGCAAGACCTGCTATGATGTTGCCTCCGAAATGCGCAATGAGGGCAATGACCCAGAACGATACTGCACCCCAGATCAACGGCCTGAACTTTAATACTATGCCGGAGATGAGGGTAGGCATTGCCGCCATCAGAAGCATATACTTGCCAACACTCTCCATATGATCGGAATGCACTATAAAGAATACTACCGATGAAAAGAGGAATGCAATCCAGGCCCATACATAAATGCCGGTGGCATATGTAAAGACATGTTGCTTCCTTCCTTTTACAAACCCGTAGGTCATTGAAATGAATACACCCGGTATGACAAAGAACCATACATACCAGGGAGTGGCAAAGTCGGTGAGCTTCCAGAGCAGAAACTCAGAAAGGCTGCATGCGAATATCAGCCAGCCCCAGAACAGCAGGTGAAAACTGCTTTGTGTCAGACTTACCCGGCTTTTGTTGATCATAGCCGTGATGACCTTGAGACTCTCTTCCCCTGTCATTAATTTTTCTTCATTTTCCATGGCATTTACTAATTTTACAATGTGTATTATAGCACTATAAATATATTGCAAATATAAAGTAGTTTATAATACAAACCAAATAATTCTACAAGTATTTTTGCCTGGAACGAAAAATAGTTTGTAAGAAACATTTAATCAATTCATTAGACATATAAAGAAACTACGATATGGGACTCATCAGAATTGAAGACATGGAGTTTTATGCTTTTCACGGTCATTACAAGGAGGAGCAGATAGTGGGGAACCACTTCATCGTTGATGTTGAAATTGATACTGACACAGGCAAGGCCGGGACAAGTGATGACCTGAGAGATACGTTGAATTATCAGAAGGCCTATCTACTCATAAAGCGGGAGATGGAGACCACCTCAAACCTCCTGGAGCATATTGCAACACGCATTCTTGATGCGCTATACAATGAACTTAGCGGCATAGACAGGGCTACCGTCAAAGTATCGAAAATGAATCCCGTGATGGGTGGCAGGATTGGCAGAGTCAGTGTCGAGATCTCAAGGTAGGGCGAAATGAACCGGAGACACATCGCTCCGGCGAGTCCATAACAGATCCTTTCCGAATCAGTCTTTGAGCTTGTTCCACCAGTTGAATTTCAGGATCACAGATGTCACTATCATGATGCCGGTCGAGATGAGGAAAGGGGTCCACTCGCGCAGGACGATGAAGATGGGGAATACCATGAGAGAAAGCTGCCAGGCGATTCCGATCACTATATTGAACATATCCTTAAGAAAGTCGCGGTTGCCTTCGAATGAAGGATCTGCCTTCACAACCTTTTGATGCACAGGCTTCCAGAAGCCCCACGGTCGCACTGTTTTATAAAACTTCATCAGTGTCTCGTCATCTTCCGGTTTGGTTAGCAATGCTCCGAGTATGCTGCCGATAGTTGAGACAATAAGTATTACAGGAAATGCATTCATGCTGAAATTGTTCAGCAATGGCCACTCGTGAAGAATCTGAAGGTTTAGCATCGGGAGAATAAGGGCAGCTGCAATACCTGCGACCATACCCCAGAAGTAACCGTAACCGTTGAACCTCCACCAGTACCATTTAAGAAGGTTGGGAGCAGTATATCCTCCCCAGAGGGCTGCGGTGATCCATAACACGACTTCATTTATAGATGTCACGAAGAAGCCCACTGTGATTCCTATCACTACTATCAGCAGTGAAGCGGCATAGCTCATCCTGACATATCTCTTCTCGCTGGCGTGCGGGTTGATGTACCGTTTGTAGATATCATTGACAAGGTAAGCCGGAGCTGCATTGACTGTTGCGGCGAAGTTGCTCATAAATGCTGCCAGAAGGCCTGCCATCAGGAAGCCCAGCAGACCCACGGGCACATAAGTGGCCAGCACCTCAGGCAGTATGCTTTCAAAATCAGGTGAGGTCAGTGACCCGGTATAGAGTTTATCAAAGTTCACCAAGGCAAGTATAGTCAGGCCGGTTATCATAAAATACCTGGCCGGATTGAGCACCACGTTCACCAGTGAGCTCATCTTTGCAGCCTCACTTGCAGTACGGGTGGCAAGAACGCGCTGCATGTCATAGTTTGGAGCCGGTCCGGCGGCTGCCACGAAGATCCCCTTGAAGAGCATCATGACAAAGAAGAGGCCGAACATCTCATAGCCGTCCTTGGTTATCCATTCGTTGAATGCATGAAGCTTTGGCGAGGCTGCAGTGGATATGTCATTCCAGTTCAGGCCCACTGTCCGCCCGAACCACATGCTCTTCCATCCGTCAGGTAATACAGCGTCAATGGCGTCCGGAGCAACCTGGTTGATGGCAATTATTCCTATTGCTATGGAAGAGATGGTGAGTATTCCATACTGTATGACCTCGGTTATGACCACACTGAACATTCCCCCCTTGACAACATAGAAGGTTGTGATGGCCATCAGGATCAGGGCGTACAGATTGACATTTATCTGGGGATGGAGTGCCAGGTATTCGGCATTGGTGACAATTGGCGGCATGAATGCTGAAGCGAATTTACCGATCCCCTTGAAGCCGTAGGAGAGGAACCCGATAACGCTTACCAGCGCAAAGACCACAACGATGATATGGGAGAGGTTTGCTGCCGTCCCCTGCCCGAAGCGGGTTTTTATCCATTCGGCACCTGTCATCACGTTCGAGCGGCGCAGCCAGGCGGAGAGGTAGACCATCAGGAAGATCTGGTTGAAGATAGGCCACAGCCACGGTATCCAGATACTCTTCAGCCCGTAGACTGAGAGCCAGTAGACGAGGAGCATTGTACCGGCAATATCGAACATGCCTGAGGCGTTTGATATTCCCAGGAAGTACCACGGCAGGCTGTTCCCTCCCAGGAAATAGGACTGGATGTTTCTTGAAGCCCTTTTAGATACCCAATACCCTATAAACACAGTAGCGATAAGGTAAAGAATAATGATGCCCAGATCTATAATATGAAGATTCATGATATCTGATTTTTAGGTTTTATGGAATTCATTTTATTATACCTCGTAAATGGCAGAATGAACTGGCCTCAATATTACATAACCAAAGATATTGTAAATAAATTTTATTTTAATAATCCCTGCACCTTGCACCCCACCTTCGCCGCCCTTTCACAATCTCAGGGCCTGGTTTCGGCGGGCTATGCTTGCACCCTGCACCTTAATTTATCGCAATAATTCTTCTGCATCTCATCACTTTTTATTATCTTGGTAGGTTAACATTTATCAACTAACGAAAGGACCTTTGCCATGATTTACATTGTTATTTCTGTTGCTTTAGTACTGATTTTCTTTTGGGGGATCAGGATTGTCAGACCGACTCACAGGGCTCTTATAGAGCGGCTTGGGAAGTACTATCACTTTGCCAACCCGGGATTTCACTGGATCATTCCGATCATAGACAAGATGTACAGGGTGAATGTGACTGAGCAGATGGTTGATGCGGAACCGCAGGAGATAATCACAAATGACAACCTGAATGCCAGTGTTGATGCCCAGGTTTATTTCAGGGTAAAGTCGGACGAGGAGAGTGTCAAGGGATCGATATACAATGTGGCCAACTTCAAGTACCAGATTGTCAACCTTGCCCGTACGACGTTGCGTAACATCATCGGTACGATGACACTTAAGTCGGCCAACAGTGAGCGTGGAAAGATCAATGCTGAGCTCTACAACACGCTTCACACAGAGACCAAAGGATGGGGTATTGAGATCGTCCGTACCGAGCTGAAGCAGATCGATCCGCCGAAGGATGTGCAGGAGACGATGAACAAGGTAGTGAAGGCTGAGAACGAGAAGATTGCTGCTGTGGACATGGCTTCTGCCGCTGAAACTGTGGCCGACGGTGTGAAGAGGGCCAAGATCAAGGAAGCCGAGGGAGCCAAGCAGGCTAAGATACTTCAGGCCGAGGGTGAGGCTGAGTTTATCAGGCTGGTTAATGAGGCTGCCGAGAGATATTTTGTTGGCAATGCACAGTTGCTGAGGAAGCTGCAGGCAATGGAGACGGCCTTGCAGTCGAACACGAAGATAGTTGTTCCGGGCGGCAGTGACCTCGTCAACGTGATTGGCGAGATGGCAGGTATTGCGCCAATACCGGGCAAAAAATAATCGTTGCATAACAAATTGAATTGATCGATACACGTAAAGCCGTTGCTTGCAACGGCTTTACATGTATGCATTTAATTGTTTGTATAGTTGTGCGGGTGGTTGTGCACGAAAAATTTATTATTTTTGCCCCCGCAATGACAGGGTCGGCTGTCCGCCAGTTGGCGGATAGACGTCGGTCTGCAAAAAATAGGGTCGGTTGGCCGAGTGGCTAGGCATCGGTCTGCAAAACCGGGTACGGCGGTTCGAATCCGCCACCGACCTCTGAAAGCTCCTGATTATCAGGGGCTTTTGCATTTATGGTGACTTATTTGGTGACAAATTGGGTTAGAGTTGCCCCCGGGATCATAATTCAAAAGCAAATAGCAACTTATTGGAGGGCAAGAATGTAAGCATGAATCCTTTTCAAGCGATGAATAATTGCTGTCCCGGACACACTGATTGCGACACTACCCAGAAGTTCTCGATTGCTGTCCGTTTATCTATAAGATTGAGTTGAAACAAGTAATGAAAAGGGAAAGCAGTCAACTTCTTACTGGAAGGCCATTGTTCAAGCAATCCTGCTTATCACTGATTGCAACTCCTGCTCTTCCAAGCTATTTTTCTTAAGGGGATAAATAATAATAAGCCTTAATTTCCCTCTCACTTCTTTGTAGCATATTATGGAGTCTTTCTTTGTAGAGCCATAATCCACAATCATTTTACCTTCCGTATTGCCATGAAATAGAATAACAAATCTCTTACTTCTTATCCTAAAAGTGTTCCTATCAGAATTTCCCTGAGGTTGAATCTTATCACTTTTCCTGGTAATTAAAGTTATACTTTTAATATCCTCATCGGGAATTCTATAGGATATATCAGGATGTTCATTTGATAATTCATACCCCTTTGCATAGGCATGGAAGCCAAACCCTTTTCCCGGGGGAGCTTTAGTCACCGATATTTCAGGGATATCATCATTCTGTGTTGTATGAATAGCAAATATTTGTATTCCAATTTGATCACGGTATGTAAATATTGCGGCTGTATCACTCTTAAACGTTGAATACAGTAGTAATTCGATATCAGCCTGTGAAAATTTGCTTAGATCCTTAACAAAAACATCTTTACTCCATGGGTTTTCTGGTATGCCATAACTCCGAAAACCTGACTTTTTATAAGAGGAAATCTGCAATATCCCGTAGAGAATATTGAATCCTAGATACAAAAAGAAAAGAATTAAGATTATGATAGTTATGTTTCGTGGTTTCATCTTACCTTTTCATTAGTTTTAAAATAAAGTTTACAGTATAAATCTCATAGACCATGAAATAACCAGCAACCAAAGCTGCTGTTTGCATATAATTCTCTAATCTGTAATTAAAGGTAATTTCTGTTAGCATTGAGGTTTCCAAATGTTTTGTTCCAAAAGAAAACGATATAGAATTCAAACTCACCTTAAATCCAGCAGCCTTATTCTCGTAATTAAACCCTGCATAAAAAGAATAATAAGGCTGCCAAGAGGTTGAAAAATTATTCTTCGAGAAGCTAAGTCTTGCAGAGGAACCATTTATTAACTCCACATGTAATCCTTCGATTGACCCTGTGGAGGATTCAGTCACGCCATTAACTGTAAAATCGAAGAAAACGATATTCATTGGACCATATATAGGAACCTTAGCTTCAACCAAGAATTCAACTAATTGATCAAGATTATTAAATTTTGGCAAGTATTCCTTAACTTCACAATAATCCCCGTTACACTCATATCCCCTAAGATACTCATATTTATCCGTTGAATTTCCACGTAAATCGAAAACAAAATCGTCAAATTTATATGATTGTGGCAATATGTACTGAGATAAGGCGTGGCTATGGCTGACGTCTTTCCCAGATGAGGTTATATACTTGTTTTGGCTCCATGAATAATATCCGTCTACTCCTGAACTCAGCCCGTTACCATAGTTATCAAAGGTCCCCCTTAAGCGGATCACGCAGTAATCCGCTTAAGCTTCATTATACTTTGGCTACGTAGGGTGGAATGTGATAAACTTATAGTTTTATTGACCATGTTAGTGTCCGTATTTTATTTTTTTCTCGATATCAAAAACTATCGGAAGCGACAAATACATTTTAAATACTTTCCCTCTCTGAAAATACATATCCCAGTCCGGAATCAGAGATGCTACTCTAAGTGCTTCATCATCATATAATTCTATTCCAGATCCTCTTATGATCTTGATCTCAGGTCTGTTTGTATCAGTTGTTGAAAGTGAAAGAATTACTCTGACCGGATTATTTAAGGTATCGGGGATTTTGTCCCACATTATATTGTGATAGATAAATTTTAATAGTGAATCTGAATTTTGAGTAAATATTGAGACATGCGACATAGAATTGTCATATGCTATTTCCTTTACGAGCTTCCCTGAAGAAACTGTCAGTTCAAATTCAGTCTCATAAATTGCAGAATACCCGATATTACCATAAAGCATGCATTTGCCCTTTACAACAATAAGCACCTCATTAACCCAATCAGCCAGGATTTTTCCATCCCTGCATTTACCAGGAAACAGAGAATCGAGATTTGCTTTTATATTATAGTCCTCGCAATCATAAATGTTTGTTAAATAAAGTGTTTCGTCATTAATCTGCCATTCAGCAATATATCCTCTTACGCAGGCAGTAGATACATGAAGTTGGCTTACACCAAATAGTCTTTCACGCATTTTGTTGAAATTAGGATAAGATTCAAGTGGATTTGAGAATAAGGTAAGCTTCTCATTTTTCCAGATGATTATATCACCATGTTGTCCTGTAGGAAATGCAGTCAATGATATAAAATTTAAAAAACTGAAAATAATCAAGGTTCTCATCGTAATTAGGTTTGTTTGTATATGCACTGATGTTTGGCGATATGGATTTGTTGCTCCGCCAGGTTGAGGACTGTGTTGCACCTCCACCGCACCAATTGCATATGCCGAATTGTTTGGCACTGGCTTTTTATTGATTTCTCTGTTTAAACTTGGGATAGTATAATATTCCAGCGATCCATGATAGGAAGATAAATCCTATCGTCCACATGATCTTTTCATGAATCTTTGATCTCTCATTATCAATAACATCGATCAATCCGAGAACGATAAAAACCAGGCTAGCAATGAAGCTGATTGAAAGTAGTAGTTTACCATACGGATAATGCGAAATCCGGAAAAAGACTCCAAGAAGACTAAAT
>Ga0209262_10001181_pt1 | contig 11014 bp, 8 predicted proteins | sample Lowcelwee11metaG_FD_187171 | JGI IMG/M metagenome (GOLD analysis project Ga0209262, IMG submission 187171) | Freshwater pond sediment microbial communities from the University of Edinburgh, under environmental carbon perturbations - Low... | ecosystem: Environmental > Aquatic > Freshwater > Pond...
TGTCTCAATAGATGCCGGCTCGCCAATGCCTGCAGCATGATTATATACAAGGTATTTCTGAAAGTCTTTTATCTGGTCGTCATTGAGGACCATCTCGGAGAATTCGCCGATGCCGGTGTTGACACCGTACATGATCTCGTGCGCCACTATCTTCTTCTCAAGCATGGCACGGCATTCAAGGATCCTCCTGCGCGCATCAGGATGCAGTTCAATCTTCTGCCCGTGACGGGCGACATTCACAACATCGTTTACTGTAAGGCCTGAACCGGTTATTATTAATGTTTTCATGATACTGGATTTAATAAGAATTATACAATTGATGATGATTGTTATGGCGATGCACAGGTCGTGCGTCGCCACATGGGTGCAATCGCGGAAGATCAATACAATCCTGAACGGTTGATCTTTATCTGATATTCCAGTGTCCAGCTGTGGACCATGATCATTTATTACCGTTTCAAATGTAAAATAAAAATCGGTATTAAAACATGGTAAAAATTTTGTATATTTTGAGATTAATTCAAGACCTATGAAAACCGGAATCCCTGTTATTGCTGCTACGCTTATTGCCGTAGCCTGCACTGTAGTTGTTATTACGGCATTTACTCCGCGGAAAACCCTTCCGCAGGAGGATCTTAAAGGCAAATATGCCTACAAGGACTTTGAGACGGCGCTGAAATGCCGATCCTGCCATCCGGGCATCTATGAGCAATGGAAACAGTCTATGATGTCACAGGCCTACACCCACCACTGGGATGAGATTGAGTATTTTGACCTTGCCGTGGCTCACGCTGAGGCAGTACCTGAACTGAAGGATGTTGTCGATGGCTGTAACGGCTGTCATGCTCCGCTGGCATTTATGGGTGGCACACTGCCACCTCCCCGGCCTGAAGAGAAGAGCATGGCCAATGAATCTGTCTCGTGTGAGGTGTGCCATCTTACGCAGTCAGCACAGACAGACCCTCCTTTCAACTTCAGTTATTACATCGTTCCCGGCATGACCAAGCAGAGCGGGCGTCCTCCGGAGATGGAATCGCCGGCCCACAAGATTGTTCAGAACGACTTTTTTCGTACTACGGAGTTCTGTGGCAACTGCCATAATGAAAAGAATCCTTACGGTATCTGGGTCAAGAGCACTCAGCTTGAATGGAAAGAGGGTCCGTATGCCGCTGAGGGTGTGAGGTGCCATGACTGTCATATGCCTAAAGGCCCCTATCAGTATGCCATCATGGGAAAGACGCATGATGATGCACGCCTTCACCTGTTCCATGGTGCTCATGACCCGGGAAAGGTAAGGGGTACTATTGAACTGAGAATTGAACCTGACATCCGTATGGCAGAGCCGGGCGAGAAAATCATATTCAAGGTTGCTCTTTTCAACCAGAAGACAGGCCATAAGTTTCCGACCGGATCTGTCGAGGACCGTATTGCCTGGATGCATGTAGAGGCTACGGATGCCAAAGGGAGGACATTCCACATTCCGGTTGACAAGAAAGGATTTGAAGGAGAAGAGTACACGATATCAGGCGATTACCTTGCCTACCAGGACATGGGTATACCTCTGAAGATAAGTGACTTCAAAGGTGTTCAGCGTGACGGTATCCCATACGGTGACAGGATATTCAGAATGCCTTACTTCGATGACCAGGGGAGGATGACAATCATGCAGTGGAATACAGCCAGCCTGGGGGTTGACTACAGGCTGGGGCCGAGGGAGACCAAGGTCGAACAACTGACCTTCAAGGTTCCCTACGACGCTGCTCCCGGCAAGATGGTGGTCAAGGCTGTGCTGAATTACCAGCTTCTTGTCAAGCCTGTGGCTGATTTTCTCAAGGTCCCCGCCGATGAGTCTGAAATAATAAAGGTCAATGAACATTCCACGACCGTAGAAATACTCCAGTGACGAACCTCATAAAACTCATATAATGAAACGAGCAATAATTATAAAGGGAGCCATTGCAGCAGTCCTCGTTATGGGGTTAACTGCGGAGAATATCAATGCCATCCCGGCCTTTGCCAGGAAATACCAGATATCGTGCCAGGTATGCCATACGCCGGTCATGCCAAGGCTAAAGGCCTTTGGAGACGATTTTGCCGGTGACGGATTCAGAATGACTGAATATGAAGCCCCCAGGCACCTCATCGAAACAGGGGATGAGAGACTTTCGCTGTTCAGGGAGTTGCCCCTCGCGTTCAGGTTTGACGGTTATGTGACAGCCAATTTCAACGATAATGGGTCAGTAGACTTTGCCGCTCCGTTTGTACTTAAGATATTGTCAGGCGGAGAACTATCTCCCAGGCTGTCGTATTACATGTACTTCCTTATGAGTGAATACGGGGAGATAGCAGGTCTGGAAGATGCATTTCTTTTCTACCGCGATCTCCTGGGATCAGGGATCAATATAACACTTGGTCAGTTTGCCGTCTCTGACCCGCTCTTCAAGGGTGAACTGCGATTCACTATCGAGAATTATAAGATTTACAGTACAAAGCCGGGAGAATCAACGATTAATCTCAAGTATGACCGGGGTCTGATACTTGACCGGAGTTTTTCAACCGGGACTTCTCTGGTGCTTGAGGTTGTAAGCGGCAACGGGATAGGTGAAGCGGGGGAGGGCTATGTCTTTGACAAGGACAAATACAAGAATTTCATGGCCAGGATCGCCCAGGATGTTGGCGGCATTGCCAGCATCGGTTTTTTCGGTTATACCGGGAAGGAACTCCTGAATGATGATATGGGCACTTTTACAAACTCTGTGAGGATGTTCGGTCCTGACCTGGTGATTGATTTCAATGAACGGCTCAGCATCGGACTTCAGTATCTGTGGCGGACTGATTCGGATATCTGGATAAATTCAGAAGAGCCAATGGTTGAAGATGTAAAGACACAGGGGGGCTTTGCCGAGATAATTTTTTCACCAAAGGGTGACATGAGTAAATGGTATCTCACCGGTTTAGTCAACTATGTGGATTCTGACCTGGAGTACCTTGATTACACCTCAGCAACGTTGCATGCCGGTTATCTGCTCCGGAGAAACGTCAGGCTTGTGACGGAGTATACATACCTGTTCACAGGCAGCAAGTACGGCAAGCTCAGCGCTGGGTTTTCCTCTGCATTCTGATCTTCGCAGGCAGATGGCTGGTTTGCCAGCTGCACGATTGACATTATAGCATGCGTACAAGAACAGGACTGCTGGCATTACTGCTATTCTGTCAGGTACTCAACGCAGCAGATAAGGACACTACTGCACATTCATTTGTTTACCTGCAGGGAAGTTACGGATTTATAATACCGCACTCAAAAGCCATTGAGCCTGTCTCTGACTCCAATCCGTTCGGGTTTGAACTCAGTCTCAGCAAGCTTCACACTTCATATAACAGCTGGCTTGTATTTCATTCTTACTGGATATCAGGTATTCAGGCTGCATATTATAACTTTCAGAATCCTTCTGTTCTTGGAAGTGCATTTTCGGTTTCGCTGTTTGCTGAGCCTGTTATGTTCAGAAGTGAAAAGTTTTTATTTACCGTCAGGGGAGGAGCAGGCGTTTCATATCAGACTGAATACTATGAGGAGGAGGAGAACCCAACCAATCAGTTCTTCTCCACACCTATCAGTTTTCAGCTTTACGTATCAGCCAAGTTCCGGTACAAGGTACTCCGCAATGTTTTTATTTCATTTTCAGGCAACTATAACCACATATCAAACGGTGCGGTCAAGCAACCCAACTATGGTATGAATTTTCCGATGCTGGCTTTAGGGGCAGAATACTCCGCATTGCCGTTTCCTTCATTAAGTGAGAATTATAAATATTCACTCGGGCCTCCGGCAAAGAATGTCCGCTTTGCAGCGCAGCTGCTCACTGCTCTTAAAGTCTTCAGGGAGACAGAGACATACCCGGAAAAGAGGGTATTAGTTGCCGGCTTCAACCTCGGTGCTTCAAAGCAGATTGGTCATATCTATTCACTTAATACCTCGGCGGAGTTGTTGTTTGACGGATACGTGAAGGAACAGGCCGCAAGGAAAGGTTCAGATGCTGATTACAAACGATTCTCGCTGGCCATAGGGCAGGCTTTTACATTCGGACATGTCATCTTTGCCCAGTCGTTGGGCGTATACCTCTATTCGCCGTATGAAGCTCCGCAACCGGTTTACCAGAAATATGAGCTCGGGTATATGTTCAGGTTCGGTATTATGGCCGGAGTTCACATGAAGGCCTACCTGCAAGAGGCTGATTACATGGGTTTTTCAGTCACATGGGTAACAAACGGGAAGAAGTGACTTGCACACAATGACCTCGGGTAATCGACTGTCGGAAGATCCAGCATAAAGAGCTGATTATTCAGCTGCCTCAGCAGGGGGAGAAAGTTTCCGGATCTCTGTTTCGGATTTTATCTCATCACTCTTGCGCTGCAGCTCGTCAATCGATATGAGCTTTGCGCGCTTTTCAGTAGGAGGATTTAGTTTTTCCGATTTTTCAAACTCGATAACCTGCCTGTGAATGTCCTCAGGCAGATCTTTCTCGCTTTTCATTACAATATCTATGAATTCCTTCTGGAAGAACTGGTCTACCTGTATCCTTCTCTTGGTGGTATGGGCGAACTTACCAATTATGCGGCAGATGCTGTCGCGGTCTTCGGGGCTCAGCTTATCTGCCAGATCGTACTCCTCAATCTTCTTGAGAGAGAGGATTACCGGTTCGAGAGAATCCCTGGTGATGACAAACACATCATAATCGCCCATCCTGTAGGTGAGCTGCTTCAGGTGTTCGATGGTGTTTGTAGGAACGACGAGGAAGATGCTTTTTTTGACATTATCCTGGCTCGCATATTTTTTCACACTTTCGGCCTGAGCCTTTATGTAAAGCGGGAAGTTCTTAAGGTCGTCACTTGCCGGACTCTTGGCGTCAAAGATTATGTATTCGCCGCTTATCTCTATGGTGTTATCTGGGTTACCCCTGAAAGGGACCTTCTCGACATATTTCACATGGTTAATGTCGCATATTTTTATTATCGAGTTTCTTACATCTGTCTCATGCTCTGACCACTGCTTCTTCATATTTTCGAGACGCTCCTCAGCCTCACGCACCCTGTCATCGCTCAGTCTTTTGCGCTCTGCCTCTAGGCTCTCCTTGGTCTGGTTGAGGCGTGCAATGTTTTCATTATAGTTTCTGACATTATCCTCCTTTGAGGCTTCAAAGGAGGAGACTTTCTTCGTAAGCTCATTTATTGTTCCCGAGTGTTCCCTGAGCCGGCTATTGAGCTCCTCCATCTGGGCATCCTTACGGGCGGAATTTACCTCGAGCTCCCTGGTCTTTTGCTGGAGGCTCTCGTTTCGTGCAGAGATATCAGTGATGCGGTTGCGGAGCTCGTCTGTTGATTTCCGGACGTTTTCGAGCTCCCTGGCCAGGTTCCTGAATTCCTCATAGGCATCAAAGCTGAGTGACCTGATATTCCTCCAGTGAAAGAGCCTCTGCCAGAAGCTGATATCCTTTATCTGAGCAAAGAAGAGATTTAGTTTTTCCATAGCCTAAAGGTAATAAAATAGGCAATAGGCAGCAGGCAATAGGCAATAGTCGTAATGTAACAGCTAAGTCATAAAAAACTCAACACCCTGAAGGATTTTATTTTAGTCTCTTAAGGGGGACAAACCTTACCGGCTCCAGGATGGTCTCTGTGATCTTACCCTTTTTCTTTGTCAGGAGTATCAGTTGCTGTACTTTGGCGGGATCACCGACAGGCATCACCAGTCTGCCGTCCTCGGCAAGCTGTTCCTTGAGTGGCTCGGGGATGTGATCAGCCGCCGCTGTGACGATTATGATGTCAAACGGAGCATGCTCAGGCCAGCCTTTGTAGCCATCGCCGTATTTTGTGACTACATTCTGATATTCAAGAATCTTCAGCCGGGCTGTCGCCTCCCAGGCCAGTTCCGGTACGATCTCAATTGTATAAACGGAGTCAACTATTTCGGCAAGCACGGCTGCCTGGTATCCTGATCCGGTACCTATCTCAAGCGCTTTCTTGCCTTTTGCCGGTCTTGACAGCTCGGTCATATAGGCGACGATAAAGGGCTGCGAGATGGTCTGACCGTATCCTATTGGTAAAGGCCTGTCGCTGTAGGCCTCTTTTTCATTTTCAGGCAGAACAAATAAATGACGGGGTACCGTTCTCATCGCCCTCAGGGTGGCCGCATCAATGATGCCCCGCGCCATAATCTGACTCTCAACCATCTTAAGTCGTGCCGATTCATATTTATCCTTTTTCGGGGCATGCAGGGCAGATGCCAGCATCAGCAATATGACCGTCAGTTGTTTCATCAGGACAGATTTGATACAAGTTACGAAGAAAATCAGGACTCTGCAAATTTGTCCGGATACACACCATTGGCAGCCGGCTCCTTTGTATGATGAAGGGAAGGCACAGACCGGCTTTGCCCCCTCTGATAGAATTATCTCATCAGGAGGCTCAGAATCCTTGTTTTGATCTGAGTATACGGCGGATAGCGAATCGGAAAGTCAACGAGAGTTGACTTATAAACCAACGCTCTCATGTTGGAGAATGTCTCGAATGACTTTTTGCCATGGTATTTCCCCATGCCGCTGCATCCGACACCTCCGTACGGAAGCCAGGGCGAGGCAATCTGGATGACAGTGTCATTAACTGCTGCTGTACCGCTCTGTGTCTTCTCAATGAATTTTCCTGCGACCTTACTGTCTTCAGTGAAAATATAAACGGCAAGCGGCTTGGGATGCTGTTCGATAATTCCGTAAACCTCATCGAAATCATCAAAGTCTATTACAGGCAACAGGGGTCCGAAGATCTCCTCGTCCATCACCGGGTCGTCAGGCCTGATGTCTTTTATAACCGTCGGTTCAACATAACATCTTTCAGGGTCGCACTTTCCGCCTGTGACAATTGTGCCGCTGTGCATCAGTGCCTCAAGCCTTCTCACGTTATTACTGCTGATGATCCTTGCGTAGTCTTTGCTTTTTTCAGGATCGGCTCCGTATGAAGCGTTAATCTCTTTCCTGATAAGTTCAAGAAAGCGCTCTTTGATCTTCCTGTCCACAAGCAGGTAATCAGGGCATATGCAGGTCTGACCGGCGTTCATGAACTTCCCCCAGACGATCCTTCTGGCAGCGTAATCAAGCCTTGCATCTGCAGTGACGACACAGGGGTTCTTGCCTCCCAGCTCGAGCGACAGAGGTGTCAGGTTGACAGCTGCCTTTTCCATGACATATTTGCCGATATTGCAGCTCCCTGTGAAAAAGATGTAATCAAACTTATGGTTAAGCAGCTGTTCGCTTACCGTATGGTCTCCGTTGACCATCACGATAAGCTCAGACGGGAAATTTTCAATGATCTTTTGCAGTACTGCAGTAGTATGAGGCACCTGCTGCGAGACTTTCATTACCACGCAGTTGCCTGCCGCGAGTGCACCAATCACCGGGACCATTGAAAGCTGAAACGGATAATTCCATGGCGAAAGAATTAGCACCTGGCCATAGGGTTGAGGTACGATGCGACTGGATGCTATAAAGTGCACAATTGGTGTGCGGACTCTCTGTGGCTTCGACCAGCGTCTGAGCCTCCGGATAGAATGATTCAGCTCTTTGATGACGAACCTGGTTTCGGTAGCCACCGCTTCAAATTCAGGCTTATGAAAATCGTTCCACAGAGCCTCCATGATCTGAGGTTCATACTTAAGAATCAGGAAGCGAAGCTTTTTCAGCACTTCCAGCCTGTATCTGATATCGAGTGTCGTCCCTCCCGCAAAAAACTTTCGCTGGTTTTCAAGGGTCTCCTTAATCTCTTCGAAGCTCATCTATAATAACAATTAGTATGTAAATATAAAGAGTCTGCATTACACTGACCACATGCAGAGCAATACTTGTTCCCTGACTTCACTACTGCCTACTGCCTGCTGCCTGCTGCCTTTCCCCATCCTCCCCGGCCTTCCCCGAGGCTTCGGCGGGCAAGGCTGCCCAATGCCCGGTGCTTTTTACTCACTACTTTTATTATCTTCACATTATGAAGAAGCTTGTTGTACTTACCGGCGCCGGGATGAGTGCCGAGAGCGGTATAAAGACATTTCGCGAAAGCGGAGGGTTATGGGAGGAGTACCGGGTTGAAGATGTGGCTACCCCGGGGGCATGGCACAGAGATCCGGAACTGGTGTTGCGCTTCTATAATGAGAGGCGCCGGCATCTTGAGATGGCACAGCCAAATGCGGGTCACACCGGACTGGTTAAACTGGAGAAGGATTTTGACGTGCAGATAATAACTCAAAATGTCGACAATCTCCATGAGCGTGCCGGAAGCACGAAGGTGTTGCACCTCCATGGCATGCTGACCCAGGCACGGGGCAGCATTGATCAGGATACTATAATTGATATCGGGTACCGTGATATTCAGCCGGGAGAAAATGCGCCCGACGGTTCCCTGTTGCGACCGAACATTGTTTGGTTCGGTGAGGCGGTACCGGCGATGGAGGAGGCTGCCGAGATAGCTTCCTATGCAGAGATTTTTGTCGTTATTGGCACATCGCTGAATGTTTATCCTGCTGCCGGACTGATCCACTATGTCTCAATGATGACGCCGGTGTATGTTGTTGACCCCAATCCCGTGAGGATACCTTCACATCATGAGGTTGAATACATCAGTGAAGGAGCCGGGAAGGGAGTGGCGATACTGGCGCAGAGGCTGGGATAAAAGTCGAAAGTCAAAAGTCGAAAGGCGAAAGTCAAAGGTCGAAAGTCAAAGGTCGAAAGTCGAAAGTCGAGACATGAGGAAATTCCGAAAAGCGGGAATGAAATTATTTTGAATCTCCCGTGTTTCTTTCTTCCTTAACCACTGAGGCCGCTAAGTACGGCTCTGTGTAACACTGTTGTTAAGTCTTTGGTTATCAGTCCACGAGTCTCGAAATCCGATTGCGGATTGCAGTCATTTTGTCAAGGCGGTCAAGGGAGAGAGTCTTTTGCTGAAGATCAATAAATTCAAAAAGAAGTAACGATTTTTCCGAATATTCAAGACTGCCTTTCTGGTTACCCTCCGCAGCCGCGAGCTCTGCCTCGGCGTTGAAGAGTTCGGCAAGTATCTCAAGATGCCCGTTGGTATAGTTGTGCTCTTCAAGAAGCTTGCGTGTCAGATCTTCTTTTGGGATTGACCTGAAGAAAGAGGCGTCTTCCTTCAGCATATCATAATAAATGCGTTCGAGTTTTTCAGATGCCTGGGTGAACTCTCCTCTCCTTATCATGCCGAAGAGAGCTGCCAGCAGGTCGCCCAGCATCTCGATCATGCGGAGGATATAGTCTTTCTGGTACATGGATCTAAGGTACGAAGATTATCGGGAGGGAAGTGTAGATCAGAACTCAGGGCTCAGAGCTCAGAGCTCAGCGACTGTCTGCGAAGGACAAACCCCGGAGTTGCTGAACAACACATATCCCCCGGCAGTTGATTTCGGTTAAAATAGTTAGCTTGCACCACTCTAAACCGGAACTACTATGAAAAGGATTATTCTTCCGTTTTTGTTTCTGCTGGCTGCTGCAGGCCTGGATGCCCAGCAGGGGAAAGTTGTTGACCGCATAATCGAGCTTGGTCAGACTGATAACCGCACCATGCAGCATCTTGATGTCATCTCAAACCGTTTCGGCGGAAGGCTGATAGGATCTGACGCTTATGAGAATGCCGCTTTATGGTGTGCCTCGGAGTTTAAGAAATGGGGAATGGAGGTGATCCTTGACGAGGCAGGTACAGTGCCGGTAGGGTTTAACAGGGGCCCGTGGTTCGGACGCATGCTATCAGACAACGGCATGGTGCTGCATTTTGCCACTCCTTCATTTACTTCAGGCACGAAAGGTGTTCAGCGCGGTCATGTCCTTATTGAGCCGAAGAGCAAGGAGGAGTTTCAAAGGATGAAGGGAGCCCTTAAGGGAGCCTGGGTGCTGATAGGGGGGAAGAGCACCGGATGGCCCATTGACTACTCCCTGAAGGCCGATTCGGCAAGAGAATCGATCAAACTGTACAATGACTCGATCTCAAAAATCAACCGGGAGATCATGCGTGAGAATTTCACCAACCGCGGAAGTGAGCCAAAGCCGATGCTTCCTCTAAAGGAGGAGCCGGCGCTCTTCTACAGGGAGATGCGTGAGGCTGGAATTCTGGGAATCATTCAGAGTGCCACAGTACCCATCACAGCACTCTATGACCGCAAGAACCTCGATAGCATGACATTTGAGACTCTTCCGACTGTCTGTGATATCAAGCTTGACGAGAGCCAGTATAAGATCATCGAACAGATGGCCAAAGAGAGAAGGTACTTCCTCCTTGAGTTTGACATCCGCAATCATTTCAAGCCCGGACCGGTGAAATATCACAATGTAATCGGAGTCATCAAAGGAACAAAGTACCCTGATGAATACGTCATGATGGGAGGACATCTTGATGCGTTTGATGTGGCCACCGGCGGTGTTGATGACGGATCAGGCGTTACTCCGGCTATGGAGGCAGCCCGTCTCATCATGGCAGCAGGGGGTAAGCCTGAGCGTACCATACTCGTATGCCTGTGGGCAGGCGAGGAGTTCGGACTGCTGGGATCAAAACACTGGGTTGAAAGCAATATGGACAAGTTGCCTAAGATATCGAACTATTTCAACCGCGACGGCGGGCCCACCGTGGCCTCAGGATTAACTGTACCGGAAGCGATGTATGATGACTTTGAAAAGGTGTGCAAGCCACTCAACAGCATAAATCCTGATTTTCCGTTCACGCTCACCAAGCGTTCAACGGCTGCAAGGCCCAGACCAACTTCAGCCGGAGGGTCGGATCATGCACACTTTGCAATGAACGGAGTGCCGACACTTTCCTTTGAAACGCCCGACTCAAAAGGGTATAACTTCGCATACGGAGAGATATGGCACACCGAGCGTGATACATATGACAAGAGCATTGCCGAGTACCAGGAGCATACCGCTGTCGTCACTGCCGTGGTCGTTTACGGACTTGCGAATCTTGATCA
>Ga0209262_10001182_pt1 | contig 11013 bp, 10 predicted proteins | sample Lowcelwee11metaG_FD_187171 | JGI IMG/M metagenome (GOLD analysis project Ga0209262, IMG submission 187171) | Freshwater pond sediment microbial communities from the University of Edinburgh, under environmental carbon perturbations - Low... | ecosystem: Environmental > Aquatic > Freshwater >...
ATAGTGCCCTACATAGACATCAGGCTCAAGGGCTCATGGATCGTCAAGAGTCAGCTTATTATCATTGACATGCTGGCAAATAACAACTGGAAAAGGCCTCTCTACTTTGTCACCGGGTACCACAACGATGCCCTGGGCCTGGAGGAATATTTCCAGCTTGAGGGGCTGGCATACAGACTAGTTCCGATAAAGAGCGAGAACAAAAGCTGGTTTTCATATGGGAGAACCGACAACGAAATACTCTATGACAACCTGATGAACAAGTTTGTCTGGGGCGGTGCGGGTGACCCCGATGTCTATATTGATTATTACCATAAGCGTACCCTTACTGTAACACGATCGAGGCTTGTATATGCCAGGCTGGCATCGGAGCTTGCCGCAGGGGGTGATACGGTCAGGGCAGCCAGGGTGCTTGAGAGATGCATGGAGCTGTTCCCTGTCTCCAAGCTGGGGTATGACATTTACGTTTCCGATATAATAACATCAATGTTCGCAGCCGGCCTCAGGGAAAAGGCTGTAGCACTTGCCGGCGAGGTCTCGGAATACTATCTTGAGCGGTCGGGTTATTTTCTTGGTCAGAAGCCGTACATAGCTTCAGGAGCCTCTATGGAGGTCGGCCAGGGGTTGCAGATTGTGTCGCAGGTACTGCAGACATGTTATGACAACGGCGAGGTGACCATGGCGGAAGAACTGAACAAGAAGCTCAGCGAGCTCTATGCAAAGTATATGGCACTGATGCAGTAGCAACGCCCAAACCGGGCGTTGCTGCCAGGATTTGCATAGATAAATCAGTCGTTAAATTGGTATGCCGGCCTCGGAGCGAGGTACTTCTCGAGGATCATAAAGATCTTTTCCGGGAAGATGGGCTTAAGATTGTATTCAGTACATCCGGCGATGTATGCTTCGTTCTTGGTCTGTTCGGAATAATAAGCGGTCACCAGTACCACCGGTGAGGAACGGTTTACCTGGCGGAATGCCCTCGTGCAGTCAATGCCGTTGACGAGGGGAACAAGAAAATCCATGAAGATCAGGTCAAACCCGGAATTGCCGGAGGTCACAGCATCGACAAACTCCTTGCCGTTGCGGAAGATAGTGACCGAGGCTCCCGTCTCCCTGAGCAGCGTCTCATAATACTTCAATGACGCAATGTCATCTTCAACTATCGCAATTCTTTTTCCTGTAATATCCAGCATCTTTATAAAATGAACCCGGAGGTAGTTGTCCGATTTCAATGTAAAATTATCCGGCGGGAGTAAGCAAGATTAGGCAAATTTTTGCCAACTATCAACATAGCCAGGTAAATTGTTAACAACATTTTTTGAACATGAAACCTCACATTCCGGCGGAAATGGAACACACGTAGAAACAGTTATGATGATGGCGGTTATATGGCGCTGATCAGCGGCACTCCCACTTCGTGGTGACACCCCCGGAGGTCTCGGGAGGAATTGCCTTTATTGCCAGGAGCTCGTCATCACAGTATTCAGCCTCACGGACTGTGGCAATAAGAATGTTGTCCTCATATGAATTGAGCTGACATACCTGGCAATTGCCGCCGATCATATCACAGGCAGTGAATGAACAGACTATCACCAGCAACCCGGCAGCATAGGCAAGCTTCTTTTTCATACTCTTCAGATTTGCGACAAAGTTATTAAAATGAAGCAATAGTGCTGTGCAACATTTTTATTAAATTGGAGTCATTAAACCGGATGAATTATAAACCAATAATCACAGATATCATGGAAGAGAACAAGATGAAGAAGCATGTCACTGTTGCAGCCGTACTGCAGATAGTGTTCGGATCGCTTAATATCATAGGTGCCCTCGCGATTGCCTTTGCACTGGGTTTCGTTGATCAGTTTGTCGATGAACCGACAACCATGAAGATATTGGGTATTATCGGCGTGCCTCTGATAACAGTCATCGGACTTGTCGGTGTTGCAATTGTGGCAGGGGCGATAGGAATGCTCGCATGCAAGGGATGGGGCAAGGTGCTTACACTCGTCATGGCTGGCCTGGGGCTGCTGAATATACCTATCGGTACCCTCAAGGGGGTATATATCATCTGGGTTCTTGTTCAGCCCGAAACAACGGCACTGTTCGAAAAAGGGTGCAAGGAGAATTCCCCGACACAATAGGGATAGAAATTTTTTCCGCAGCATACAAAATGATTATTTTTGCCGTCTCCAAAGAGATTTATTATGGCAGACGACAAGAAGATCATTTTTTCCATGTACAGGGTCAGCAAGAGCTACCCTCCGCATAAACAGGTTATCAAGGACATATCACTATCTTTCTTCCTTGGCGCCAAGATTGGTATCATAGGTCTTAACGGTTCCGGAAAATCGACCCTGCTGAAGATAATAGCAGGACTCGAGAAGGAATACCAGGGTGAGGTGGTTTTCTCTCCGGGATATACCGTCGGGCACCTGGCACAGGATCCTCTCATGGATGATAAACGCACCGTGCGTGAGATCGTGGAGGAGGGGGCGGCACCCGTTGTGACAGCGCTGAAGGAGTATGAGGAGATAAACCTGCGCTTCGGTGAACCCGAGGTCTATGAGAACCCGGATGCCATGGAGAAGCTTATGAACAGGCAGGCCGAGCTGCAGGAGAGAATAGAGGCTCTTGACGGATGGAACCTCGAGCACAGGCTCGAGCGGGCCATGGATGCCCTCCGCTGTCCGGACCCCTCAACGCCGGTAAATATCCTCTCAGGCGGTGAGCGACGCAGGGTGGCACTCTGCCGCCTGATGCTGCTCGAGCCTGACGTGCTGCTGCTCGATGAACCGACAAACCACCTCGACGCAGAAAGCATACAGTGGCTCGAGACACATCTCAAACAGTACAAGGGAACAGTCATCTGCATAACCCATGACAGGTACTTCCTTGACAATGTGGCAGGCTGGATCCTTGAGCTTGACCGGGGCGAAGGCATTCCGTGGAAAGGCAACTACACCTCCTGGCTTGAACAGAAGGCAAAAAGGCTTGAGCTTGAGGAGAAGGGAAATATCAGGCGCCGCAAGACACTGGAGCACGAGCTTGAGTGGGTGAGGATGTCACCGAAAGCCAGGCATGCAAAGTCAAAGGCACGCCTCAGCCAGTACGAAAACCTGCTGAACCAGGACGTAAAACAGAAGGAGGAGAAGCTGGAGATATTCATCCCGAACGGCCCCAGGCTTGGCGACAAGGTGATAAGGGCCAAGGGTGTCGCGAAGGCGTTTGGCAACAGGATACTCTTTGAGAGTCTTGAGTTCAGCCTTCCTCCGAACGGTATCGTTGGCGTCATTGGACCCAACGGTGCAGGCAAGACAACCCTTTTCCGCATGATAATGGGGCAGGAGACGGTTGATAAAGGCACATTCGAGGTAGGCGAAACAGTCACCCTTGGATATGTTGACCAGGCCCATACCGATATTGATCCGAAGAAAAGTGTCTATGAGGTCATCTCAGGCGGAGTGGATGAAGTGATGGTAGGCAATCGCCCGGTGAACGCCAGGGCCTATGCTGCAAGGTTTAACTTCACCGGAGCTGACCAGGAGAAGAAGTGCGGGGTGCTCTCCGGCGGTGAGCGCAACAGGCTGCATCTTGCGCTGACACTAAAGAGCGGGGCCAACGTGCTGCTGCTCGATGAACCTACCAATGACATCGACGTCAACACCCTTCGCGCCCTGGAGGAGGGCCTCGAAAATTTCGCCGGATGCGCCGTGATAATATCTCACGACAGGTGGTTCCTTGACCGCGTTGCGACTCATATACTCGCTTTTGAAGGCGATTCTAAAGTCGTGTGGTTCGAAGGCGATTACTCTGAGTACGAGGAGAATCACCGCAACCGCACAGGCAGCGCCGGTCCGGTTAGGATTAAATACAAGAAGCTTGCTTAAACTGTAACGGTGAGGCCCGCTGAAATATCATATAAATCATACGTTCACCTCTGTTATTTATAAAACAGTACTTTCGCATTATATCAAACCGTAATATATAGATATTTATATATATTGTGTAATTCGCTGATAAACAGTTTCATAAATGGCAACACGCAGACAATTCATCAGGATCTCAACTGTGAGTGCAGGGGCCGTGATGGCCGGAATGGCCGGTTTCAGACTGCTGGCCTCGGAGCTGACTGAGGGGCAGAAAGCTACCATGGCGGCTCTCAATAAGCGCACTCCCACCTATTGCGAAGTATGCTTCTGGAAATGCGCCGGATGGGTCTATAAGAATGACCAGGGAGCAATACAGAAAATCACAGGCAATGCTGAGGATATGAACTGCAACGGCAGATTCTGTCCCCGGGGCACAGGAGGTGTTGGGATGTATTATGACGAAGACAGGTTGAAGACTCCCCTGATTCGCACCGAGGAGCGCGGAAAACAGAGTTTCCGTGAGGCAACATGGGATGAGGCCTTTGATTATATCTCAGAAAAGATTAAAAAACTATCAGCAGATTATGGCCCCGAATGTATTGCCCTTTTCACTCACGGTTCTGGCGGAAAATACTTTACCACGCTACTGAAAGCTCTTGGTTCTCCTCATGTTGCTGCCCCGTCATATGCGCAGTGCCGCGGTCCGCGCGAGGTGGCATTCCAGGCGACATTCGGCCAGACCCTTGACAGCCCGGAGCCACTCGATATCCGTGACACAAAGTGCCTGGTCCTCATCGGAAGCCATCTGGGCGAGAACATGCATAACGGACAGGTACAGGAGATGTCTGACGCCATAGACAAGGGGGCAACCATTATCACTGTCGACCCCCGCTACTCAACGGCTGCCGGCAAATCAAAATACTGGCTGCCCATAAAGCCTGCAACTGATTTAGCCCTGCTCCTGGCATGGATTAACGTTATTATCAATGAAGAGCTTTATGACAAGGCATATGTTGAAAAATACACGTACGGGTTTGAATACCTGAAGGAGCATGTTAAGGACATGACCCCCGAATGGGCCTACGGAGTCACCACCATTGATCCTACGGTAATCCGTGAAACAGCCCGTGAGATGTCCAACGCTGCCCCTGCTGTGATCGTACACCCGGGACGTCATGTTACCTGGTATGGAGATGACACTCAAAGGTTACGGGCTGTTGCAATTCTCAATGCCCTTCTTGGCTCATGGGGACGCAGGGGAGGATTCTACAGGGCAGAATCGGCCGCTCTTCCCGAACCCACACATCCGCCATATCCGGTACCCAAAAGAACATGGAGAACAGAGTTCCCCGATCTGTACAAACTTGCTGATGTCGTGCTTGCCAATGGAGTGTGTGATGCTTCTGTGCCTGATCCGAGCCGAAACTGTAAGTTCCACGGATGGATTGTAAACGGATCAAATCTCATTGAGACACTCCCCAACAGGGCTAATACGCTAAGGGCAATTGAAGCCCTTGAACTGCTTGTCGTAATAGACACGATGCCAATGGAGATAACAGGTTATGCTGATGTGATATTACCCGAATGCACCTACCTGGAGAGGTATGATGAGATCCGGACCGGACCTCACCGTAAGCCGCAGATTGCACTCAGGATGCCGGCAGCCGAACCGATGTACAATACAAAACCGGCCTTCTGGATGGCCAGGGAACTTGCGAAAAGGCTGGGGGTGATTGACTACTTCCCCTTTGAGACGCTCGAGGAACAGCTTGACTGGCAGCTGAAAGACCTTGGCTCAAGCCTGGAGGAGATGAAAAAGGTTGGAGTAAAGACATTTGACAGGCCTAATGATGATCTCTTTTTTACCCCTGGTGAGGAGGTGGAATTCTTTACCGGAACAGGTAAGATTGAGCTCTACTCAACCCTGCTGGCTGACGGAGGGTTTGATCCCATGCCCCGCTACACCAAACACCCGGAGCCGCCCGAGGGCTTTTACAGGCTGAACTACGGCAGGGCTCCGATGCACACATTCGGACGAACATCGAACAATCCCAATCTGACAGATCTGATGGATGAGAACAGTGTATGGGTTAACCCGCGGGTGGCTAAGGAATGGGGACTGAGCACCGGACAGTATGTTTACCTCGAGAACCAGGATGGCAAACGCTCGGAGTTTCCGATCAAGGTACGTGTCACCGAGCGTATCAGGTGGGATTCAGTCTACATGGTTCACGGCTTCGGCCATGCTCAGAAGAAAATGCGGCGGTGTTACGGAAAGGGAGCAAGCGATGCCAGTCTGATCACAAATGTCATGCTTGATCCGATAATGGGAGGGACAGGCATGCGGGGCAACTTCGTGACTTTCATTACTGACCTTGTAAAAGAGGAGGTGGCATCATGAGATACGCAATGGCTGTTGACACAAAAAAATGTGTCGGCTGCAGCGACTGTGTCGTTGCATGCCAGACAGAGAACGATGTGCCCATCGGTTACTGCCGCGACTGGGTGGTTGAGGTGATGGACGGAACCTATCCTCAGCTTGAGATAGAGCTGAGATCTGAGAGGTGCAATCAATGTGAAAACTCCCCCTGCGTAAGGTGCTGCCCTACCGGATCAAGTCATTTTGCTGAGGGAGGTATTGTTCTGGTGAAAGCCAGCAAATGCATTGGATGCGGAGCATGCATCGCATCATGTCCTTATGACGCAAGGTATTTCCATCCGAAGGGATATGTTGACAAATGCACATTCTGTATCCACAGGGTTAAGGAGGGGATGCAACCTTCATGCGTCGCGGTATGCCCGACAAAATGCATGTACTTCGGAGACCTTGATGATCCGCACAGCGATGTAAGCGTTGTGCTCAGGAAGCGTAAAAGCAAGACCCTGATACCTGAAGCCGGCACCAAACCGCAGTTGTATTTCCTAATATGATAGTGGCATGAACGAAGAACTCATAGTAAGCGGAAGAGACAATCTGTTGATTGATCCGCACCTTCACATCTGGCACTGGCCGATAGCGCTCGACCTCTTTCTCGGAGGATTATCGGCAGGGATTCTTTTCTTTGCAGCTCTTTTCTTTATACTTGGAAAAGAGGGCAAATATACCGCAGCAGTACGCAAGGCGCCGCTAATAGTGCCCTTCCTGATAGTTGTTTGTTTCATGGCCCTCTTCTATGACCTCAGGCACAAGATATTCTTCTGGCAGCTCTATACGACGATTAAATTTCAGTCTCCCATGTCATGGGGTGCATGGACGCTGACAATGACATTCGCCGCGTCAGTTATATGGGCCGTTCTTCATATCAGAGATCAGTTTCCGGCATTTGACTGGAAGTATAAGTGGCTGAACGAGCTGGAGAACTTTTTCCGCAAACACAAAACTGTGGTGGCGTGGATAATGATGTTTCTCGCCCTCATTCTGGGTGTATACACCGGCATTTTGCTTGCAGCATTTAATGCCAGGCCGCTGTGGAACACTTCAGTGCTTGGCCCTCTCTTCCTCACCTCGGGTCTTGCGGCAGCGGCAGCCACTATTATGCTGGCGGCACGCGATACGGAGGAGATCAGTCTCTTCAAAAAACTGACTGTAGTACTGCTGGGAGTTGAGCTTTTCCTAATAGTTCACATGTTTATGGGATTCCTGGCTGGCACCCAGGTACAGATTGAAGCTTCAGAATTGTTCCTGGGAGGTGAATACACGATGATATTCTGGATATTTGTTGTCTTTCTGGGAATCATATTTCCGGGGATATTGTCAGTGATGAGCCTCAGGGGGTACAGGATTCCTGTCATACTTCCTGCAGCTCTTATTCTGCTGGGCGGATTTCTTTTCCGTTATGTATTTGTCTATGCAGGCCAGTTAAGCCGGTGGTTATACTGATAACAATAAAACACACAACTATATGAATGATACTACAACAATAGAGAGGAGCAGGAGATACCTCAACCCCTACCTGGGCGGTGTCCTCCTGGGTCTTGTTCTGCTTGCCGCCAACTTTGTTTCAGGCAGGGGCCTGGGAGCCAGCGGCGCAATTAAGAGCGTTGTTGCAACAACGATTGAGACGGTTGATAAGGATGCTGTAAACACCATGCCTTTCATGGCTGAATATGCTGAGTCACACAGCGGCAGCCCGATGAGATCATGGCTTGTCTTCCAGATGCTTGGCGTTATCGTTGGAGGATTTTTCTCCGGAACCATTGCGGGCCGCCTGAAGCTGAAGGTTGAACACTCACCCAGAATTACCTCGCGGCGAAGGCTCATATTTGCACTCATGGGAGGAGTGCTCTTCGGCCTTGGCTCACAAATAGGCCGCGGCTGCACCAGCGGCTCGGCCCTCAGCGGCATGGCCGTGCTGTCAATGGGAGGGTTTGTGACAATGATGGCCATCTTCGGTACTGCCTTCGCACTTGCATATTTCTTCAGGAGAAACTGGATCTAAAGGAAAGGGAAAAACAATGGGACCATTAGCACCTTACGAAATCATATCGGAGAACACCAATTTTCTCCTTGCTTTCTTCATCGGCATCGCATTTGGCTGGGTACTCGAGAGCTCAGGCTTCTCATCGAGCCGCAAGCTTGCCGGCGTCTTCTACGGTTATGACACCGTCGTTCTCAAGGTCTTCTTCACCGCAGCAATAACAGCAATGCTCGGACTGCTCTTCATGAGCCTCTTCGGCTGGGTCGATCTTGACCTTGTCTATGTCAACCCGACCTATCTGACCTCAGCCATCGTCGGAGGTGTTATTATGGGCGCCGGATTTATCATGGGAGGCTTCTGTCCCGGTACCAGCTTCTGCGGTGCCGCGATAGGCAAGATTGACGCCATGGTCTTCATCGGCGGTCTGTTCATAGGCGTTTACGGATTCGCCTTCACATACGGATGGTGGGAGAAGATGTACTTTGCAAAATACCTGGGTGAACCAAAGGTAAGCGAGAAGCTTGGCATGTCTGACGGTCTCTTCGGGTTCTTTCTGATACTTATTGCTCTTGGCATGTTTGTTGTGGCCGAATGGGCAGAGAAAAAATTCCCCAGGGAAGAATATTAAAACAAAAACAAAATATCATGAAATCATTGAAATTACTCGCCCTGATTATAATCCCGCTGGGCATCATTATGGCAGCTGTGCCGGCAGACAGGGTTAAGCACTTTCAGCTCACTGCCGATGAGCTTCTGCAGGAGGCCGGTGCCGGCGTACAGTTTGTTTCACCCGATGTTGTTGCAGACATGCTGGTACAGAAGGATCCTTCACTGCAGCTCATTGACGTCCGCACCCCGGAAGAGTATGACGCTTTCAGTCTGCCGGGAGCCATCAATGTGCCTCTGAGCAACCTGCTTGCCGATGAGTATACCGACCTTCTAAACCAGGATGCCCGCATGAATGTCTTCTATTCAAACGGTTCGGTTTATGCCAATCAGGCATGGATGATAACGAGGCAACTTGGTTACGGGAACAATTTTGTTCTTGAGGGAGGGCTGAACTACTGGTTCGGTAATATCCTTGCAGCCACGCAACCTGCCCAGACAAGCCCCAATGAGGAGTTTGCGAAGTATGACTTCCGCAAGAGCGCCGCTGCGGCACTGGGTGGCGGAGGAGTGGTCTCTGCTGCCGGTGATGCCACCCCTGTCAAAGCCGTAAAGCCTCCGGTGACAGCCAAAGCAAAGAAGAAGCCTGCCGGCGGCTGCTGAAAGATGAGGACCTAAGCAGTGCTATTGACAACTGCTCCGTCAGGGGACGGATGGCATGGCAGGCTCCATGAGGCTCAGATAGTTCAAAAAATACTAAGGCGTCGGAATAAACAGAGCCGAAAAGGATCCGTAATTCAGATGTACAACGTCTTCTTCTGCTGTAGTACCCCAGTGATATCCTGTAATGTAGTATCTGTAGGTGCCGCCGGTGGTTACTGTAGCAACCGTTGTGACAGCACACGGTGATTGATAAAACCCTCCTATTAGTTGATGCTCAAACTCCCACCATGTTTGTGCCAGAATACCACCTGTCGGGCTTGATGCAATACCAACACCCACCCAGGTGCCCTCAAGGTACGTGTGATTGGTGTACAGTGTACCCGAAAAATTCAACATGACAAAACCCGGACCCGGGGCTACCAAAGTGATGGTATCAAGGGGGCCCCACGAATTCACGGTGGTAATGGTTCTGCCCAACGAAAACTTCTCATAAGCCACCCTCGGACTATTCGTAACACTCACCGCAGCGGCAAAGATTGTATCTTCCACATTTGCATTGCCTTTAACTAAGAATTGACCTCCTTCAAAATATCCCGAATATCCTTCGGGGGAGGTGACTCTTCCGTAAACACCTTTACCTGTCGTTGCTGATGAATAGCCGTAAACTCCCTGGTTGGAGCCTTCGCCCCATACTCCTGTGCTGCTGGTATTATTGGCAATACCCTGGACACCTATGCTTGCAGTATTAGTAGCTTCACCCAGAACACCACGTCCCTGATTCCCCGTCGCGAGGCCATAGGCTCCGTATTTCGGTGATTTGCCATACAATCCGTATCCTGTCGGGGACATTGATTCCCCATAGACTCCGTTGTTTGAAACAGTTGTCGGAGTTGCCACCCCACGGATAGCCGACAATCCAGCAGTAGCTGCGCTCTGAACAACATGCAGACGGTCCGTCGGGGAAAGAGTCCCGATACCAACCCGTTTGGTCGCATTGTCGAATATGATCCAGGTCTCATCGCCGTAATGACCGAAGGTAATATCTTCGGTGGTCAGCATACTCAGGTCCTCAGCCACAAACCTTAAATCGCCCCCGGTCAGTGAGGTAATCCGGGTTGCATCGCTTCCGAAGTAAATACTGTTCAGCAGGTTCAACCCGATGTCTCCGCCTACATTGAACTTTCCCAAACGGTTTACACTTCCGATCTGCACTGTGTCTGTGGTTGCTGTCAGCCGGACAACCGTGCCATCATCTGTCCAGCCTCCGCTGCTGCCGCCTGTGGCATCAGCTGCCGGGGCCCAGGTGGTGCCGCTCCACTTCAACACCTGTCCCGTTGTGGCGCCTGCCTGGGCGATCTTAGCGCCAGTTACTGCCCCTGCGCTGATCTTATCAGATGTTACCGAGCTTGCAGCCAGCTTGTCTGCAGTCACTGCAGCACTGGCAATCTTTACAGTAG
>Ga0209262_10001183_pt1 | contig 10992 bp, 11 predicted proteins | sample Lowcelwee11metaG_FD_187171 | JGI IMG/M metagenome (GOLD analysis project Ga0209262, IMG submission 187171) | Freshwater pond sediment microbial communities from the University of Edinburgh, under environmental carbon perturbations - Low... | ecosystem: Environmental > Aquatic > Freshwater >...
CGCCCAGGGCGGCGATCTCCTCCTGGAAGGCGGCGCTCTGTCGGGAGCGCGCGAAGTACAGCATCTCGAAGGAGCGCCCGAGCTGCTGCAGGCGCCGGCCCATGCACAGGATGGGCGTGACGCCGATGCCGCCGGCCACCAGCACGGTGTGCGCCGCGTCTTCATGCAGCGGGAAGTTGTTGCGCGGCGCGCTGATGTCCAGTTTCATGCCGATGCGCAACTGCTCGTGCACGCAGCGCGAGCCGCCCCGGCTGGCCTTGTCCTTCAGCACCCCCACCACGTAGCGCCGGGTTTCACCGGCCGGGTTGAGCAGCGAGTAGCTGCGCACCAGGCCGTTGGGCAGGTGCAGGTCGATGTGCGAGCCGGCGGTGAACGGCTGGAACGTCGTGCCGGCCACGGGGCGCAACTCGACGCTGATGATGTCCTCGGCCTCGTAGCGCAGGGTGTGGACGTAGGCTTTCTGGTTCTGGCTCATGGCGCGGGTCCGCCGGATCAGGCCTGGGCCGTCTGGCGCTCGATCTGCTGCTGGGCCAGTCGCTTGAGCTGGCGGCGCAGGCGCACGATGCCCATGTCATGCTGGTAGAGGAACTCGCGCAGGTTGGCGTTGGGCTCCATGGCTTCGACGGCCACGCGGTCCTGCTCCAGCACGTTCCAGTGGCGCTCCTCCAGCCGGTTCTTGTACAGGAAGCGCCAGGTGTCGCGCTGCCAGCCCTGCACCTTGCGGCAGCGCCAGAAGAAGACGCCGCTCACGTTCTTTTCGCACGGCACGAAGCTGCCGACGATGGCGAAGTTGCCGCCCGGGCCGCCGGTCTTGGGGTAGGGGATCTCCAGGTGCATGGTGTGGATGTTGCCGCTCTCGCGCCACTCGGTCCAGTCGAAGTTGACGTCGCGCTGGCCCTTCTTTTCGAAGATGAAGCCGTGCGGCAGGTCGCGGATCTGGAATTCGGCGCTGATCTCGCCTTCGCTCATGGTGTGGGACTGCTTGTGCAGGTAGGCGCCGTGCATGGGGTCCATCACGTTGTCGATCACGTAGCGGTAGTCGCAGCCCCACTCGACGTAGCACAGGAAGGACGACCATTCGGGCGAGGTCAGCTGCTCGGGCAGCTGCAGCGGCGGCGGCGTGTCCAGGTGCGGGTCGGCGGCGTTGTACAGGAAGATGGCCCCGTTCGATTCAGCGACGTGGAAGCTGCGGGTGGCACGCGAGCCTTCGAGCTTGCAGCCCGGGCTGCCCGGTACGCGGGCCACGGTGCCGTTGGCGCAGACTTCGACGCCGTGGTAGGGGCAGGCGATGCGGTCACCCAGGATCACGCCCTTGGACAGGGGTGCGCCGCGGTGCGGGCAGTGGTCTTCCAGGGCGTGTGCCTTGCCGCTCTGGTCGCGCCAGAGCGCGATCTTGTAGCCCAGGCGGCGCAGCGAGATCGGGCTTTCCTTAAGGTGGCTGGACGGGCAGACCGGGAACCACAGGTCCTTCAGGCCCGTTTCCAGGGTGGCGTCGACCGGATCGGGCTGGACGTTGATGACAGAGGTGTTCATGGTTTGTCTCCGGTTTCAGGCGCCCAGGCGCGCCATTTCCTTGCAGTAGGTCTCGGGTGTCCAGGGCTGGCCGTTCGGGCCCGCCGGGCCGGCGCCATTGAGATAGGCCACCAGGCCCTCGAGGTCATGGATGCCCGCGGCATAGGCGCGCTCGATGCTGTCGCCCAGCAGGCTTTCGTAGGCGGTGGGCGGGGCCGTGCGGTTCTGGTGCGTTTCGTTGTAAAGGGTACGGTTCAGCACATCTGTCTCCTTGGGTGCGTTGCCTGGCGTTCAGGCCTTGGGTTTGTCGGTCATGAACTTGCCGCTGGGGGCTTCGACATTCTTTTGGCGGCGCGTGTTGCCATCGATGCCGCCCTTGATGGCCCATTCGGCAAAGACGGTGGGACCCGGCGTGAACTCGCGCGGCTGCCACTCGGCCGTCAGTTCGTCTTCGTCCGAGTAGTACTCCACCAGTGCCCCGGCCGGGCTGCTGAAGTACCAGAAGATGGCCGAGGAGACCGGGTGGCGACCCGGGCCGAGTTCGGTGTCCCAGCCGCAGCGCGACATGTGCAGGCCACCGCCGAAGACCTCGTGCACGTCGCGCACGGTGAACGCCACGTGGTTCAGGCCACGGCGGGGCTCGGGCGGCTGCAGCAGGAAGAGGTCGTGGTGGCCGCCGCGCGGCGCGCAACGCATGAAACTGCCACGCCCGGGGTAACGATCAGAGATCACGAAACCCAGCGTATCTTCATAAAAGCGCGTCGTGGCGGCCAGATCGGTCACAAAAAAGACCACGTGCCCGACCTCGATGGGCGTGGCACGCTCGTAGGCCGGGCTGGGCTGGTTGATGCGGTTGGTCGCGCCCCAGGTGTTGAGCTGGGCGCACGGCAAGTCCAGCGGGCGCTTGCGCGTGACCTGCACCCGCACGGCCAGCCCGTTGGGGTCGGTGCAGCCGGCGCGGCCCGCCTCTTGCACGTAACCCGGCTGCCCCTGCATGCGACCGGTGTAGAGCTCCAGGTCCGCCGCGCTCTCCACCCCCCAGACCACTTCGCGCACCGTCGGATCGGCTTCGATGCCGGCCGGCAGGCCCGGCTTGTCGGAATGCGCCACGACGACGCGGCAGCCGTTGAGCGATTCAAACACCAACTCCTGCGCACTCTCCTGCTGCAGGCTCAGGCCCCAGTCCAGGAAGAATTGCCGGCAGCGTGGCAAGTCGATCGCGCCGAAGGTGATTTCGTCGATGCCCAGTACGCTCATGCTGTCTCCTTGTGGATGGCGGCGCGGCTCAACGCTTCACCCTGGACAAAGGATGGCTGGGCGGGTAGGTCGGCGTGACGGGTTTGGCGTTGCCCACGATCACGCACATCAGCGCCTCTTCGTCACCGATGTTGATCACGCCGCGGTAGACACCCACCGGCCAGGAGATCAGGTCGCGCTCGCCGGCTTCCATCTCCCAGGTTTCGCCGTTGAGTTCGGCGATCAGCTTGACGCGCCCGCGCATCACGAAGAACACTTCCTCGACATCGGTATGGATGTGCAGCGGGCCTTCGGCACCCGCCGGCAGGATCATGGTGGAGAAGGTGAAGTGCTCGGCCGGCACCGTGTTCTCGTCGTTGGCCACACCGGTGGCGCCAGTGCCGACATAACGCATCTGCGCACGACGATACTTGGGGTCCAGGTCAGCCTGGAACTTCAGTGCATCCCAGTCATAACGACGTGTGGCACGGGTGGCCACCCGGCTCTTCATCCAGGCGCCAAGGTTCATCCCCGGGGGGCACGCGTACTCGGGCTGTTTTGCATTGACTGCCATGATGCATCCTTTGTTTTATATATAAAACATGGTTTCTTAATTGAAACACACGAGGATCATCATTCTCTTGCCCGCAAAGGTCAAGCGAAACCCTAGTTGAATAGTTGGATTTCCCGGCGCCAGGGCCTGCGCCGGTGGGCCGCACGCTCAGCCCAAGCGGGCCAGCAGCGTCTCCATGTCCTTCATCATGGCCGTGAGATCGGCCTTCTGCTCTTCGGCGGGGGAGAGGCGTGTTTCGAGTTCCTGCGCCATGAAACAGACCGTCATGCGCAGGTAGGTGCTGTCCAGCGCCTTGCGTACGGCGGAGAACTGCTGGCCGATCTTCAGGCAGCTCTCGCCATCCTCGATCATGCGCTGGATGCCGCGCAGCTGGCCTTCCGCACGGCGCAGGCGGTTGAGCACCTCGGCGCGGGCGTTGCTGTCGGTCAGCACCGCCGGGTCGCAGGCGGCCCCTGCGCTGGCGACAGCCGGCGTCTTCTTCAAGGATGTGCTCTTGCCCATGCCCCGCTCCTTACTTGAGTTGCTGGCCGTCGACGTCGTGCACGGTGATGCGCACGGGCACGCCTTGGCTCACGCTGCTGGCCACGGTGCAGAAGTTCTCGAACTGTTCGAGCACTCGGTCCAGGTGCTGCAGCGTGGCGGCCGGCACACCCAGGGTCAGCGCCACGTCCAGCCCCAGTACGCGCAGCCGGTTCTCGGCATTGCGGCCGATCTCGGCCATGACCTCGCAGCTGATGGGTTCGGGCGCCTGTTTGAACTTGCGCAGCGCGAACAGGAGCGAGTCCGACAGACAGTTGCCCACGGCGGCCGCCAGCAGCTGCACGGGCGTGGGCCCCCGGCCCTGGCCCAGCGGCGGGTTCTCGTCGCCGATCAGCGTCGGCACACCGGTGCCGAAGTCGATCTCGAACTGGAAGTCCTGCTGCTGGCGCAGCCTGACCATCGGTTTGCCCTCGCCCATGGCGTTCACTTTATTTGGTGCCGCAGGAACCGCCTTCGGGCACGCCCAGTTTCCTGAGCAGGATGCCGGGCGGGCAGAAGCCGGTGATGCCGGACTGGAACAGGTTGAAACCGACGAAGGCGGTGAAGGCCAGGAACCAGGGGCTCACGAAGATCGGGCTGCCTTCGATGCCCAGGGCCAGCGACAGCATGACAAAGAAACCGGCCATGATGCGGATATAACGTTCAACAGTCATTTTTTACTCCTAGATTTCAGGTTGCGGATACGGAACTCAGGGGCGTGCCGTCGGCGTTCTCATACCTCCGGCGGTATAGGGAATAGTAAAGCACGGGGATCACCACCAGCGTGAGCAGGGTGGAGACCAGGATGCCGAAGATCAACGCGATCGCCAGGCCGTTGAAGATCGGGTCGTCCAGGATGAAGAAGGCGCCGATCATGGCAGCCAGGCCGGTCAGGGCAATGGGTTGGGCCCGCACCGCGGCCGACTGCACCACGGCTTCGCGGAACTTCATGCCCTGGCTGACCTGCAGCTCGATGAAGTCCACCAGCAGGATGGAGTTGCGCACGATGATGCCGGCCAGCGCGATCATGCCGATCATGGAGGTCGCCGTGAATTGCGCGCCCAGCAGGGCGTGGCCCGGCATGACGCCGATGATGGTCAGCGGGATGGGCGCCATGATGACCAGGGGCGTGGTGTAGGAGCGGAACTGCGCCACCACCAGCAGGTAGATCAGGACCAGGCCCACGCCGTAGGCGGCGCCCATGTCGCGGAAGGTCTCGTAGGTGATCTGCCACTCGCCGTCCCATTTCAGGGCGTACTGGCGATAGGTGTCCTTGGGCTGGCTGATCCAGTACTCGTTCAGCTCACCCGTGTCCTTGAGCGCGGCTTCTGCCAGGCGGGGACGGATGGCGAACAGGCCGTACAGCGGCGAATCCAGCTTGCCCGCCATATCGCCGAAGACGTAGCTCACGTTGGCCAGGTCCTTGGTGAAAAGCGGCTTGTCGATCACGCCGCGCTCCACGCGCACCAGTTCCGACAGCGGCACCAGCTGGCCGTTGGCCGCGCGCATGGGCAGGGCCAGCAGCGCGTCCAGGCCGACCTGCTGCTCGCGCGGCAGTTGCAGGCGCACCGGCACCGGGTATTTGGACTGCGCGTCGTGCAGCCAGGCGGCGTCGGTCCCCGAGAGGGCGGCCGAAACGGTCTGCGCCACGGCGGCCACCGGGATGCCCAGCGACTCGGCGCGCTGGCGGCGCACGCGCAGCCAGGCGCGCGGGGCGTCTTCCTTCAGGGACGTATCGATCCCCACGATGTCGGCGGTCTCGCCATAGGCTTTGGCCACGCGCTGGGCCAGCTGCTGGCGGCCGGCTTCGTCGGGGCCGTAGATCTCGGCCACCAGCGGGCTCATGACCGGCGGGCCCGGCGGCACTTCGACCACCTTGATACGCGCGCCATGCTTGAGCCCGATCTTTTCCAGTTCGGGGCGCAGGCGCTGGGCGATCACGTGGCTCTTGTCGCTGCGGTGGTGCTTGTCGACCAGGTTGACCTGCAGGTCGCCCTGCTCGGCCTCGCTGCGCAGGTAGTACTGGCGCACCAGGCCGTTGAAGGTGATGGGCGAGGCCGAGCCGGCATAACCCTGCAGGTCCTGCACCTCGGGCTGCTGCGCCAGATAGGCGCCCAGCTCGTGCAGGGTGGCCGCCGTGTCCTCCAGCGGTGCGCCGGCCGGCATTTCGACCAGCACCTGGAATTCGCTCTTGTTGTCGAAGGGCAGCATCTTGAGCACCACACCGACAAAGGAGGAGGGCACCAGGGTCAAGGCCACCGACAGCAGCAAGGCACCCCCGATGCCGGCCAGCAGCAGCAGGCGCTGGCGCGAGCTGGCCAGGAAGGGCGTGAGCACGCGCGTGAACAGCGTCTGCAGCTTGGCGCCGATGCCGCCGCCCGCGTGGGCAGCGTGCGTGTCATGGCCGGGGCCGTGTTCCTTCATGAGCTTGAGCGCCAGCCAGGGCGTGACCGTGAAGGCGATCGCCAGTGAAATGGCCATGCCCAGGCTGGAGTTGATCGGGATCGGGCTCATGTAGGGGCCCATCAACCCGCTCACGAAGGCCATGGGCAGCAAGGCGGCGATCACGGTCAGCGTGGCCAGGATGGTGGGGCCGCCCACTTCATCGACGGCGCGCGGGATGATTTCGCGCAACGGCGCGCCGGGGGTGAGCTGCTGGTGACGGTGGATGTTCTCCACCACCACGATGGCGTCATCCACCAGGATGCCGATGGAGAAGATCAGCGCGAACAGCGAGACGCGGTTGAGCGTGAAGCCCCAGGCCCAGGAGGCGAAGAGCGTGGCCATCAGGGTCAGGATCACGGCCGCGCCGACGATCACGGCCTCGCGCCGGCCCAGGGCGAAACCGACCAGCAGGATCACCGAGCCGGTGGCGAAGGCCAGTTTCTGGATCAGCTTGTTGGCCTTCTCGGCCGCGGTCTCGCCGTAGTTGCGGGTGACGGTGGCTTCGATGTTGCCGGGAATGACGGTGTTGCGCAGGGCCTGCACGCGTTCGTTGGCGGCACGCGCCACGTCCACGGCGTTCTCGCCGGGTTTCTTGGTGACGGTCAGCGTGACGGCCGGGTAGACCTGGCCCGCGGCGGCGGCGGTGTCGGCGCCTGCCGCCTTGGCCATGGCCGCGCCCGGCGTGAACCAGACATAACGTTGCGGCTGCTGGGCGCCGGCTTCGATGCGCGCCACTTCGCGCAGGTAAACCGGGGCGCCGCGGCTGACGCCGACCACGATGTCGCCCACGTCCCGGGCCGAGCGCAGGAATTCGCCGGTTTCCACGCTCAGCATCTGCGGTGCGGCACCCTTGGTCCTGCCCTTGGTGTCGAGCACGCTGCCGGCCGGCATGCCGAAGTTGGCGGCGGTCAGGGTCTGCTTGAGCGTGAGCACGTCGATGCCGCGGGCGCGCAGGCGCGTGGGGTCCAGCCACACATGCACGGCCCGGCCCGGGCCGCCGATGGTCTGCACCTCACGCGTGCCCTGGACGCGTTTGAGCTCGGTTTCCACCTCATGGGCCACGCGCTCGAGTTCATGCGCGGGCGCGGCGTCCTTGCCCCACAGCGTGACGGCCAGCACCGGCACGTCGTCGATGCCCATGGGTTTCACGATGGGGCTCAGCGTGCCCAGGTCACGAGGCAACCAGTCCTGGTTGGCATTGAGCACGTCGTACAGGCGCACCAGGGCCTCGGTACGCGGCACGCCCACCTTGAACTGCACCGTCAGCACGGCCAGGCCGGGGCGGGCCACGGAATAGGTATGCTCGATGCCGGCGATCTGGCTGAGCACCTGCTCGGCCGGGCGCGCCACCATGTTCTGCACGTCGGTGCTGCTGGCCCCGGGAAAAGGGATCAGCACATTGGCCATGGTCACGTTGATCTGCGGCTCTTCCTCGCGCGGCGTAACGAACACGGCGAACAGGCCGAGCAGCAGGGCCACCAGGGCCAGCAGCGGGGTGATGGCATTGGCCTGGAAGGCCGCCGCGATGCGTCCGGAAACTCCCATGCGCTCCTCCTGGCTGTTTTTCATGGCTGTCCTCAAGGTTGGGCGGGAACGGCACCGGCCAGACCGGCCTTGACCGGATCGAGCGCCACGCGCTCGCCGGCGGCCAGGCCGGCCGCGATTTCCACGCCCTCGGCACCGTGATCGGCGCCCAGGCGAACGGCACGCAGGACAAAACCCTTGTCAGACGCAACGTACACGGCGGTCAATTCGCCGCGGCGCAGGACGGCGGCGGCCGGCACCACGGTGCGGTTGGCCTGGCCCCCGACGAAGCGCACGCGCACCTGCTGGCCCGGCAGCAGATTCTGCGCCGCCTGGGCGGACAGATCCAGACGCCAGACCACGGTCTGCGACACGGGGTCGGCCGCCGGCATGGCACTGCGCTTGACCGGCGCCACCCACTTCGAGTCGCCGTTGGCCTCGCTCAGCTGTACCAGCACGTCCTTGGCACTACGGGCACTCTCGGCCAGCGAGGCAGGCACCTGCACCACCGCGCGCAAGGGCAGCGGCGCATAGACCGTCACGATGGGCTTGCCCGGCACGGCCAGGTCGCCGGCTTCGGCGTGCGTCTGCAACACCCATCCGTCATAGGGCGCCGTGACGCGCGTGTAGCCTTGCGTGAGCGCCGACTGGCGCGCGCCGGCGGCGGCCTGCGCACGGCCGGCCTGGGCGGCCTTGTACTGGGTCTCGGCCACGTCCAGCGCGGCCTGGCTCACGAAACCCTGGCTTTGCAGATTGCGCGTGCGCTCGTAGTTGACCTGCGCGTTGCGCAGTTCGGCCTCGCTCTGCGTCACCTGGGCGGCGCTACGCTGCAGGCCGACCGAGCTTTCCTGGTCGTCGATGGTGGCCAGCAACTGGCCCGCCTTGACGCGGTCGCCCATCTTGACCAGCAGCTTGACGACCCGACCCGAGGCCTGGGCCGAGACCACGCTCTGCTTGACCGGCTCGATGACGCCGTCGATCTCATAACCGGTGGACACGGCACGCGCCCCGATCTGGACGGTCGGCACGGCCACGCCGCCCTGGGCCAAGACGGGCGCACCGGCCAGAACGGCCAGGGAGACGACAAAGGCGATGGTGTGGATCGATTTCATGGGCTTCTCCATATACTGGGCGTAGTATACATCACATACCCCCAGGAGTACAAGACCGGGGGACAAAAAAACCCCGCCGACCTTGCGGTGAGCGGGGTTTGCCGGGCCAGGGAGGCCTCCCCGGGCGGTCAGAACGGAATGTCGTCGTCCATGTCCTCGAAGCCGCTGGCCGATTTGGCCGGGGCCTGCTGGCGCGGGGCGGCACTGGGCGCCGGGCGCGAGGCCGGGGGGGCGCTGCGGCGCGGAGCGCCGCCCTCCTCGTCCGGGCCGCCCATGCCTTCACGGCCGCCGAGCAGCTGCATTTCGGTGGCGATGATGTCCACGGTGTTCTGTTCGTGGCCGTCCTTGTTGGTGAACTTGCCGTACTTCAGGCGGCCTTCGACGTAGACCGGGCGGCCCTTCTTGAGGTACTCGCCGGCGATCTCGGCCAGGCGGTCATAGAAGGTGACGCGGTGCCACTGGGTGTCCTCGATCATCTCGCCGGAGTTCTTGTCCTTGCGGCGGCTGGAGGTGGCCACGCTGACGTTGGCCACGGCCTGGCCCGAGGGCAGGTAGCGGATTTCGGGGTCGCGGCCGCAGTTGCCGACCAGGATGACTTTGTTGACGGATGCCATGGGGAATTCCTCCAGATATTCGGGTGATTATGGCGCTTTGCGACCGGGCGCCACCATGGGCCAGGCCAGCAGCAGCCACAGGCCCATGCCGACTGCACAGGCGATGAAAAGCGCCGGCACACCCTGGGTCTTGACCAGCCAGCCGCCAGCCGCGCCGCCGGCGAAGAAACCCAGGGACTGCAGGGTGTTGTAGACCCCCAGGGCCGTACCGCGCGCATGGGGCGGGGCCACACGCGAGGCCAGGCTGGGCTGGCTGGCTTCGAGCACGTTGAAACCGCAGAAGAACAGGAAGAGCATGAAGGCCAGCCAGGCCATGTGGGGTGCCTGCGCCGCCCACAGCAGGCCCAGCTGGACCAGGGCGACCAGGCCGATGGCGCCCAGAAAGACGGCACGCAGGTAACCGCGCCGCTCCAGCGGGAACAGGGTGGCGCCCATGACCACAAAAGAAGCCAGCACGGCCGGCAGGTAGACCCACCAGTGCTGCTTCGGAGGGAGGCCCGCCTGCACCAGCAGGGCGGGAATGGCCACCCACATGGCCAGCTGCACGGCATGCAGGATGAAAACACCGGCGTCCAGTCGCAGCAAGCCGGCATGCGTGAGCACTTCTGACAACTTGCCGCGCGGCTGGTTCTTGTGCTGTAGCGGTTCGGCGGGCACCCACCAGATCACCACGGCCACGCCACCCAGGGCCAACGACCCCGTCAGCGCGAACAGGCCGGCCAGGCCGATGGTGGTCACCAGCAGGGGGGCCAGCACCAGGGAGAGCGCGAACATCAGGCCGATGCCGGCGCCCACCAGGGCCATGGCCTTGGTGCGCACCTCGTCGCGCGTCTGGTCGGCCAGCAGGGCCGTGACGGCGGCCGAGACGGCGCCGGCGCCCTGCAGGGAACGGCCGATGATGAGCCAGGTCAGGCTGCCGGCCAGGGCCGCCACGAAACTGCCCAGGGCAAAGACCAGCAGGCCCGCGATGATGACGCGCTTGCGCCCCAGCCGGTCGGACGCCATGCCGAAGGGGATCTGCAGGATGCCCTGGGTCAGGCCGTAGATGCCCATGGCCAGACCGATGAGCGCCGGGTCATCCCCTCCGGGGTAACGGGCGGCCTCCAGCGCGAAAACCGGCAGCACCAGGAACAAGCCCAACATGCGCAAGGCGAAGATGGCGGCCAGGGAAGCGCTGGCGCGCCGCTCGCGCGCGGTCATGGCGTAGGCGTCAGGGCTGGCGGCGGGCGTGGCGGCGGAGGAGGACACGGAAGAGGAGGACACCGGGATACAGGCTCGCAGCGGGACGGGCAAAACCTGCATTGTCCCCGATCCGGCCCGCGGGGATGCTGTGGCGCCAGGAATTCTCTATCATGGACGGTTTTGCCCATAGGCCGCCCTTGAACTCCATCCCTGAAGGCCAGCGCCCCCCCGTTCCCGCCGCAGAAGCCTCCGGCCGCTACCTGGCCCACGCCCT
>Ga0209262_10001185_pt1 | contig 10984 bp, 10 predicted proteins | sample Lowcelwee11metaG_FD_187171 | JGI IMG/M metagenome (GOLD analysis project Ga0209262, IMG submission 187171) | Freshwater pond sediment microbial communities from the University of Edinburgh, under environmental carbon perturbations - Low... | ecosystem: Environmental > Aquatic > Freshwater >...
GCGGAAATCCACGCGCGCTTCGGCGGTGAAGAAGAAGGTGTATTTACCGCCGTCGAAGGACTTTTCGACGGCGAAAAGGCTCATCTCGAGCTTGAGCTCCCTGACGCACCTGCGGCAGAAGGTCTGGGCCGAGCGCTCGTCGTCGGCGTTCTGCTCGACCTGCGCCAGGTCCTTGGCGGTGGCCAGCCGGTAGACCTTTTTATAGGGCCGCTCGGGCGGCGGGTCGTCGACCATCCGGGCTTCGGTCGCGATCGTCCCGTACGCCAGCCCCTGCTCGGTTTCGACGATCACGCCGTCCCCGCATGCAGGCACGAACGCCCCCGGGTCGAAATCGTAGATTTTGCCCGCAGGCTTGAAGCGCACCCCGATGATCTTGGCCATACGATCAGCTCCTAACTACCAAACACCAAACACCAAACACCAAACACTACACACTAAACTCACCCCACTCGATCTTTCCTTAAACCCCTATCACGACGGCCCGCAAACGTAAATTGCTTTCAACCCCTCGGGGGCCGCCGGGCGGCAGCGCCCGCGCGCATGGCCGCGGCCATCCCGGTCAACAGCCACTCCAGACCGAGGCGGCTGTTGGCCGTGGGCACGCGGCGGCGGACGTCATCCAGGGCGGCCGCCGCGTCCACGCAAAAGGCATCGTCCACCCGGTGCGCGGCGGACACGATCTCGTCGCGTCGGTCCCGGTGGAGGATCCGGTCGGGGTCGTGGCGGGCGACGGCCAGGTCCCGGATCCAGGAAGCGAGCAGGTCCAGGACCTCGGGCACGTCCTCCTTGGAGCGGGTCATCCGTTCGGCCAGCGCCAGCACCTGCGCGATCGGCTGGTCGGCCAGTTCGGCCATCGCGCGCATGAACCCGTCGCGGCGCTGGGCCCACCCGCTGCGGTGCATCGCAAGCGCGCGGGTGACGCTGCCGCCGGACATGGCGGCCGTGAGCGCCGCCTCGGCCGCCGGGAACGCATAGACCTTCTCCAGCATGCCCGCCAGCAACTCCCGGGAGATCGGTTTGAACCGGAAGTGCCGGCAGCGCGAGACGATCGTCGGCAGCAGGTCGGCCGCCTGGAGCGCGGTCAGGATGAGCACGGTCCCGGCCGGCGGCTCTTCGAGCATCTTCAGGAGGGCGTTGCCGGCGGCCGGGTTCATCCGGTGGGCGTCGGCAATGATCGCGACCCGCACGCGGGCCTCGTAGGGCTTCAGCTCAAATGTCCGGCACAGCTCGCGGACCTGGTCGATCTTTATCTGGAGCCCGGACGGCGCAACCCGCAACACATCCGGGTGCGCGTCGGCGGCGATGCGGCGGCAGGCCGAACACGCGCCGCACGGCTCCGCACCCACGGGCTGGCGGCAGTTGCAGGCCATCGCGAAGGCCACTGCGGCGGTGCGCTTGCCGACGCCTTCGATGCCGGTGAACAGCAGGGCGTGGGGGATGGTCCCGTGGGAGAGGAGGGCGAGGAGTGCCCGCAGCGGGCGCTCCTGATCGATGATCGAGTCGAAGCCGGGCACGGAACTAGTTGTCGACCCGTTCTTTCAATTCTTTCCCCGACTTGAAGAACGGCAGCTTCTTGGGTTTGATCGTGACCTTCTCGCCGGTCTTTGGGTTCCGGCCGGTGTAGCTCTTGTATTCCTTCACGAAAAAGCTGCACAAGCCCCGGATTTCGACGCGCTCGCCGCGAGCCATGGCCTCGGCCATGTGGTCGAAAAAAATCTGGACGACCCGGGCCGCCTCGGCCTTGGAGATATTCGCTTCCGTTTTAAGCGCTGAGATCAGCTCCAGCTTGTTCATGCATCCTCCTTTGAGGCGCCCGTCCGGGCTCCATGTCTCTATAGTATTGAACTTGATACAATGTCAAGGAGTTATGAGAGGATCGGCGGCAACATCTCGATGTCTTCCTCCTGCACGTCCACCCCGGCGAACTGCCCCAGCGCCTCGATGTTGACCACCACGCGGCCCTGGGTGCGGTAACGCACGAAGGTCCCGGTGACGCCGGCAAACGGGCCGTTGACCACCATGACGCGATCGCCCGCCTGCAGCGTGTGCCCGGTGGCGATCGGCAGATCCGCAGCCACCATGATCTTCAACGACTCGACGGTCTCCTCCGCGACCGGCACCGGGCCCGCCTTGGTGCCGATCAGGCGCACGGCCCCGGCGGTCTTCACGATGTCCAGGTGCGTGTGCGGGTGCAGGTCGGTCTTGACGAACACATAGCCCGGGAAGAGCGGGAGGTGGATCATGAGCTTGCGGTCGCGCCGGCTGCTGCGCACCTTGATCTTGGGCAGGAACGCTTCCATTGCCTTGCGGCACAGCAGATCGTGCACGACGGCCTCGTGGCGACTTTTGGTGTGCAGGACGTACCAGTGCCGCTGCAGTCGCTGATCCTCGATGCGTTCATCCGTCATGACGCGTCATCCCCCGTGAAGTCGATCTGTGCGCTATCGTTCTCAGAAAAGGCGGTGCGGGTCAAGCCGCCGGCCGTTCAAAACCCGAAATCCCCGATCCCGAAGAGGGTCAGGCGAACGCCGAATGACAGGTCCTGCTCGTCGAGCCCGAAGAGGGTTTCGACCTTCCAGCACTGGCTTTCGTAGATGAACCCCACGCCGTAGGATCCTGTCCGGTCGTTGACGAAGTCGCGCTCGTAGAAACCGACCAGCGCTAGCCTCTCGGTCACCGACTTCTGCGCGTGGACGTAAAAGGAGTTGATTTCCTTCGCCTCGGTGTTCTTTTCCGGCTCGATGATCTGCCCGAGGTCGTATTCCTGGTTGAGCTCCTCCTCGCGGGTGTCGCGGTCGAAGCGGTAGCGCAGAAACAGGTGGTCCAGGCGCTTCTCGCCGAGCGTCAGGCTCGTGTTGAAGCGGTCGGACGACTGCCGGTAGGTGTTGTAGGCGAGCTCGACGTCCAGGGACACCTTGTCCATCGGGTCGATCGTGAGCTTGCCGGTGATCGGTCCGAAAGGCCCCTGGTCGTCCCGCGCAAGGGCGTTGGTCGATCCGGAGGAGTCCTGGTATTCGTCCCGCGCGAAGTCGTAGAAGCTGCCGACTTTCAATCTCAGGAAGTCGCGATAGGCGTACTCCGGCGCCAGCGCGGCCCGCCGGGCCGCCGCCTCCGCCTCGCCGTCGTCCTCCGGCGGCTCGGCCGGAAGCCGCAGCGACTTGGATGTCAGGGTGTGGGTCATGGCGTACCCGACGCGGTTGCGGTTGGTGATGCGGTCCCGGCTGTCGAAGTTGGGCAGGTGGTCCTGCTGGGCCTCCGGGACATAGGTGTGCGTGAGCTGCGGCCGGATGGAGTGGCGGATACGCTTCAGGCGTTCGCCGTCCACGTCGTAAATATCGTAGACCTCCGTGCCGATCACGGTGCGCGTGTCCCAGAGCTCGCGGTGGAAGTACTGGTCGTCCGACCAGGAGGAGTTGGTGTCGGTCTTGTACTGGTCGTAGAGGGTCTGGCGCCAGCCGACCGAGGGCTCGATCGTCAGGTAGGGTGGGAAGAAGAACGGGTAGTACACGCGGGGCCAGAGGTCGGCCCGCTGGACGCCGGCCCCGCGTTCCTGCCAGAAGTTGTCGTACTCGGAGCTCAGGTTGGTGTAGAAGCCGGTTTCTTCGACTCTCTGCTTCGGCGCGGTGACGCTCACGACCGGCAGGCGCTGGGTGACGTCCTTCCAGTTCACCCCCTTGGTGACGTTGTTGTAGTACAGGGCGCCCGCGTCCAGGCTGACCGCTGACCATGACCGCGTGATCTGCAGCCGGTTGACGCGCACCGGGTCGTCGAACTCGTCCATCACCCGGCCGAGCTGCTTGTTGAAATAGGCGCTGGAGTCTTCGAACCCCATGTAGCCCGTTTTGAAGTCGCGCAGGTAGTCCTGGTCGCTCGGCATGTCCAGGTCCAGCCGACCCTGGAAGCCGCCCGGCAAGGGGGTGATGTGGCTCATCCGGAACCAGTACCGGTCGCGGTTCGGCCGCAGGCCGTTGTCCGGGTACCCCCAATCCTGGGTCGAGCTGCCCTGGCCGTTGTCGATCTGCTCGTCGTGGAAGTAGTCGAACATGGCCGCGCCCTTGGCGTCGCGGGTCAGGTAGTAGCGGTACTCGATCCCCGGCTTCCAGCCCCGCTCGCTCATGTAGTTGAGGTAGACGGTCGCGTCGGACTGGTCATCGATGGCCCAGAAGAACGGCTGGTTGTAGTAAAAGCCCCTGCGCGAGGAGTAGCCCATTTCGGGCCCCAGAAACCCGCTCTGGCGATCCTTGCCCGGGAACGAGACGTACGGAGAGTAAAGGAGCGGGACGTCGCGTGCGTACACGACGGCGTTCCACGCGGACCCGGAGCCGTTGCTGTAGACCTTGATGTCGCTGCCCGAGATCTTCCAGTCGGGCGGGTCTCCGTCGCAGGTGGTGACGACCCCGCGGTCGATCGCGTACAGGTCGGCCCCCACCCGTTCGATGCGGTTGCCCGAGATGTGGTAGTTGCTCTCGCGGATGAAGATGGTGCCGTTGTCGAGCGTTCCGCGCTCGCTCTCCAGGTCCATTTCCAGGTAGGAGCCCGCGAGCCGGTCGTTGCCGACGGTCAGGATGACGTGGCCCTCGGCGTAGGCCATCATGTGGCGCCGGCTGTAGCGTACCTGGTCGGCGGATATGGTGCGGTCCATTTTGGCGAGGAGGACGTTGCCCTCGGCGATGTATTCATCGCGCGCCGGGTCGTGGTAGACGCGGTCGGCCTCGACCGTCCAGGGCAGCTGGGGGTCCAGTGAGGGGAGGCGCTGCCCGGCCGCGGCGGAGTCGGCCGCCTGGGCCGGGAAAGGCAGGACGGCCGCCGTCACCACCAATACCCCGAGCAGCCCGGCAGCCAGGAGCGCCATCCGCCGCGAGAGGGCGGGCAGTCGGCGGGGCGTGCACCGCTCCATCAGCGGCTCTCCGGGAGAAGGCCGGCGCGCGGGTTTGGCATGGGGTGTTGCCTGAGGGATGCAGCGGTGCCGGTGCTTGCCCGCTGCCGGGTGACTGGACCCATTCGCTCGCGTTCCTCCGCGCTTCCGGTGAAAGGTTCGGGAGGGCCGAGGGTTGCGGCGTCGGAATGCGGCACCGATCACTGAACCTTGAACCCCGTCGGAAATTGAGCTATAGAACCAACTTAGCCGAAAATGTCAAGGGCGTCGGCCCCCGCCGCTCTGGCCTGCCTTCCGGCAGCCCCACGATCAGCCGCGAGGTTCCCGGATCGGGAGCTGCGTCCAGACCACCGGAGATGAACACCGGGTCGAGCCGGTCCATGCGAATCCTCCTGACCAACGACGACGGCATCCACGCCCAGGGGCTTTGGGCGCTCCACGCGGCCTTGGCGCCCGGCCACGAGGTGACGGTCGTCGCGCCGGACCGCGAGCGCACCGGTGTGGGACATGCCATCACCCTTCACCAGCCGCTGCGCGCCGCGTCGCTGGCCGTGAACGGGGCCGAAGGCTACGCCGTCAACGGGACCCCCGCGGACTGCGTCAAGCTGGCGGTTCTGGAGATCCTCGACGGCCGGCCGGACCTGGTGGTGTCGGGGCTCAACCCGGGCGCCAACGTGGGGGTCAACATCAATTACTCCGGGACGGTCGCCGCGGCGCGCGAGGCCGCGCTCGGCGGGATTCCGGCCATCGCCGCCTCGATCGAGGGGCATGCACCCCGGGACTTCGCGCCGCCGGCCAGCTTCGTCCGCCGCCTGGCCGACCGCATCGCCGCCCACGGGCTGCTTCCGGGGACCTTCCTCAACGTCAACTTCCCGGACGTGCCGTGGAAGGAGGTGCGGGGCGTGCGGGTGAGTCGCCAGGGGCTGTCGGTGTTCAAGGAATATATGGAAAAGCGGCTGGACCCGCGCAATCGTCCCTACTACTGGCAGGGAGCGGACATGCAGCGGTTCAGGGAGGACGACCCCGAGATCGACGGATCGGTCCTGCGCGGCCGCTGCGTGTCCATCACACCGATCCGCTGCGACATGACCGACTATGACGGTTTAGGCCGATTGAAGGAATGGAATCTGGAGCTGAACGGCAGCGAGGGAGGTACATGAAAACGCCCCGGTCTCTGTTCATCACGCTGGAAGGGGGAGAGGGCGCGGGCAAGACCACCCAGATCGTGCACATGGCCGGGTGGCTGGCGGAACGCGGGGTCACGTGCACCCTCACCCGGGAGCCCGGCGGGACCGACCTGGGCCGCAAAATCCGGGCCGTTCTCCTGGACCCCGACCACGCGGGCATGGCCCCCGAAACCGAGCTCCTGCTTTACATGGCGGACCGCGCCGAGCACATCGGCACGGTGGTCCGCCCGGCCCTGGCCGGCGGCCGGACCGTGCTCTGCGACCGCTATTTCGACGCGACCCTCGTCTACCAGGGAGCCGCGCGAGGACTGCCGGTCGACCGGATTCTGCGTCTGCACGCGCTGATGTTCGACAACCTGAGCCCCGACCTGACCCTGCTGTTGGACCTGCCCGTTGAAACCGGGCTCGCGCGCGCTCGGCGCCAGTTGAACAAGGGCGGCCGTCCCCGGCGGGAGAGCCGTTTCGAGGACGAGGCGCTGCAGTTCCACGAGCGCGTGCGCGCGGGATACCTCGAACTTGCGCGGCTGCACCCCGAACGGTTCCGGGTGATCGATGCCGCGGCGGACGAAGCCCGCGTGAAGGCGGACATCGAACGGGCCGTGGCCCCCTTTTTCGCACCCACGGGCGCGGCCTGATCTCCGATCAGCGACGGAAGGACGATTGACACCGTGAAAGCGGCATCGACCCAAGCGGCTGTCCGCCCGGTCTATTTCCCCCAGACCTTCCTGCCGCCCGACACCCTGGCCGCCCTGCGGGATGTGTTCCGATCCCTGACGGTTGTGCAGCCGGACCCTGCTTGCCTGCCCGAGGACATGCAGCCCTTCGCCGACAGCGGCTTTCTGGATGTGCTGCCATGCTCCGGCGGGGGTGGGAACGAGGGGGCGTTGCGGGAGTATCAGCGCTGGGGGGAGCGGCATCGCGGCGGTGTCGGCGTGGCCGCAGCGTGGGGCCAGGAGCGGCGTGCTACGGATGCCCCCGGTGCGGATGGGACTCCCGGCGAGATCGCCGCGGCCATCCGGCGCGGCCCGGCCTCCGCGCGCAGCGACGTACCCGCGGACCCGCTGCGCGCAGCGGAGCTCTTCCTGCGGTTGGCGCAGGACGCGGACCGGCAGCAGTATCAGGTGGGCCGTACCCTGCGCGACTGCGAGCGCCGCCACGATCGGCTGTTCGACGCCCTGCGGGGAGAAACGCGGCGCGCGGCCGATGGGGTGCATCCCCCGCCTGTGGGCGGGGGACACATGGCGGCGCGCATGGCGGCCTGGACCCGGGTCTTCCTCTCCCTGAGCTGCCCGCTGCCCGTTTTCGTGACACACCACCCGGACGCGGTCGAGTGGCTGTGCGAGCGGTCGCCCGCGCCGTTGCGGGTCGCACTGGAGGCACTGCCCGGCATGCTGCCGGAGCTGACCCCGGCGGCGGGCGCGCCTGACGGTGGGGATGCCGTCGCGCTTTTGACCGCGCTGGGCCGTTCGGCCTTGACCCCGACCGCCTTCGGACCCGGGGCCGGTGCATGCCTGCCCGCCGTCCACGTCTGGGCCGAAACCCCCCCTGAGGTTTTCCTTGCACGCGTGTTGCGTACCGATGCGGCAACCGACTCCTCCGGGAGCCGCTCCGGCCGGCACACCTTCGTCGTGCAGATGCCCGCCTGCGGCCCTTGAGATCGATTAACATGTTGATTGACCAGCCATTTTTGTCAAAACCGGCGGTCTTGTAAAAATCGAGATGCAAGGCTTGACACGCATAGTTAATTGGTCTATTGACCTACCGGTAATCCGGTTGGAACCGCGAAATAGGCCCCTTGGGCCCAGGGATAAAAACCCCGAAAGGAGAATTAACGAATGGCTTTCAACCCGACTGTTGACGAGGAAAAATGCGTTGGCTGCGAAGAGTGCGTTGACGTTTGCCCGGTCGAAGTGTTCGAGATGCGAGACGGGAAATCGATTCCGGCGAATGCAGATGAATGCCTAGGTTGCGAGAGCTGCGTCGAGGTGTGCTCCGAGAACGCCATCACTGTCGAAGAGACATAGTCGGTTTTTTAGCTGCGACCACCCCCCGGCCGGCGACCTTGTGCGCTGGCCGGGGGTTTTTTTTTGAAGAGCCGGCGTCGATTGCGCACCGCAACATTTTGTGGTAAGCAATCCCTCAATGAAACAATATGTTGTCGATCAGCTGCGCTACCCCGACTATGAGAAGCTGAAGGGATTCCTCGACCAGACCTACGGGGCGGCGGCCATGGGTTCGATCTACTGGATCCCCCTGACTCTGGAACTCCTGTCGCCGGTCCAGCGCGAACACATCGAATGCGGCCCCCACGTGGCCGCCGTCGAGATAGATGAGACCCGGCTTTCCGTGGAACTCCTGGTGCGCACCCTCAGCCGGGTCCGCTGCAATTGTATAGCGTACGCGACCGCGGAACAGCGGGACTGGCTGATCCGGCGGGTGGACGACATCCTCGAGCAGCTGGGCATTTCGGTTTGACGCCCACCGATCGCCCCCCATCCCGCGCATCCGGTGCAGGTGACGGCATGCCCCCCTCGCGTTGCAGACTACGGCCGTGCGCGCGCGCGATGGACATCGCGCAGACCGTGCTGGTCATGGCCCGGGTGGCGGCGGTGACGCTGGTCAGCGCTCTGCATGCGATTTTCCTGGCTGCGTTCACACCCGGCTCGACGGGCCTGCACGCCGTGGCGCGAGCCTGGGGACGGTCGGTCCTGCGAGTGAGCCGGGTGCGGATATCCGTGAGCGGCGGCGAGCACATCGCGCCGGGGCGGCCTTACATCTTCATGGCCAACCACCAGGGGAACTACGACATCCCCGTCCTGCTTGGGTATCTTCCGGTCGAATTCCGGTGGCTGGCCAAGACGGAACTGTTCCGCATCCCGCTCTTTGGCCGCGCCATGACCGCGATCGGCTGCATTGCCATAGACCGCGCGGACCGCGAGTCCGCGTTCGGGAGCCTCCGGCGGGCGGCCGGCGTTCTTGACCGCGGGATCCCGATCATGATCTTCCCGGAAGGCACCCGCAGCCCCGACGGCAGGCTTCTGCCCTTCAAAAAAGGAGGGTTCGTCCTGGCCCTCACATCCGGGATGCCGATCGTGCCGCTGGGTATCCGCGGCTCCCGCGCCATCATGCCCAAGGGCGGCCGGATCATTCGGGGCGGAGAGGTTGCGCTGGTGATCGGGCCCCCGATCCTCACGTCCGGCATGCGACCGGAGGACCGGGACGACGTCATGCGCAGGGTTCGGGCCGCCCTGATGCAGGCGTCGGCTCAGAGCTGAAAGGGAACTAAGGATGCTGCGCATCGTCGCGCTGGGCGGACTCGGCGAAATCGGCTTGAACATGACGGTCTTCGAAACCGAGGGCTCGCGGGTGATCGTCGATGCCGGGTTGATGTTCCCCGAGGACTACATGCTGGGGGTGGACTACGTCATCCCCGACATGTCCTATCTGCGCCGCAACCCGGCCCGTGTCGAGGGGATCGTGCTCACCCACGCCCACGAAGATCACATCGGCGCGCTGCCCTTCCTGCTGAAGGAGGTGGACGCGCCCGTCTACGGCACCGCGTTCACGCTCGGGATCGTGCGCCAGAAGCTCCAGGAGCTGGAGATGACCCCCATCGGCGGGCTGCATGTCGTCTCGGCCGAAGAGCCCCTGCGGCTGGGCGACTTCACTCTGGATTTCATCCGCGTGGGGCACAGCGTCGTCGACGGGGTCGGCATTGCCATGGAGACCCCCGAGGGTCTGATCGTGCACACCGGCGACTTCAAGATCAGCCGGGCGGACGGCGGCCGGGGCACGGACGTGCAGAAGTTCGCCCGCTGCGGGGAGCGCGGGGTGCTGGCGCTGCTCTCGGATTCCACCAACGTCGAGCGCGAGGGGTCAACCTCCCCCGACACGCAGATCGGCGCGACGCTCACCCGGATCGTCGAGCACAGCCCGGGCCGGGTCATCGTAGCGCTCTTCGCCTCCAACGTCGGACGGATCCAGGCCATCGTCGACATCGCCCGCGCGGCCGGCCGCAAGGTGATCGTCACCGGCCGCAGCATCGAAACGAGCTCGGAGATCGCGCGCGCCCTCGGCCACCTCAACATGCCGCGCGACGTCGAGGTCAGCATCGACCTCATCCAGGATTACCCGGACGACGAGGTCGTCATCGTCACCACCGGCAGCCAGGGCGAGCCGATGTCGGCGCTGGCGCGCATGGCCTCGGGCACCCACAAGCAGATCAAGATCCGCGCCGGTGACACGGTGGTCCTGTCCTCGAAGTTCATCCCCGGCAACGAGCGGGCCATCACCAAGATCATCGACAACCTGTACCGTCGGGGCGCGGACGTGATCTACGAGAAGATTGCGGACGTCCACGTGTCCGGTCACGCGTTCCAGGACGAGTTGCGCCAGATGATCCGCCTCACCCGGCCGGCCCATTTCATCCCGGTGCACGGCGAGTACCGCCACCTCATCCTGCACGCGCGCCTGGCCCGGGACATGGGGCTGGACCCGCAGCGGGTGCTCCTGGCCGAGAACGGGCAAGTGATCGTGTTCGACCAGGGGGTCGGGCGGTTGAGCGGGCGTGTGGACACCGGCCGCGTGCTGATCGACGGCAAGGGCGTCGGGGACGTCGGACGGGCGGTGTTGAAGGAACGCCGCCTGCTCTCGGAGGAAGGCGTCGTCGCCGTGACCATGGCGCTCGACGAGGAAACCGGAATCGTGATGTACGGGCCCGAGATCGTGTCGCGCGGGGTGGTGTTCGAAACCGAGACCGGACACCTGCTTCAGGATGCCCAGTGCGTCGTTCTCGAAATCGTGGAGGAGCTGCCGCCCGAGGCGCCCAACCGGATCGAGCGCCTGAGCGCGGGCATCCAGACCGCGCTCAAGCAGTATTTCTTTTACTCGATCGGCCGCCGGCCCGTGATTCTGCCGTTCA
>Ga0209262_10001186_pt1 | contig 10982 bp, 7 predicted proteins | sample Lowcelwee11metaG_FD_187171 | JGI IMG/M metagenome (GOLD analysis project Ga0209262, IMG submission 187171) | Freshwater pond sediment microbial communities from the University of Edinburgh, under environmental carbon perturbations - Low... | ecosystem: Environmental > Aquatic > Freshwater > Pond...
CCCAGGGAGGTGCTCAGTTTATCGAAGGGCTGGAAGAGCAGGAGCAGGTCGGCGGTGATGCCGCGCCCCTGGAAAGGCGCCTCGGGATCGTAAAAGATCCGCTGCGAGCGGCGGAAGCCGCCCTCGAGGTAAAGCTGTTTCATGACCTGGGTGTAGCCGCGCACCCGCCAGCCGCTCAGGCTGAAACGCCGGTCGGCGAAAACCTCATTGCCCAGGATGGCGTCGAAGCGGATCTCGGATTGGCGCGGCATGCCTAGGCGCAGCACCAGGTGGTTGTAGGTCTCAAAGAGATCGCTGGGCTTGTCCAGCAGGTGGTAGCTCCACCAGAACGCATCGACCTTCTGGAAGAATTTGGATTTGGGATAGAAGGAATAGCCGACGAAAATGGGCGCCATGGTGATGCCGGTGCGGGTGACGTAACCGGTATCGATGCGGAAGTCGCTGCTCAGGTCAAACAAGCCCACGTCCACGTTCCAGCTGCGGTTGCTGAAGTTGTAGCGCAAACCCAGGGAGTGCCCCTGGTTGTCTTCAGCGGCGTCCAGGGCGCGGCTGAAGGACTTGAAAAAGCTGTATTCGAAATAACTGGTGTTGTTCAGCCGCCAGCGGCCGTCGACGCCGCCGACGCTGTTGCCCGTGCCGGCGAAGCTGCGGTCGGTGAAGAAGCCGCCGACATAGTTGTCCTTGCCCATCTGCCGCTTGTAGCGCAGGATGGTGAACTGGGCGTTGCGGCCGGCCAGATCGGTGTCGCCCTCTTCGGCCGCCAGGTCGCCGGGATATTCGTCCAGGGCGAAAATGCCGGAGAGCACGTTCTGGCCGCCGATCTTGCCGGTGAGTTTGACTCCCAGCAGCGGGTCGACAATGGTCCGTGTATAGGCGATCGCCCCCACAGTGTTGGCTTCCATGGCGGTGGCGAAGCCAAAATTTTCCATGCCCTCCAGGAAAAACGGCCGCTTTTCGGAATAAAAGATGGAATAGCGCAGATTGACATCGATCTGCCCGGCATCGGTCTCTACCTGGCTGAAGTCGGGGTTGTAGGTCGCATCCAGGGTCAGGTTGGAAGTGAGGCCCACCTTGCCGGTCAAACTGAAATCGGTATTCTTGCCGGTCGATCTCATTTCTCCAGCGCTGTGGCTGCTTCCCTGGTCATAGGTCAAGGCCGGGATGAATTCCAGCGGGCGCTCGAACTTGACATCGTTCAGTTCGATCTTCTGGGCCTGGCACATGATGGCCCCGCCCTCGGGGCTGAGTTCCGGAAAGCTGGTCTGCTCGGACTTGCGGCCGATGAACCGGGAGACCAGCAGGCCCATGGTGATCTTTTTCTTGAAGGGGTAGCGCAGGCTTTTGAAGGGCACGGCCATTTCAGCGCTGTAGCCCTTGCCGTTGATGCTGCCCTTGCTTTCCCAGACCGTGTCGAAGCTGGCGTCGCCGTTGCCGTCGGCGTTGATCCTGCCGTCCATTTGCACCCCCAGCGGGTTGACCTCGAACAGGTAGCCGCCCTGCTCATCGCCGAAGGTGTCCAGCACCACGCCGATCCAGTCGTCCATGTCGATGCCGTCGCGCTTGGCCATGGCGGCCTTGATCTTGGCCGGTTCGCTGTCCAGACAGTCAAAGGCGAAGTAAACGTATTTACGGTCATAGGCCATCATTACCACCGTCTTTTCCGATGTCGGCTTGCCGAAATCGGGCTTGAAAGTGACAAAATTGTCGAAACGCGTGGCCGTCTGCCAGACCGCGTCATCCAGCTTGCCGTCGATAGCCGGAGGAGCATCGGTCCTGTGAATGGTAACGGGCCCGGCCGCGGGAGCCGGGTCCATGGGCTTCTTGGCCGGCAGCAGCGACGCCAGACCCAGGACCATCAATAAGCCACAAAAAAATATTTGGTTGCTGCTTTGTCTCACTTTGTCCTCCATTGAGTTTGTGATCGCCTCAAGATGAAACAAACGTATGCAGTTTGAGAAAAGTTGCAGGGAAAATGGCTCAAGGCATTTTTAAGTGCTGGTGGCCGAGCTGTAGCTTTAATGAACTCAATCTGAGTGTTAGTGTTAGTAGAGGGAATCAAAACGAACTAATTTCATTTAGTTTATAAAAGATCGTTAAAATGCGCTGGCCAACACAATCACTGACACTGACATTTTTTTTATAGGCTTCGTCAGAACAATCTTTTCTGGGGCGGTGGAACCTTTTTATGGAAAAAACGGAAGGCCTTCTCCGTGGCCAGGCGGCCGCGCGAGGTGATCTGCAGGAACCCTTCCTGGATGAGGTACGGCTCGTAAATATCCTCCAGGGTGTTTTTCTCTTCCTGCACCGAGGTGGACAACGTGGTGATGCCGACCGGGCCGCCGGCAAACTTGTCGATGATGGCCAGCAGGATCTTGCGGTCCACCTCGTCGAAACCGGCCTCATCGACTTCCAGGGCCTGGAAAGCGCTGCTGGCGGCCGCCAGGTCGACGACGGATTTCCCCTGGATCTGGGCGAAATCGCGCAGCCGGCGCAGCAGCCGGTTGGCGATGCGCGGCGTGCCGCGCGACCTGCCGGCCACGGCCCTGGCGGCATCGGCATCGATGCGCATCCGCAGGAGGGCGGCGCTGCGGCGGATGATCTCCAGCAGCTCGTCGGGGGCATAAAAGTCAAGGTGGCAGGTGATGCCGAAGCGGTTGCGCAGTGGATTGGACAGCAGTCCGGCCCGGGTGGTGGCGCCGACCAGGGTGAAGGGGTTGATGTGCAGCGACACGGTCTTGGCTCCCGGCCCCTGACCGATCACCACGTCGATCTGGAAATCCTCCATGGCCTTGTAAAGGATCTCCTCCAGGGCGGTGCGCAGGCGGTGTATCTCGTCGATGAACAGGACCTCGTGCATCTCCATGTCGGTCAGGATGGCGATCAGGTCGCCTTTCTTTTCCAGGACGGGCCCGGACGTGCACTTGATCCCCACCGCCATTTCCGAAGCCACGATATAGGCCAACGTGGTCTTGCCCAGACCGGGGGGGCCGTGCAGCAGGACATGATCGAGCGCTTCGCCGCGCTGGCGCGCCCCCTTGATATAGGTCTTCAGATTGGCAATTTTCTGCTTTTGGCCCGTGAATTCCTTCAGCAGCGAAGGGCGCAGGCTCTGGTCCAGCCCGCTGTCCTCGCTCTTCTCTACCGGAGTGGTGATATTCTCCGCTTTCATTGCTTCACTTTTTTCAGCGTGATCTTGAAGAGCCCTTCAAAATCGCTGCGGCCGGGGTTTTCCTTCAAAACGCTGCGGACGGTTTCCCTGGCGCTTTTTAGGGCGTAGCCGAGGTTGACCAGCCCGGAGACAAGGTCGGAAGCGAGCCGCGAGCCGGCCTCTGGCGTTTCCTTTTCCATCCCCAGCTTGCCGGTCAATTCCAGTATGATGCGCTGGGCCGTTTTCTTGCCTATGCCCGGGATGGAGCTGATGCGCTCCACATCGGCGGCGGCGACCGCCGCCAGCCATTCGCCGGGAGTCAGGGCGGACACGCAGGCCATGGCCGTCTTGCCGCCGATGCCCGAGACCGCGACCAGCTTTTCGAACAATGCCTTCTCCTCGAGGGTGAGGAACCCATATACGACCACGTCCTCGTCCTTGATCTTTAACACGGCATGCAGCAGCACATCCTGGTGCTGCCGCAGGTGCTGAAAACTGGAGACCGGCATCAGCAGCTGCAGGACCAGGCCGGAGCCGGTGTCGACGGCGACGCGTCCGGGGCTGAGCTGGAATACTTTCCCGCGTACGGCGGCGATCATTTTACGTTCACCCCGTGGCAATAGGCCACGGCCAGGGCGTCGCTTTCATCGAGGCCGAGTTTTTTTTGCTTGATGTTCAAGACCAGGGCGGCCATCTTGGCCACCTGCTCCTTGTCGGCGTTGCCATAGCCGGTCAGGGCCAGCTTGACCTGGCGCGGCGCATAGAAGCGCAGCGGCAGGCGCTGCTTCAGCAGGGCGGCCATGGCCAGGCCGCGCACCATGGAAAGCTGCGACATGGAGCGGATGTTCTTGCCGAGGAAACCCTCCTCCATGGCTGCCTGGTCCACGGCAAAAGCGGCGCCCAGCTTTTCCAGGCGGTCCCACAACTCCTGCATCCGGGCCAGGAAATCCCTGTCCCGCAGGCGGATGGTCTCGGAATGGACATAGGAAAAATGCCCTTTCTCTTTTTTCACGATGCCGATGCCGAAACTGAGCGAACCGGGATCCAAGCCCAGGATCAGCATCATTCCTTGTTGAATTTCTCTATTTCCTCGTCGGAGATATCGAAATTGGCCCAGACGTTCTGGATATCGTCCAATTCTTCCAGCTTGTCGTACAGCTTGAGCATCTGCTCGGCCTGCTTGCCCTCCAACTTGATGTAGGTGGAGGGGACCTTGGCGATCTCGGCTGATTCGATGGGGAGCTTTTTGACTTTCAGGGCTTCGTGGACCTTGTCGAAATCCTCGGTCGTGGTGGTGATTTCATAGGAATTCCCTTCCTTGACCATGTCCTCGGCGCCGTTCTCCAATACGATCTCCAGCAATTCATCCTCGCCGATGGCCGACTGCGGGACGTGGATCACTCCCTTGCGGGCGAACATCCAGGAGACACATCCCTGCTGACCCAGATTACCGTTATATTTTTCGAAGACATGGCGCACCTCGGAAACGGTGCGGTTCTTGTTGTCGGTCATGGCCTCGGCCAGGATGGCCACGCCGCCGGGCCCGTACCCCTCATAGCCGATCTCCTCGTAGTTGACCCCTTCCAGTTCGCCGGTGCCGCGCTGGATGGCCTTTTTGATGTTGTCGCTGGGCATGTTGACCGCCCTGGCCCCTTCGATGGCATGGCGCAGCCGCGAATTGGATTCGGGATCGCCGCCGCCGGCTCGGGCAGCGATGGTCAATTCGCGGATAAAGCGGGTGAACATCTGGCCCCTCTTGGCATCGGTCGCGGCTTTCTTATGTTTAATCGAACTCCATTTTGAATGTCCTGACATGGTTATCTCCTTAATTTTATTTTTCTCGATTCCTGGGCCAGGATGGTTTTTTTGAATTTTCTCCGAGCCTGTTCCAGCATCCCTTTCAGCACTGGATCGGAATACCTGGGATCAAAATGAAACAAACACAGCCGCTTGACCCCGCACTGGCCGGCATTGCGCGCCGCCATGGAAACCGTGCTGTGCCCGTAGCCGATCCTGGGGTCGTCGCTGCAGAAATAATCCCGGTCCAGGTATTGCGAATCGTGGATCAGCAAGTCGGCCCCGGCAATGAAGGCGCCGATGCGCGCGTCAAACCCATCGGGGCTTTCGACATCGGTAGCGTAGACCACGCTCCGGTCCCCCTGGGCGATCCGGTAAATCAGCACGCCCAGGCGCGGATGCGAATTGTGCAGGACATGGGCGACCTGGATATCATTTTCCAGCCGGATGGCATCAGCTGCCTCACCCGCGGCCAGCAGGTGAAAACTGAGGCGGGCCTTGATCCCCTGCAGGGTGATCGGTGAATAAGGCGGCAGGAAAAGGGCTTCCAGCGCCTGCCGGGAACTGCTTCCGGGAATTTCCGGGCAATGGATGATGATCTCGGCTTGGGGGTTGAACATGGGGGCGAAAAAAGGCATCCCCATGATATGGTCGCTGTGCAAATGGGTCAGGAAGATGTGGATGACTTGTCCCGGCCGCAGACGGCGGTTCAGGTAGCGTCCCGATTCGATGATGCCGGTGCCGGCATCAAAGATGACAGGCTGGCCGCCAATTTCAAACAACAGCGAAGAGGTGTTGCCGCCATAGCGCGACGTGCGTTTGCCGGGAACCGGGTAACTGCCGCGCACGCCGAAAAAAGTCAGGGAGAATTCGCTTTTCATAATTGGAAATTTTCCAGGACTTTGTACACGCAAAACTCACCGCACATGGAACAGGCAGCGGTCCGTGACCCGCGCCGCTCCCGGACCTGCCTGAATTTTTCGGGATCGATGCACAGCTTTTCCTGCTCGGCCCAGTCCAGGCGGCGTCGCGCTTCGGCCATGCGCCGGTCCCAATCCAGGGCGCCGCTCAAGCCTTTGGCGATATCGGCGACGTGAGCGGCAATGCGTGAAGCCATGATGCCTTCCCGGACGTCCTGCTTTTCAGGCAGGCCAAGATGCTCGGCCGGCGTGACGTAGCATAAAAAATCGGCGCCGGCGGCGCCGGCCACGGCGCTGCCGATGGCGGCCGTGATGTGATCATATCCAGGCGCCACATCGGTGACCACCGGTCCCAGGACATAAAAGGGCGCTCCGTCGCAGATCTCTTTCTGCAGACGGACATTCATCTCGACCTGCTGAAGGGGTAAATGCCCGGGGCCTTCAACCATGACCTGCACCCCGGCCTGGCGTGAACGCTGGACCAGTTCTCCCAGAGTCAGCAACTCCTCGAACTGGGCCCAATCGCTGCCATCGGCCAGCGAACCAGGCCGCAGCCCGTCGCCCAGGGAAAGGGTGACATCGAATTCTCGGGCGATGTCCAGCAACTGGTCGAAGTGCTCAAAGAACGGATTTTCCTTTTTATTGTGCAGCATCCAGCCGGTCAGCATGGAACCGCCGCGGGAGACGATCCCGGCCAGGCGCGGCTTTTTTTTCAGTTTATCGATGGCTTTCAAGGTCAACCCGGCGTGGATGGTCATGAAATCGACCCCATCCTCAGCCTGGCGGCGGATATATTCAAGCATCTGCGCGGCTTCCAGGGAGACAAATGTCCTGCCCCGGCCCGGAGTCTCGACCATCATTTCATAAACCGGCACATTGCCGAAGGGGATGGATGCTTGCGCCAGCAGGGCGCGGCGGATGGCCGTGATGTCGCCGCCGGTGCTCAGGTCCATGACCGTGTCGCAGCCGCAGTCCAGGACCATCTGCAACTTCCGCGTTTCATCTTCCAGGCGGGAGAAATCGCCGGAAGTGCCGATATTGGCATTGATCTTGGTATGCAGGCCTTTGCCGATGCCGATGGGCTGCAGGTTCTTGTGGTTGCGGTTGGCAGGAATCACCACCAGGCCGGAAGCGACCGCGGCCAGCAACCGCTCACTGTCCAGAGATTCCCTGGCCGCTACCGCCTTCATTTCTTTTGTGACCGTTCCTTTCCTGGCATTTTCGAGTTGCGTCATCATACCTCGCTGTCAATATTATATTATTTTCAGTTGCAAATCAAGGGAAAGCGGCGGCCGGCGGCGTGGAGTTTGTGCTATAATCCGGGAAAGAAAACTTATGGAAAAACCCGTACTGAAACTCGAAGCTTCGGCCGGCTCGGGCAAAACCTACCGCTTGGCTCTGGAATACCTAAGCCGCCTGCTGCGGACATTTTCCGGCCCAAATAAAAAGGCGAGGGACCCGAGGCAGCAAAGAGAATCCTTGGGCTCCATCCTGGCCATTACCTTCACCGTCAAGGCCGCCCGGGAGATGAAGGAGCGCATCGTGGAGAAGCTGAAACGCTTCGCCCTCAGCTCCGGGGGGCAAGAACTGGGCAAGGCCGATATGGAGTTTATTGCCCAACTGGTCGGCGATACTGGGTTGGACCAGGGAAAAATCATCCAATTGTCCGGCGAACTGATCGAACTGGTCCTGGCCAGCTACGACGACTTCAACGTCATGACCATCGACTCGCTGATGAGCGCCATGGTCAAGGTCATCGCGCCCGATCTCGACCTGCCGGCAGACTATGAGATCGCCGTCGACGCCCGCGATGAACTGGAGTCCCGCGCCCGAGGCCTCCTGGCTGGCCTAGCCGACAGTGACTGGCCGCGGCTGGAACGGTTCCTGGAGGAGTTCAGGCGCTGGAACGCCCAGGTCACTTGGAAAGCCGACGCCGTGATCGCGGACAAGGTCACCTCCCTGTTCCGCCGGATGCTGCGGCAGGGGGACGCGGGCGCGGGCCTGGCGCCGGACCGCCTGCGGATAAAGATGGCGGCGAGCTGGAAAAATTTCCAGTCTCACCTCCGGCCCCTGCTTCCGATACTGCAGGCCAGGGAGCCGGGCGGGAAAGGCAGGAGGTACGCCAGCGGGACCCATTTGAAGGACACGATGCTGGACCGTATCGGCGAGGCCCTGGAATGCGGTGCTGACGCGTCCGCGGCGGAAGAATTCCTCAAGAGCAAATTCTTTCGCCAAGAAGACCCGGAAGCGCTTCTGCTCCAATGCACTCCGGATGATCACCGGCAGCGTTTCGCCGCCGCCTACCGGGCGGCGCAGGAGGCTTTGCGCTCCCTCATTCTCGACTTCAGTGTTGTGAAGACCCTCCCCTACCGTGAATTCCTGGGAAACTTCAGCGACAAATGGCAGGAAGACAAGAAAATCCTTTTCGTCGAGGAATTCAGCTACGCCCTGGCCGGGCTTTTCAGCCGCTGGCTGACGGAGGCCTTCCCGTATATCTACCTGAAGCTGTCGGACCGCTTCAACAACTTTCTCTTCGATGAATTCCAGGACACCTCGACTCTGCAGTTCAAGGCCCTGGCCCCGCTCATCGATGAGGTGTTATCGCGCGAACGAAAGGCCTCGCTCTTCATCGTCGGCGACCGCAAGCAGGCCATCTACCGCTGGCGCGGCGGCAACAGCGAACTCATGGAGGAGCGGCTTCTCAGGGAAGAGATCCCGAGCATCGTCAATCGGAACCCCGGTGGATTTTCGCATACCCTGGGGTGGAATTGGCGCAGCCGCAAGGAGATCATCGGCTTCAACAATGACTTCTGGGATCCGGAAACGATCTCGCGCATCGCGGCCGAAGCCGAACTCCAGCAGGCGATCGCCAAAAATTTCTCGGGCTCGCGGCAGGAGTCCCCGGCCTCAGGGGAGAATAGCGGCGGCTACGTGGAGTTGTCCCTGAAGATCGAAGCGGAGCAGGAAGGCGAAGAATGCGCAGAGGAGGCGAAAGCAGGGGAGGAGGATGGCGAGGCGCTGAGCCCGTGGCATCTGGACCGGATCGAAGCAATCATCGCCCGCCTGCGGGAGCATGGCTACAAGCACTCCGACATCGCCGTGCTGGTGCGCAAGAACGACCAGGTCCGCTCTGTCATCCGCCGCCTGGGCCGCAAGAAGATCGCCAGCGTCTCCGACCAGTCGCTGCTGCTGGGCGCCAATCCCAGGGTCAACGAGATTATCGCCTTCCTTTCTTTCCTCGATTACCCCCCCGACGACCTGGGTTTTTTTTCCTTCATCAGCGGCGGGATATTCAGGGCCGCGGCGGCGGCACGCTTTCCCGCGGAGATGAAGGATTTCTCCGAGGAAGTTTTTATCGGCGGCTCGGGGCCGTTTTACAAGCTTTTCCAGGAAAAATTCCCCGGGAGTTGGCAGGGGCTGGTCGAACCGTTCTTCCAGGCCGTCGGCTTCCTGCCGCCCTACGACCTCTTTTGCGATATCACCCAGACCTACCGCGTGTACGAGAACTTCCCGGGCGACACGCCGTTCATCATGGCCCTGGGCGACGCCCTGCACCGCGCCGAGCGCAATGGGGGCAATTCCATCGCCGGTTTTCTCCGCCAGTGGAAAAAAATGGTCGCGGACGAGGAGACGCCGGCCGTCACCATCCCGGAGAACGCCCCCGGCGTCCGCGTTCTGACCATGCACCAGTCCAAGGGGCTGGAATTCCCGGCCGTGATCGTCCCCCTCAACGACAGGGGGGGCAGAAGCGACGACAATCTCCACTGGGATGAGGAAGGACTGTTCTATATCAACGGCGAATTCGCCCAAGCCCATCCCGGTTTGAAGGACAAATATCAAAAAGAGAACATCCGCGGCAGCATCGACCTGCTCAACCTCCTCTACGTCTCGTTCACCCGGGCCCGGGAAGCCCTGTTCGTTCCCGTCGCGGTCCATAAGGGGATCAAAGCCCCGGCCGCGGCCAAGGATGGCCTGATCAAAAAGATCGCCCGCTCGAGCGATGCCGTCGGCGGCCATCCGCTGCTGGCATGGTTCGCTGAGGAGCGGGAACCGGAGGTCCGCCGCGGCCGGCTGGAACCGAAGGAAAGCAAGCCGCTGCTGGAGACGCGGCAAAGCCCCATCCCGTCAAAGAAAGTGCTGACCCGCTCCTGGCAGGCTCGCTACCTGGTCTTCAAAAAAAGCGACGCCGCGGGGCGGCGGGACGGGCCGGCAGCCGCACGGGGAGATCGCATCCATGACCTCCTTTCCCGCCTGGGCGCCATAACGGATCCCGGAGAACTGGATGCCCGAGTGCGTGAGATGGCCGCGGAGACCGGCTGGCCCGGAGAAGACGCCGAAACCGTCGCCCGCTTCCTGTGCCGCGATGATGTGCTCAGCCTCCTGCGCCGGGGAGAGGAATTCCAGGCCGAAAAGGAGATCGTCCAAAATGCAGGGGATTTCCCCGAGCTCCTGCGTCTCGACCGGCTGCAGGTCGGGCCCGAAGAAGTGCTGGTCATCGACTTCAAGACCGGGAAGGAAAAAAGCGCGGATCACGAAAAACAGATGGAGAAATACCTGGCCGCAGCAGCCCCGCTGTTCCCCGGGAAAAAATGCTGCGGCTGGCTGCTTTACATAGACCGGGGCGAGATCGAGGAGGTTCCATGCTCGAACTGATCGGCCTCCAGGAGGATCTGGTGGAACGGACCTGCCGGAAGGTCATGGAACACCGCGAAGGCAGCGACCTCTCCGCGGCGGCGGTCGTCTTCCCCAGCAAGCGTTTCGGCTTCTTCCTGCGCCACGAACTGTCCCGTGCGCTTGCGGGAAACTTCTTCCCCCCGTCCCTTTTCTCCATTGAAGCGTTCTTCGAAATGCTTTACAAGATGAATTTTCCCGGGAGGCGCATCCTGGACGAACTGGAAGCGGGCCATGCTGTTTACGAAAGCGCCAGGGCGGTGTTCAAGGGCGGAATGTACGGCAGCCAGAGAATCGCTGATCTTGCCGCGTTTCTCCCTTGGGCGCAGAAACTCCTGGCCGCCCTGGAGGAGATCCTGACCGAGGGCGGCCAGGTGGAAGGCATCGATTTCGAAAAATTCAAGGAATTTGCCGACCTGGGCGATTATCACAGATCTTACAAGGAC
>Ga0209262_10001187_pt1 | contig 10980 bp, 11 predicted proteins | sample Lowcelwee11metaG_FD_187171 | JGI IMG/M metagenome (GOLD analysis project Ga0209262, IMG submission 187171) | Freshwater pond sediment microbial communities from the University of Edinburgh, under environmental carbon perturbations - Low... | ecosystem: Environmental > Aquatic > Freshwater >...
TTGCCGTTATTTGTGCTCTTCCATATATTACCTGAGGCTACTCCGGCATAAACCTCTGAATGATCGGTTGGATTAACGGCCAGGTCAGCTATTCGTCCCGAGGCCCATGCCGGCCCTGCTGATCTGAATGAAATGCCGCTGTATAGTGAAGGGGAGACAGACGGTTTGATCTTATTCTCAGATTCTTTGACATCTTTCTTTACTTCTTTATTCGCTTCTTTCTTTTGTGCCCACAGGCTGACTGAGCCTGCCAGGAAAAGAGCAAGTACAATTGTAAAAGTTTTTTTCATGTTATGGTGCTTAGGTTTAACAAACGGAAAGCGAAGTTAAGAAAAGGATGTTTGGCAGCTGATTTTTTAACGTTATTTAATTATTTTGCTGCAGAATGAAACAACCAGGGATGAACAGTACATATTTTACCCGCAGAACCATAAGGAAGTACGAAGAGAGGGAAATCGAAAACGAACTCCTTGAAAAAATACTGACAGCCGGCACCAGGGCCTCTACCACCGGCAACATGCAGGTTTACAGCGTCATAGTAACCCGTGATACAGCGATGAAGGAGCGCCTCGCCCCGGCCCATTTCAACCAGCCGATGGTTACAGCTGCTCCGGTGGTGCTCACTTTCTGTGCCGACTTCAACAGGTTTAACAGGTGGTGCAGGCAGCGGGGGGCTGAGCCCGGATATGGCAATTTCCTTTCGTTCATGACCGCTGCCATCGACGCATTGCTGGTAGCCCAGACGGTATGCAATGCAGCCGAGGAGGAGGGGTTGGGGATATGTTATCTTGGTACGGCAACATATAATGCCGGAATGATCATCGATGTGTTTGAACTGCCCGAAGGGGTCGTGCCTGTTGCAACAGTGACTATGGGGTGGCCTGCAGAGATACCTGATCAGCCTGACCGGCTGCCACTGGAGGCTGTCGTGCACAGAGAGAGGTACAGCCATTATACGCCTGAGATGATAGATGAGATCTACAGGGTGAAGGAAGCCCGGGAGGACAACCTGGGTTTTGTGGCAGAAAATAATAAAAAGACACTTGCCCAGGTTTTCACCGAGGTACGTTACAAGAAAGCTGACAATGAGTACTTCTCACAAATGTACCTGGAGGTGCTCAGGAGGCAGGGATTCCTTATTTCCTGACACTATGGTTGACACCTGCCTGTGCCGTGGGCGTGATGACGAGGTCATTGATGCAGACATGGTCCGGCAGTGAAGCACAGTAAAAAATCACCTCGGCTACATCTTCCCCTTTAAGCGCCCTGATACCTTTATAAATCGCATCAGCTCTTTCCCTGTCACCCCTGAATCTTACCAGCGAGAACTCTGTCTCAACCATCCCGGGTGCAATATTGGTCACCCTGATGCCATGCTTCAGCAGGTCGATCCTCATACCTTTCGAGAGTGCATCCACGGCATGCTTTGATGCGCAATAGACACCTCCGTTCTCATAGACTTCCTTACCGGCAATTGAAGAAATATTGATTATATGGCCTGACTGCCTGCTTACCATCCCCGGCACTATTGTGCGGGTAACGTAAAGAAGCCCCTTGACATTGGTATCTATCATCCGGTCCCAGTCATCCCTGTCCCCCTCATCGATATGCCCCAGTCCTGCAGCCAGTCCCGCATTGTTGACAAGGATATCAATCTTCTGCCACTCATCGGGAAGATTTCCGAGACATTTCTCTACCTGCCTGATGTCGCGCACATCAAAGCAGAGTGGCAGGACGTCAATGCCATATTCCTGTACCAGATGTTCGGTGAGGTCATTGAGCCGGTCTTTCCTGCGTCCTGTTATTATCAGCCGGCACGTTGCCTCGGCAAACTTTATTGCGGTGGCTTCCCCTATTCCTGATGTTGCACCTGTAATAAGAACAGTCTTTCTCATATTATGCGATTTTACAGAGAGGTAAATTTAATGAATAATGTGGGTATCTTTGGCGGTCGGTATGAAAATGATGCATGACATAAATCACAAGGGAGGAGCGCCAAAGGAAAGTGTCGAAACGATGTTCAATTCGATCTCCGGAAGCTATGACAGGCTGAACCTTATCCTTTCATTCGGCACAGACAGACGATGGAGGAGGCGTGCCATTGATCTCATAGGAAGTCATATCCGGCCGGTGAAGATCCTTGATGTTGCCACCGGGACAGGCGATCTTGCCGTGGCTGCACTGAGGCTTGACCCGGAGAAGATAACAGGCATTGACATCAGTGAAAATATGCTTGCAGTGGGACGTGAAAAAATTGCCCGGCTTGGCCACAACGGAAAGATAGAGCTGCTAAAGGGTGACTCCGAACAAATTATGTATTCTGACAGCTCCTTTGACGTGGTCATGTCAGCTTTCGGGGTACGCAATTTCGAGGATACATCTGCCGGTTTGAAGGAGATGTACAGGGTACTCCGACCCGGCGGAATGATTATGGTACTTGAATTTTCAAGGCCGGCGAAGTTTCCCATGAAGCAGTTTTACGGGTTTTATTTTACACGGATCCTTCCATTGATAGGCAGGAAAGTTTCAGGTGATCATGGTGCCTATAACTACCTTCCCGAATCAGTGATGTCTTTTCCCGATAATGAAGATTTTCTTGAACTGTTAAGAAAGGCAGAATTTATCAGTACCGCTCAGAAGAAAATGACTGGCGGTATCGCCAGTATCTACTATGGTTTCAGACAATGAATATTACCGGGTACAATAATTTTCAGTTTTTTCGTTATATCTATTAGACCTTTATCCGAGTGTATAAGAGAATCCTCATATTGCTGATCCTGCTGATCCCGGTAGCGGCCACGGCACAGAAAGCAAAGCCCAAAAATGATTCGAATTATGATGAGAGGTTGCTCCACTTCGGCTTCAGCATGGGACTCAACACAATGGATTTCATCACGAAGATGAATCCAAGTGACACCAACAACTGGACAGCGGAGGTGGTTTCATTAAAACCGGGTATAAACATTCAGATAGTAATAGACTACCGCCCTGCCACCTATTTTGATCTCAGGTTCCTTCCGGGTGTCTCTTTCGGTCAGCGCAACCTGAACTTCTATGATGAGAATGGTGTCCTTTTCGATGATAAGCAACAGCTCGAATCTTCCTTTCTGGAGTTTCCGTTCCTGATAAAGACCAAGGGCATGAGACTGAATAATTCGAGACCATATTTAATCGGTGGAATTAACTTCAGGTATGATCTTGCCGCCAAAAAAGAGTACGATGAACAGAGTGCCGTCTATATGAGGCTCAGGAAGGCTGACCTGTGTTATGAGGTAGGAGCAGGCATTGATTTTTATCTTCCTTATTTCAAGCTGACCATAGAAGCGAAGATGTCAAACGGATTGCGTGACATGCTGGTGCATGATGAACCACATCCGTTCCACCCTGAATATGTCAAATCAATCGGGTCGCTGAGATCTCAGATCTGGACCCTTTCCTTCCACTTCGAATAAACCATGGCTGAAGAACTCAGTCTGGTATTGCCTCCCGAGACGGCTTTTGATGAAGATGCGCTGCGTACTTACCTGACCAGGAAGACCGGTAAAAACGACTTTGGCATGCGCATTGTCAGGCGCTCAGTAGATGCCCGAAGGCCACCGATAAAGGTCAACGTGACAGTACAGCTCATTGATCACGGTGAAACTGCTGAAGAGATTTCTCCCTTAAGACTTAAAGATGTTACCAGGGCTCGTGAGGTGCTTATCGCAGGTTGCGGGCCCGCAGGGCTCTTTGCAGCATTGCGGCTGATTGAAGCGGGATTGAGGCCGGTGATAATTGAACGGGGGAAGGAAGTGAGTGAGCGAAAACGCGATGTGGCAGCCATCAGCACAAAACATATCGTCGAACCTGATTCAAACTACTGTTTCGGCGAAGGTGGCGCCGGAACCTTCTCCGACGGCAAGCTTTATACGAGGTCAAAAAAGAGGGGTGACAACAGGAGGGTGCTCGAGCTGCTGGTCCTTAACGGTGCCGACCCGGCAATTCTTTACGAAGCCCATCCGCATCTCGGCACAGACAGGCTCCCCGGGATAATCACTGCAGTTCGGAAAACCATCATCGAAGCCGGTGGATTAGTTTTGTTCGGCAACCGCATCACAGACATTACCATAGAAGATGGCAAATTCCGCGGAGTGACGGTCAACGGTAACGAAACCATGAGGGCTGATGACCTTATACTGGCTACCGGCCATTCGGCACGCGATATTTATCATATGCTTGCAGAAAGCAATGTGAGCCTCGAATTCAAGCCCTTTGCCGCCGGGGTCAGGGTAGAGCATTCGCAGGAGCTCATTGACAGGATACAGTACCATGGCAGGCCAAGAGGAAAATACCTTCCTGCGGCGGCGTATTACCTTGTCACCCAGGTAGCCGGACGCGGCGTTTATTCATTCTGCATGTGTCCCGGTGGTTTCATGGTTCCCTCGGCTACATCGCCCGGTGAGGTTGTGGTGAACGGCATGTCACCCTCGCACCGCAACTCCGTGTGGGCCAACAGCGGCATTGTAACGGAGATGAGGGAGGAAGATGTCAGGAAACATGGTAAAGGTCCTCTGGCAGGATTGGCCTACCAGTCTGCGCTTGAAAAGAGGGCATGGAAGGAGGGCGGTATGACGCAGTCCGCCCCGGCACAGAGACTGGTCGATTTTGTTGAGGGAAAGCCATCATCGTCGCTGCCTAAAGGATCATACTTCCCGGGACTGACACCATCATCGCTGCATGAATGGCTGCCCGAAGAAATATCCATGCGCCTGCGTGAAGGACTGAAAGAATTCGGGAGAAAAATGAGAGGCTTTCTCACAAACGAGGCACTGGTGGCTGCCGTCGAGTCACGCACATCGTCACCTGTCAGGATAACACGTGATCCCGAAAAACTGAATACCGTAAATATAACAGGACTATATCCTGCGGGAGAAGGTGGAGGCTATGCCGGAGGAATAGTATCATCGGCCGTTGACGGGATGCTGGTGGCAGAGAAGATAGCGGAAAAATTCAAATGAGCATGGAGCTTGGAGCCTGGAGCATGGGGTCGGGAATATCGAACAAGGAACACCGATTTAGAATTTAAGAAATGTGGACCGCAAGACCTTGACCTTCAGACCTTTTTGCGTCGGGCAAATTCAGAGCAGATTATCGCTGCAGCCATACTCACATTCAGTGATTCTATACCTGCCTGAGGCTTTGCGGGACCGGGGATGGTGATACGTTCCGTAACATAATCAAGCAGTTTGTCAGAGATACCCTTTGATTCATTCCCAAGGAGTATCAGGCCTTCACTGGCCAGCGGACTTTCGTAGATGGATTTGCCGTCCATCGTGGCGCCGTAAACATTAAACCCGTGAGCCTGCGCCTTACCCAGGATGGGTCCGAGTGGCTGGTAATAAGCCACGGTGTGGATGAATGCACCCATTGATGCCTGTATCACCTTCGGATTATAGAAGTCGACACAGTCAGGTGAGCATATAATGTTCCTAATGCCGAACCAGGCGGCGATACGCACTATTGTACCGAGATTACCCGGATCCTGAACATATTCAAGCACAAGGGTAAGCCTTCCGTTGAGTATCTCATCCGAAAAGGTCTGTTTTTTCATCGCCGCCACCGCAAGGACATTATGGGGCGTCTTAAGTGAACTGATGCTTCTGAGATCATCATAGCTGACTGTGACAACCTCATCTGCACCCGAGATCACCTTTTCCGCCTCACCGTCGATCCATTCGGGCTTGCCGGCAAGAAGTGACACCCTGTTGCCCGCCATGATATACTCCCTCACCAGCTTGTCACCCTCGATGACAAAGAGCGAACCCTCCTCCCTCACCTTCCTTTTCTGCAGTGAGAGTATCATCTTTGCCTGGTGCCGGGTAATCATCCTGTGCATTATTCGGTAATTGAGAATAGAGTATAATATGATATATTTGCTATCATTATTCTTTCCGGAAAATTGACCGATCAGAGAACAAATATAAAAATTACTGTCCCTAAACTGTATATGCTGCTGTTCATTATTTTAACGGCAGCTTCCTGCAACCCGACAAAATATGTTCCCTCCGGTGATGTGCTCCTGAATAAGAACAGCCTTATTATCGAAAAGACTGATGAGCCGCTGCCGTCTACTGTGACCAAGGGTGCAATGAAACCTTATATCAAGCAGCAGCCCAACAAAAAGATTTTCGGTGCAAGGTTTCACCTCGGTCTTTATAACCTTTCCAATATTGAAAAGGAAAAGTGGCCCCACGGCTGGCTCAGGAAAATAGGTGAGGAGCCGGTGATCTTTGATCCTGTATCAGCCACCAGGTCAGCTGAACAGATAAAAAGCTATCTCTGGTCAAAAGGATTCTTCAACGCATCGGTCACAGATACGGTCAGGACCGAAAAAGGTGAGGCTGTTGTGTATTTCGATGTGGTTCCCGGGAAGCCTTACACAATCGCCGATATAAGGTATGACATACAGGATTCCATGGTCTACGGCCTTGTGATGATTGATACAATAAACTGTATGATTAAGAAGGGGATGATATATGACGTTGACAAGATGCAGAACGAACGTCAGCGCCTGGAAAGAAATATCAGGGATATAGGTTTTTATGGATTTTCAACTGAAGATATCTATTTCAGGGTCGACAGCTCCCTGATGAACCACCAGGTAATTGTTTATTATGTTGTATCACGCAAATCGTCACTTGACAGCCAGGGTCGCCTTGTGTATACCAACCATAATATGTACCGTATAAGGGATGTTTATGTCTATCCTGAGTTTGATCCGAAACTGACCCTCACGGAGGGCGATAAATATACACGGACATTTGACACCACATATCATAAAGGTATCTATTATGTTGCACCGCCGGGCAGATTTCTGATCAAACCGGAGGTTATTAACCATTCGTTATATGTCTCCCCCGGAGCTCTTTTCAGCCTGACAAAATCCGAGCAGACGCAGGCGCGTCTACTGGATATGAAGAACCACAGACTCGTTAATGTTACTTACTTGGATGCGGGAAGGAATCCCAACCCGGACCGTAATGAGAGCCTGCTCGACTGTATCGTACAGCTCACTCCGATGCAGCGGCAGTCGTTCACGGTGGAGCTTGAAGGCACAAGCACCGGCCCTAACCTGGGAGGAGCCCTTAACTTTTTGTACCAGAACAAGAGCCTTTTCGGTGGGGCTGAGCTCTTCAACATAAAGCTGAAAGGTGCATATGAAAGAGTTAATAAAACAGAGTTTAAAAATACCTATCAGGCAGGTGTGGAGACCAGCCTCAGACTTCCCAAGTTACTGGTGCCCTTTCATGTCAGGGAGAGTATCATCCGCAACCGTGACCCGAAGACAGTTTTGCAGGCGGGCTATAACAGGCAGAGTGTGCCTGTTTATACCCGGACGATAGCTAACGTCACCGCAGGGTATGCCTGGAAAGGGAGTATCTGGACAAAGCACAACTTCAACCCGTTGTCATTTGATGTTGTACGACTTCCGTACGTAGACTCAGCTTTCCAGGCCGTGGTTGATGCTACATCATATCTTGCCTATTCATTTCGCCCCGTGATGGTTCTCGGAGGCATGTATGACTTCAGTTTCAACAATCAGATGAAACAGAATTCAAGGCGATACTGGGTTATACGGTGCGGATTTGACGTCGCCGGTAACCTTCTTAACCTTACATACAATCTTACCGGAGCAGAAAAAGCGGCAGATAGCACTTATCATTTCCTGGGCCAGCCGTTTGCACAGTTCGTGAAGGGGGAGATTGATGCCAGCTACCATTATAAATTCAATGAAGCCAGCAACATTGTGTACAGATTTTTTGCCGGTGTGGGATGGCCTTACGGCAATACAAGGAAGGCTATGCCCTTTGAAGAGCAGTATTTCGCAGGAGGAGCCAATGATATAAGGGCATGGGTGGTCAGGACACTCGGCCCGGGATCGTATGTACTCCCGGAAGATGCGTTTATTAATCAGACGGCAGATATCAAGCTTATAGGTAACATCGAATACAGGTTCAAGCTTTTCTGGATACTTGAAGGAGCCACCTTCATTGATATTGGTAACATCTGGACTTTCAGGGATGTTCCGGGCAGGCATGAAGGCCAGTTCAAATTTAATTCCTTCATTGATGATCTTGCGGTAGGGACAGGGGTCGGTCTGCGGTTTGATATCAAATTTGTGCTGCTCAGGGCTGATGTCGGATTTAAGCTGCGTGACCCCCAGGCTATTCCAGGAAGGAGATGGAGACCCCTGACTGGAGATTATAATAAAAAAGATGTGAATATTGTGATAGGGATCGGATATCCGTTCTAAATTCTTAATTCCGCAGCTCCGGCCTATTGACAAGCCTGCCAGATTTGTTTATCTTGCATTGTCTCGTGCATTAATTATGTGAAACCTTCCAGGAAGATTTTTGCCGGATTGCTCGGATTCGACCGCAGGGAGAGGCGTGGCACCTATGTGCTGGCATTGATGCTGCTGGTGTTGCTGCTTGTCAGGGTTTTCTCCCTCAGGCCCGACATGGAAAATTTAAATGATGAGCTCATTGCACCTGCCCGTCCTGCTGACCAGGCTGCCGTGAATGCTGAAAGTAGTTCAGCGGTACTTTTCACTTTTGATCCCAACACTGCTTCACTCGCTGACCTGCTGAGGCTGGGTCTGACTGAACAGCAGGCCGGGACGCTGATAAACTACCGTTCCAGCGGTGCACGCTTTCGCAGGCCGCAGGACCTGAAGAAGGTTTACGGAATCGATTCTGTGACATCAGCCCGGCTGATGCCCTGGATTAAGATAGCTGAAGACAAAGGTACTGACAGACCCGTCGGGCAGGCCAGGATGCGCGATTCAACCGAAGTACATGAGAAAAAAGTGTATTCAGCGGCCGCAATGAAACCTGCGGAGCTGATCGATCTTAACAGATGCACGGCGCCTGATCTCGTAAGGTTACCCGGTATAGGTCCGGTGCTGTCAGAGAGGATCATCAGGTACCGCGGCCTGCTTGGCGGATTTGTAGATACTGAACAGTTATACGAGGTCTACGGCCTTGACAGCTCAGTTGTCGTGCTCATCAGCGCGATGCTCACTCTGACCTTCGACTCAGTCTCGCCTATTATGCTCGACAGCTGCTCATTCAGCGAGCTGTCAAGACATCCGTACATCGGGTCATCGACAGCACGACTGATCCTAAAGTACCGGTCGCTGACAGACACCCCCTTAACGCTCGGCGAAATAGTAAGGCAAAAAATCATGAGTCGTGATCAGGCTTTGCGTCTGGCGCCCTATGTATGGCCTTCTCCGGACGCAAAAGGGGAGGAATACGAATTTATTTTGTCAAAAGTTTTGAAATGAATTTGATACATATTAATTTTGCGGCTCGTTTTAACATAAAGTTGAATTATGATTATTGTACCGGTAAAAGAAGGCGAAAACATTGACAGGGCTCTTAAGAAATTCAAGAGAAAATTTGAGAAAACGGGTGTCATCCGTGAGCTCAGGACACGTCAGGCTTTTATCAAACCCTCGGTACGCCGAAGGGAAGCGATAAAGAAAGCCGTTTATGTTCAGCATCTGCAGCAGGAAGAGGAATAACAGCTCTTCTGCTTTATATTTCTGATTAAAAAAATCTTAAAAGGTTCCTTTTATGGACAAAAAGGAATCGTTCCTGCAATACATCCGGACCGAGAAGCGCTATTCCCGGAATACCGTATCTTCATACAAGAACGACTTAGACCAGTTTTTCAGGTGGTTAGAGGTGAATGCCCCTGATCTCGCTGCTGAGGATGTGACCCCGGGAGAGGTGAGAGCATGGATGGTATCACTCATTGAGAACGGTTGTGCCACAGGAACTGTTCACAGGAAGATGTCGGCCTTGCGTTCATTTTACCGTTTCATGAGGAAACACGGCATAAGCAGCTCTGATCCCATGTCGGGGCTGAAGCTTCCGAAGAAGTCGAGGCAGCTGCCTGTCTTTGTTGCCGAAGAGGCACTCGACAGGCTTCTTGACGATTACAAATTCGGAGATAATTTTTCAGGGATACGTGACCGGACTATCATAGAATTTTTGTATCTTACAGGCATGAGGCGATCAGAGCTGATAAGCCTGCGTGACGAGGATGTGGATCTCTCTTCAGGTCAGGTCAGGGTGACGGGCAAGCGAAACAAGCAGAGAGTTATTCCTCTGGCCGCCAGCTTCTTAAAATCACTTGAAGCATATCTTCAGGCCCGGAGCAAGACAATTCATGCCGGAGAATGGTTTTTTGTCACAGACAAGGGGAACAAACTCTATGACAAAGGTGTTTATAATATTGTGAGAAGGTATCTCTCCATGGTTACAACCGTTGAAAAGAAAAGTCCGCATGTTCTGCGTCATACATTTGCCACGCACATGCTGAACCATGGTGCTGACCTCAATTCGATCAAGGAGTTACTGGGTCATGCAAGTCTGTCGGCAACCCAGGTGTACACTCACAATACATTTGAACAGTTGAAGAAAGTATACAAACAGGCTCATCCCAGAGCTTAAAAACCAATAACAGGAGGTACTGCCATGAATATTCAGATCCATTCGCTCAAGTTTGATGCAGACAAGAAACTGCTTGATTTTGTAACCCAGAAGGTGAACAAGTTATCTCTTGTGACTGATGATATTGTCAGTGCAGAGATAATCCTTAAGCTTGAAAAGGATGAAGAGAGGGAGAACAAGGTGACTGAGATCAGGGTAGAATATCCCAAGGGGCCACTTTTTGCGCGGAAACAGAGCAAGACATTTGAAGAAGCGACCGATCTGGTGATCGCCGCCCTTAAACGGCAGATAGTCAAACAGAAGGGCAAGATGCGAGGGGAGTAGTTTCCTCCGGGCAAAAAAACTTCATATTATTTTTGAGATTTGAAATTTTAATTCCTACATTTGCAAACCGATTTTTGAGGGTATTATTCTCATGAATCGGCCGTTCTTTCAAATGCCGATGTAGCTCAGTTGGCCAGAGCAGCTGATTTGTAAT
>Ga0209262_10001189_pt1 | contig 10974 bp, 9 predicted proteins | sample Lowcelwee11metaG_FD_187171 | JGI IMG/M metagenome (GOLD analysis project Ga0209262, IMG submission 187171) | Freshwater pond sediment microbial communities from the University of Edinburgh, under environmental carbon perturbations - Low... | ecosystem: Environmental > Aquatic > Freshwater > Pond...
GCTGGCTTCCCGTCGTGCCGATCGGGCCAAGGCCCGCCACTTGCTGCAGGGAGCCGACTTGATCTTTGTCAGCGGTGGAGATGTGGAAGCCGGCATGCGCGTCCTTGAGCAGACCGGCTTCGCCTCCCTGCTCAAGGAGCTCCATCAGGCCGGAAAACCGTTCATCGGACTCTCCGCCGGCAGCATCATGCTGGCGCAAAGCTGGGTGCGCTGGGCCGACGCCGCGGATGACGCCACGGCTGGCATATTCCCCTGCCTGGGCCTGGCCTCCTTGCTTTGCGATACCCATGCCGAGAAAGAGCAGTGGGAGGAACTCAAAACGCTGCTGCAATTGACCGGTGCCGCCGAAGGGTTCGGCATCCCTGCCGGGGCTGCCCTGCACGTTACCGGCAGCGGTTCTTTGCATGCCCTGGGCAAGCCGGTGCGGAGGTTCACGCTGGAAAAAAAACTTGTGAAAATGCGGAATGATTTGCAGCCTGATTAATTTTAAAACAAATTGAGATAAACGGCCTTCATTTTTATTTATTGATTAAAAAGGAGGAAACAATGAAAATAAAATGTGTGATTTTACCTATATTCTTGTTTTCATTTGCGGCCCTGTTGGCTTATCCCCAGTCGATCACCGTGACCTCTCCCGCGGCGGGTGATTTATGGTGCCCAGGGAGCACCCACACGATTACCTGGTCGATATCGGGCACCATGTCGGACACGGTAAAAATCCGCCTGCGCCGAGCGGGCAGCCCGGAGGCAGAGGATGCCATCTGGAACCTCACCGACAGCACACCCAACGACGGGAGCTTCGGGACCGCCGCGGTCCCCGCCTCCGTGCCCGCGGGCGATTATTTCATCAGGATCAGGACAACGGGTGCTCCTGACGTGATCGGCGACAGCCCGGCTTTTGAGATAGGTTCCAGTTCGGCCAGCATCACCGTGACCGAACCTCCTCCGACCGCGGTATTCCGGGCGCGGAACAGCATGCGCATTGCCTGGACCAGCAGCTGTATCAACGGCAACGTACGCATTGAACTGGAAAAACATGGCACGGCGGAACTTTACCTCGTTTCGGCCAGCCACCCTTACAACCGTTCGCCGCTGGAATATCTAGTGCCCGATGCGGTTCCCGAAGGTTCCTACCGGGTAAAGATCTCCCAGGGTGCGGTGATCGGTTACAGCGGCTGGATCGGCATCCTGGCCTGGGTGCCGCCCAGCCTCAGCCTTGTTTCGCCGAACGGCGGCGAAACCCTATCCCAGGGGAGCTTTTACACCATCGAGTGGGATGCCCAAAACCTTGACGGCAACGTGCGCATCGACCTGCTGCGCGGCGGTGCCCTGGAGATGGTCCTGGCCGAAAGCCATTTCGTCAACACCGGGTTCTTCACCTGGAGGAACATCCTTTCTTCCTCGGGAGGAGCCAAGCATATGACCGGCTCGAACTTCAAGATCCGCATCCGTACGCTGGACTTCCGCTTCACCGATGTTTCGGAAACCGAATTCTCGATTCAGGCTCCGCCCGGCATCTGGGTTGTCAAACCCGCCGCCGCTGAAGTCTGGGATGAAGACAGCACCCAGGTGATCCGTTGGAATGCGCAGAAGCTCGAAGGCTTTGTTGGTGAGATCATCTTGGATTTCCCTTCCGGTTCTCCTCTGCGCCGGCTGGTCATTGCCGAAGGGTTTTCACCCATGGACAAGAGCTACTCTTGGAGGGTGATGGACCACGTCGGCGGTACCCGCAACCTGCCGCGAGGAACCTATCCCGGTGCCGTCATCATCGTGCGCGCCACCAGGGCCGGTTCAAGTTACAGTGCCAGCAGCAAGGAGTTCACTATCCGCAAGCGCTGAGAGAAAGCTGGCATCCCTGTTTTTGTTAAGGGGGCAAGCGCTGTCAAGGCTACATCGCTTTCCCGAGTGTGCGTGTCGGGAGCCAATGAATTGATTCAGGTCGCGGGTGCTTCCGGAGCCGGATAGCCGCAGTCGTTTTTGATGATCTCCAGGACCAGGTCTTTTTGCGGTTCGGTTTCATCCAGGATCACGCAGCCGGTGGAATAGACGATGCCGGGCTTGAGGATGCCGTCCGGCTGGTCCTGGAAGCGCAGAATTCGCGAGTGGATGACCTTGATCTGATAATCGTGCTTCCGGTTGCCGTAGTTGATGAAAATCTTGTATTTGTTTTCGATGGCCGGCGGGTAGTTGGAAATGAGATTGAAGCCGCCCAGGGAGATATTCTTTATGATGAATTCTTCGCGATTCTGGAATTCCCCGGTCACTTCGTTGCACAGTTCAAAGTAGCCGACGATCTTTACCGCCGGGTCAAAGCGGATATGCTGCCTTTCTTTGTCCACATTTCCCTCTGAATTAATTATAGCATAATTGTCTAAAAAAAAGGAAATTTCGATTTCGCCGGCAAAGCGCTTTTTTCATGCCCCGGCAGAGTTGGGGTTTGCCGCGAAAGGATGTCCGCAGTGAAAACAATCCTGAAATGAAACTTTTTCCGGTTTGCCGGCATCTTGACGGGTGAAAGACAAATTATGAGGAGGTCATAATGGATAAGTTCAAAAGACCCAACGGCGCAATGAAAGCCGTCTGCCTTGTGGCCGTGGCCCTGGTCCTGACCGGGACCCTGGCGTTGCTGGCCGCTGAAAAAAGCGAGCGTGGTTACCTCGGGGTTTCGGTGCGTCACCTGGACCGCGCCGAACGCGACGAACTGGGTGTCGCACATGGGGTGCAGGTGGCCACGGTTGAAAAGGAGAGCGGCGCCGCCAAGGCGGGCATTCTGGAAGATGACGTCATCCAGTCGGTCAACGGCGAAAAAATCCGCGACCCGCAGTCGCTGTCGGAAGTCGTCCGTGAATTGGCGCCGGGCGGCTCGGTAAAAATCGACCTCTGGCGCGGCGGCAAAACGCTGGCCGTGACGGCTGTTCTGGGCCGCCTCGAGCGACCCAAGCGTTTTGCCTGGAAGAGCGCCCCCTTCTCCAAGATCATCCGTTCCGGCCCTTACCTGGGCGTCAGTTTGCTGGAGTTGGACGCCGACCTGGCCGCTTATTTCGGCGTCAAGGCCGGCGAAGGCGTGTTGGTCACCCGCGTGGAGAAAGACACTCCAGCCGCCAAATCCGGCTTGCAGTCCGGCGACGTCATCGTGCAGATGGCCGGCAAGCCGGTCAGCGGCAGCAAAGACATTCATGAGGTTCTGGCGGCTTTGAAAAAAGGCGACAGCGTCGCCATCTCGGTCGTTCGCCACGGCAAAAGAGAAATGCTCAAGGCCGAACCCGACTACGAACGGCACCAGCGCGTCATGCGCATCATCTCCGGCGGCAAGGACGTTGAGATCGATCACCTTGAATTGCCCGAGATGGACATCCATATCCCCGAGGTCGACATGGACCTGCCCTGCCTGCCCGACATGCCCGATATCGATGGGATCATGCGGCATGTTCACGAAAAGCTGGATCACGTCAGGATCAAGGTCGACGAACGCTTGAAAAGAATCTGCGAAAAAACCTGGATCTGATCGCTTCCACCCTCCTGTGACCGGGGACAGGCTTCGGCCTGTCCCTTTTTTTTAACCGGCGGCGTTGTCCAGACCGCGTTTTCAGCCGCGGCCAAATATGCTACAATGATGCGGATGCCGCAATGATCAAAAAGGGAAAAGCCATGCCTCAGAAAAACCTTGAATTGTGGCAGCACCCTCACCTGTTTCACGCCGATAAAAAGACGCTGGAAAAGCGGACGCTCCTTGTCGTCGCCATCACTTTCCTGACCATGATCGCCGAGATCGTGCTGGGATGGCTGGCCAATTCCATGGCCCTGCTGGCCGACGGCTGGCACATGGGCACCCACGCCTTCGCCCTGGGCATCTCCCTGCTGGCATACATCCTGGCCAGGAAATATGCTCATGACCGGCGCTTTACCTTCGGCACCTGGAAGATCGAAATACTCGGCGCCTACAGCAGCGCCATCGTGTTGGGCCTGGCCGGCGCCGCCATGGTACCCACAGCGCTTGGCCGGTTCTTCAAGCCCCTGGCCATTCGTTACGACCAGGCGATCATCATGGCGCTGATCGGCCTGGCGGTCAACCTGCTGAGTGCGGCCATCCTCAATTTCAGCGGCCGCCGGCCGGAACATGGCCGCCATGAACACTGGCGGCAGGATCTGAATTTGAAGTCGGCCTACCTGCACGTTGTGGCCGATGCCATGACGTCCGTGCTGGCCATTGCGGCTCTGTTGGCGGCAAAGTACTTTGGCTGGAACTGGCTCGACCCGGCCGTCGGCATCCTGGGCGCGGTTTTGATCCTGAACTGGGCGGCCTCCCTGCTGAAAGAGACCTCCGGCATCCTGCTGGAGCGCGAAATGGATTCGCCGCTGGTCGAAGCCATTCGCCTCAAGATGGAAGAAGACGGGGACACCCGGGTCAGCGACATGCATTTATGGAAAGTGGCCCAGGACAAATATGCCTGCATCATCTCACTGGTTACGGCAAAAAATTGCCCGCTCGCCGACTACAAGAACCGTTTGCAGGTCTTCAGCGAGCTTGTCCATGTCACCATCGAACTGAATCCCTGCCGATGATCCTGGCAGTTTCGGCTGGCATGACGCGGGAACCTGCGTCCTATTTGCGCTTGCTGAAAAGGCGCAGCAGACGGAAAGGGTCGCGTTCGGAACCTGGCGGCGCGGGATAGACCGTTTCCCGGGCGCCGGCCACTTCTTCGACCGAATAAAAAGCGTCGGGCAGGATTTCGCGGACCAGCGCCTGCACCTGCCGCAGATGCTGGCGGCGGATCACGGTGAAAACGATCTCCACCGGCCCCTCGGCTCCCTGGCCCGGGACCGAGGTGGAGCCGAAATTCAGCTCGCGCAGCTGCCGGCGCAATTCATGGCTGGGATACGAGGTGATGACGCGCAAGAGAACCATGCCCAGGGAGAGCCGGTGCTCGATGCTTTGGCCGATGGCCGTGCCGGTGGCGAAACCGGCGGCATAGGCGATGTAGGCCACCGGGTGCGATACCGTTTTCATGATCTGGCCGATGGCCAGCAGCCAGATCAGCACTTCGAAAAAACCCACCAGCGGCGCCAGCCAGCGGATGCCCCGCGAGATCGAAACGATGCGGATGGTCTGCAGGCTGACGTCAACCACGCGGGCCAGAAAGATGAGCAGCGGCAGGATGACCCAGATGAACAGGGAGGATTGCGTGAATGGTTGTTCCATGTTTTATTTTAATGGATTGACAGCCTTTTGTAAACCGTGTATTTTAATGCCGGAGCCCCGATGCAAAGGAGGCAAAATGAAAAAAATAATTTTCCCGGCTTTTTTCCTGCTGGCATTTTTGCTGAACGCCCACGCGCCGAAATCCATCGACCTGAGTTATGACAGTGAAACCGCGGCACTGAGCGTCAAGGTCCTGCACAAAGTGAGCAATCAGGAGAAGCACTACATTGAAAAGATCTCGATTTACTCGGGCAAGGAACTTTTGACCGAGAAAACCTATGAGCGGCAGGAAACAGCCGATTTTCAGGAAGAGATCTTCCTGTTTGTCGACAGGCCTTTGAAAAAGGGCGACATCGTGACCGTCATGGCCTACTGCAACATCATGGGGAAAAAAAGCGCTGTATTGAATTGGGAATAGCTCTCATTCCCTGATTCAGGGAACGATTTTTTAATTTCAACGAACCTTTTTTTTCAGCAGGCGGCGAACCATCATGACCGCAGCCAGCAGGCCGCCCAATATCAGGATTTCGCGCCCTGCCGCAGCCAGATTGTGCTGGTTGAATAGGCTGATGAAGAAATCACTCGACTCCCCTGAGCGGGTAATATTGATGAAGAACGGCCGGGCGGCAATGAAATATTGGCGTGAAAAGGGCCAGAAAAGCGGCAGTCCGTAGGGGGCGACGAAATCCTGGGTAAAAAAATCCAGCAGCAGGTGCGCGTAGAAAACCAGAAAAACTGCCGCCGCCGGCTCCCAAAAGCGCTTTTTTTTCCGGTAAAAAAACCAGCCGCCGGCTGCGCCGATGGCCAGGGCGGCGCCCAGGCTGTGAAAGATGCCATGATGGTACAGGTTGGGATGGCCGAGGACCATGCCGGGCAGGAAATCGGCGTCGGGAAGGTTGGCCAGAAAAATCAAGAACAGGGCCTCGTGCCAGCGGCTCGCAAAAAACATGCCGGGACGGGCTTTAAAAAAAGCGATCCCGGCCAGGGCATGCCCGATTGGCAGCGGCATGGATCAGGGCTTGGCCTGCAGCTGGGTTTTCAGCCGTTCGCTTTCCTGCTGCCAGCGCAGGTCGTTCCAGGAAGAGAACAGCGGCCGCAGTCGCGGCAGCAGTTCCGCCAGGCGGCGGCGGTTTTCTCCCAGCCCGCAGCGGCGGAAGAGCAGGTCGTCGAGATGGATCACGGACTCCTCCTCGATCAGCGGCTTGAGACAGCTCAGGTCAGCGGTGGTGGCCAACTGCCAGTCATAGGGGAAAAACCAGCGTTTGGAGTTGGCTTCCGGCGGCGGCAATGTCCTTTTGGCCTTGCAGCCGGCGAACACCTTTTTCAAGGTCTTTTCGGCCACGAGGCGCGAGGTCGTGTATTTGACTCCGGAGACGCTGAACAATCCTGCCGGGCCCCCGTACAAGCCGTGATCCAGGATCACCTCGCGGCCGGATAGTCTGCCGGTCGCCGCAGCGGGCAGGATCCCGGCGTAGACGTGTTCGATGTCCTTTTCGCTCAGCAGCAACTCGGGAACGGCATCGTTCATGTCGGCTACGAAATCTGCGATGTCCTCCGGCGCCGGCCGCGGGTCTTCCTTTTCGGCCGCGACCGGAATCTCGGCCGTTCCGGCCAGCAGGCGGCCCTTCCAGTTGTGGATGAAATAGGTATGGTCGGGTCGGCCGGGGGGGGCCAGGGCCAAGGCGTATTCGCTCAGCGCCTTTCTTTTAAAAAGAATGTTGAAAAGCAGCAGACGGTTGCGCAGGAGCCGGGGATGGTCCTGGTCGAATTTCTGTGCCACCTGCCGGCACCATGGCCCGGCGGCGTTGATGACGATGGGGGCGCGGAATTCCAGACTTTGACCGGTTTGGCGGTCCTGGGCCAGGACTCCGCCCACTTTGCCGTGCTGCAGGAGCAGGCTTTCCCCCCGCACGTAATTGAGGGCGATGGCGCCCAGCTCGCAGGCCCAGCGCAGGATCTCCATCAGCAGGCGCTGGTGTTCGGGCATGGCGGCGTCGTACCACAGGGCGCCGGCCTGCAGTCCCCGGCGGTCCACCTGGGGAAAAGCGTTGCGCATAAAACGCTTGCCGACCACTTTCCCAAGCGGCAGGCATTGGGGCTTGGCGACGCCGGCATTGCGCTTCAAGCCCAGGCAATCATTGAGCAGCAGGGCGGCGCGCATGATGCTCGCCCGCTTGAGCCCGCGGCCGTACAGCGGCATCAGGCATGGCAGCACCGTGACCAGGGCCGGAAAATTGGCCAGGAACCAGCGCCGTTCGGGAACCGATTCGAAATAGCGGGGCAGGTCGAGCGACTGCAGGTAGCGCAGGCCGCCGTGGACCGTGCGCAGGTGGTTTAGGCTGGTGGCGCCGCCGAAGTCGTCTTTCTCCAGCAGCAGGGCCCGCTTGCCGCGCCGGCCGGCTTCCAGGGCCAGCATGGTCCCGTATATGCCGCCGCCGACAATGATCAGGTCGAACGCTAGGTTGGCTGAACCGGCCACGTCTCTTTTGATCGCTGCCATTGCTTCCTGCTTTGCCTCTCTGGCTCCCGGTCTGGCCGGGTCCAAGGTTATTTTTCTTTTTTTAACCGCGGAGTAGCCGCGATCGGTGATTTCTGGGAGGAATAAACGCTGGCATTGCCGCCGTGATCGACGGTCTGGATACGGAAATAGAGCTGGGGCAGGAAAGGGAAAAGGTTGAAGGTGTAATGGCTGGCCGCATGGTTCAAAGAATAATCGAATGTCAGGGGCTTGAAGCCGAATTCGATGTGATAATAGCTGAAATCGGACTCATAGCAGGGGTCCCAATGCACATTTCTTTTCAACTTGTCCTGGGGATTCAGAATGGTGATGTTCTGCGGGCCCAGGGGCGGGAAGGCGGCCAGGGCCGGAGTGAAAAGGGATGCGATCAGGCTGTGTCCCGCCGCGTTGGGGTGGTTGCCGCTGCTGATATTGGGAATGATGTTTTCCAGCAGGTCCCTCCAGCCGTCCGGGGGATTGGTGTTCATGAATGCGGTCAGGGGGTCGATGCTGGGGACGTTTTTTTCCCCGGCCAGGTCGAGGATGCCGGCGCTGAGTTCCTGCAAGTTTTCCCAGTAGTAAGAGTACAAAGAGAAGTGGGCTTTGCTGGGTGTCAGGGTGGAGGCTATGATCCGCATGCCTCGGGCCTGGGCAGCGTCCATGATATAGCTCAGGTTTTCCAGGGCGCTATCCACGGAGAGTTCTCTCCGAATGGCGTCGTTGACTCCCAGCATCAGGAGGAAATAAAAACCGGGGTGGTCGTTCAGGTCCTGGTCGATCCTCTGCGCCCCGGCCGATGTATCATCGCCGGGCACACCCAGGTTGATGAATTGGGAAGGGCCATAAATCGCGGGCAGGTAAGTGTCGCGCATCTGGGTCAGGTAGCACAGGTCGAGGCGCTGCACGCCCTCGATCTCCCCCCAGGTGATGCTGTCGCCGAAGCCGATATAGGTATTATAATATTCCGGGGTCACCGCGGCAGCGCTTTTTTTCTGCCTGGCGGGAAAATGCTTTTCTTCCAGAAGGACACTTTTTCGCAGCCGGGGATCGAAAAGATAGCGGTATTGCGCCCATAGGGAACAGGTCTCAATTACAAGCCGGTCGTCAATTTCCAGAAGCTTGAAGCCCTTTTCCGAAAACGGTGTCTCGGTCAGCGCCGTCAGCAGATCTTTTTCCGGTTCAAAATAGAACAGATCATCGTTGCTTGAGCGGTTGCCCAGGAACACCAGGCCCTGCAGGCTGCTGTTTTCTTCAATGATTTCCGGCAAGGCGATAAAAGAGAAATCCGTCAGCGGCAATAGGCGGCTGCGGTTGAGGCGATGGTCGTAAAAAGCCAGGCGGATGGCCTTTTGCCGGTAATTCAGCCAGAAAACATAAAAATTGTCGCTGCCGGTTCTGGTTCCCAGCAGGATGTTCTCGCCCTCCATGCCGGTGTTGAGGCCGATGGTCCTGCGCCCCTGGCTGAGGGCCAGGTCGGCCCCGGCCGCGTGAAACACGGCGTTCAGGGAATAAATTCTTCCGCCGAACCGAAAACTTTCCAGCGGAATGGAGCGGTCCCGGGAGAGCAGCGACGGGACCGCCGCAAAGGCGACCAACAGGAAAACAAAGGAGATCTTGCTGTGAGCGCTCATGGTGTCTGATTTTATTTGAATTCCGGTCCTTTGTCAATCAGCGGCGCGCAGCGGAAATGGATCGGTGCGCTTGCGGGGGAAATGATTCCTCCTCCCTTCAATCGAGCTTGAGCTTGCGGTAATGGATGCGGTGCGGTCGGTCGGCCTCGTGGCCCAGGCGGCGGTGGCGGTCGGCTTCATAGTCGGAGTAATTGCCTTCGAACCAGCAGACGCGGCTCTCGCCCTCGAAAGCCAGGATGTGGGTGGCGATGCGGTCCAGGAACCAGCGGTCATGGGAGATGACCACGGCGCAGCCGGCGAAGTCGTCGAGCGCGTCTTCCAAAGCGCGCAAGGTGTTGACGTCGAGGTCGTTGGTCGGCTCGTCGAGCAGCAGTACGTTGGCCTCGGCCTTGACGATGCGCGCCAGGTGCAGCCGGTTCCTTTCGCCGCCGGACAGGACTCCGGCCTTTTTCTGCTGGTCGCCGCCGGTGAAGTTGAACCAGGAGGCATAGGCGCGGGCGTTGACCAGCTTGCCGCCCAGCATGAAGGACTCCTGGCCGCCGCCGATCACTTCCCAGACCGGTTTGTCCGGGTCGACGGCCTCGCGCTCCTGGTCGGCATAGGCCAGCTTGACGGTCTCGCCCAGGCGGATGGAGCCGCTGTCGGGATTTTCCTGGCCGGTCAGCAGCCGGAACAGCGTGGTCTTGCCGGCGCCGTTGGCACCGATGACGCCGACGATGCCGGACCGGGGCAGGCTGAACGACAAATTCTCGAAGAGCACCTTGTCGCCGTAGGATTTGCCGATGGCGTCGGCCTCGATGACCAGCTCGCCCAGGCGCGGGCCCGAAGGGATGTAGATGCGGGCTTCCTCGATGCGCACGGCCTTGTCAGCGGCGAGGAGCTTTTCATAGGAACTCAGGCGGGCTTTGCCCTTGGCCTGGCGGGCCCGGGGCGACATGCGCACCCATTCCAGCTCGCGTTCCAGCTGCCGCTGCTGCCGCTCCGAGGCCTTGGCTTCGCTGGCCAGCCGCTGGTGCTTCTGCTCCAGCCAGGATGAGTAGTTGCCCTTCCAGGGGATGCCTTCGCCGCGGTCAAGTTCCAGTATCCACTGGGCCACGTTGTCCAGGAAATAGCGGTCGTGGGTGACGGCGATGATCGTCCCCTTGTATTCCTGCAGGTGGTGTTCCAGCCACTGCACCGACTCGGCGTCGAGATGGTTGGTGGGCTCGTCAAGGAGCAGGATGTCCGGCTCCAGCAGCAGCAGGCGACAGAGGGCCACGCGCCGTTTCTCGCCCCCGGAAAGGTTCTGCACGGAAGCGTCACCGGGCGGGCAGCGCAAGGCATCCATGGCGTTCTCCAGGCGGTTGTCCAGGTTCCAGGCGTCCATCTCATCCAGCTTTTCCTGGATGGCGGCCTGCCTGGCGATCAGTTTTTCCATGTCGACTTCGCTCAAAGAGGCGTCGGCGAAGCCCTCATTGACGCGATCGAATTCGGCCAGCTTGTCCAGGACCGGCTGCACGGCTTCGGAAATGACCTGCTTAACGGTTTTTCCCGGGTCGAGTTTCGGCTCCTGTTCCAGAAAGCCGAGCGAGTAGTCGCGGGCCGGGATGACTTCGCCCTGGAAATCCTGGTCTACGCCGGCAATGATCTTCAGCAGGCTGCTCTTG
>Ga0209262_10001190_pt1 | contig 10965 bp, 9 predicted proteins | sample Lowcelwee11metaG_FD_187171 | JGI IMG/M metagenome (GOLD analysis project Ga0209262, IMG submission 187171) | Freshwater pond sediment microbial communities from the University of Edinburgh, under environmental carbon perturbations - Low... | ecosystem: Environmental > Aquatic > Freshwater > Pond...
GACCGTGACCCGCTGCGTCTCCAGGATCTCGTACCAGCGTGGCGCATCGAATTCCTCGCGATCGACCAGCATCGTGACGCCGCAGGCGAGCGGCGCGATCACGCCGTACGAGATACCGGTGACCCAACCCGGATCGGCCGTGCACCAATAGATGTCGCCGTCCTGCAGGTCGAGCACCCAGCGCGCGGTCGCGAGGTGCGCCGTGACCGCGGCATGCGCGTGCAGCACGCCCTTCGGCTGACCCGTGGTGCCGCTCGTGAAGTGCAGCAGCGCGTAGTCCTCGGCCGTCGTCGATGCCGTTTCGAAGTCGGACGAGGCGCTGCGGACCAGTTCGTCGAAGTCTAGCGTGCCCTCCGGCAGGTCGCCCGCACCCGGCGTGCGCACGACCAGCACGTGGCGCAGTTCCGGCACCTCGCTACGGATCGGCGCGACCTTGCGCCGGTACAGCAGGTCGGTCGTGACCAGCACGCGGGCCGAGCCGAGCAGCAGCCGCGACTTGACGGGCTCGGGACCAAATGCCGAGAACAGCGGACAGTAGATCGCGCCCGCAGCAAGCGTGCCGAGGACCGTGGCATAGAGTGGCGGCACGCGGCCCATCAACGACGCGACGCGCTCGCCACGCTGGACGCCGAGTTGCGCCAGCACGTTGGCAAAGCGGCGCGCATCCGTCGCGAGCTCGCGATACGTGCAGTCCTTCGCCGCGGCACCCTGCGCCAGGAAGCGGATTGCGACTCGATCGGCGGCCGGCCCCTGCAGGTGCCGGAACAGCGCTTCGTGTGCAATGTTGAGCCCGCCGCCGGGCAGGCCATCGAGCTGCGCGCGGACCTGGTCCCAGCTGAAGTCGCGATACGCCGCCGGGTAATCCGCGAGGTTTGGCGCGCGCTGCAGCGCGTCACGGGGTTTGGAGATGGGTGACCACTCCATGGCCTTCCCACTCTAGGCGCCCGTGGCAGGCAGGGAATGCGCAATTACCGCGAACAAGTAGTTCCCCCGATGGCCGGACCCCGCCTCGCTCTGATAATCGGACCAGCGCTGCCGCAGCGGACGGAGGCCGTCATGACCGTCCAGTCATCTCTGCCGGTTGAACTCGACCTGCGCGTCCCGGTCTGGGGTCGCGTCCACACGGTGGCACCCCTCGTGCTGGTCGGCACGCGCGAGCCGGACGGCTCGTTCGATCTCGCCCCGAAGCACCTGGCACTGCCGCTCGGCCTGCAGGACTGGTTCGGCTTCGTCTGCACGCCGCGGCATTCGACCTACACGAATGCGCAGCGCGAACGCGCGTTCACGGTGAGCTATCCGCAGCCATCGCAGCTCGTGCTGACGAGCCTGGCCGCCTCGCCCCGCAGCGAAGACGGCTCCAAGCCCGTCGTGCACGCGCTGCCCACGGTGCCGGCGCGCCGGATCGCCGGCGTGCTGGTCGAGGGCGCGTCGCTCGCGCTCGAGTGCGAATTCGATCGCGTGGTCGAGGGCTTCGGCGAGTACGGCCTGGTGGTCGGCCGCATCATCGCCGCCTACGCATCCCCCGCCGCGCTGATCGAGGCCGATCGCGAGCCCGAGACCGTACTGGCCGAGTCGCCGTTGCTGGCGTACGTCCATCCGGGGCGATTTGCGTCGATCGACCAGGCCTTCTCATTCCCGTTTCCGCAGGACATGCACCGGTGACCTGCCTGCCGCCAGCCGTGGAGCCGCAACGGCTGCTGCACGAAGTGCGCTGGCGCCGTGACCAGTTCCTGTCGGTCCTCGAGTCGTTGTGTCGCGCAGAATCGCCCTCGCTCGACGCGCATCGCCAGCAGGCCGTGCACGCGGTTCTCGCGGCGAACCTCGATGCGCTCGGCTATGAGGTACGCGAGTTGCCGGGCGTCCGCAGTGGCGGACATCTCTATGCGCGTCCCCGACGCCGCAATCGCGGTACTGGCGTGCAGCTGCTACTGGGCCATTACGACACCGTGTGGCCCGCGGGAACGCTCGCGACGATGCCATTCGGCTTCGAGGGCGACCGCGCGCGCGGGCCCGGCGTCTACGACATGAAGGGCGGGCTTGCCCAGATCGTCGTGGCGCTGGCGAGCCTGCGCGGGCTTGCGATCGAGCCCGAGTTGACGCCCGTCGTGCTGGTGAACGCCGACGAGGAAGTCGGCAGCCGCGAGTCCGGCCGCTACGTCCGGCGACTGGCGCGCATCGCCGACCGGGCGCTCGTCCTCGAGCCGTCGCTCGGCATCGAAGGCCGGCTCAAGACCGAGCGCAAGGGCGTCGCGCGCTACACGGTCGTCGTCCACGGGCGCGCGGCACACGCCGGTCTCGACCCCGGTGCGGGTGCCAGCGCGATCCTCGAGTTGTCGCACGTGATCCAGGCCCTGTTCGCGCTCAACGATCCGGCACGCGGCATCACCGTCAACGTCGGCACGATCGACGGCGGCCTGCGCCCGAACGTCGTGGCCGCGGAGAGCCGGGCCGTCGTCGATGTGCGCACTCGCTCGGCGGCTGATGCCGAGCGAGTGGACGCGTCGATTCGCCAGTTGCAGCCGGTGACCCCCGGCACGTCGCTGTCGATCGAGGGCGGCCCCGGACGACCGCCACTCGAACCGACGCCGCGCAACCAGGCGTTGTTCGAGACGGCGCAGGCACTCGGTCAGCACCTCGGGATGTCGCTGGATGGCGGAACCGCGGGCGGCGGCTCCGACGGCAGTACCGCGAGCCTGCACACCGCGACACTCGACGGTCTCGGCCCGGTCGGCGATGGCGCCCACGCGGCACACGAGTACATCGAGATCGGCCCGACGCTCGATCGGGCCGCGCTGCTTGCGCTGCTGCTGGTCGCACCGGCCTGCCGGACGCAGGGCCACTGACATGCGCCATTACCTGCAAGCCTCCGTGACGCGGATCACCGACCTCGAGCAGGTGCCGTTCGAGATCCACGAGCTGCCGCGCGACCGCTGGGAGACGGCGGACTACGTGCTGGTCGAAGTGCTCGGGCCCTCGCACTACCCGTTCGAGATCGCCAATGGCCGGCTGGTGGACGCCGTGGCGGGCGACCTCGTGATCGGCGCGCTCGGCAAGCGTGCCGCGACGCTCGAGGTGGTCGGTGACTGGGAGCACACGAGCGTCAGCGGCAAGATGCACGCGCTCACCGGCGCCGGCCTGTTCGGCCTTGCGACGTCGCTCTCCACCTGGCTCAAGCCGCTGACCCCGATCGTCTACCGCGGGCACGTGACGCGCGATGGCCGCAAGTTGAACATGCGTGATTTCGTCGCGCCGTTGCCATCGGCGATCCCGCTCGCGCCGGTGATCCTGCTGGTCGGCACCTCGATGTCTGCCGGCAAGACCACGACGGCGCGGGTCGTCGTGCGCATGCTTGCGGAGCGTGGCCTGCGGGTGCTGGCCTGCAAGCTCACCGGTGCGGCGCGTTATCGCGACATCCTCTCGTGTCTCGACGTCGGCGCCGAATACGTCATGGATTTCGTCGATGCGGGGCTGCCGTCGACCGTCTGCCCGGAATCCGACTACGTCCCCGCCATCGAGCACCTGCTGGCGCGGATGGCGGCACTGGAGCCGGACGTCATCGTCGCCGAAGCCGGCGCGTCGCCGCTCGAGCCGTACAACGGCACCGAGGCCTATCGTCGCCTCGCGCCGCTGGTGAAGGTCTCGATCCTCTGCGCGTCCGATCCCTATGCGGTACTCGGGGTGCAGAAGGCGTTCGGCCTGACGCCGGATCTCGTCGCAGGACCTGCGGCCAACACGACGGCCGCCGTCGAGCTCGTGCAGAGATTGACGGGTGTGCGAGCGCTGAACCTGCTCGAACGCGGTGGCGCAGAGGAACTGCGGATGCTGCTCGACCGGCGCATCATGCGGCTGGCAGCGCCGCGATGATGGACGTGGCGCCGGGCAGCCCGGAAGAGATTGCCGCGTTCGCAGCACTGCAGTCGCGGCTGCCCGCGCTGTTCCGCAGAATCTTCGCGGATCCGAGCGAACCGCGGACGATCGCGATCGTCCCCGGGCTCAGCATGGACGGCGAGGTGCTGGCGAAGGTCGTCGGCGGGCTGCATTACGAGGAGCGGCAGCTCGCGATGCTGATGCTGCTGCGGCTGCCGAACACGCGGCTCGTGTTCGTCAGCAGCACGCCGATCGAGCCGGCGATCATCGATTATTATCTTGGCCTGTTGCCGGACGTGTCGCGCGAGGACGCGTGGCGGCGGCTGATGTTGTTCTCCGCGAGCGACGCGTCACCGCAGACGCTGACAAAGAAAATCCTCGAGCGGCCCCGGCTGCTCGAGCGGATTCGCGCCGCGATCGGTGATCCCGACATCGCTCACCTGACGGTCTTCAATTCGACGCCTTGTGAGCGCACGCTGGCCGTGCGGCTCGGCATCCCGCTGTACGGCTGCGACCCGGAGCTGCTCGAGATCGGCGGCAAGAGCGGCAGCCGGCGGGCCTTTCGCGAAGCCGGCGTCCCGCTGCCGGACGGCGCCGAGGACCTGCGCGACACGCAGGACCTCGCGGCCGCGCTGGCGGATCTCAAGGTCCGGAACCCGCGCCTTGGACGAGCCGTCGTCAAGCTGAACCACGGGTTCTCGGGCGAAGGAAATGCGGTGTTCTCGTACGCCGGTTGCCCCGAGGACGATCAGCAGCGCTGGGTGGCTGCGCACCTTCCGCTCAACCTGACGATCGAGGCGCGCGACCTGCGCTGGGAGCGCTTCGCGGCCAAGCTCGCCGAGTCGGGCGGCATCGTCGAAGCGTGGCTGTCGGCGGACGGCGTGCGATCGCCGTCCGTGCAGCTGCGCATCACGCCGGTCGGCGACGTGGAGATGATCTCGACGCACGACCAGATCCTCGGCGGTCCGTCCGGGCAGATCTTCCAGGCGTGCACGTTCCCGGCCGATCCCGACTATGCGCTCGAGATCCAGCGACTGGCGCTGCGCGTCGGCGAAGTGCTGAAGCGACGCGGCGTGCTGGGGCGATTCGGCGTGGATTTCGTGTCGGTGCCGCGGGACGGCGGCTGGGAGCATTTTGCGATCGAGATCAACCTGCGCAAGGGCGGCACGACGCACACGTACCAGATGCTGCAGTTCCTGACCGGGGGCCGTTACGACCCGGACCGCGCCGGGTTCGTGACGCCGGCGGGCGAAGTGCGCTGTTACTACGCCACCGACAACGTCGTCAGTCCCGCTTATCGTCGACTGACGCCACAGGATCTGTTCGAGATCGCCGGACAGCGCGGCCTGCGGTTCGACGGCGAGTCGCAGACCGGAGTCGTGTTCATCCTGGTCGGCGCGCTGTCGGAGTTCGGCAAGCTCGGCGTGGTGTCGATCGATGTCGATCGCGAGGCGGCTCGAAGGCGTTTTCGGGGGACGGTGGCGGTGCTCGACGAGGAGTCGGCTACGCCGCCCGCGGCGTGATTTCGTCGAGCCGGTCGCCGAGCTTGCGCTTCTGCTCCATCAGGTCGAAGTCGGCCTGGAGACCGAGGAAGAAGCCCTCGTGGAGGTTGAAGTAGCGGGCGAGCCGCAGGTCCGTTTCCGCGGAAACGGCACGCTTGCCATGCACGAGTTCATTGATTCGGCGCGGCGAGACCTTAAGCGCCCGGGCGAGCGCGTTCTGGCTCAGCCCCAGCGGCTTCATGAGGTCCTCGAGCAGGATCTCTCCTGGATGCGGGTTGTGGATCCAATTCGGATTCCGCTTCTTACGGGTGGTAGTCGACGATTTCGACATTCTCGGGTCCTCGTTCCGTCCAGCGGAAGCAAATGCGCCACTGGTCGTTGATTCGGATGCTGAACTGACCGAGGCGATCTCCCTTCAGGGCCTCCAGTCGATTGCCGCGGAAGGTACGTTCACCCAGCCAAACCAGCTCCGTTTCCCGATTCCGAAAGCTGACGATCACTGGCGCGCCCTCGTCTTGTAACGCGCCGCGTCATATAACGCAAGGCGTCATACGCTTGTTTGCGCGCATGAGACACTCTGTCTCCCGCTCCATTGAAAAAGAACTCGAAAATCGCGCCACTTGAAACAGAAATGGGCCCGTTGGGCCCATTTCTGTTTCACACCCGGCTCGCCGTGTCAGTCGACACGGGAGTCCGATCCAACTGACTTACGACTAGCGGCGGCGTGCTGTTTTCCGATGCGCTTTCACGGTCTTACCAGTCTTCACGCCCTTGGACGCCTTATGCGGAACGGCACGTGCCGACTTCCGCTTCGGCTGCGACTTCACCTTTGCCTTCTTACGAACCGGCGCCTTGGCCTTGCTCTTGGCGACGACCTTCACGTTGGCCTTTTTCCTGGCCTTGGGCTTCGTCGCCTTCGCCAGCCGCTTGGCAATCGCCGTCCCCATTTCCGCCGGGGAACGCACCGTCGTCACCCGCGCCGCCTCGAGCGCCGCGAACTTGTCGGCCGCCGTGCCCTTGCCGCCCGAGATCACCGCACCCGCGTGACCCATGCGCTTGCCGGGAGGTGCCGTGACGCCCGCGATGTAGGCCACGACCGGCTTCGAGACGTGGCGACGGATGAACTCCGCACCCGCCTCCTCGTCGCTGCCACCGATCTCGCCGACCATGATGATGCCTTCGGTCTGCGGGTCCTGCTCGAACAGCGCCAGCACGTCGATGAAGTTCATGCCGCGCACCGGATCGCCGCCGATGCCGACGCAGGTGCTCTGGCCGAGTCCGTTGTTCGTCGTCTGGAACACGGCCTCGTAGGTCAGCGTGCCGGAGCGCGAGACGATGCCGATCCTGCCCTTCTTGTGGATGAAGCCCGGCATGATGCCGATCTTGCACTCGCCCGGCGTGATCACGCCGGGGCAGTTCGGGCCGACGAGCCGCGAGTTCGAATCGCGCAGCGCGGACTTCACCTTGACCATGTCGTTGACCGGGATGCCCTCGGTGATGCAGACGATCAGCTCAATACCGGCATCGGCGGCCTCGATGATCGCGTCCGCCGCGTAGGCCGCCGGCACGTAGATCATCGTCGCGTTGGCGTCGGTCTTCGCGACTGCAGCGCGCACCGTGTCGAACACCGGGAGCCCGAGGTGCTTCTCGCCACCGCGGCCCGGCGTGACGCCGCCCACGAGCTTGGTGCCATAGTCGAGGCACTGCTGGGAATGGAACGTGCCCTGCTTGCCGGTGAAGCCCTGGCAGATGACGCGCGTGTTCTTGTTGACCAGGATCGACATGATTACTTCCTCGCCGCCGCGACGACTTTCTTCGCCGCATCCGTCAGGTCCGCCGCCGCAATCAATTCGAGGCCGCTCTCCTGCAGCATCTTGCGGCCCTGCGGCGCATTCGTGCCCTCGATGCGCACGACGACCGGCAGGTGCAACCCGAGGTCGCGTGCCGCGCCGATCACGCCCTCGGCGATCATGTCGCAGCGGACGATCCCGCCGAAAATGTTGACGAGGATGGCCTTCACCTTCCGGTTCTCGAGGATCAGCTTGAAGGCCGTCGTGACTCGTTCGCGCGTGGCGCCACCGCCGACGTCGAGGAAGTTCGCCGGCGATCCGCCGTGCAGCTTGATCAGGTCCATCGTCGCCATCGCGAGGCCCGCGCCGTTCACCATGCAGGCGATGTCGCCGTCGAGTGAAACGTAATTGAGCTCGGCCTCGCTCGCGTGTCGCTCGACCGGATCCTCCTGCGACGTGTCGCGCCACGCGACGAGGTCCTTCTGGCGGAACAGCGCGTTGTCCTCGATGTTGATCTTCGCATCGAGTGCCATGACGTGGCCCTCGTCGGTGACGATCAGCGGGTTGACCTCGACCAGGCTCGCGTCGCACTCGAGATAGAGCTTGTAGAGCGCGCGGGCGATGACCTCGAACTCGGCGACCTGCGCGCCTTTGAGGCCGAGACCGTAGGCGAGCGCGCGGCAGTGCGAACCTTGCAGGCCAGTCGCGGGATGAATCTCGACGCGGACGATCTTCTCGGGGGTCTTCGCTGCGACCTCCTCGATGTCCATGCCGCCCGCGGCCGAGGCGACGAAGGCGATGCGGCCGGTGTCGCGATTGAGCAGCACGCTCAGGTACAGCTCGCGGGAGATCTTCGAGCCCGACTCGACGTAGACCTGGTGGATCGGCAGGCCCTCGGGACCCGTCTGCTTGGTCGTGAGGCGCTGGCCCAGCATCCCCGCCGCGGCCGACGAAACGTCGTCCAGCGTCCTTGCGAGCTTGACGCCGCCCGCCTTGCCGCGGCCGCCCGCGTGCACCTGCGCCTTGACCACCCAGACGCTGCCGCCGAGGCGACGGGCTGCGTCGGCAGCCTCCGCGGGTGTCGAGGCGACGAAGCCCGTGGGCACCGGGATGCCGTAGCGGGCGAAGAGCTGCTTGGACTGGTATTCGTGGAGGTTCATGAGCAAGCCCGGGGCTGGAGCAAGGCTGCGTAGTCTAAGCCCTCCCCCGACGTTCGGGCACCCTCCCGGGCCCCGGCGCGCCCTCGCGCGTGTTGAAGCATTGCCCGCGAGGCGAGAGACTGCCGGGAATGGCGACGAAGACCCCCCCCCCAGCTCCCGAAACCGTCCCAGCCGAGCTGTCGTGGCGCGTCATCGGCCTGCTGAACCTGTTCCGGTTGCTCGCGCCGATGGTGCTGATCCTGCTGTTCTTCTTCAATGCGCCGAACCGCAGCGTCGGCACGACCTACCCCGGGCTGTTTCTCGGCATCTGCGTCGCCTATTTCACGTTCGGACTCGTCTCCATCCACCCGATCCAGCGGCAATGGCCCTCGGCGCAGTGGATGGCGCTGTTCCCGCTCGCCATCGACGCAATCGCGATCACGTTGCTGGTCCACGCCAGCGGCGGCGTGAGCAGCGGGCTGGCCACGCTGCTGTTCCTGCCGGTCGGCGCCACCGCCGCGATCGTGCATTCGCGGCTGGCGCTGTTCGCGACGGCGCTGGTCGCCATCGGGCTGCTGGTCGAGACCGCCGTATCCACCCTCTCGGGCGTGAGCCTGGGCGCGGACTTCCTCGTCGCCGGCCTGACCGGTGCCAGCCTCTTCGCCGTGACGCTGCTAGCCATCCCGCTCGCCAACCGGCTGCGTGAGAGCGAGGCACTGGTGCAGCAGCGCGACATCGACCTCGCCAACCTGAACGAACTGAACAAGTTCATCGTGCAGCACCTGCGCGACAGCATCGTCGTGGTGGACGAGACCGACCATGTCCGCCTGATCAACGACACGGCGGCCCGCCTGCTCGCCGGCGGCGCCGTCACGAGCGGCGCGCTGCTGATCGACGTGTCGCCGCGCCTGCAGTACCTGCTCGAGAACTGGCGCAAGCGGCAGCACGATCGGCGCGACTGGGCCCGCGAGGTCGTCTCTGGCGATGGCGGCACGGTGATCCGGCCGCATTTCGTCGCGCTGTCGGATCGCGGCCCCGGGTCCGTGCTGATCTTTCTCGAGGACACCAGCGTCGTGGCCGAGCGCGTACAGCAGTCGAAGCTTGCCTCGCTCGGCCGCCTGAGCGCGAGCATCGCCCACGAGATCCGTAACCCGGTCGGCGCGATGAGCCACGCGGGCCAGTTGCTGAAGGAGTCGCCGGCGCTCGGCCCGGATGACCGGCACCTCACCGACATCATCGAGAAGAACGCGGTGCGGGTGAGCCAGATCATCGAGAACGTGCTGCAGCTGTCGCGCCGGGATACGACCCGCCAGGAGCGCATCGACCTCGGCGAGTGGCTCGAGACGTTCCTGGCCGAGTTCCGCGAGACGCTGCAGATCGCGCCGGAACGCGTGCTGGCCGAGTCGCCGGTGCCGGAGCTCGAGGTGACGTTCGATCCGTCGCAGCTGCACCAGGTGGTCTGGAACCTCTGCGACAACGCGCTGAAGCACGGTGGGGACGACGAACAGTGGCCCGTGATCCTGCGCGTGGGGCGTATCGCTTCCACGGGCCGGCCCTACCTCGAAATCAGCGACCGGGGCCCGGGCATCGACCCGGCCCATGCCGAGCGCATCTTCGAGCCGTTCTTCTCGAACGGCGCCGGCGGCACCGGGCTTGGGCTGTTCATCTCGCGCGAGCTGTGCCAGACGAACGGCGCGCTGCTTGCGTACGAGGAACGTCCCGGCGGTGGCAGCATCTTCCGGATCATCTTTGCGGATCCGCAGCGGTGGGAGGCGTGAGCGGCCTTGCCTCCTCATGGACCGGTCGATAGTCTGGCGATCGCTTGAAGCAACAAACAACCCCTTCAGTTGACGACTGCCCATGCGCTCCCGCGCCCTGATCATCGACGACGAGCCGGACATCCGCGAACTGCTCGCGATCACGCTCGGTCGCATGCAGATCGACGTGGTCACCGCGGGCAACTTCGCGACCGCCGTCAAATGCCTGGGGGGCGAGCGCTACGACCTGGTGCTGACCGACATGCGACTGCCCGACGGCGACGGGCTCGAGATCGTCGAGTGGATCCAGACTCACCGCCCCGGGGTCCCGGTGGCCGTGATCACGGCGCACGGCAATGTCGAGGCGGCCGTCCGCGCCCTCAAGCTCGGGGCGTTCGACTTCATCGCCAAACCCCTCGACCTCGCCGCCCTGCGGAAGCTCATCACCGCGACGCTCAAGCTCGGCGATTCGATTGAGGAGACCGCACGACGCTCGACGCTGAAGCTGCTCGGCAACTCGAAGCCCATGCAGCAGCTGCGGCAGATGATCGGCAAGGTCTCGCGCAGCCAGGCGCCGGTGCACGTCTCGGGCGACTCGGGTACCGGCAAGGAACTCGTGGCACGGCTTATCCACGAGTCCGGTCCGCGGGCCGAGGGACCGTTCGTGCCGGTCAACTGCGGTGCGATTCCGTCGGAACTGATGGAAAGCGAGTTCTTCGGCCACAAGAAAGGCAGCTTCACCGGGGCCGTGACGGACAAGGAAGGCCTGATCCGCAGCGCCGAGGGCGGCACGCTGTTCCTCGACGAGGTGGCCGACCTGCCGCTGCACATGCAGGTGAAGTTGCTGCGCGTGATCCAGGAGAAGTCCGTGCGGCCCGTGGGCGAGACGCGCGAGGTGCCGGTCGACGTG
>Ga0209262_10001191_pt1 | contig 10961 bp, 10 predicted proteins | sample Lowcelwee11metaG_FD_187171 | JGI IMG/M metagenome (GOLD analysis project Ga0209262, IMG submission 187171) | Freshwater pond sediment microbial communities from the University of Edinburgh, under environmental carbon perturbations - Low... | ecosystem: Environmental > Aquatic > Freshwater >...
CGAATATTTGCGGAGCACAGGCCGTCGAGGATGGACCAGCGACCGGCTTCCAATGTTGACCATGCGAACGCGAGCTCACGATTCTCACCGAGAGACGTTTTTGGAACTCTGGTCAGTCGTCGACGCCCGTTGGGCCAGGATGCTGGACAAACTGCAACGCCTGTTCACAGCTAGACCCTCACAGGCATCGATACCCACGTTCTCCGGTTGCAGAAAGCAAAAAGCCCGTCGCGAGTGTCTACTTCGCGGGCTCGACGCTCACCGCAAACGCCTCGGTGAAGCTGAGCACGACGGTGTCGCCCTTCTTGAGTTGCTTGATGAATTCCCTGCCTTGCGGGGTCGCAACCGTAATCGACCGCACCAGGCCGTCGGGACCGGAGAACGTGACCAGATTGCTGCGCGTATCCACCGAGTTGATCGTCACCGGAACATTGGTGGTCGCCGACGCCCGGGCCGACGGGCGCTGTCCGAGTCGGGCCCGGTCGGTGTCCACGTCGATGCTGACGGGCTGACCCGCAGCGTCATTGCTGATTCTTGCGCCGATCGCTTCGCGATAACGCACGACTACGCGGTCACCCTGCCGCACCTGCACGAGATTCTGCACCTCCGGACCGACCTCGAGTGTCACGAGATCACCGGCCTCGGTCTTGATCGTCATCAACCGGTTCAGGACGTCGACCGACTCCACGGTGGCGGAAGCCTCGACGGTGTCCTCGATGGTCTCCATCGGCCTGGGCGGCGACGACGACTCACACGCCGTCAACGTGATCATAGCGAACAGGGCCCCGGCCACGGAAAGCAGCATTCTTCTCATCGTTACGATCTCCCTCAACAACAGATAATGGGCTGGAATAGGCGGGTCAGAAGGGGATCATACCGGAGCGTGCAGCTGGCGTGAGATCACGCCCCAGGGGTTGCCTCGCGCGAGCGACTTTCGGCCTGCTGCACAGTCGCGACCAATAGCCGCGATCGGACTACGCGTTGCAAAAGCTGCGGTGTTAGCGCCGAGGTAAAAGTGACCCACACCAGATTCCCGTTCTTGCTCCGCGAGGGCGCCGAGAACCCCTTCGGCGCTAAAGTGTTACCCATGTCGTCGGAATAATCCGTTACCCATGTGACCGGAATGCACCAGTTGGAAGTGGTGGCCAGGGACGGAATCGAACCATCGACACGCGGATTTTCAGTACGACGGAGAGTTGGGTTCGGTGCGACTAAGCCGAAGACCGGGGACGAGTTTTCGCGGCGCCGACCGAACCGCCCCGCCCGACCGAGCCCATACCGAACCGCGGGGGTCGGAGCCGACCGAGCCGCGCCGTAAGCTCAAGAAGCGCAAGGGCGTCGGCGCATCGCGACCGAACTGCTTCCGAACCGCTCTTTGATTGGCCATCCTTTGTAGGGATCACGAGGTCGCGCGCAAAGTAAGGATTCGACCATCCGGCGCAACGACTAAGGGTCTTGATCCCAAGTCGCCATCGTGCGCACGTCGGGACCAGGGCCAATACAGACAACGCACCCTGCTCCCGCCCGGGGCACGCGCGGGCGAACGGTCCGACTCGGAACCCATGGCGCGCCTGACTCATTGAAGCGCTCAGCCTTCACGAGTGCCGCCTGTGGCCTTGTTGAGCAGAGCCTGCCCTTCACGCCTGGCTGCGGCAAGCAGTTCTCGCTGCACCTTCTCGTCGAGCATGGCCCGAGCAATCATGATCGCCCCCACGTTCTGAGCGACCAGAGCCCACGCCTCATCGCTCGCACCGGTCAACCGCTCGACAGCTGCATGGATCTCGAGCAAGCCCGCCTGGAATGCCGCGCGCACCGACTCATCTGCCCGAGCTACCTCCGGAGTCAGCGACGGCAACATGCAGCCCTGCTCCGGATGACTGACGTGATGAATGCTCAGGTATGCCGCAAGTGATTTCGTTGCGGCCTCCGGGTCGTCCGCCGCGATGGCGCGGTACATCCCAGCCGTTCGCTGCAGTTCAGCCTGGACCACTGCGGCAAAGAGATCCGACTTGCCGTCGAAGTGCTTGTAGAGCGAGCCCGTGGTGACGCCGGCGGCGGCGGCGAGGGCATCCATGCCGCTGCTGCCAAAGCCGTGTGTCTTGGCGTGGCTGCCACCGTGCTCGAGCAGGCGTCGGCGGGCCTTTTCCTTGTGGTCCTTGGGAAAACGCATGATAGAGACGGGAGGGCTTGACGGTTCGGGGGCTGGTTCATAGGATAACGCTCGTTTTCTCTCCGCGCCAGACACATCACGGAGTCCGTCATGCGCTGCATCGCCATCGTCAGATTTCCCGCCCCAGCCGGAATGGCAGGCGCCAGGCTCCGCGCCGTCCTCGAAGACGGCGTGCCTCGCTACCAGGGGCTCCCCGGACTGCACCGCAAGTACTTTCTCGGGAATGCGACCCACGGTGCCGGCGTCTATGAATGGGAGTCCCGCGCAGCGGCGGATTCGTTCTACAACGATGCATGGCGAGAGCGCCTGCGCACCATCTATGGCGCGGTGCCACAAATCGAATTCTTCGACCTGCACGCGGTGGTCGACAACGACGCCGGAACCGCCCGCATTGACGCCGCCTCGTGATCAAGGCTGATGCCGGCAGGCGTCGTTTCGCCTCGCGCAAGAACTGAGCATATGAGCGGCCTCCAGGACCGGAAGGTGGCGCTCGTCGTCGGCGCCGGAGACGCCACCGGCTCGGCAATCGCCCGCCGCTTTGCATGTGAAGGCTACGTCGCATGCGTGACCAGACGCAGTGCCGACAAGCTGCAACCGCTGGTGGACGAAATCCGATCCGCGGGCGGCGAGGCTCAAGGCTTTGCTTCCGATGCGCGCAAGGAGGAGCAGGTCACGGAGCTGGTCGAGCACATCGAGTCGACGATCGGTCCGATCGAGGTGTTCGTGTTCAACATCGGCGCGAACGTTCCGTGCAGCGTCCTCGAGGAGACCGCCCGGAAATACTTCAAGATCTGGGAAATGGCCTGCTTCGCGGGCTTCCTGACCGGCCAGGCCGTCGCGAAGCGAATGGCGACTCGTCGCCGCGGCACGATGCTCTTCACCGGGGCCACGGCGGCCTTGCGGGGCAGCGCGAACTTCGCCGCCTTCGCGACCGCCAAGCACGGGCTGCGTGCACTGGCGCAGAGCATGGCCCGCGAACTGGGCCCGATGAACATCCATGTCGCGCACGTCGTCATCGACGGCGCGATCGATACCGCGTTCATCCGCGAGAACTTCCCGGCGAAGTATGCCGAAAAGGACCAGGACGGCATCCTGGCGCCCGAGCACATCGCGGACGCGTACTGGTACCTGCACAGCCAGCCACGCGACGCCTGGACATTCGAACTCGACCTGCGCCCGTGGAACGAGCGCTGGTAGGTCGAGTCGCTTCCGTATGAAACGAATGGGGACCCACACGTGAGCACGAAGACGGTCGAGTTCTTCTTCGATTTCGGCAGTCCGGCGACCTACCTCGCGTGGACCCAGCTGCCCGGGATCTGCAATGCCAGCGGCGCGACGCTGGTCTACCGGCCGATGCTGCTGGGTGGAGTCTTCCAGGCTACCGGAAATGCCTCGCCGGTTACCGTTCCGGCCAAGGGCAAGTACATGCTGGCCGACCTTGCGCGGTTTGCCCGCCGCTACGGCGTTCCCATGCGCTTCAATCCGCACTTCCCCATCAATACGCTGGCCTTGATGCGCGGCGCCGTCGGCCTGCAGATGCGCGAACCGCAAAGGTTCGACGACTTCGTGTCCGCAGTTTTCAAATCGATCTGGGTGGAGGGTCGCAACATGGGCGACCCGACGGTCGTGGGCGAAGTGCTGGTTCAGGCGGGCTTCGATGCGCAATCGGTGCTCGAGCTCACCACCGATCCGGCGATCAAGGAAGCCCTGAAGGCGAATACCGAGGAGGCCGTGCGCCGTGGTGCGTTCGGCGCACCGACCATGTTCGTCGGCGACCAGATGTTCTTCGGCCAGGACCGGCTCGACTTCGTCAGGGAGGCGCTGGCGGAGTCATGAGCAATACGCCCGCGGCATGACGCGCCGACTCAGCCTGTCATCGGGCGCGGATTCGCTGACCGCTCGCATGGCCCCGCCAACCGACCCGATTTCCGACAGTAGGTCGGAGAGGCCGGTTCGGTGCGAGCAAGCGGAAGAACAGGGACGCTTTTCCGCCGCGCCGACCGAACCGCCCCGCCCGACCGAGCCTATCCCGAACGACGCGGGGGCCTGCCGACCGAAATCCGGGGCCGGGGCCATGCGGGTCAACGAGTTGGCTCCATCGCGGCCGAACCTGTTCCGAACCGCGCCTCCGGTTGTAAAGTGTCACTTGTCGGTTTACGATGAGGCGTGATCAGGAGCTTCCGACACAAGGGCCTCGAGGCGTTTTTCAGACGAGGCAGCAAGGCCGGGATCCAACCGCAGCACGCGTCCAGGTTAAGGCTGCAGCTGACCGCTCTGGATGCCGCGACGAAGCCGAGCGATCTCGCGGCACCCGGGTGGCGTCTGCATCCCTTGACTGGCGAGCTCAGGGGGTTCCACTCGATCACGGTCAACGGCAACTGGCGCGTGATATTCAGATTCGTTGGGCAGGACGTCGAACTCGTCGATTATCTGGACTACCACTGACAAGCAACCTCCATGAGCAACATGCACAATCCTGCGCACCCCGGCGAGGTGCTCCGCGAGTATCTTCCCGAGGGTGTATCGATCGGTGAGGTCGCGAAGCGCCTCGGCGTCACCCGGCAAGCTCTCTCCGCGCTGTTGAACGGGCGTGCTGGTGTCAGCGCACCGATGGCGCTGCGCCTAGAGGGAGCACTTGGGACCAGCGCCGAGATGTGGCTCAACATGCAGACGAGCCACGACCTCTGGCGTGCGCGCAAACGCCCACCGCGGGTGCAGCGAATGTCCGCATCGAACAGGGCGGCCTGAGGGCGTAAGACGGTACGTAGGACTCTAGACCGCTCGGCTACTCGAGAGCGGGGGGACGTCGAGCCGGCTTCGCCCGAGCCGCATAAGATGCGGTTATGTCAAACCGCCCGTGGCACCCCAGCGACGGACTGTGTAGCCCCTCTCCCGACGGACCAGTCGAACCCCGGCGCGGGGGCCATGCGAGTCAACGAGTTGGGCGCATCGCGACCGAGCGGGGACCGAGCCGCGCGCCGAACGGTGCACCACGCCGCACCTCATTCGCCAATGTCGAGATCGAGTGGCGCGTCCTTCGGCCGCTTCGCGAGCTCGGCGCGCTGTCGCGCCATGTCGCGCTCGATGTCGGCGAACACGGCCTTGAACTCGGGGGCGTTCCTGATCGAGGCGAGGCAGGGGTCGAAGTCGCGGTAGTAGCGCCAAGAAGGGCCGCGCCAGCCCGCTTTGTTGGCCTCGCGCAGCGCGGCGAGGGCTTTGGCATTGTCACCACGCAGGGCGTGGATCTGCACGTCGGCAATTCCGTAGCCCCTGATGCCGAGACGTGGGATCGTCCGGACGACCTCCCCGGCGCGATAGAGAAGCGCGCCTGCGGCGGCGCCCTCCCCGGCCGCCCGCAGGACCGGTGCGACATCGATTGCAGCCTGCCAGTTCGAGCCATCGATCGTCGGTGACGTTGATGCAAGCAGTGCCGGATAGGCCTTTGCGTACCTAAGCCGTGCCGCTTGATGGTTGCCCTGCTTCAGGTCGGCGTCGCGCAGCCACCGCAGCACAGCGTCGGGATCAACTGTCCACGAGTCGAGCGCCAGGAGCCGCTGCGTATCCTTCAGCGCGGCGCCCCACTCGCCCCTGTTCATGTGCATTTCGGCGGACACCATCAACACAGCCGCATGGCCCGGCCACCGCTTGCGGGCGGCTTCGATGACGCGAGTCGCTGCGACGTCGTCGCCCAGGTCGAAGTAAAGGCGGGCGCGAAAGAACTCGAGCAGCGGGTTGTCCGGGTCCAGCTCGGCGGCCCGCTGCAGCAGCGGCACTCCGTCGGCAAATCGATTGCGCGCGTAGGCGTCGAGGACGCCCGCCTGCCTGTACGGCATGGGCATTCCGGGATCGATCTCATTGGCCTTCCGGAAGCGGTCCGCAGCCTCGTCGAATCGCCCGACCGACATCAGCGCCCGGCCCAAATCCGCATTCACGATGGCCGACAGGGGATCGAGTTCAACGGCCTTCTCCGCCGCAGCCAGCGCTTCGTCACGGTGACCGAGACCTCCGGCGTTTCTGCTGAACCGCTGGTAGGCGGCGGCATAGTTGGGATTCAGTGCGAACGAGCGACGGTACAGCGGATCGGCGCGATCTAATTGCCCCCGAAAGCCGCGAATGAGCGCCGAGGAAGCCCACGCCTCGGCCAGATTCGGGTCGAGTTCCAGGGCCGTAGCGACTGCTGCGTCAGCCCTGGCGAGGTTGACTGCCTCCTGCGCACCCGCATGCTCGATCTGCAAGGTGAGCGAGTCCGAGAGGCCCACGTAGGCCAGCGCGAACTCTGGATCAAGGTCGATCGCCTTCTGGAAGAAGCGCTCGGCGTCGGAAAGGGTCTCGGCGGTGCGTCGTGCCATGCGTTGCCGGCCGAGTTGATACGCCTCCCAGGCTGCGAGATTCCGCGTCGGGACAATATCGACCCGCGCCTTCTCGGCGGCGGTCAGCGTGGTCTCGAGTGCGGCGGCGATCGAGGTCGCGACTTCGCTCTGGATCGCGAAGATGTTGGCGGCCGTCAATTCGCGATCGTAGGACTCGGCCCACAAGTGCGTGTCGGTCGCCGTATCGATCAGCTGGGCCGTCACCCGGACACGGTCGTCGGCGCGCTGCACACTGCCTTCCAGCACCCGCGTCACACCGAGTTTCTCGCCGATCTCTTTCGCCGAGAGTTGCGTGTCGCGGAACTGCTCGACGGACGTGCGCGCGATGACCTTCATCGCGCCGATCTTGGTGAGTTGTGTGAGGACGTCGTCGTGAATGCCGTCGACGAAGAAAGCATCCTTTTGCTCGTCACTGCGGTTCTCGAACGGCAGCACGGCAATCGACGGGCGAGCGCCTGCGAGGGCGGTGGTCGCGGCGGGACCAGGTGCAGCAGTCGACGACGTAGTGGCGGTCGGTGCCGGGGCGCTGCGGTGACTGTAGAACCAGAGAGCGCCGCCCCCGAGCACGAGCAGCAGCGCGATAATTGCGATCTCGGCGCGGACGGGCTTCTGGTGGCCGCGGTCGCCGTGGTACCAGGCGAGCGTCAGGGCGATGGGGAGGCCGATTGCGAATGCCAGCGTAACGAGCCGCAGCACATGGGCGGGCCAGTCATACGTGTCGGCGAGAAACTGCAGCACCTGCAGCAGACCCCAGGCGCCCGCGGCGTAGGCAATGCCCCACTGCACTACCTTACGGCGTCGCAGCTTGTCCCAGGCGCTATCGTTCTCCCCTTCGCTCGCGTCGGTCACGCGGTCCTCCCTGTCGCGTCCGAGTGTAGCGGGATTGCCAGCCGGAGATCTCTTGAATGTCCGGTTCCAGGTCGCTCAGTTCATGGCATCAAGAACCGGTCCTGGCCGATCTCTGCAATTCCCGGGTGTCCGCTCTCCCTAGAGAACTCCGCGCCAACCGGCATCCGTGCCCTGAAGCGGACGCTGTAGGACCGAGAACGACCCGAAGCAGCCCATCTCCCGAACACTGAAATCGCGTCCGCGAGGAGCGCTAATAGACGCGATTGCCGATAACAAGCCGCCGACGAATGCTCCCCGCATGGTTCGCTCATTGTCGGGAGCGATCCAGCTAATGCACGTCGTCGTACGCCCATCGCCAGTCACCCACTTTTCTCCGTTCAATTCATTCTTAACTGACAAGAACTTGCGAGCCATGTCGGCTGAAACGGGGCTATGGCATGATCTGCGCAAGGGAGATCGCATTCGACATGGCAGACGTCTTCGTTTCCTACACCAGGGACGACCGGACCATCGCACGCCAGTTCGCGACGGGGCTGGAGCGCGAGGGTTTCACCGTTTGGTGGGACCAGGCGATCCATGCCGGCGAGGCATTCGACCGGACGACCGAGCATGCATTGGCGCAGGCCCGGGCCGTGGTCGTGCTCTGGTCGGAACGTTCAGTGAAGTCCGACTGGGTGCGCGCGGAGGCCACGGAGGCACGAGCCACGCGTCGCCTGGTCCCTGTAATGATCGAGCCATGCAAGCGTCCAGTCATCTTCGAGCTGATCCACACGGCGGACCTGGCCGGCTGGAGCGGCGATGCCACCGATGCGCGGTGGCGCACTTTAATCGACGATTTGCGAAGCACGATCGGCCAAACCCGTGACGAACCTGGACTGGCGCAGCAGGGCCCGGTTGCGACAAACGCAAGCCGTAGGGGCGTACGCCCAGGGGTTGCTCTCGGGATCGCGGCCGGGCTGCTTGCGGTTGCGGGGCTCGTGTACTGGGCTCAGTTTCCGCGGAGTGGAAGCCTGACGCCTGCAACGTCCGCCACACCGGCCGTACCCGTGACCCAAACCGGCGTGACGCTCGCCGTGCTGCCCTTTGCCAACCTCTCGGCCGACCCGGCGCAGGAATACTTTTCCGACGGTCTCACCGAGGAGATCCTGAACCAGCTGGCGCGCATACCAGCGCTGCGGCTGACCGGACGAACTTCCAGCTTCTCCTTCAAGGGCAAGAACGAAGACCTGAGGCAGATCGGTGCGAAGCTGGGCGTGGCGAACCTGCTGGAGGGCAGCGTGCGCAAGGATGGCGACCGATTGCGTGTGACTGCGCAGCTGGTCCGCGCCGAAGATGGCACGCAGCAGTGGTCGAAGACCTACGACCGGAGCCTGAGCGGGCTGTTCGCCGTGCAGGACGAGATCGCGAAGGACGTTGCGCAGGCGTTGTCGGTAAAGCTGGATATCGGAACGCTCAATCGCGCGCAGGGCGGCACCACCAACGTGGAGGCGTATGACGGCTACCTGCAGTGGCGCCAGTTTGCGTTGTCCGAACGGCTTGATCCCGCGGAGACGCGGCGCATGGCGCAGCGACTACGGGAGGCGGTCGCGTTGGATCCGGGCTTCGTACTGGCCTGGGATGGGCTGGCGCAGGCGTTGACACAACTGGCTGCGCGCGCGCAGCCGGACGAGGCCGGCCGGTTGCGGACGGAGGCGGAAGCGGCACGCGCCCGCGTGGCGGCGCTGGCACCGGACAGCTGGATCGTGCAGCGGGAGCGCGCCTATGCACTGTTTGCCGAAGGAAAGCACGCCGAAGGCATCGCGGTCGCCAAGGCGATGATGGAGTCCAGCCCCAGGTCGTGGGAGCATACCTTTCCGTACACCAACCTGATCTTCGCCGTGGGCCGCCTCGAGGAGACCTTCAGGATCTCGGACGAGCTGCAGGCGATGGAGCCGTTGGCGATGTTCATGTCGCGCGACCAGCAGTGGATCCACACTTCGCTGCGCCGCTACGAGGATGCCGAGGCCGAGTACCAGCACAGCAGGACGCTGGCTGGCGGCCGCTTCGGGCCGGAATACGTTCGCTTCCTTCGCTTGCTGTCGCGCGCGGATACGGATCCGCAGGCGTTGCATGACCAGTTTCGACGGATGCGGGACAGTATTGAGGGGGAATTACCTCGTTACTTCCAGGAACTCGAGCCCGTCCTGGGCGATCGCCCCCGCATGCTGGAGATCATCAGGAAGGAGTCCGCGGCCCGACCGAGGCCGGCGATGATGCGGCTCGCCGACGCGCTCGGGGATGCAGAACTTGCCTTGACTATCCTGCGCGGATTCTGGAACGAGCACAGCGGCTACAACAAGTACGAGTACCTCTGGACCGCGCCGTACTCGGCATTGCGCACCTTGCCCGGATTCAAGGCGCACATGATCGAAACCGGCCTCGCGGACTATTGGCGCCAGACCGGCGAATGGGGCGACGTGTGCAGGCCGGCAGGCGCAGACGACTTCGAATGCGGCTAAGAAATGGGCTACATGCAGCGGGCAATGCTCGTCCGGACGCGCACGGCTGGTGGCCCATGTGGGTCAACGGCTTGCGAACATTGCGACCGAACCTTTTCCGAACCACGCGCCGAGCGGGGCGCCGCTAACGGAAACTCCCCGACTTCACGCGCTACTCCAGGCCTCAGCGCGGCCGCCAATCCCGATGCTCGACGTGGGCAGGCACTGGAGGGGTTATGCCTTCGCGATCCGCAAATCGCTCCGCCAGCCACTGAAACCACTCCCCGACGGTTTCCCGGCTCGTCTCCTTGCGCTCATCGAAGAAATAACTCTGGAGCTTACGCCAGGACACGACGATCGGACCGCTGAAGAAATCGTCCACCACGTCAATACTGACTTCACCACGGAAGACCAGGACGCCGATGCTTTCCCAGGTCGTTGTCATCGCATACACGAGATGGAGGTCCTCGCCAAGGCTGCTCTCGATCTGCCGTTTCGACAAACCGTCAGGCAACCGGTAAACGAGCATGAGCGCCTTCGCGAAGTCCGGCGTCTGAAATGCATGGAGCAATTCCATTGCCGCCTCGCGATTTCGTTGCTTGTGATACCTGCGCGTCTCGAAGACGGCAAAACCCACACCGACGACCACCGCCGCCGCTTGAACGGCCTGGAACAACACTTCAGCGTTCATCGCGGACCTCCTGTGCTCCGCAATTACACGATCACGCCGACGCAGGCGCCAGCAGATATTCGTGATGCAAGCCACCCAGCACCGATCTGACGCGCACCCCGAGGCGCTCGACGATCTGATGGCGGGTGACTGGTGTCGCGGAGGGCGCGACGAAGCAGGCCAAGTCGACAGGTGACCGAAAGACGAGGCGAACCAACGCGATCACGTCACGATCGTTCACGGCTCGGCGACGGCCCCGCAACGGGGTCAGTTCGTCCCAGATCGAATATTTGCGGAGCACAGGGGAGACGTCGGCCTGACTACGAATTCGCCACAGACAGGAATAACCCACGCCGCCGTGCCGCGCGCAGCAGCAGCGCAACCGCGACCGTGGTCGACACGATCACCAGCAGTGAACTTTCCGG
>Ga0209262_10001192_pt1 | contig 10953 bp, 9 predicted proteins | sample Lowcelwee11metaG_FD_187171 | JGI IMG/M metagenome (GOLD analysis project Ga0209262, IMG submission 187171) | Freshwater pond sediment microbial communities from the University of Edinburgh, under environmental carbon perturbations - Low... | ecosystem: Environmental > Aquatic > Freshwater > Pond...
ATCCGTCGTCTGACCGGGGGGCTCCTGCGTTTCGCCCTTGACCTCCGCGGATACCGTGCGCTGCGTGTAAAGTTGTTCGTGCGTACTGATCAGTTTCATGATGAGAGCCTATTCGGGTTCCCTGACGCGTCGAAGCTGCGTGCAGAGTATGTGGATCTCAAGTGGCGCCGCCAAGACCTTTATGGCCTGTTGTACCAACGCTTGTGGTTTAATCCTGAAGCAGATGTCACTGCTGCTTTCCAAACTACCGTTCGCGGCTTACTGCCTGGTGTCTGGCGGTTGGCTGACATATTGTCAGGTCGTTTACCCTCTCCTCTGAAGAATGACGAGGACGTTCAGGAGAGTGTGTTCACGGCGCTTGCAGGTGCCTATATGGGGGCGAACCACCGCCGCGGCCGGACCTACACGTGGCTACATAATCATCTTGCGGATGCCTCCGGCGAGACCAGCCCACGTAGCTTTCTGATCGCGCTCCAGCGTGCTGCCGATCGCGCCAAGCCCGAGCTCTCGACCCCCATCGATCATCACGCCCTTCGCGCAGGTGTCCAGGCGGCCTCTGATGTGCGTCTCGATCAACTCAGGGAGGATTATGCGTGGATTGGCGAGGTCTTCGCCGCGCTCGCACAGCTCGAAGTCCCTTGCCTTCCCAAGCGCTTCACCGATACGTGGAAGAGGCGCCTCACAGCCAAGAAGATCCGCGAACTCACTCAGGCCCAGCACGCGCTCGGACCCCTTGAGATCGAGAATGACCCAGCAAACCCCGAAGAAGCGCTCTTGCTCGCCCTGACGAACATCGGTGTGCTCGACCGCCGCCCTGATGGCAAAATTAACATCCCTGATATTTTCCGGGTTGCCGCGAACATGAAGCGCCGTGGCGGTGTTCGCCCCACTCCCAGGCGTTAGTACCTGCCCGCGCTGTCGCCCCACAACTTCCTCGTATACCGAGAACAACCCCGCTGATCGTGGTTTCGTGCGCTATCCGTACGGGGCCATGACGGCGGGATGGGGGGCGGCGGTGTCGAGAGCGATCATGGTGGCCCGGCCGTCGACCCGCCGCCCGCGATCGGCGCGCGCTGTTCAGGCCGGCAGGAATTCGCTGGTGAAGGCGCGCGCGGGGTCGAGGGCGTCGGCGGCGTGGAGGCCGAGCGCGACGAGCTGGCTGTGCAGGGTCTGCCAGCGGGCGAGGGTCATCGCGCCCGGGCGTCCGCCGGGGACCGCGACCAGGGGGGCGAGCGCTGCGGCGCTGCGGCTCAGGGTGTCCCGGTCCATCTCGGGGTTGGCGGCGTGGATCCGGCCGTTCGCGGGCTCGGGGTCCTGCAGGTAGCGCTCCCAGCCGCGACCGAGCGCGCCGACGATGTCACGCACGAGTTCGGGGCGCTCGGCGATGGTGCGCTCGTGGGTGATCACGACCCCGGCGTAGGGGTTGAAGCCGAGCTCCGCGAGCATCAGACAGCGGGTCGCCACGCCCTCGCGCGCGGCCACCAGCGGCTCGCTGAAGACATAGGCCTGCTGCGCCGCCCGCGGGTCGGCCAGGAACGGCGCGATGTTGCCGCTGTAGGGCACGACCGCGACGCCCTCGAGGCCGACCTCCCGCTGCAAGAACTGGGAGAAGGGCTCGCGGATGTTCATCGCCAGGGTCTGGCCGTGCAGGTCGGCGAGGTGCTGCGGGCCGTCGGCGTGGACGAGGATGCAGCGCGGGTTGGTCTGCAGCGCGGCGAAGATGGCGACGATCGGGACCTGCTGGGCCCGGGCGGCGAGGATCGTCGCTGCGTCGGCGATGCCGAAGTCGCAGCGGCCGGCGGCGACCTGGGGGATCACCGGCGCGTCCGGGCGACCGGGGAGCAGCTCCAGTCGCAAACCCGGGCGGAGCTCGCCGATCGCGGCGAAGAAGCCGCCGTGCTCGGCCTCCGGGAACCAGTCGAGGGCGAGCTGGACGGCGCCGGAGGGGACCTGTCCGCCGGGACAGGCGGCCAGCAGCGGGAGCGCGAGGACGGTGCGGCGGCGGAGCATGGGCGCGCAGGAGATTACCACCGCGCGCAGGCCGTCGGCGCCGGTTCGGCGCGGGGCGCTACTTGCCCTGGACGACGCAGCGCTCGAGCAGCTTGCGGCTCATGCCGGTGAAGCTGCACAGCCGGGCCAGGCGCTCGTCGTTGTACGCGAGGTTGATGAGCCAGAGGTCGATGTCGAGGATCTTGAGGTAGCTCTGGCCGAGCGCGGCGCCCTCGGGGCCCGGGTAGGTGCTGGAGATCAGGCCGGTGCCGGCGCTGCGCAGGAAGCTGGTCACGGCCTCGACCCACCACGGCGGGATGCCGACGCGGACGTGGACCAGGCCGATCCGCCAGCGCTCCTCCATGTACGGGTCGCCATATTCGCCCAGGAACAGGCCCTCCATCCAGCGCATGTGGGTCTGCTTGAGCTTGTCGACGCGTCCCTCGATCAGGGGCGCGGTCTCGGGGTTCGCGGCCAGCTTGGTGTAGAAGCTGTCGGTGATCGCGGCGCCGTGCTCCTTGAAGAGGGGCGCCAGGGTGCGCAGGTTCTGGACGTCGTCGGGGCCGAAGCCGATGAATTCTTTCAACTGCGAGTAGAGCTGCGGTTCACTCATGGGGTGGTCTCCTTGGACGAGAGCCACGGGCGAAGGATCGCCAGCAGCTTGCGAACGACGAGGTTGGTGTTGCGGCGCCAGGTGCCGCCGCGCGGCACCTGGACGACGAGGAAGAGCCGGACCTGACTGCCCGCGGGCGTGATGGGGCGGACGACCGTGCATCCGGCGACGGCGTCGCTCAGCGTGAGCTCGTCCACTTGTAGGAGCGCGAGGTCGCGGGCCGCTCGCGCGGCGATGTCATCGAAGAGGCTGGTGAGACCGGCGGTGATCTCGGAGCGGAGCGTCTCGCCCGCGGACGCGAGCAGGAGGCCCTGGTCGGTGCATACCAGCGACATCGGGTACCCACCGAGCGCGTTCATGCCCGCGAGCAAGCCCGTCAGCCGCGATTCGATGGCGCGTTCGGGCATTCGGGCGCTCGATCAGGCGATCAGGCGGCTGATGTCTTTGGTGGTGCGGGTGACGTCGAGGAAGATGAGGCCGAGCTTCGCCGTACCGGTGGCGAGGACCGTCAGGACCGCGTCCGGGCCGCAGCGCGACAGGATGGTGTAGCCCTCGTCGCCGCGGATCATCACCAGCGAGAAGGCGCCTCGCTTCAGCTCGCGGGCGATGCGCTCGCTCATGCCGAGCAGCGCCGCGCTCATCGCCGCGACGCGGTCGTCCTCGACGTCGCCTGGCAACGCGGAGGCGATCATCAGGCCGTCGTTGTCGACGACCGCGGCGGCCTCGATGTCGGGGGTCGTGGTGGACAGGGTCTTGAGGAGCTTCGAGATCTGTTCGGAACGGCTCATGGAAAGGTCTCCAATGGCGGGCATCGCGGCCGCCGGTCTTCTTCACGTCGGTGATTCCTGTGCTCGCTCGCCTCAGGCGCAGCGGCGGCGTTGCGACAGCGCACGAAGGTTCTGCTGCGCGACCCGGTCGTCGGGGCGAAGCGCGAGGGCCCGCTGCAGGTGCTGCTCCGCGGTCTCGTAATTGCCGCCGCGCATCAGGGTCTGGGCGCGGTCGATCAGCTCGTAGAAGTCGAGGTTGGGCTCGTCGGGGCGCGCGGCGGGGGCGGCGACGCGGACCAGGAGGCCGAGGTGTATCGCGTCGAGCAGGGCGTCGAGCATCAGGGTGGCGCAGCCCGCGGCGACGGCGACGGCCTCGCCGACGGTGCGGCGGCCGTCGAAGTGCACGGCGAAGCTGTCGAGCAGGCCGCCGGTCGGGCGCCACATCTGGCCGCCGGCCGGCCGAAGGACGATCCCGGCGATGCGCGTCCACTCGTCGCGCAGGCGGTAGGCGTCCATCACGGCGAAGGTGACGTTCTCGATCACCCGCGACCCCTTCGGCTCGCCTCGCAGCAGCGAGAAGCGGCCGCCGCGGTGGAACAGCAGCTCGCGCAGCGCCTCGAGGCCGGTCAGCGGCCCGCAGGTGGCGTCGAGCACCTGGCCCTTGCTGAGGACGATCTCGCCGCGCCGGGCGACGCAGAGCCAGCCGCTTATCGCCTCGTATTGTCCCAGCTGTAGCAGCGAGGTCAGGCTGATATCGCTGAGGTCTCCGCTCAGGATCTCGACACCGCCGGGGTGAACGTCCGCTGACGCTAATTGCGCTTTAATGAGCTTCATGTCGACTCTCAATGTCAACCCTGCGATGGTCACACCTTATAGGCGGGTCGTTAATTGCACAAGGACCATGGACCCTTCCGCGTGCGCAAGGTTTGCATCTCGGGGGGGCCAGACCTCGCCGTTCTTTCGCAAGGGCTGCGCCCGAGGGCGGTTTGAACGGTGTTCCAGGTGTAGGTGGATGTCGGAGCGCATTATGAACGCGGCGTGCATGGTCTCTGGATATCAGCATGGTCGTCGACCGTATCGGCGGTGGGGATGACGGCGAGTACGTAGATATGGGGCGAGAGGATGGCGGGCGTGCCCGCCCGCGCATCCGCTCGCCCGGGCCCGCGGGCGAGCCGCTGCCGTAGTTCCGATCGCTGCCCGGTTCAGGAGGCGGGGGCCCGGGGCAGACTGGGATCGTCGTCGTATCACCAGGCCTCCGTCTCGCGTGTCGAAGGGCTCGCCGCGAGCGGTGCGCCGGCGAGGAGCATTTTCCGTGAACCTCCACCGCTCTGTGCTCAGGTATTCGCTGTCCTTACCGCTCGTCACCGCGGCCGCGGCGGTCGTGGCGACGGCGCCGAATTCCGCGGCGGCGGCCGCGGACGTGACGATCAGCGGGGTCGTGGTCGACGCGAAGTCGGAGGCCACGATCCCGGGCGCGCTGGTCATCCTCCAGTGCTCGTGCCTGCAGGGCGTGCGGGAGACGACCACCAACGCCGACGGCGTCTATGCGTTTCGTGACCTGCCGCCGGGCAAGTTCACGGTCCAGGTCCTGACCGGCAAGGCCGACGTCAACAAGTCGATGGACCTCGCGGCCGGGGCCCAGTTTCGCGCCAACTTCAAGATCGACCAGGACAACGGGCTCCGCATCGATATCATCGTGACCCCGAAGTTTCGCACCGACGCGACCACGGGGGCCCGCATCAACATCAAGGACATCGAGAAGGTCCCGGTCGGCGGGACCCGCGGGAACTACACGGGGGTCATCGACCTGTTGCCGGGGGTCACCCGCGACAAGGCGGGCGATCGCCTCGGCGGGGTCACGGGGGCCGAATCCAAGTACATGGTCGACGGCCAGAACGCGACCAGCCCGGCCTTCGGCACCCCCTCCGCGACCATCGTCCAGGAGTTCATCGAGGACATCGAGATCCTCGAGGCCGGCTACGACGCCGAGTATGGCGGCGGTTCGGGCGGCCAGGTCCGCGCGCGCCGCATCGGCGGCACCAACAAGTTCCGCGGGACCGTGCTGATGCGCTTCTCGCCGCGGGTGGCGCTGCCGCGCTTCGTCGCCCAGACCGACGAGGCGCTGCGGGTCGCCGAGGTCCGCGACTACGAGGGCCAGGGCGTGTTCACGCTGTCGGGGCCGATCGTCAAGGACAAGCTGTTCTTCGCGTTCGGCCTCGCGCCCGAGGGCCAGAAGAACTCGCTGATCCAGTCGTTCTACCGCCGCCGCGACAAGGACCGCTCGGGCGGCTACGAGGATTGCGCGCATCAGAACGGCACTTTCGACTGCGTCGCCAACGGCAACTACATCGATACGGTCAAATTCGCCGAGCAGAAGTTTCGCACCGGCGCCTGGGACCTGCAGTTCACGGCGACCCTCGACTGGCAGATCACGCCCAGGCACCGCCTGCGGCTCAGCGGCGGCACCGTGCCGCAGTTTCGCCGCAGCAGCTTCCGCCAGCCCCCGGGCAGCGAGCCCAACGCCTTCGGCACCAACCCGCAGCAGAGCATCGGCGGCCAGTCGCGGGTCGCCCAGGGCGTCGTCAACGACACCTTCGGCTCGAGCTACAGCAACGGCACGCAGGTCGGCCTCGACTACGAGGGCCGGGCCGCCGGCGACAAGCTCGAGATCGACGCGGGCGTCTACTACTCGCGCAACCGCAGCATCGACGCGTACAAGCTCGACGACCCGAACCTGAAGAACATCCCGCTGATGCAGGAGACCGACGGGCAGGGCCGCAACCTCTTCGACCTGCTCGACCGCGACGCGGCGGTGCGCCTGGTCGGCGGCGTCGACCAGGCCTGCAACAACGCCAACCTGCCGGGCCTGACCTGTCCGACGCGCACCTGGCTGTCGGGCGGCCTGGGCTCGTACTCGAACTCGACGCAGGACCGGGTCGGCGGCAGGCTGGCGCTGACGCACTTCCTCACCAGCAAGCGGGCGGGCTCGCACCAGCTCAAGTACGGGGCGGAGATCGACAGCGTGCGCTTCGCGCAGGACTCGCGCTATTCGGGCTCGAACGAGTCGGACTTCTACGCGAACTGTCCGGCGGGCCAGAAGGGCGGCGGGGAGTGGTGCTTCGACCCGAGCAAGGGGCCAAACGGCGCCTACACGATCAACACCGCGAACCGGGTCAACAACAACCGGGTGATCAACGTCGACTCGGACAACCCGGACCAGCGCACCACCTTCGGCTTCGGCCGCGTGCGCTTCGAGCAGAACGACCTGCGCGCGATCGCCTCGCCGATCGGCGCCGGCGCCCGCGTGCCCAGCTACACCGCGACCCTGGCGACCCAGAACTACGGCCTCTACTTGCAGGACAAGTGGGCCATCACCTCCAACCTGTACCTCAACGTCGGCGCGCGCTGGGAGATGCAGGACATGCGCGACGCGCTCGGCAAGCGCAACATCTTCATCTACGACAACGTCGCCCCGCGCGTCAGCCTCGTCTACGACTGGACCGAGGAGGGCAAGAGCCGGCTCTACGCCAGCTACGGCTGGTTCTACAACCAGCTCCCGGTGGTGCTCAACAGCCGCGCCTTCGGCGGCCTCGTCAACGTCGCCCGCAGCTACCGCCAGTCCGACTGCGCGACGCCGGTGAGGATCGGCGGCACGGACAGGGTGCGCAGCATCGACGGCCGGCCGACGGAGTATTGCACCGACTTCAACAACAGCACCACCGGCCTGACCGCGGGCACCGTGGTCCCGCGCCTGCGCGGCATGTACAACCAGCAGTTCCAGGTCGGCTACGAGCAGGAGGTCGTCGAGGACCTGGTGCTCGGCGTCAACTGGCTGCACACGGACCTCGGCCGCGCGGTCGAGGACGTGTCGACCAACGGCGGCCTGAACTTCGTGATCGCCAACCCGGGCGAGAGCGTCTCGGCGGCCGACATCGCCAGGCAGCAGGCGCAGTGCGACGAGCTGCAGGGCAAGTTCGACGGCGCGGCGATGGACGACCCGCAGCGCGACGTGTACGCGCGCGAGCTGAACCGGTGCAACTTCCTGGCCGACGCCTTCGGCAAGGTCGGCTCGCTGTTCAACAAGCCGATCCGCAACTACGACGCCTGGACCGTCAAGCTCAACAAGCGCTTCGCCCGCAACTGGATGGTGCAGGCCAGCTACACCTATTCGCGGCTGCTCGGCAACTACGACGGCTTCGTGGCGCGCAACACCGGGGCGATCAACCTCGGCGCGAGCGCGCAGTACGACATCCCGGAGCTGGTCCGCAACAGCTACGGCCCGCTGTTCGACAACCGCCCGCACCAGGTCAAGCTCGACGGATTTTACTCCTTCGATCTGAAGACGGCCGGGCGCTTCACCCTCGGCGCCTCGCTGCGCTACCAGTCGGGCACCCCGATCAGCGTCTACGCCGACAACAACCGCTACTCGGGCCAGTACCTGGTCTACGTGCTGCCGCGCGGGGCGGGCGGCCGCATCGAGCCGACGTACTACGCCAACCTGAGCCTCAGCTACGCGTACCCGCTGCCCGGCGAGCTCGAGCTCGAGCTGACCGCGCGGCTCGCCAACCTGACCAACAACAAGGCGGTGCTGCGCGTCGACGAGACCTACTCGTTCGCCTTCGGTCGCGCGATCGCGGGCGGTGACCTCGAGGACCTCAAGCACGCCAAGGTGCAGAGCTCGAACGCGCCGACCCGCTTTTTCCAGCGCGACATCCTCCCGAAGCAGGGCAACTTCGGGGTGCAGACCGTGTTCCAGCAGCCGATCCAGGCCCAGTTCGAGCTCCGCCTGCGGTTCTGAGCGCGGGACAGATGGCGCGGGGCGGACAGTCCGGGGGATGGCTGTGCGCCTCGATCGTGCGCGGGCAGGGATCCACCTGCGACACCGTGTCGCATTTGCGCGCGGTGGGGATCGCGGTAGGTCCGGGGCTGTCGAGCTTGCCATGTCACGCCTCCTCCTCATCCCCATTCTTCTGGCCGCGGCACTGACGGCTTGTGACAGCGACCGCGAGGTCACCCTGCGCTTCGCGCCCGTGGTCGGGGATCAGCCCTTCGCCTGCGGGCGCGACTTCGACGGGGTGGGCAGCGGCGCCGCGACGGTGACGCCGCTGGACTTTCGCATGTACGTGCACGAGGTCGCGCTGCTGCGCGCCTCGGGCGAGCGCGTGCCGGTGGCGATCCGCGACGACGGCCAGTGGCAGCACGAGGGCCTGGTGCTGCTCGACTTCGAGGACGGCAGCGCCGCGTGCATGACCGGCAGCCCGGCGACCAACCTCGAGGTCCGCGGCAGCGTGCCGGACCACGGCGATTATGTCGGCGTGGAGTTCATCGTCGGCGTGCCGGAGGAGCAGAACCACCTCGACGGCGCGACCGCGCCGGCGCCGCTCAACGCCCAGGGCCTGTGGTGGACCTGGCAGGGCGGTTACAAGTATCTGCGCCTCGACGTGCGGCCGTCGACGCAGCCGGAGTTCTTCTATCACCTCGGCGCGACCAGCTGCAGCGGCAGCGTGCAGGACGGCTTCGGATGCGCGTTCCCCAACCGCGCGGCGGTGCGGGTCGAGGGCTTCGATCCGGACGGCGACGAGATCGTCGTCGACGCCGCGCGGATCCTCGGGGGCGTCGATGTCGAGCGCGTGCCCGACGGCGTCAGCGACACGCTGCCGGGCTGCATGGCCTTCCCCGGCGACCCCGAGTGTCCGGCGATGATGGCCCCGTTCGGCCTGCACTTCGAGAGCGACGCGCCCGCGGGCGCGCAGACCGTGTTCAGCGTGCGGCCCCGGGGAGGTGAGTGATATGCGCGCGCTCCTCCTCCTCGCCGCGCTCTGCGTGAGCGCCTGCGACAGCGACAGGGACGCCGAGCCCTTCATCGGCGACGCCGACTATGTCCGCGACCCCGCGCTCGACGTGGAGCTGCGCAGCGGCCACGGCGACGCGATCAGCCACAACCTCGGGCAAAACTGCATGCAATGCCACCAGGCCCGCGGGCCCGGGCGCGGCCGCTTCAGCGTCGCCGGCACCCTGCACGACGCCGAGGGCGCGCCGCTGCCCGACGGCACCCTCGAGCTGCACAGCGCCCCCGACGGCGCCGGTGAGCTGGTCCTGCGGGTCGAGGCGGACGGCCTCGGTAATTTCTACAGCACCGACCCGCTGCCGCTGCCCGACATGCCGCTGTTCCCGACGGTGTACGACGCGGACGGCGTCGGCAAGAACTTCATGCCGTTTCCGACCCGCTCCGGGGCCTGCAACGTGTGCCACGTCGGCCGCGCGGCGGTCCGCGTCCCGGAGGCATGAGCATGGTGGCGGGCCGGCGTGGACTCGCGGGATTGCTGCTGCTCGCGGGCTGCGTCGACGAGCGGGCCGCGCCGGAGCCGTGGGTGTGGTCGCTGCCGGCGGGCTTCCCCGAGCCCCACGTGCCGGCGGACAACCCGATGAGCGCGGCGAAGGTCGAGCTCGGCCGCCACCTGTTTTACGACGAGCGCCTGTCGGACAATCAGACGATGGCCTGCGCCAGCTGTCACGAGCAGGCCCGGGCGTTCACCGACGGCAAGGCGACGGGGGAGGGCTCGACCGGCCACCCGCTGCCGCGCGGGTCGATGAGCCTCGCCAACGTCGGTTATCTGTCGATCTACACCTGGGCCAACCCCAAGCTCGGCGACCTCGAGGCGCAGGCCCTGGTCCCGCTGTTCGCCGACTTCCCGCTCGAGCTCGGCGCCCAGCAGGACACGGCGAAGATCCTCCGCCGCTTCGCCGACGACGCCGAGTATCAGGCGCTGTTCGCCGAGGCCTTCCCCGACGACGAGGACCCCTTCACGATCGAGCGGGTGGTCCAGGCGATCGGCAGCTTCGAGCGCACGCTGATCTCGGGCGACGCGCCCTACGATCGGTATGTGCAGACCGGCGACGAATCGGCGATGTCGCCGGCGGCCCGCCGCGGCATGGTGCTGTTCTTCTCCGAGCGCGCCGAATGTTATCATTGCCACGCCGGCCCCAACTTCTCGACCTCGTTTCGCAGCGCCACCACCGAGGCCGGCCCGCCCGACTTCCAGAACAACGGCCTGTATAACCTCGATCCGAGCGGCGGATATCCGCCGGGCAACGGCGGGCTGTTCGAGTTCAGCGGCGACCCGCGCGACCAGGGCAAGTTCCGGGTGCCGACCCTGCGCAACATCGCCTTGACGGCGCCGTACATGCACGACGGCAGCCTCGCCACGCTCGCGGAGGTCGTCGATCATTACGCCGCCGGCGGGCGGGTGATCGACGCCGGGCCGCTGGCCGGCGACGGCCGACAAAACCCCAACAAGAGCACGCTGGTGCGCCCCTTCGAGGTGACGCCGGAGGAGCGCGCCGAGCTGGTCGCGTTCCTCGAGAGCCTCACCGACGAGGGCTTCGTGACCGACGAGCGCTTCGCCCCGCCCTGAGGCCGGGCGGTGTCGGGTTCACCGCTCGAGGGTCGGCGCAGGGGCCGCAGCGGACCTACCGCGGGGTCCGGGCTGCTCGCAGCGGCCCTGGCAGCTGTAGAGGGCGAGGGCCGCGAGGAACACCGCGAGCAGCGAGCGCTGCAGGAGCGGGTCGCGTTCGGGCGGCGTG
>Ga0209262_10001193_pt1 | contig 10946 bp, 16 predicted proteins | sample Lowcelwee11metaG_FD_187171 | JGI IMG/M metagenome (GOLD analysis project Ga0209262, IMG submission 187171) | Freshwater pond sediment microbial communities from the University of Edinburgh, under environmental carbon perturbations - Low... | ecosystem: Environmental > Aquatic > Freshwater >...
AATACTTCAGGATAACGGCAGAATAGGTATAATTGACTTCGGCGATGCGGACTATTACGATCATTCAAAAGACTTTCTGGGCATGGATGATCCGGTAATGCTTAACTGCGCTCTTAAAGCCTACGGCTACAACGAACTCTTACGCAGAAAGGTCAAGATCAGACAGATCGCTCTGCCGATAATCGAACTCCCGTATTATATCGGCAGGAATGACGATGTAAACACCGAAGCCGCTTTCAGAAAGATAGAGCTGGGATTAAAGGATATCGGAGAATTCGAGAATATTTAAACTTTTTTACTAACTTTTTTAATTTTTATTTGTCATAATTACCGGAGATAATAAAAACTCCCGGAAAAATTATGGAAAAGATCAGATACTATGCATACCTCGAAACCTTAAAGAAGCTTACCGGCGAATGCGCTCTTTTCGGGTCGGATGATGAACATTTAGTCTGTATTCTTTATGATAGACTTTTAAGGATCAGGAATATACTTGTGAAAAAAGGTCTGACCGGAAGTGATCTTCCCTTTCCCGACCGCTGCGGAAACGCAGAAGAGTTATATATGTATCTGTCCCTGCTGCTTGCAGAACAGAAAGAGAATATTATATAAGAAGATAAATGAATCTTATACATTTACATATAATAAAAGAAGCTAAAAACGGCAGTGAAAAGCACAGATGCAGGCTTATGGAACTTTACGATCCGATGCTAAGAAGGGTAGGCGGTTATTACCTGAGTTCGTCTTACTGTAAGCACGCAGATCTCGAGGACGCTTTGCAGGAAACATGGATAAAAGTCTATAAGTATTTCGATATGCTTGCCGATGTATCAAAATTCCCGGGATGGATTTCAAAGATCATGAAGTACCAGTGCATAAACATGCAAAAAAAAAATACCGAATTTATAAAGAAGAATGTGCTGGTTGATCTTGAAAACAGGCACGATCTTGTAGATAAAATAGAGAATGATGAAATTGATGAACTTGATCATAATCAACGCCGGGCGATGATGAGCGTAATGAACGAACTTCCGGAGGTTTATTCGGACACGCTTAAAATGTTCTATTTTTCGAACATGAGGATCAGAGAGATCGCTTCGGCTTCAGACATCTCCGAATCACTCGTTAAATGGAGGCTCGTTAGAGCGAGGGAGATGCTGAAAATAAAAACAAAAAAGAAAATAAATGAACAACGGAGGTAACAAATGGAAAGGAAAAAACTGAGCGCTATGCTGAAAGAGTTAAAGAATCTGGCCGAGGATATGGACGGGGAAGAGGTAAGCAAGAGTCTGATTAAGCACTATAACAATTTTCTCGGCATAGCAAAAAAAGAGGGCTTTGTTGAAGACGACGATCTTTTTACCGAAGCTAAAACTGATACATCAGCGTCAGAGATATTCGTTGATGCCGGTCTTTTAAGCAAGTACATTTCTGCGGGAGAAATAGTAAGGGAATTTGAAGTATCTGTCGAATCGGACAAAATAGAAGAAATGGAACACAAGATCAGGATCAAAGAGCTTGAAATCGAAGGAAAAAGGCTAGCTCAGGAAGAAGCCGCTCTTGAGATGGAAGCGGGAAAGCTTGAAAAACAGGCTGAAGAGATCAGAAAGAAAATGATCGAAATAAAAATTGAAAAATAAAGTTTCTAGCCGGGCCCCTCGATTGCAGGGGCTCATTTTTTTTACCGTTTTCAAACAGCTTTATTGACAGGTGTTTTCACTGCTTTCGGGAATATGACGGCTTTCTTTTCATTCTCTTTTAATATTGACTTCAAATGCTAAAAAAACTAAAAAGGAATGATATTGTTCTTTAAGAAATAATTGATTTAGCATATTATTTTAAGTATAATTCAGCCGAACTGTTTTAAGGATTATTCGTGACAAAAAGATCGGATGATTTACGCAAAGCTATCAGATTATCGATAATCGAAGGAGCTTATGCGCAGACATTTGCCACGTTATCTACGATAGGTACGGTGTTCATAACAAAATTCGCGCTTCTATTAAATGCCACGCCTTTCCATTTCGGGGTTCTATCTGCGATCGGCCAGTTCTCACAGCTTTTCCAGCCTCTTGGCTCAGTCATTACAAAAAGACTCGATTCCCGTAAAAGCAAGACTGTCAAATATGCTTTCGCAGGCCGTTTTCTGATACTTCTTTTACCTGTGATCCCGTTCTTCTTCTCTGGATCAACCGCTATTTATATTTTCCTGACGGTCTGTCTTTTCAGTACAGTCCTGCAGGCTATTTCAGGAAATATGTGGATAGCATGGATATCAGACCTTATCCCGCTTCGGTTCCGGGGCCGGTTTTTTTCAAACAGGTCTGTTTACCTTACTTTAGCGGCGATCTTTACAGGATATGTTTTCGGATTTTTTCTAGACCTTTTCGACAGCACAAAAGGAGGACTGGTTGAACAGATTAAAGGTTCATTTTCTTTAGGGGGCTATTTCAATAAAGAGAATCTCCCTTACGCCTACATTATTATTTTCGTTACTGCAGCTGCAATCGGTCTATATGGTCTGACCATCCTGAATAAACAGCCTGAGAAGCCCAAAAAGATCGAAACAGAAAGCTCAAAGGAACTCCTGCTGTCCCCGTTCAAAGACAGAAATTACCGGAAGCTTTTGTTCTTCGGGTGCTGGTGGATGCTCGCAGTAGGTGTCGGAGCCCCATTCTGGCAGCCTTTCATGATAATGGAACTCAAGATGTCCATGCTTGAACTTCAGATATACGGTACTTTTTCAACGGCAGGCTCTCTTCTGATGCTCCGTCCGTGGGGCCGTTTCATAGACCGTTACGGCAATAAACCTGCTATGATACTGGCTATAATTCTGGGAACAATCAATCCGGCCGTATGGCTCTTTGCGTCGGCTGATAAATACTGGTTCCTTTTCCTCGAGGCTATCATTGCCGGAATGATGTGGTCGGGAACAGGCGTGATAATTACTAACTTTGTTCTCGCCGTTGCCCCGAAGGGCAAAGAGCAGATATATTCGGGAATGTACAGCGCTGTTACCGGTATGGCTATGGTCGTGACAATGCTGCTGTCCGGTACTTTTCTGCCTCCGGCAATGGATTTATTCGGGCTGCATCTTCTTCCTGAACAGGTTCTTTTCGGTCTGACCTCGGTATTACGCTTAACGGCAATAATTCCGCTTATCGGAGTATTTGAACACAGAGCTGCGCCGATGATGCTTATAATATCGCGTCTGAACGAATATACCACAGTAAAAATAGTTCAATACTACCGCTGGATGTTCAAATAAACTTGAAGTAAATAAAAGTATACAATATGTAAATAAAACTTGACAAAAAGACAAAAATTGTTTACCTTTAATATTGAGATAATATAAAATTTCAGAAGAAAATTATGAAAACAAATCTTCGAAAATACAGATTCAACTGCGGGGAACTATCTCAGCAGCAGCTTGCGGATATAGTGAATGTATCGAGACAGACTATCGTGTCTATAGAAAAAGGAGATTACGCGCCTTCGGTTAAGCTGGCACTGATTCTCGCCGAAAAGCTGGATACAACTGTGGAAAATCTATTTATTCTTGAGGAGGGAGATCATGTTTAGAAAAGGACCTGTTTTCTGGTGGGCTTGCGGGATTTTCGTATCAGCTCTTATTCTTTTCGCTGTTACGCAGCTTCAGATTTTTCTGATGCTTATAGTAGCTGCATTTCTTCTTCATCCCACTCTTGCTTCATTGGGAATGATCAAAAAGCTCGTCGACGAAAGAGAGCTCAGTATTAATTATAGATCAAGCAATCTGGCTTTCTTCGTCGTGATGATCGGCTGCGTATTTTTTGCTGCAAAATTAGAAAGCGAAAACGATCATGCGTACGAAATGTTTTATATGATTATAGTGATAGGTATTGTTGCGAAATCACTCTTCTATACTCTACTAACCAACAATTTCCGTAATACAGGACCAAGAATAATCATTACGGTAGGTCTGTTTGTTGCATTATTCTCAGGGATCGGCTATATAGACCATGGAGTATTCTCTTTGGAATTTATAATGAACATACTGCCCGGGCTGATATTGACAGTTATGGGTGTGATCTCAAAATACCGTCCGAGAGCTATAGCTGTCGCGATCTTTCTTGCAACTGTTTCTCTCATAATATTCATAATCAGAAATGAGATCACCTGGGCTACAACAGGGACGGCTCTAATAGTGGGAGTTCCTTTGTTATCAGCGTCCTTAGGTCTCTGGAGAGATCCTGCAGAAAAAGCAGAAGAATAGCTTTAGAAAAGGGAGGTAAATATGTCAATCAGTATATCTCGAATACGACTTGTTCTGGCAATGTTGTTTGTGGTCTCCTCATTCTCGATCATATCCGGTCAGTCAAATTTGTCCCGAGATTTCACAGATCCCAGAGACGGTCAGATCTACAGGACCGTTAAGATCGGAGGTCAGCTGTGGATGGCGCAGAACTTAAATTACGCAACAGAAAAGGGAAGCTGGACAATAGACAACGATTCTACCGGTTCTCAATTCGGAAGATTTTACAATTGGGAAGCTGCTAAAAAGGCTGTACCTATTGGCTGGCATTTGCCAAGTAAACAAGAGTTTCAGACTCTATTAGACAGCTTAGGCGGTAATGATGAAGAACTATATCTTAAGTTGATAAAGGGAGGGGAATCCGGATTCGATGTTTTATTAACCGGATCGCATCAGCAAGCGTACGGCCGGAGGGGAGGGGCGGCTAATATTTGGAGCGGTACACTTTGGTGGTTCAGCTCGCTATTAGGGCTGACAGAAAACCCATGGAGACTTACACTCGGAAGTCATAAAGGTAAATTCTTTGCGCAAATCGCACATTTTGCCGAGAGTAACTACGGATTTAATGTCCGCTGTGTGAAAGAAGAGTAACATAATCTCAGTCAAAAAGAGTAGGCTGTTCAGCACTCGAGATGGATGTTCAAATAACATGATAGGAAGGAAAAGGCTCAATCAGATAATAAAAGGAGAAAGTGTAATGAAGAAGTTTGTACAGTCGGGTGGAGCATTCATGCTGGTTGCACTACTGTGCATAGGTGCAGCGTTGCTTTCCGATCATAAAGGAGCGCTCGTTGGTATTGGCGCGTTTTGGTTAATTATGGCAATAATCGTAAGAGGAAACTACGCAAAGAAACAAAAAAACACAGAAAAGTCTGTAAGTGGGAGAGATTCCGACTTAAAATAAGTTTTATAATCAAGGTATCATCAATCAAAAAGAGTAGGCTGAACCGGTGATGCATCGGGTTCATCATCCGGATTGAACAGGCTGTATTTGCACCTGAGTTCATAGATCATATCCATTATGAATTTATGATATTCTCTAGTAACATTGCTTCTGTAATACATTTCTCTGTATTTCGGAAGCAGTTCGGGATATGATTCCTTCAGAAAAGCGAAAAACATTCCCTTTGTATTTCCTCTCAGATGTAAAGGCCAGGCAAGAAGTCTTTTTGTGCCGGAATTTTTTGTCAGCCTGAAGATCTCGTCAAGATTTGGTTTATAATCAGTCATATAAGGTATTATTGGCATCAGAAGCACTGCTGTCTTACATCCGATATCAGCGAATTTCTCCAGAGCTATGAATCTGTCAATAGTCGGTGCAGCATAAGGCTCAAGTATTTTTCTCAGCTTTTCATTCACCGTTGTTACCGATATGCCGATCCTGACTTCGGTTATATTGTTAAGTTCTTTTATAAGCTCAAAATCTCTTTCGATCAGCTTCGATTTTGTTGTTATTACTATCGGGTTTTTGTGCTGAATGAACCTCTTCAGGACTTTAGGTACGAGCATGTATTTCACTTCAGCAGGCTGATAACAGTCGGTCACCCCGCAGATGTTGACAGGATCGTTCTTCCATGTCCTTTTCGACATATCCTTTTCCAGCACATCGGAAATATTTGTCTTTACAAATATCTCATCGAAAAAATTGTCCGAATTCAGATATCTGTGCGTGTATTGTGCAAAACAATATCTGCATTTATGCCCGCATCCCCTATAGATGTTCATGTCCCAGTTCGTAGCGAATTCTCTTGCATGATAATGCAGGACGGAAGATGCTTCTATTTCGGTAAATGTAGTTTCCATGAATGGAAATATAAAGTGTAAAAGCGTTCAGGTCTAATTAAATTTGTTGATTTATCAAAAAAAAGTTAATAAATTCGGTCATGGCAAAATGGCTTAAAATATTATCTATATTTTTATTTTATCTGATCCTTTCAGGGTGTGCAAGATCAATTGAACTTGTGGGTTACGGACTGGCTGTACCGGATCAGAATGGCTTGGAGGTAAAAACCATTAGCAACGGAAAGGAAGGCGCATTCCTTCAGGTGAAGAATACTTCGGACGAAATCATTTCGGTAAATCAATCACCTTTAGCTTTTAAAATATCAGTTTCTGCAGACAAGAAACCGGTCGATCCGTCAGGACTTATTATGATCCACATGAATACCAATCCAGATCCCGATGCTTTTGTAATTATTTCACCGGGTCAGACCAGAACAATTAATATCCCCGTATATTGCAAAGGGGACATTTTTCGCGCATTCGACACGGAATACAGAATTGAGAAGGGTATTCTTTATAATGTAGAAGTTCAGGTCGAACCTTACTTCGGATCATTCAATAAAGAGACATGTGCAGGAATACTGAACGATTTTAAAATTCCCAACTACAGGTACGAGATAATCAGATCAAATTCAATGACAATACGATCAAGATAAGAAAAAGATGAGGTAACTTGGTACCGGAAAAAATTATTTGCAGTCTAATGACCTCGAATTTGCAAGGGGAAGTAATTTACAATATAGGTATTTTATGATTACATTTAAAGGATTTGAGACTGCTCAAAAAGGTCAGATCGCAGATTTATTGGAAGAAATATATAAGACATTCTATTTCAAAGGAAATGAGTTTGAAGACAATAAACAATACTGGAAACAACTGGATGCGAGAATATTTGAAAATCTTACAAGAGAAAATGATAATGGATTCGTTACATACTTTAATAATGAATTGATAGGCATGTGCTATTGGGCAAAGTTAAATTCAGAGAATGAAATCAAACTTAAAGATAACGGAATAACAGAGAAATTCACCGGCAGGGGATATGGTAAAATGCAGATTATTGAGATGATAAGAAGACTACAGAAAAAAAACTGTGCGAAAATATATGTTACTACAGGCGATAATGATTTTTACAAGCCCGCTCAGAATATGTATCTATCGTGCGGATTTATTGAAATAAAGAGAGAAGAGAAGTACGGCAACAAACTCATTCACTATGAAAAAACATTAATTTAAGTTCAGGAGAGGTATTTCTGAGGAATTATTTTTTCATATCAGCTTTGATCGTATGCTGCTTTCTGTCCGCAAAGGATGTAATTGATCTCGGATATGCCCGTCTCGAAGGCGATTATATTCAGGGCGGGCTGATTATAGGAAAAGCAGATCCGGGAATCCTGATCAGATTCTGCGAAAGAGAATTGACAGTAGGTAATGACAGTATTTTTGTATTCGGTTTCGGCAAAGAGGATTCTCTTCAGAATCTTCAGCTTATAATGAATGACAGTTCTGTTCAGAATATTTCTTTGGCCATAGCTAAAAGATCATACGACATTCAACGGGTTGACGGAGTTCCGCCGAAAACGGTCAATCCAGATTCAGCGGATGTTAAAAGGATCGAGTCGGAAAATGAAGCCATAACCAAAGCGAGGGAAACTTACAGTTCAAATGCTTATTTTAAAAAAGGATTTGACTGGCCTGTCAAAGGCAGTGTGCGAGGCGTTTACGGAAGTCAGAGGATATTTAACGGCGAACCGCGAAACCCCCACTACGGTCTGGATATTGCAGCACCTAAAGGCACGATTGTTAAAGCTCCCGCGGACGGTATTGTGACTATGGCTTACAAGAATATGTTCTTTTCCGGAAATACTCTGATGCTGGATCACGGTCTGGGTATAAACACGACATATCTTCACTTATCAAAGATACTGGTGAAAGAAGGGGATTTCGTTAAAAAAGGTCAAACAATCGGGAAAGTTGGAGCTACTGGCCGCGCTACCGGACCTCATCTTTGCTGGCGGCTGAACTGGTTTCAGACCAAGCTTGATCCGCAGCTTGTTGTTCCTCCCCGAAAAGGTAAAAAAAACAAGTAACTCAAGAAATTTAAGGAAGTTTATGTATTGGGATATTATCTTAACAGTTTTAGCAGGTACCGCGCTCATAGCCGGATTTATAGGCTGTCTGCTTCCGATCCTGCCCGGACCGCCTCTTGCTTTTGCCGGACTTATCGCGGCGTATTTTTCTGATTATAGTGTAATATCAGTAAAGACTTTAATAATCTGCGCGATCGTTACTGTAATCGTAACAGTGCTGGATATAGTAGCTCCTATCTGGTTCACTAAAAAATACGGCGGTACGAAATACGGTTTTTACGGAGCGACAGCAGGTTTGATCTTCGGTGTATTTTTCGGTCCTTTTGGAATAATCGCCGGTCCGTTTATTGGAGCTTTAGCCGGAGAATTACTGAAAGATTATAAAGATTTGAATAAAGCTGTAAAAGCAGCTTTAGGTACATTCATCGGATTTTTATTCGGAACAGGGATAAAGCTGATAACCTGTGGAGCTTTTATATGGATATTTATAAGCTCAATGATTTAAAAACCGCTTGACAAATAATATTATTATTCGTACTTTTAATCGTACTATTAAAAGGATTATTTATGTATAAAACTATATCAGCGAACGATTTAAAGACGAAAGGGATCTCGATGGTCGAGGAAGAAACTGCACAGTACGGCGAAGTAGTCGTAACTGTCAGAGGCAAGAACAAATTTGTGATCATTCCGATCGAAAAGTATAATGAACTGCGTGAATATGAACTTCTTGCTGCACTGGCGGAAACAAGGAAATCTATTGCTGAAGGTGATTACACTATTGAATCCGTCGAAGATCATATGAAGAGGATTACTCGTGGTTGAGATAATTTATTCAGGACCGTATAAAAAAAAGGAAGAAAAGTTCATTAAAAAGCACCCGGAGCTTGCCGGTCAATATGAGAAAACGCTCATACTTCTTGAACTGAATCCTTATCATCCTTCACTAAGGCTGCATAAACTGACAGGAAAGTTAAGTGATCTGTATTCCGTATCAATAAATATTACTTACAGGCTATCAATAGAATTTATCATGCAGGATGACAAGATCATTCCGGTTGATATCGGTACGCATGACGAAGTTTATTAGAGGTGTTGAACAGAACAAAATTTCTAATCTTTGGAATATATTAGAAAAAGCGGACAGTTTACGAAGCACATGTTAAATTACATGAAAAAGGAGAAACTGATGAACAAAACAAACATAAAAATAACGGAAAAAGATCCGGTGAAGACCGTATTCGTACAGGTGATTGAAAGACCGGCAAGAAAAATGATCTTAAAAAGAGGTATCAAAGCAACTGAATACTTTGAATTCTGCGAAGAAGTCGGATGTGATATCTGGGGCATACTCGTAAGTATAAAAGAGGCTTTATATGAACCTGTCGGATTGTGGCTGCCTTCCAAAATGATACCTAAAGGAACTTCAAAGTATGCGCAGGGAGTCGAAGTGCCCACCGATTATTCCGGTCAGATACCGGATGGTTTCGACATTATTGATCTCAGTCCGTGCAAAATGATGATATTTCAGGGCTCGCCTTACAATGATGAGGATTTTCAGAACGAAATTCTGAGCTTGTGGGAGGTTATGAAAACTTATGATCCCCGCATTTACGGTTTTGAATGGGCTGACAATGATGCGCCGCGATTTCAAATGGAACCCAAAGGCTATCGCGGATATATCGAAGGACGGCCTGTAAGAGAAATCACTAAGTAATACAATTGACAGACTTCACCGTCTTTTGACTTGACTTGAAATTGTTAATATCTTAAATTCGCTAAATGGATAATTTTGAAGATTATATAAGGCAGGGTGAACCAAACAAAGCAGAAAAAGCAAAAGTTTGGAAAACGGCTATTGGATTGCAGCAGGTTGACGGGCTAAAACCGTCTGACTATCTCATAGATACTGCGAGACTAAACATTGAAGGCGACATCACCATTGAAGAAGTAAAACAAAGAATAGACAGTTATTATATACAACATCCGGTAAAAAATGACGATACCCGTACTGAAGAAGCAGATAAAGTTTCAGCGCGAATTACAGAAATTTTGAGTGAACAAACATTTACATTTTCACCGGCAGAATACATTTCTATTCATCGCAGGTTATTTCGAGGCATTTACAAACTTGCAGGCAAAATCCGGGATTATAATATCACAAAACAAGAGTGGGTTCTAAATGGCGAAACGGTTTTATACGGAAGTGCCGAGAGCTTGAAAGCTACATTGGAATACGATTTTGAACAAGAAAAAAAGTTTAGCTATAAAGGAATAAGTCCGCAAGAAGTTATTGAACACATAGCACAATTTATTTCATACCTTTGGCAAATTCACATTTTTGGTGAAGGCAATACACGAACAGCATCCGTTTTTTTAATAAAATATTTGCGTACATTTGGTTTTAAAGTAAACAACGATCTGTTCGCAGATCATTCGTGGTATTTTCGAAATGCGCTGGTAAGAGCTAATTACAAAAACCATGTGAGGGGTATTAACGCTAACAATGAATATTTACTTCGTTTTTTCGAAAACTTACTGCTTGACGAAAACCATATCTTGAAAAACCGGGAAATGCACATTCTGTTTGTTAACCCGGTAAATGACCCTGTAATATCAAAAAATGACCCTGTAAATGACCCGGTAAAAAGAAACATCTTGCAATGTTTAAAACAAAATCCGAAAGCAAATTATAGAGAACTTGCCGACAAAACAGGTTATTCTACTTCAACCATAAAAAGACATATTCAAGAACTAAAAAAAATGGGAATAATCGAACG
>Ga0209262_10001195_pt1 | contig 10932 bp, 9 predicted proteins | sample Lowcelwee11metaG_FD_187171 | JGI IMG/M metagenome (GOLD analysis project Ga0209262, IMG submission 187171) | Freshwater pond sediment microbial communities from the University of Edinburgh, under environmental carbon perturbations - Low... | ecosystem: Environmental > Aquatic > Freshwater > Pond...
TGCCCTTCTTCAGACGGCAGTCAATCCTTATGTTACAATTATAGGTCCACGCGAAAGTGCTGCAAAAAGAATCAGCATAATGGGAATAGCGAATAAATTTGCAGGAGTCATCGCTCCTATCATTCTTGCAAGTATAATACTGAAAGATTCCCATATCCTTGAAGAAAAGCTTGCGCAATCAACCGATCCTGCATCAACTGCTGTTCTCCTTGACGAAATGGCCCGGACTGTGATAATGCCGTATATAGTAATGACTATCGTCCTTGTGCTGTTGGGACTTATTTTAAAATACGTGCATCTCCCTGAGGTTGAAACAGATGCAGAAGATGAAGCTGTAGGTGTAGCTAATCTCAGAAAAACAAGTATATGGCAATTCCCTCACCTCATTCTGGGGGTTGTTGCCCTGTTTTGTTATGTGGGGGTGGAAGTAATAGCTGGCGATTCAATAATAAGATACGGACAATCCCTTGGTATACCCATGGACTCGGCAAAATATTTTACCTCACTTACAATGCTCGCGATGATAGTAGGATATCTCCTCGGGATCGCTTTAATTCCAAAATACTTAAAACAGGGGAATGCATTAAAGATATGCACAGTTCTGGGAATTATCTTTTCTTTAGGAGCCATTCTTACCCCGGTAACCAGGGTTTTCACGATGCCATTCATCGATCTTGTTACATTCAAGCCCCTTCAGCTGGTCCTGCCTGTAACAGTTTTGTTTGTTGCCCTCATGGGATTTGCCAATTCATTGGTTTGGCCTGCTATGTGGCCGCTTGCCCTTAACGGTCTCGGAAAATTTACAAAAACCGCTTCTGCAATGCTTATTATGGCAATAGCCGGAGGAGCTCTTATTCCGTTGCTGTATGGTAAGCTTGCCGTTAGTTTCTCAACTCAGTCTGCTTACTGGCTTTGTGTTCCTTGCTACCTTGTAATTATGTTTTATGCATTTATAGGACATAAAATAGGTATTAAAAATGAAGCATGACCTCAAGAAAATTTACGATTCTTTCCTTACTGATGGTTCCTTTTCGAATGCCGGCCTTTATGGCAGCGGCCATATTCATGACACTTTCAGGGTAGAAACCTGGGAAAAGTACAAGGATGATTATATCCTTCAGAGACTGAATAACAAGGTTTTCAAAAATATACCTGAACTTCAGGATAATATTGAAAGAGTTACAAAACATATTAAAAAGAAGCTCCTTGCTATTCCCGGAACAGATGCAAAGAGGGAATGTTTAACGCTTATTCCGTCTAAAAATAATAAAAGCTGGATTGAGGATGAATACGGAAGTTTCTGGAGAATGTTTATTTATATTCCAAATCACAGGTCTTATGATATAGTTGATACACCTGAAAAAGCATTTGAAGGCGGTAAGGCTATTGGCCGTTTCCAGGCATTGCTTGCAGATCTTCCAGGGAAACCATTGTTTGAGACTATCCCCTATTTTCACGACATAGCAAAAAGGCTGGAGGGCTTCATCTCTGCTTTGAAATCCGACAGGGTGGATCGTGTTAAGAGTTCCTCTGAAGAAATAGATTTTATCCTTAAGAGGTCTGAGGAGATGAAGATTATTCTAAAACTTGGAAAAGAAGGGATGATTCCTCTGAGAATAACACACAATGATACAAAATTCAACAATATACTTCTCGACGAAAAGGATAAAGCATTATGTATCATTGATCTTGATACTGTTATGCCGGGATATGTTCACTATGATTTTGGCGATGCTATCAGGACAGCTGCAAATACAGCAGCTGAAGATGAAAAGGAACTTTCAAAAGTAAGAATGGATATCAGACTTTTCCAAGCATATGCAGAAGGCTATCTGTCAGAAACCAGAGACACACTTAATGATGTTGAAAAAGAATATCTTGCATTTGGTCCGCGGCTAATAACCTATACAATGGCAGTCAGGTTCCTTACTGACTATCTCGATGGCGATAACTATTATAAGATCCACCATGAGCAACACAATCTCGAGAGGGCAAAAGCACAGCTAAAACTTGTACTGAGTATGGAAGAACAATACACTGAGATGCAGAAAATAATAAGGAAACTGTGCTGATTGTTTCCTGAAAAAAACCAAAAACAAAATTCATCCGTTTTTATGGGAAAATCATATTCGGATATAATATGGACAGAGGAAGAACAAGAGTTTCTTAATCAATTAAAAGATCCATGGTCCATTCAGGTTTTTCTTGATTCTATCGATTATAATCCCAGCTATGAGTGCAGGTCACCAAGATGGGTTATAAAAAAGAAATCTGCACACTGTTTTGAAGGAGCCCTTTTTGCTGCAGCAGCTTTCGATTTCATTGGTTTTAAACCAATAATCGTCGACATGAAAGCTTTCAATGATGACGACCATGTAATAGCTGTTTTCAGGAAGGACCAATACTGGGGAGCGGTTGCAAAATCCAATTTCACATCTCTAAGGTACAGAGAGCCGGTTTACAGGTCGCTCCGCGAGCTCATAATGTCGTATTTTGATTTCTTCTTCAATATTTATGGAGAAAAATCACTGAGATCATATTCAATTCCATTCGATCTGACTTATTTTAACAAACGGAATTGGGCAACTACTGACGATGATCTTGAGTACATCGGAGACAAGATCGAATCGCTTCATCATTTCCCGGTTGTAACCGACAAAATGATAAAGAAACTTAATATTGCAGGCGATTATATGCTCAGAGCAGGAATGCTCGGATCAAATGAAGACGGCTTGTTTAAACCAGTTAAATAATATCTCCATATTCGAAAATTAGTACATGCTAAAAGGTTAAATAATAAATACATATAAAAATTGTCACCATACCGGTCGAAAGTTTTATTTGAAATTACCCCGACAATAGCTAATTTTGCCACCTTATAAATGATGTGAATTCTTAAAACGACAAGTTTTGATTCTTGTCATATTCCTGAAAATTAATTAAATATACAAAGTATGGATTTATCGGGAAAACACTACAAGGCATTCATAGAACGACAGGAAGCATTAAAAAAACAGTACAATCCAAAACAGGCAGAAAAGCAGCATTCAAAAGGAAAGCTGACAGCTCAGGAACGGATCAGCCTGCTTTTTGATCCTGGCACTTTTGAAGAATTGGATGCATTTGTAACTCCGGCTGATCAGCCTGTTGAATTTGGCAAGGTGGAACGTACCTATGGAGACGGGGTTATTGTTGGCCATGGGAAAGTAAACGGGAGACTGGTTTTTGGTTTTGCCCAGGATTTTACAGTAATGGGGGGATCGCTTGGTTATGTTCATGCCAAAAAGATAGCAAAGATCCAGGAGATGGCACTTAAGATGGGCACCCCGATAATAGGAATGATGGATTCAGGAGGCGCCAGGATTCAGGAGGGAGTGGCAAGCCTTAGTGGTTATGCCGCTATATTCCATAACATTATCCATTCTTCAGGTATCATTCCACAGTTATGCATCATTATGGGACCAGCAGCAGGCGGTGCAGTCTACTCCCCTGCCCTCACAGATTTTGTTTTCATGGTTAACCATTCCAGTTATATGTTTGTGACGGGGCCAAATGTTGTAAAGGAGGTTCTTAATGAAGATGTTACATCTGAAGAACTTGGTGGAGCCGAAGTCCATGCCCGTAAAAGCGGTGTTGCCCACATGATTTATGATGATGAGGAAAACACAATCCTGGCACTGAAGAAATTTCTGGCTTATCTTCCTTCAAACAACGTGGAGAATCCTCCTGTGGTTCCGGATGACGGAACAACACCCGACATAAACGAGAAACTTCGCGATATAGTTCCGGATGATCCCAACAAAGCATACGATGTAAAGGACATTATACAGCTTATTATAGATAAGAACAGCTTCTTTGAAACCGCAGAACTTTATGCGCCAAATCTTGTAACCGGATTTGCACGGCTAAAAGGCAAAACCATCGGTATAGTTGCAAACCAGCCAAAAGTTCTTGCAGGTGTCCTAGATATAGATTCGTCAACAAAAGGTGCACGATTCATAAGATTCTGCGATGCATTTAACATACCTATTCTGACACTCGAAGATGTACCGGGTTTCCTTCCCGGAACAGACCAGGAACACGCTGGAATAATAAGGCATGGGGCAAAATTGCTGTTTGCATACAGCGAGGCAACGGTTCCAAGGATCACTGTCATTATAAGGAAAGCCTATGGTGGAGCATTTATTGTGATGAACAGCAAGAGTCTGGGAGGCGACTTTAGCTTTGCCTGGCCAACAGCAGAAATTGCAGTCATGGGACCTGACGGAGCTGTGGCAATCCTTTATAAGAAGGAGCTTGCGGAGTCGAAAAACCCTGCTGAAATGAAGAAAGAGCTTGTGAAAAAGTACCGCGATAAAATAGCCAATCCTTTTATTGCGGATGAGCTTGGATATATTGATGAAGTAATAGATCCAGCCGTCACAAGAAAGAAGATAATCTCTGCATTCAGCGCGCTAAGTAACAAATGGGTTAAAGTGCCGGCCAGAAAGCATGGCAATATGCCGCTTTAAATGGCATAACGGCATAATGGCATAATGGCATAATGGTGTAATGAAGACTGCAAGACAGCAGGACTGCAAGACTGCAAGACAAAAAAGACAACTATGAAAATCAAACGTATTTTAATTGCCAACAGGGGTGAAATAGCAGTACGAATCATAAAGACAGCACATAAAATGAATATTGAAACAGTTGCTGTAAGGAGTGCTGTGGAGCCTAATGCCATGTTTCTTTCACAGGCTGATGTGGTTTACGATAATACGGAAGACACATCGGAGATTCCCGTTTTTCTAAATATAGAAAAACTGATCGAGATTGCGGTTAAAACAAAATCTGACGCTGTTCATCCCGGTTACGGATTCCTTGCCGAAAATGCATATTTTGCCCAGAAATGCATTGATAACAAAATAGTCTTTATTGGCCCGTCGCCTGATGCAATATACAAAATGGGCAACAAAACGGTCGCGCGCAAAATTGCTCAGGCTGCAGGTATCCCGATGGCAATGGGAAGCGAGGGCAACATCAGCGATGAAGAGGAGGCAGTATCAATTGCTGAAAAAATAGGATATCCCGTTATCATTAAGGCAGCCTCCGGAGGTGGAGGCAGGGGTATGAGAATAGTCAGGAAACCTGAAGAGATGGAAAAAATGTTCATTATTGCCAGCAAGGAGGCTGAAAAAGCATTTAATGATCCATCGGTATTTATTGAAAAATATATTGAAAATCCAAAACATATAGAATTCCAGATACTCGGCGATACCAAAGGCAACATTATACATCTAGGCGAGAGGGAATGCTCAATTCAGAGAAAACACCAGAAACTTCTTGAAGAGGCCCCCTCGGGCGCTTTGAGTGAAAAACTCAGGAAAACAATGGGCAGGATTGCGGTTCAGATTGCCAGTGCAGTAAATTATTATTCAGCCGGCACTGTAGAATTCCTCCTTGACTCCGATAAGAACTTCTATTTTATGGAGATGAATACAAGGATACAGGTTGAACATCCTGTCACTGAAATTGTTACCGGTATCGATCTTATTGAACAGCAAATTCGCATAGCGATGGGTGAAGCCCTGAAATACCGTCAGGAAGACATTAAATTAAAAGGTTGGGCAATTGAGTGCAGGATCAATGCTGAGGATGTTCAGGCAGGATTTGCTCCCGATCCCGGGAAGATCGAAAAATTACACCTCCCTTCAGACTCCTGGGTCAGGATTGATACAGGGGTTCAGGCCGGATCAGCAATTGTGCCAAGTTATGATTCAATGATAGCAAAACTGATAGTTAAGGGAAAAGACCGCAAGGATGCATTAAAAAACTGTAAATTGGCTCTTGACAAAGTCTGGATAAAGGGAACAAAAACTACCCTCCCCTTTTTCAGAATGCTCGTCCGTAATCCCAAATTTATCGACGGTGACTTTACCACCGCTTTCATCGAAAAAGATCTGGAGAAAAACTATAATAGCAGTGAATATGAAGAGATGCTTGCTGCATGGCTTGCTACCAAGTTGTTCATTGAGGAAAACTTCACTGACAAAAGCATTAATGATGATAATGAAAAGGGGAAGGAAATGAGCCCCTGGTTGTTAAATAAGAGAATTAACCAGTTTTAACGAAGGAAATTTATGCCTAACAGTAAACCAGGTATCAAAAAGCTTTATGCTCTTTCATCCGAAAACAAGAGATTTTGCTTCCCACAGCCACTGAAACATTCAATCAGGATAGGGAAAAGGGAATATGAGGTCAAGCTGAAATCTGATGACAAATATGGCACCTATATATTGTGGAAAAACCGCAAATATCCTGTTGAGGTTGTCAGCTCGAGGCAGAACAGGTATGAGATCCTCTTCAACGATATAAGCTACACTTTTACCGTAGAGACTCCATTCTCGATGCAGAGGAAGAAAGTAATAAATGCTGCCAGAGGAAAAACTGAAAAGGAAACTTTAAAAGCCCCTATGCCAGGTAAGATCATCGATGTCCTGGTCCGGGAGGGATCAAATGTATTACGCGGAGAACCTCTGGTGATACTGGAGGCAATGAAAATGCAAAATGAAATTCAGTCGCCGGTCAACGGACAGATTATCAAAGTTCTGGCAAAACCCAACTCGAATGTAATGAAAGACGATATCCTTGTCGAAATAAAAGTCGAATAAAAACCTCATCATCCGGCCCCTTTTCCCGTGATTCTGCCTCACCCCCTCTGATCCCCCTCTCCCAGGCTATTCTTTATACATAATTAATAAATAACTTTAGATCAGGATGTTAAAACAGGCGGGAACAAAACGATACAGAAAAGACATAAACCACGGATTTTCACGGAGTTTCACGGAGTAAATCACGGAGTAAATTCATACGAAAAGCAAACAGTGCAACTCAGTGTTAACTCTGTGCGACTCCGTGGTTAAAAGACTAATAATTAGGTTTTTGATTTTAATGTCAATAGATATGTATTAAGAGTAGCCTCCCAGGAGAGAGTGGGAAGTTAATTTCCATTTCATATAAAAGCCTTCTCCTTTGGGAGAATGGTTGGGGTAAAGTGTTTTACTTAACAGGTATCTGTTTTAGTGTCTCACACAGAAAATCAAAAAACTTCTTTACAGAAGGAATATTTACCTTTTCATCAGGGGAATGCGGATATCTTATTGTGGGTCCGAATGAGATCATATCAAGGTTCGGGTAAACGCCACCGATCAATCCACATTCAAGCCCGGCATGAATGGCTTTTATATCGGGTATTTTGCCGAATTTTTTCCTGTACACATCGCTCATAGTCTTCAGTATAGGCGAATTCATATTTGGTTTCCAGCCTGGGTAACTTCCTGATAAAGTCACTTCCGCATCAATAAGGTGGAAAACTGCAGCTATTTTCCAGGCAGTCGATTCTTTTGAAGAATCGACAGAACTGCGTGTAAGACAATAGGTTTCAAGATTTCCATTAATACATTTAACTATTGCCAGGTTATTTGATGTTTCAACCAGACCTTTCACTGACTGGCTCATCCGTTGAACGCCATTGGGACAGACAAAAATTGCCCTTATTATCCGGTACTGATCAGCCTGTTTCATTACTTTAGCCGGAACATCAGTCTTTTGTGCCGTGAAAGAGAGATCAGGTTCAGTATCGGAGAATTCTGCCCTGTACATCTTTTCATAACCCTTTACAAATTTTTTGAATTCGGCCGTTTTTATTTCGGGTACCAGGACAACAGAATATGATTCGCGGGGTATTGCATTCCGCAGGTCCCCCCCTGCAGCTTCGGCAACCCTGATACCAAAATCTGATTCGGCCTGCATAAGAAAACGAAACATTATCTTGTTTGAGTTTGCTCTCCCAAGTGCAATATCCACACCTGAATGCCCCCCCTTAAGTCCTTTTGCCACTACTTTAAATGCAGCCATGCCCTGTGGTGATTTTTCCTGGCCATAACTTTTTTTGATGCCAACATCGATACCACCAGCACAGCCAACATAAAGCTCTCCCTCATCCTCCGAATCGAGGTTTAAAAGTATGTCGCCCTTAAGTAGTCCTTTTTTTAATCCGAAAACTCCTGTCATACCTGTCTCTTCGTCAATGGTAAAGAGAGCCTCCAGCGGGCCGTGAGGGATATCCTTTGAAGCAAGAACAGCCATTGTAGCAGCAACCCCGATTCCATTATCTGATCCGAGAGTCGTTCCGTTAGCCTTCACCCAATCACCGTCAATAATCGTTTCAATAGGATCTTTCTCAAAATCATGCTTTTTATCGCTGTTTTTTTGAGGCACCATGTCAAGGTGTGTCTGAAAAATAACACATTTCCTCTTCTCCATACCTTTGGTTGCCGGCTTGCGAATGATTACATTTCCAACCTTGTCAACAACTGTCTCCAGGTTATTCTTCTTCCCGAATTCCTTCATAAATTCAATTATCTTCTTTTCTTTCTTGGAAGGGTGAGGGATCTGGGTTATTTCATGGAAATAATTCCATAAAGGTTTTGGTTCAAGTTTGCGTATATCGCTCATATTATTGTCATTTTAAATTTTAGAATGATTACCATATAAAAATACAAATATTTTTATAATTTTGAGCACCTGATTAAAATATCAGGCCCTAATGAGACCTGATCGCAAATCCTTCAATTTAAACAAATCATGGAATCAAGCCGGATTTGATTTTTAATTTAATTTAAATGACATTCCTGTATATTATTGTTGCGTTGGTGCTTATATTTGATTTTATTAACGGATTTCACGATTCGGCTAATTCAATCGCAACTGTAGTTTCAACAAAAGTACTCTCACCATTTGCAGCAGTATCGATGGCTGCTTTCTTTAATTTTATAGCATTCACTGTTTTTCCCCTCCACGTTGCAACCACTATCGGAAAAGGCGTCGTTGACCCTGAAGGGTTAACACTTGCAGTAATCGGAGCCGCCCTTATTGCTGCAATAACATGGAATCTGATAACCTGGTGGTGGGGATTGCCTTCCAGTTCTTCGCATACCCTTGTGGGAGGATTGGTGGGGGCTGCACTGGTCAGCTCCGGTCCAGGGTCAATAATCACAGGCGGGGTTATTAAAATTGTGGCATTTATTGTAATATCACCATTGCTTGGGATGCTATTGGGATTTATCATATCCACCATCGTTCAGTATTTTGCACGAAATCATAGTCCATTTGGAGTTGATAAGCACTTCAGGAGGCTTCAGCTGCTTTCTGCAGCGGCTTTCAGTCTGGGCCATGGCGGTAATGATGCCCAGAAATCAATGGGAATTATATGGATTGCATTAATAATTTATGGCATTACATCAAAAGATGCTGCAAGACCTCCTCTCTGGGTTATTTTATCATGTCAGGCAGCCATTGCCCTGGGTACAATGTTCGGAGGTTGGCGTATAGTGAAAACCATGGGGCAAAAGATAACAAAGCTAAAACCCTTTGAAGGATTCTGTGCCGAAACCGCAGGTGCTCTGACTCTTTTTGGAGCCACGCACTTTGGAATACCTGTAAGCACAACCCATACAATCACCGGAGCTATCATCGGAGTTGGTTCCCGCAAAGGTCTCTCTGCCGTAAAATGGGGTGTAACAACAAAAATTTTCTGGGCATGGATATTTACAATCCCTGTTTCAGGAATATTCGGGGCTATAATGTATTTTATTTTCAACCTCCTCAATATAAATTCAGTTTAAACTAAATACCAGGAATATGAATATCGACAAGTTCCTTAAATTCTTTGTACCCAAAGATCATTCGTTTTATCCTCTTTTTGAAGAGGATGCAAAGAACCTCGTTAAAGCCGCCGAACTACTAAGGCAGCTGTTATCGAGCACCGAAATTGAAGAGCACGAAAGAATTTACAAGGAGATCAAGAATGTGGAGCACATAGGAGATCAGATCACGGATAAGACATATGTGCAACTAAATAAATCGTTTATAACTCCATTTGACAGGGAGGATATTCATGAGCTTGCCGGTCATATTGATGATGTTGTTGATTCAATTAACGGGATCGGAAGACGGATTTGTCTCTATAAACCCAAGCATCTAATGCCGGTTTATAAAGAGATGGCTGAAATGATTGTCGAAGCAGCCAGGGAGGTTGAGATTTGCATTAACTGCCTGAACGATGCCGCTGCTAATAAGGCTGAAATAACCACAGCCTGTAACAAAGTGACGGCTATTGAACGTAAAGCCGATGAGTATTATTTCTTTGCAGTAGGCGAACTATTTGAAAAAGAGAAAGATGCATCTGAATTGGTAAAAAACAACAAAATTCTTGAGATACTTGAGAGGTGTGTCGACGAAGAAGAGGATATTACAGATGTAATTAAATCAATACTTATCAAGATGGCATAAAAACTGGTGTGCGGTCTGCGGTACGAGGCATGTGGTTCTTGACTTCCGCAAACCGCAAACCACGGATCGCAAGACGTTTAATTGCTTTTAATCATCGTCAATACCATCTTGAATTTCTCAACGGCTTTTACTGCATGAGGAATATTGGCAGGCATGATAATTGTCTGACCGGTCTCAAGAAGATTTGATTTCCCTCCTATTATTATTTCCCCCTTGCCATCGACTACCTGGATCATCGCATCAAACGGTGCTGTATGTTCACTCAGGGCTTCACCTTTATCAAACGAAAACAGGGAGATATTGCCTGTCTCCTTCTTCAGGACTGTTTTACTTACAATACCTCCTTCAGAGTAATCAACTGAATCATTGAAACTGAAAGCTTTCCCTTTTTCGAATTCATTGGATGCCATAGAATGTCTGTTAATTATTTAACAATAAAACAAAATCACTGGTCGAAAGGTTCAATTCATCTTAAAATAGCAGAGGTTAAATCAGAAGTCCTCAACAATAGATAAACATATTAACCTGTCAGTGAATATTATTCTTGTTTTTTGATATTAGGCAACTCAAGTCCGTACCCTTTTTTCTTATCTTCAG
>Ga0209262_10001196_pt1 | contig 10925 bp, 12 predicted proteins | sample Lowcelwee11metaG_FD_187171 | JGI IMG/M metagenome (GOLD analysis project Ga0209262, IMG submission 187171) | Freshwater pond sediment microbial communities from the University of Edinburgh, under environmental carbon perturbations - Low... | ecosystem: Environmental > Aquatic > Freshwater >...
GTACTCGTCCTTGATTATTCAGAATAGATCCTGCTGTCATTATTTACGCCTCATATAGTATTAGTTTTATTGCTGGTTTATCAAAACGGTTATTAACTGTTTTCGTGACGGTTACGGTGGCATTTGTTCCACCATTTTCGATTAGTCTTAAGAACACACTTGTACCAGAAGTTGACAAAGTTGTAACATCGTTTAGGGTTAAGCTTTCCCAACTAGGATTAGTCGTGCCAGTCGTACTCAACTGATATGTTATGTTTGAACTTGCACTACCAATACTTAATGCGACGCTTGAAATTGTAACCCCTTGAGAAATAACTTTACTCGTCCAAGAATTACGATTATACAAACTAATCGTATTAGTCGACGTATTAAAAGTAGCCGTACCAATAGTACCATCACTAAAATCTGTATCATACACGTATTCTTTATAAGTATTATTTCCCTGAACTAACGCCGTAGGAATATTTCTCTGAAAATAACTAAGTCCTAACTTTGTAGTACCAAGAATTGCCTTTCCAAGAATAAAACTATTGGCCGTATCAACATAGTCATGTAAAAGTTCAGTATAACGATTTTCGTAAGTTATTGTGTTATCGAATGGAAAAACTTGAACCAAAATATCCTGATCACCAGCAAGCTCACGCTCAACCTGTCTCAAACGATCATTAATATCATAAATGTAATCACTTTCTTCAAGAATTTCATCACCAACTTCATAATCATCAACACTACCAGGACAATTTATTTTAATCTTATTAATCATAACAGTACGAGTAAAATCATTTGCAACATCATTAATCTTAACACTCATACCAGGAAGCAAACCAATAACACCAATAATTCTCAAATCAGTACTAATTGGAGGCTCTTTCTTTCTTTGAATAATCTTTCTAGCTTTCTCTACACAATCCCCAACTTCTTGAACATCACCATAAGTAACGCTAATTTGGTGAAGTCCATACTTAGCTATACTATCATCATCTTTACAAACAACTTTTCTAGGAACTTCATACGAATAATCAACTTGGATATTATTACTTCCAGCACTAGGAGCTTCAATAAAATTAATCGTGTTCAAAACTTTATTCACATAATAATCATAATCTTCACTACTATCAACAACCCCACCAGTAACCAAAACACCACCAATTGTTATTTTAGTACTAACCGGAGTAAATGTCGTCGTAAAAATAGTATTGCTTCCATCTCCACTAAATAATTCTGAAGTCCAAACCTCCTGAAAACCAGCAGTCAAGTCAACCTTATTAACAATTTTTTCGTAATCAACAGTCCATTTTGGAATATTAACTATATGTGTACCAACAACAAGTTCAGTTCCAAAAGTAGTATAAGTCTTACTTCTAAACAAAACTTTATCTAGAACAGGATCATACTTGACAACGTAGTCATATATTTTAGCAAGTTTCTTAAGACGTTCAAGAACACTATCCCCCCTACAAATAAACTTTTTAATAATTATTGTACTGCCAGTATCTTCAACACTTGCTGAAAGACCACCATAAGTTTCAATCAAATCTTTAGCAATCTCACTTCCATTTCCAGCACTAGCATCAGTATTAATTTCGTAACTCTTACTCACTAAAGTTCTATCAAGAATCCAAATCTTATCAGAAACCATAACACTAATCAAGTTACTTCTAGTCTCAACACTGCTTAAATAACCTCTAAAAAAAGTACTATCCGTACTTGTACTAAATCCTCTGGTCATTATTATTTCTTGAGCAAGACCAAGATCAATATAAGAACTCACTTCATTTCCTAAAAGAATCTCACCAGTACTATAATCACTTCCTTTTTTATGAGTTATAGAATAATCTTTCACAAAAGAAGTAATATCAACTCCTGCAATAGTTATTTTTGAATACATATTTTTTAACTCCTTAAATTATCAAGTAAACCAGCTAAAAATCCAAACGTTGAACCCTCATACATCTCAATACTATACTTTATAGTATTTGGACTCTCATTACTATAATCATAATCAAAATTATCACACAAAACACTTATACCACTTTCAAAAGTACCGGTGTAAACTCTAGCAACCTGTCGTCCATCATTTATCCAAGAATTCATACTTGTAACAAAAGAAGTAATAGTTGAATTAGTTCCATACAAGTATCCAGTTATCGTAATTTTTCTTTCCTTTCCCAAAAGATTAACAACACTAACACCACTTGTACTAGTACTCCCTGAAGCAGTGAGAGAGGGAGCAGGAACTCTAATAAGATTATTTGAAATAGTAATTCTTTCACTTTCAATAATTCCTAAACTACCAACACCACTTATACTAGCCATTAGCAAACGCCTCAACAATTTGTTTATACTTATCTGGTTGTTCAGTTTTTATATTTTTTAGAAAATTATATTTATCTCCTGTAATCATAGCTAGAACTTCATCTTGTCCATATTTACTATTCATAGTAGATATTTGAGATTTAGTTTGCGCCTTACTAGTACTACTAGGCGTATAAGATGATTTTACCTCTTTAGATTTATCCGCTCTTTCTCTAGCACTAGCCAAACGTTCCATAGCGATAGCTTCATTAGTAATAGCAATAGCACTATTTTTTCTAACATTAATTTCATCAGATTTAATTCCAGTAGCAATTTTACTTTGTTGACTTTCACCCATAATACTACCGATTAAATAATCAGTAACACTACCAACCTTTGTACTAACAGCAGCATACTTAAAATTTTCAGTAGCAGCTCTTTGAATGCGATCATTTAGTTCTTGATAAGAATCAGAAAGGTCAATAGTAATTCCAGAAGCTTCTTTATTCTTATCCATTGTCTCAGTATACAACCTTAAAGCTTCTTTTTGAGCATCACGTTGCATTTCAGCATTACCATACAACTTTCCAGTCTCAATATCAATACGAGGAGTTTCTTTTTGACCCTTAGTAGACGCATTAGGACTATCATAACCATATCTAGTGGCCAAGTCAGCATAGCGAGCCATTTCAGTACTTGACTGAGTTAAAGTTGGAGTTTGTAATCTTTTTATTTCTTCTTTAGCCTCTTTACTCAATGGAATTCCTTCAACTCTCAATCCAGTCATTGCTTTATCTTGAGCATCCAAAGCTTTACTAGCTCTATCAGCAAATTCATTGACAGCAGCCGCACCAGCAACAAATGCAGCAGCAGCCGCACCAATAGGAGTAAATAATGCTTTTGCTGCTTCTTTAGCAGCATTAAAAAGTGTATTTGTTGTATTTTTTGATAAATATAAAGCCATAACCGGTTTAACATATTTTAGCATTATATCATCAGTTGGTGTTTTCTTTCCAACACCACCAGAATAAACACCAGTACTTTTAGAGATACCACTAATACTACTCGTGTCTAATAAAATTCTTGCTTTAACAGTTGCTTCAGCCATGTTTACTATTCAACTCAAAACACTTATTCTCACACTCAACTACACAATTATGAAAACACAACAAATTACTAACTTCAACAAAATCCAAATCATCATAATTCAAACTCACATTAAAAGCTTTCAAAAAACAATACTTTTCAACCAAACAATTAACCCTTGAATCATGACAATCTCTAAAACCAACAATCCAATACTTATTCTTTCTTACTGGACGGATAACATTTCTAATTTTTTTTTTATATCCGCACTAGCCAAAATTAACAACTCACTTAAAGACTCAGCCAAAAAATCATATTCTGGAATTGATAACTCACCTAAAGCCTGCCTTACAGGAGTAGTTCCCCACGGATGACTACTAATACAATAAGGAAGTAACTCTTGAGTATACTTATGAACTTTAGTTATGGTTCTTATATCATCGTCGATCTTAACAACTTCTTCTGAATTAAGTAAAGCTTTATTCTTATCTTTTGCTTTTGGCAAAACAAGAGTTACATTTCCACATAATAACTTAACAATCTTTTCCATTTTATCAACCTCATCTTACATAATACCTAATCGGAACCTTATCACTACCATCAGCCTTACCAGCAAGACCAAAACCTTCAACAGTACACTCAACAAAACCATCATCCAAATTAACAGGTTCACTCCAGCTTTCAAAATAAACATTCTCAAGCTCAAAAGCAACAACACGATCACCAGTAATTGAGTTACCTTCATTAATCGTAACGCTCAAACTACTAGACGCTAACGTACTCGAGCTAGAAACTGTTGTTGCCGTTGTTACACCACCAAAAAATAGTCCTCTAAGTTCAAGACCACTTAACGTACTAGCCGTATCATCAAATTTCTTTTTAAAAGTCAAGCTAAAATTGTATTTTCTACTTCCAAAATCAGGCTGTTGAATAAAACGATCACCTAAATTCCTATAAGTACTTAGAGTGCTTTCTTTTGTTAGACTAAAACTCATACACGAAAAAGTATCAGTACCAATAGTTACACTTCCACTTTGAAAAACCAAAGGCTTAGCAGTACTAACCGTGTAAGCTGTTAGTGTAGTGCTTGAGTTTGCTGTTTTACCAGTCCAGTTAATAGTAGCCGAAATTGGTTCTCCTTGAGTACAATTAATCGTAAATGAAGGAATAACAACACCAGTAACGTTAAGCACATCATCATTACTGTCACCTTCACTTCCAAACTGCAACTGAATAGTTTTAGTATTAACACTCGCATCGTAACCTATACGATCTAACTCTTTAATTTCGTAAGGACTTCCACTAGTTGCAGCACCTGAAGCAGTACCAATACTATACTTAAAAACATCAAAATTATCAACATCAAAATCAACACTACCACTCACGTCAAAAATACCAGGAACAGCCACAGTATCATTAGCACCATCGCCAATACTTTTAGTTCTGAAAAAGTTCTGATTCATAGTCAAACTAGTACTCTTAACTTTACCAATCTTATTAGTTTGCAAAACAGTAGCACCAGCACCATAACTACTTTCTTCTCCCCAAATAACGTAAGTTGTTTTTCCACCATAAAACTCAATTGCCATGTTTAACACCACCAAGTTTTAACTTATTTTTTCTTAGTAATTTCTTTTTTTGAAACTCCTCAAAATTATCAACCTTTTTTTCTTTAACTATTTTATACATTAAATTCCCCTTCCAAGTTCAACTCCATTACACTTTAATTCTACAACTTGTCTGTAAAGTCCTAAATCCTCGTCGATAGGAACAGAACTATTACCGATAAATACAGGAAATATTAATCCATGAAAACTAGGATCACTTCGCCAGTTTTGAGTAACAGACTTTTTTATCTTTCTAGCAAGGTACTGACACGCAGACTTTCCACTTAGAACGTAAGTATAATCTGCTGTAATACTTTGACCGTTGTGATTTGTGATATCAGTACTTGAAAAGTTAAGATTACCAGTATTACTTCCGTACTCAATAATTCCGGCTGTTAAAGTTGTGAAATCGCTATCCTTACTAATCGCATTTACAGTACCGTAACTACTACCGTTATGTTTTACAGTAACTGTGCTTGTTGTTTTTGGCAAGAATTCAAGAGTTAAACGATCAGAATTAACACCTGAAGTAACTGTTCCTACTGTTTCGCCATTAACAGTCATTGTATAGCTTTGATCTTTTTTTGAAACAACATCAATCTGAAAAGTAATTGAACCATATTGTAAGTTGTCTGTCATTCCTAAAGGAGTTTCATCCTCACTAATAACCGTAATACCAATCCTTGGAAAGCTAGTATTTCCTAAGTCTTTTATTCTTGGAAAGTCAGGAAATATCCAGTTACCAGATCTAGAAGTATTTATGTCAACTAAGTTTTTTCTTAAGAAGTTCATTAGAATAATATCTGGTTCTGTACGTGCTTTCATTATTTCCTCCTCAAACCGCTTGGTTTTTTACTAGGAATGCATTTAGTAACTCACTTAAGGTATATAAATAAAATGTGAACACTTACTTAGAAGCTAGCGCAGCACCCTTTTCAATAATAACCTTCATTTTAGAATCATTAAACAACGTTCTTCTAACTGGCGCAAAAGGTTGCATTCCAACAGGCATTCCTTTACGTTCTTTAGCACTTAATTCCTTCTTTTTAGGAATACTAGGGTATCCTGGATCTGGAAAGTTTTCAACACCAAAATGCTTAAAGTAATCAAAAGTACCATACTCAAGATAAATAGCATGAGGTGCATCACTCCAAACTATTACTTCATCACCAACTACCTCACTATTCCACCTTCGTAACTGACCAGTATCAACAAGTTTCATTCGGCTAACTTCTTTACTGATCTCACTAGCAAGCATAAACCCTACTCCGGTTAAAAGTTTCTTTTTGAACTCAGGCCAGTTAACAATTTCTACATTAGTCCCGTCAATATTAATAATCACTAGAGTTCACCCTTCGCTTACATCTATAAGAATAATGACAAACTTCACCACCAAGCTCAGGACTCTCAATCTGTGACACGATTTCCCAAACTGAATTTCCGTCAATAATTAAGTCCTGAGCAACTGGCAAAGTACTAAGCTCATCTGGATGAATATAAAGCACTCCATCACCAACTTCTACTACACCCGTACTGATGAATTTTTGAAGCAAATCAGGACCGAATTGCAAATCACCAGTGAAGTTAATGTCAGAAGTGGCAATACTCTCAACTTGACCACGACTATCTAATGTTTCAGTCTGAGTTCTTAACGTAAGAGATCTACCAAAAACACTGTTTATCATTATCTTAGTTACTTTCTTATTATCTGCCGAAAACGTATTACCAATTCTTGTTTTTACCATTTTTTATATGCTTGTTACGTTAACTCTACTACCGATAAGAGTTAGTATGTCTTTTCTTCTTTTTTCAAGCTGATTAAGAACTTCACGAATGTTAACATACTGCTCACCTATAGTAATAGCCTTACTGCCAAGAGAATAACTTGTAGCGTTATCATACGAACCACCACTCTGAGTAACAAACGCCTTAATCGTAGCATTAATCAAGCACAAATCAGTAATGTAAGAAGGAACTGTAGTGTCACCATAATTATAGTCAACTCTCACATTTTTAGTACCATCAGGAATTCTTACACCTGTAAGTGATAGTTTTCCAAAATCTTCAAAATTAAGCATTCTAGGCTCAACAACAGTACTTACACTATCCTTCAAACTAGTACTACCAAGCTTTGGCGTAGTACTGTAAATACTTGTTCCAATAACTGCTCTAACCCAATAATTATTAATGCTGTTAACTTCACTTTTTTGCCAACCATACAAATAATCCCATGTAAGTTTTCCACTAGCACGAAAGTTACTAACCCCAGAAGTGTTTTCAGTAACGGTAATGTCAGTCCAGGCTGTTCCATTATAGTACTGCCAGTCAACACCACTATTTCCAACAGCATTAGTTCCAAGATTAACATCAAGTCCTAAAAACACGTTATTACTTCCAACATAAAAAGCATCACTTGTACCTGGCGTGGCTGCAAAAATACTTGTTTGTATTGTTGTACTATCATTAGCATAAGTTGTCAAGTCAGTATACGTTCCTGCACTGTTATCGTAATTAAAAACTGTATCTATCGCTATATTGTTATTTAAGAAAAATACTTGATCAACTTTATTAACAGGATAATACTTAAGCACTAACTCATCAGGACTATCCCAATCACTTCCATAAGGAGTATTTGTTTGAGCATAATTAGACACGTGATTCTTACGGCCATCAAAGTATTCAATAGTATCATTGGCTGTTCCAAATGTTCTACCAGTATAAATATCTATTTCGGTTTCTTCATCACGAAGTAAGTCTCCAATCATTTCGTTACTAAAAAAGTCATTATACCAATAAGTAGCATAAAGTGTTGCAGTTCCTAAAGAAGTAACACCTGCTGTGGTTAAAAGTATTCTTCCACTATCAAGATCAACAGTGTAATGAGTAGTTTCAGTTAATGCACCAAAACTATTGCTACCACTAACAGCCGTACTAAGCGTAAGTGTACCACCAATCACGAAGTCTTTATCAAGATCAAAACTACTCTTACTTCCAGTACCTGTTCCAACAGTTTCGTCCAACTGTCTAAGGCCAAGTCCGCTTTTTTCAATAAACTGTTTATTAGTAGCATAAACCATTATATCACCATTTTAAAGCCTATAACACCAAATAAAACAAGCACTAAACTAAGGGCTGTTGTTGCAAGCCAATGATTAAGTTTAACTTTTCCATTAGTTGCAATAACATGTTTTTCAAGATCACATACTTTCTGGTAAATATCTTCGTTAGTTATTTTCTTGAATACTTTTTTATCACAATCAACTGTCAATTGTCATCACCCTTCCAACAAAGATAAACCTCTCTAAGGTTAACATGTTCATAACCCAAATCCAGCACTCTTTTAATACCAATATAAGGACATTCAGGAAGTATTCCTTCTTGTGGTTTGTGCAAAGTACAATATGGAAGTCCCTTTCTTGGTGAAAATCTTCTATTCCCAATATTATTTTTTAAGCATTCATCTACACTCATGGTATCACCCTACGTAAACTTTTGCTGTTGGTTTTACATAAATTTTCATGTTAGTAGTTAAGTTTCTTAAATTACCAAAGTACATATTATCCTTTATTGTTAAGTCTCCTGGATTATAAAATGTTGTTGTGTAAACTGAATTATTACACGAAAAATAAAAATAGCAGTGATCTGTCATGTTTAAAGACCAAGATCTTGCAGGTACAGGACAGTTGCAACTGTAATTTGTGTAGTAATGAAAGTTTGCAACAAATGTTCCATTATAATTATGTTCAGTAAAGTTAAATTCGTAATCCATATTTCTTCCATCATACGTGCTGTTAATTGTTATGTTTGGATAGTATGTTCTTGCACCATTAACGTATTCATAACCATCAAGCCAGTAACGTTCAGAATAACCCGTAGTATCAGGAGTTTTATTATACAAATAATCATTTGTTTCATTCCAAATAGTAACATTTGCAAGTTGAAAAACATCTGCTTCAAGAGTCATCCTTCCAAGACCCCAAAACTTACGAGAAATATTACCAGCTCCTGATTCATCTGAAAGGTGATATGTGGTATTTGTTATTATTAAATTCTGTTCTGAATCTACTTGAATAATTTTGTTAACTCCATTATAGTAACTTGCATAATTATCTGTCAAATTCATTCCAGTAGTATTTCTAAAATCTGGCTCGACACTAGCTTTAATTACGTATAAGTATGCAACATTATTAGGCTGGTAAAGTTCATTATTAACCCAAGAATTATTAAGACCGCCTTTATCATAAATACATTCATACTCACAATTACTTACTTTATTATTAGATGAGTTAGACAAGTAACAACCTTTTAGAATAGTTCCATGAGTTGCACCGTCAACAATATTATACCTCATTATACTTTGGTTATTATGTCCTAAGAAAATACCATGTGTAGCATCATTTGTACTTATAGGATTAGTTATTGTTATGTTATTGTACTCAACAATTCCACCAGTACTATCAAATATTGTAGTGTATTCTGTGCCAATACCAAATATGTGCCCACCTCTTGAAGTTAATGAATTAAAAGAATTATTTCCAAGAGTTACGTTAAACAAAAATCCAGTATAGCTTTGAACAAATATACCAGAACAAGCTTTACAGTAAAGAAAGTTATTTGTTATTATTGCATTTCTTGCACCATCAATATTAACAGCATCATAAGCTGTAGCTGAAGTCAGGTTTATTCTATTATTTGAAGTTCCAAAATAGTTTCTTTTCATTTCAAGATCTGAAACGTTTTCCATAGTTACCAAAAAGTATGAACTCTTATTACTGAAAGTATTATCATTAAACTTAACCCAAGAAACGTTCTGTAAATCAAAATAGTCAGCACCAGTTATACCATTATTATTCATCATAGTATTATTTAAAATACTAATGTTACTACTTATTTTTCCATGAATAGCATACAGAACTCTGTAAGTACTATCAAACACACTATCACTAATTGTTATGTTGTAATGATTATTTCTTAAGTAAGCAACCGCTTTAATCGTTCCAGTAGTAACGTTATATACGTAAATATCATCCATTACTAAGTTTGAAATATTCTCACCACTAAGATCAAAAACGTAATTAAGCGGACTATAAAATGAAGTATGATCTATACTAAAGTTATTTGAGCTTTTAGGATTTAAAACTCCACTAGCAAAATAAAAAGTACTATTCGTAACTCTACCATTAATCCACCCACCATTATAAATTCCAATAGCATTAGTACTGTAATTACCAATAAATGTACTATTAGCAATTAACAAACCAGTTCCTGAACCTCTTATACCATAATCTCCTGTTTGAATAATAAAAGTATTATTAAGCAAGTTTGCATTATTTGCTGCATTAGCAAGTACACCATAAGAATTATTTGTTATTACACAACCAGTAATATTACTATTATCACTATTGGTCAAGTCAATTCCAACATCACCACTATCACCACGTAGAGTAAAACCTTTACAGTCGATTTCAACAGTATCATTATCAACATCAAAAATAGTATCTGTCGTGAAAGTTATGTTATTTGCAACACAATACTTTTCACCACTTTTGAACCAGCCACTAACATTAACAGTTAATATGTTATCACAGTCTGTTTCATCATAACCAAATGTAAAATTAGTAAGTTTATACGTAAATTCTGCATTTTCATTACTTCCATTAATTTGATACTTAATAAAATTACCAATCTTCAAATTATAAGGAATACTATACGACGTAAGTTTCAAATCAGTAATTGGAACAACAACCCAATCAGAATAAGTCACGTTATCAATACTAGAAGCAACCTGTAAAGTAATTTTACTCTGTGAATTCATGCGGTACTGTTCCATAACTTCACTAGCACTCAAACTTCTATTATACAATTTAAATTCATCTATACTACCATTAAATTCTCTTCCAGAAGTTAATGCAGCTTCTGTACCAAATGCAAGATCAG
>Ga0209262_10001197_pt1 | contig 10918 bp, 9 predicted proteins | sample Lowcelwee11metaG_FD_187171 | JGI IMG/M metagenome (GOLD analysis project Ga0209262, IMG submission 187171) | Freshwater pond sediment microbial communities from the University of Edinburgh, under environmental carbon perturbations - Low... | ecosystem: Environmental > Aquatic > Freshwater > Pond...
CGAGGTCGCGCACGCTGGCGTCGTCGCGTTGCGACAGCGGCGCCTGCAATGCCACCGCCAGGGTTTTGGCGATTTCCTGCACGCGCTGTTCGGCCTGCTTTTGCAGCGCAAGACTGGTCGACTGCACACCGCTGCCAATCAGAAAGGCAAACATCAGCGCTTCCACCGCCAGTGCGGAGAAGGTCAGCTTGTAGCGTAACGAAAGCTGTCCGAACCACTGCTTCATTGCGCTTCCAGCAACATTTTCTGGGCTTGCAGGGCATACGGGCGAAAGGCGCGCAATTCGCTGCCATCCACCTGGCTAAAACCGCCGTAACCGCCGTTCTGCATGAAAACTTTCCCCTCCGGGCTGGCGGCAAAGTCCAGCAGCGCGCGGCGGATGGCCTGCACCTCGGCGTCGCGCAGCCGCGGATGGGTGAGATACATCAGGCTGGACAAGGGCGGGGTCTCGGCGAGCACGCGCAACTGCTGACGCCAGTCGGCCGGCATCAGCTTGTAGGGATGCAGTCCCAGCATGGCGGCGTCGGCGCGGTCGTTGATGACCTGCAACACCGTGTTGGTGTGGGTGCCGGATTCCGTCGTGCGGTAATCGATGTTGTGCCGGAGCCCGCGCGCGGCCAGTTCCGCCTGCAGGGCCAGCACCACCAGGGCGATGGGGTCGGCTGTGGCGATGGTGCGGCCGCGCAACGCCTCCACGTCATCCAGTGACGAAGCAGATTTGACCACCAGCAGACCGCGCACCGGCTGGGTATATTTCAGCAGCGGCTGGTAGCCCGCGTCCTGTCGCGCCAGCCAGGCCAGATGCGGCGCGGTCAGCAGAATGTCGTATTCGCCCTGGCGCGTGCGGGCGACGAAGGTCTTGAAGTCGCGCGCGCTGTAAATGGCAACCGGGCGGTGCAGGTGCTTTTCCAGCGCATTGGCGAGCGGACGATAGATTTCGACCGTCTGTTTCGCCGTCAAATTGGGGAACACCCCAAACACCAGCGGGCTGACGTCGGCCGCCCAGCCGGGGCGCAATGCGGCCAAGCCAAGCAGCAGCACAAGGATGCGGAGAATGGATCTGCGTGTCATGTCCGCCAGACAAGCCGGCAGACACAAGACCCTCTCCCGGCTAGATGATTTTTTCAAGGACCTTGGATCGACGTTTGTAGTTGTACAGGGCCTGTTTGCGCTTCGGCAATTGGTCCGGGCTGCTGTCGACGAAACCACGTTCTTCGAACCAGTGCTCGGTGCGGGTGGTCAGCACGAATAAACGCTTGAAACCTGCGCTTTTGCCATGTTTCTCGGCCTCGGCCAGGAGCAGGTCGCCAAACCCGCGCCCCCGGAAATCCCGGGATACCGCGAGGCAGGCGAGTTCGGCAGCCCGTTCCTCGGGAAACGGATACAGCGCGGCGCAGCCGGCGACGACACCGTCGGATTCGAGCACCAGAAAACGTTCGATTTCCATTTCCAGCAACTCGCGCGAGCGCCGCACCAGAATCCCTTCGCGTTCCAGCGGCTCGATCAGACCGAGGATGCCGCCGACATCGTCGATGGTGGCGGGACGCAGGGTTTCCAGCGGCGCAGGCGTGACGAGCGTGCCGACGCCTTCGCGGGTGAACAGTTCGGACAGCAGCGCACCGTCCCGATGACGACTGATGAGGTGGGCGCGCTTGACGCCCTGGGTACACGCGGTGATGGCACAGGGCAGGTAGTAGGTCACGTCCTCCGGCAACTTGCGCGTCTTGCCGGATCCCGATTTTTCCAGCAACTGCCGCGCCTCGTTGACGGTGAGGGCATTGCAGATCGTTTTGCCTTTGCCGGGCACACCCTCGGTGTCCATCAGGAAAATGAGCTTGTCCGCTGCCAGTTCGACAGCGGCCTGCATCGCCACATCTTCCAGGCTAAGGTTGAATATCTCGCCGGTCGGCGAATAGCCGATGGGCGACAGCAGCACGATGTCGTGCTGGTCGAGCCGGCGGCGAATCGCGGCGGCGTCGATCTTGCGCACTTCACCGGTGTGCAGCAGGTCGACGCCGTCGCGCACCCCCAGCGGTTGCGCGGTGACGAAATTGCCCGACGCCACCCGGATGTCGGCGCCCGCCATCGGCGTGTTGGCGATCCCCAGCGACAGCAGTGCCTCGATCTCGACCCGCACGGTGCCGGCGGCTTCCTTGACGCACGCCAGCGCGGCGTCGTCGGTGACGCGCAGGCCATTGATATAGCGGATGGCGGTGCCGTTTTCGGTCAGCCGAGCTTCCACCTGCGGCCGCACGCCATGCACCAGCACCAGCCGCACCCCCAGACTGTTCAACAGGTTGACGTCATGCGCCAGCTGCACGAAGTCGCCATCCGCCACCAGTTCGCCGCCGAATGCGATGACGAAGGTCTTGCCGCGAAAGCCGTGGATATAGGGCGCGGCAGAGCGAAACCAGTGAACGAAATCGGCGGTGTCTTTCAAGGGATTAACCCGGGCAGGATGAGACGATGCGCAAGGATACCGAAAAACCCCCGCGCCACGCAGCCCGGCTGCTCAGAAGTCGCCCCACAGGGTTTGCATCGCGGCCAGCGCCGCCAGCGCGGCGGTCTCGGTGCGCAGCACGCGCGCGCCCAGCCGGACCGGAATCGCCCCGGCTGCCTGCAAGGCGGCGATTTCATCCGCTTCGAATCCGCCTTCGGGCCCGGCTACCAGGCAATCCGTCGCGGCGGGGGCTTCCAGCTCGGCCAGCCGCCGATCGGCCTGCGGCGACAGAAACAGCAAGCGATTTTCGGTGGCCGGCCCTGAAGCCAGCCAGTGCGCCAGCGTCTGCGGCGCAGCCACGCCGGGCAGCCGGTTGCGGCCGCATTGTTCGCAGGCGCTGGCCACCACCCCCTGCCAGTGCGCCACCCGCTTGTCGGCACGCTCGCCCGCCAGCTTGACCACGCTGCGCCTGGCGGCGATCGGCTGGATCGCCGCCACCCCGAGCTCGACCGCTTTTTGCAGCGTGTAATCCATGCGCTCGCCGCTCGATATGCCCTGCGCCAGCATCACGCGCAGGCGCGACTCGCGCTCGATGTCGGCAAAGCCGGTAACGCTGACCATCACCACGTCTTTCTGGATGCGCTCGATGCACGCCGTGTATTCACCGCCCTGACCATTGAACAGGGTGATACGGTCATCCAGCGCCAGCCGCAACGCACGCACAGCATGGCGCGCCGGACCCGGCGGCAGGCTCAGGCGGGCGCCGGGCGCAAGTGGTTGATCAAGATAAAAACGGGGTGCTGACATCTTGGTATTATGCCGGTGTTGCCACGAATTTCTGCGGAGCGCGTCATGGTTTCCCTCACCACCCCGGTGTGCGATTTTGGCTGGAAAGCGCCTGACTTCGAACTGCCCGGTGTCGACGGCAAGCGCTGGACACTGCACGACGCCATGGGCTCGAACGGCCTGCTGGTGATGTTCATCTGCAACCATTGCCCCTATGTGAAGGCGATCCGTCCGCGGCTGGTACGCGACCTGAGCGAACTCAAATCACACGGCATCCACGCCATCGCCATCATGTCGAACGACCCGACCGACTATGCCGAGGACGGGTTCGACAACATGAAAGCGGTGGCAACAGAATTCGGCTTCTCCTTCCCCTACGTGATCGATGCCACGCAACAGGTGGCGAAAGCCTACGGCGCGGTGTGCACGCCGGATTTTTTCGGTTTCAATCGCGATTTCGAACTGCACTATCGCGGACGTTTTGACGCGTCGCGCAAGGAAACCGCACCCGAGGGCGTGCGCCGCGACCTGTTCGAGGCGATGAAGGAAATCGCTGCCAGCCAGCGCGGGCCCATTGAGCAGATTCCCAGCATGGGCTGCTCGATCAAATGGAAAGGGGAATGACATGATTGACAGCCAGCAGCACTGGGAGTCTGTTTACAGCCACAAGGCGGCCGACGAGGTCAGCTGGTTTCAGCCGCATGCCGCGTCGTCGCTGCGCCTGATCGAAGCTTGTACCGATACGCATGCGCACATCATCGACGTCGGCGGCGGGACCTCGGTACTGGTGGACGGCCTGCTCGATGCCGGCTATCGCAATCTGACCGTGCTCGATCTGGCGGAATCGGCGCTGGCCGCCAGCCGGCAGCGGCTCGGCGCGCGCGCTCAGTCGGTGCAATGGATCGCAGCTGACATCACGCAAGCGGACCTGCCCGCTGCGCGCTACGACGTCTGGCACGACCGCGCAGTGTTTCATTTCCTGACCGATCCGGATGATCGCGCGCGCTATGTGGCGCAGGTGCTGAAAAGCGTGAAGCCGGGCGGTCACGTCATCGTTGCGACATTCGGCCCCGGCGGGCCGCTGCAATGTTCGGGGCTGGACGTGATGCGCTACGCCCCCGGCGCACTGCATGCCGAATTCGGCGCGCCCTTTCGCCTGCTCAAACACGAAACCGAAATCCATTACACCCCGGCGGGCAAGGAGCAGGAATTTGTTTATTGTTATTGCGTGCGTGCCTGATCATGCTTGAAGACGTCAAGGCGCTGGTTCGGGAAATCGCGCAGCGCGAAGTCACTCCGCGCTTCCTCAAGGTGGCGCACAGCCACAAGGCCGACGGCAGTCTGTTCACCGAGGCCGATGCCTCGACGCAGGCCGCGCTGGAGGCGGCGTTGCCGGGAATCCACAAGGTGCCGGTGCTGGGCGAGGAAATGACCGAACAGCAGCAACACGACGCCTGGGACGCCGGGCGCAACGGCCTGTGGTGCGTCGACCCGATCGACGGCACCTCCAATTTCGTCGCCGGGGTGCCGTATTTTGCGGTCTCGGTGGCCTACCTCTACAAAGGCGAGCGCCAGCTCGGCGTGATCTACGATCCCATCGCCGACGAAATGTTCAGCGCCCAGCGCGGCGGCGGCGCCCATCTCAACGGCACCCCGCTGCCGCTGCGCCCCGCCGCCACTGAGCTCAAACGCTCGCTCGCCGGGGTCGAGATGAAACGCATCAACCGCGAACTCGCCGGGCGGCTCGCCTCCTGGCCGCCCTACGCCTCACAGCGCAACTTCGGCGCCAGCACGCTCGACTGGTGTTACACCGCCGCCGGCCGCTTCGATATCTATGTCCACGGCGGGCAAAAGCTGTGGGATTACGCTGCGGGCGCGCTCATCCTCGAAGAAGCCGGCGGCCGCCTCGCCAGCCTGTCCGGCAGTTTCGACACCGCAAACGTCTGGGAGCGCTCCGTCGTCGCCTCGGCCAGCCCGGCCTTGTTCGAACTGTGGCGGGACTGGCTGAAGGCGGCAGGCGCGTAGCCCCCCCCTTCAAACAACGGACACACGCCATGTGGCATCGCGTAATGCTAATGCCACCATCGACATTACTTATTGGCTGACCACCCCTGGCCAGCGGAAAATTGCGCGACAAATTCTGACGGAGATTCAATCATGGCCATGCGCGACACCCTCACCCCCAAAGAAGCCCAATGCAGCAGCGGCGCAGACTACGCGGCACTGGCGCTGGAAGCCCTGCAGGAACCGGCGGATACGGCTTACGCCAAGGAGTTGATGGATCGCGAGGCGGACGGTTGCCAGTTCACCAAGGATCTGGCGGCGTGCGCCATCGCCTACAAGGCGATGGGTGAACAGGGTCGTGCCGAAGAACTGCTGCAAACCGCCGAAGACTATTGCATGAGCGGCGATGAGCAAATCGCGCTGGCCGAGGCCAAGTTCAAGGTGCTGGGCGACAAGGCCGCGGCCGTGGGCGCCTATGAGAAGGCGCTGAAGGAAACCGGCAATCTCGACCCGCTGATCGATCTGGCGAAGAACGTGATGAGCGTGATCGCCGATAACGCGTTTGCCAAGAAGGTGCTGGAAAAGGCCGAGGCGAAAATCTCGCGCGCGGTGGAATACAGCAAGCTGGCAGCAGCCTCGGCCGAGCACCTGCTGGACAAGGAGTACGCGGCGGCGATTTTCAGCAAGGCAGCGGACAAGCTCTCCAGCGTGCCCGATCTGCTGTCGCTGGCGAGCGAAGTCACCAAGACGCTGGGCGACCCGCAAAAAGCCAAGGCGCTGTATGAACGCGCACTCGCCGGTGCCACCGACTTCACCGCCGCGAAGACACTGATCGAATCGGCCAAACAGGCGGGCGATGCTGCGTTCATGCAATCCGCGCTGAAGAAGGCAGGCGATCTGGCGAGCGCGACCGGTGAATACATCGAACTGGCCGAAGGACTGGCAAGCGTGGGCGACAAGCCGGGTGCCACTGCACTGCTGGACAAGGCGGAAGATGCCGTCGCCGGCCTCGACGAAATGCAGAAGCTGGTCACCGCGGTGGAAGCACATCTGGCCGACGACGCCGAGCGCCTGACGCGCGTGAAGGCCAAGCTGGAAAAGCGCCAGGCCAACCACGCACGCTATATGGAATTCCAGCAACTGGAAAAGGACGCCATCAGCGTCAAGCAATTCCTCGCGCTGGCCGAGCGCGTGCGTCTGGAACTGGAAGACCCCTTCTATTCGGCCAAACTGATCGAATCCGCCGAAGCCCTGCTCGACGGCACCGGCTACCAGTTCTCGCGCTACAAGCCGATTCTGGTGGCAGTGGACAAGAACCTCGACGACACCGCCTGGCTCGGCCGCCTGCTCGACCGCGCCGCTGAAAACGCCACTGACTTCATCGCATTCAAGGATCTGGTGGTCACCGCTGCGCAGCTGAAACACCGCGAACTCGGTGTTTCCAAAGCGCGCGCCTACCTCGCCACGCGCGAGTCCGCGCTGGCCGCAGATGCCAACGCCACCGTGTACGACACCGCCAAACTCGCCGAGGCTAGCTTTGCCGCCACCCAGGATGCCGCTGAGGCGGGTCGTCTGCTGGAAATGGCGCGCGGCAAGGCCAAGGACCATTTCGCCCTTACGCATATCGGCCGTCTGTACGCCTCGATGGGCAACGCGGCCAAATCCGACGAACTGTTTGCCGCAGCTGCAGCCGCCTGCTCCAATGGTGACGCCTGCATCCAGTTCATCGATCGGCTAAAGGGATTCGCGCTGCCGGCGGAGGCGCTGAAGAAATGGTATGTCGAGTGCGGCACCCACCTGAAATCGCCCGCCGACAAGCTGCGCTGGGCCGAGGGGATCGCCGATGCGCTGAACGACAAGATCTGGGCCACCGAAGTGTACGGCCAGCTTGCCGGCCAGTTCGGTGGCGCCGACGCCGCGCGCTTTGAGCTCAGCCGCCGTTCGCGTGCCGACCTCAACTACTTCGGTTCCACCCGCCGCCACTAAGCGGCGACTTGCGGCTGGGTCGATGGCCGCGTAATACCCCTGAAAACAGCCCGGTTGCACGGGCTGTTTTTATTTGTACACTGGGAATGAAGCTGTTTTCTGGAGCCGTTCATGGTCGAAAACCTCTCTGCCCTCATCGACACCGTGCAGAAAAACTGCACCATCGCCGACGCCCGTCACGCGCGCGACATGACGATGTGCACCTTTCTGCTGGAAATGCGCGAGTACTACCGCTGGGAAATGGAAATCCCCTACGGCGCGCGACTGCCCAAGGACGAACTGGGCGACTGGCTGAACGCACGCGAAAGCCTGTGGGACACAGTGGAAGAAGAAGACTTCACTCCCCTTCCGCTGAACGCAACCGGCATCGATCCGTTCGATGCCAACGACATCAATCGTGCGCTGATGCCGCTGGGCCTGGTCTACAGCAGCGGGCTGGGGCATTTCCGCAAACCGCATTTCGTTCTGGCCGAACTCAAGCGCGCCGAGGTGCGTGAAGGCGTACAGGTGCTGGTGGCCGGCTGCGAATACGCACGCGACCTGATCGCGCCACCGGCGGCGATGCGCGACGGCGCCATTTTCCTGCGGATGGACGCGGTACGTCGTCTGCTGTGGAACAAGTACGAAGAATGGCAGTGGAAGGAAAAGGACACTGCGCTGGGGCGGGCGTTTGCCCACTACGATTTCGAGCATGACATCGAGCGCGGACTCGATCGCATGAGTGAGGCCGAAAGCGAGGTGATGATCCTGCACGAAATCGGCGAGGCGCGTGCGGAATCGCTGCTGGGCGAAGACTGGAACGAGATGCTCGGCCAACTCGTTTCCCGCCATGCCGAATTGCTGGCGCGTGCGGTGCGCGACCATCTGGCTGACTGTATGGTCACGTTGCCGACGCTGCTTGAACGCGAGGCATTCGGCTCGCTGCATTTTTATCTGGCCAATTTGTCGGGCCTGCGGCGTGCGCTGTTCCCGGCTTTGCCGCTCGCCTATGAAAACTGGCTAAATCAGCGCGACACGACGCGGCTGATGGAGACGGTTCGCAGCGCAGAGGGACACTGGCTCGCCGCTGCCCGGCGCTTGGTCGCGCTGTATCGACACGACCCGGCGCAAGGCGATGCCGCCATCCGCGGACTGGCGGGCGGCGACCTCGGCGGTCTCAAACTCTAGCGGCAAACAAACGGCACCAGACCTCAAGGCGTACCGGAGACATCCCCGGCCCCACCGACGAACCGGTGGCGCGTCAAGCGCGCTTTCAACTCGGGCAATATGATTTGTGCCGCCTGATAACCCGCCATGACCGCCTCGTCGCTCTGGGCAAAGCTGGTGTCGCTGGCGGGCTCGAATCCCGGGCGAATCAGGAAATCGGCTTCGGCCGATTCGCCTTCGCTGAGCCGACAGCTTTGCAGACGAAAGGTTTTCAGTAGCGTGTCCAGCGCGTTGTGCTTGAGGGCGGCGCCGTTGCCGCAATAGATGTCGATGCCGACGACCAGTTCTGCGCCGAGTGCGCGGGCAAAGCGCACCGGCACGATGGTCAGGACGCCGCCATCGACATAGGTCGCGTCCTGCGACTGCACCGGCACCACGACCCCGGGCACGCTGGCCGAAGTCTGTACGGCCTCACCCAGGTCACCCTCGACGATAAGCAGCGCCTGCCCCTTGCCGAGGTCGGTCACGGCGATGCCCAACGGCAAGGGCAACTCCCTGATTTGACTGAAGCCCGTTTCATCCCGGATCCACTCGGCGAGGGCGCGGCCATTCAGCCCGCCCTGGCGGCTGATCACCACATCGGCCAGATCCAGCTCGCTCACTGCCAACACGCGACGCTCGATTTCCGGATAACCCATACCGCTGGCATACAGCGTGGCGGCAATGGCACCGACCGACGAGCCGGTGACGACCTCGGCGCGGATGCCGGCTTCGTCGAGCGCGCGCAGCACGCCCAGATGCATGAAGCCGCGCACGCCACCGCCGCCGAACGCGATGCCGAGGCGAGGCGGATGATCCGCTGGGCGCGTCCGAGTCGCCGCTTCGACCTGATCGAGCGGAACGGCCTTCAGGCTGTCGTAGCGATTGGGGGTGGCGCAGCCGCCCAGCACGCCGGCCAGCCCACAGACCAGCGCAATCCCTGCGACCGTGCGGGCAAGCGGGGAGACAGATCGCACGCTCACTCCATCCCCACGCTGGCTTCGATGCGGAAGAACTGTTCAGCCTGCCGCTTGGCTTCGCCGCGATTCGAATTCTTGTCGTCAGGCGTGTGGTCAAAATCGATCTTGGCGGCGACCACCGCGCGGCAGGTCATGTAGGCCTTGGCGCGGTGTGAAGTCAGCTCGTCCAGATGATCGTTCAGCACCGCCACCAGCGCCGCCTTGCGGCGGAACAGCTTGACGGTCTCCTCGAAGCTGGCGGCGCGCTGCGCCTGCAGCATGCGGCTGCACTCGACGTAATCCTGGCCATCGCACCAGGCCGGCAGTTTCAGTTCATGCAGCCGGTGGGCATCGCGCCCAAGGTCGTCGCTCACCTCGATCAGTTCGTCGAGCAGTTCGTCCTGATAGGCATGGGCATGATCGTACAGCGGCTGTTCGCAGGTTTCGCAGGCCGGGCCGATGGATTCCAGCAGCCATTCCATCAGGCTGCCGCGCGAATCGCGCTGGCGTTTGACCAGGGTCAGGTCTTCCTGCTCGATCCGTTCCAGCGGGACGCCGGAGCTGGCGCAGGTTTGCTGTTGCCAGGCCGCCAGCAGGTCGGCATCGGAGGTGCTGGGACGGTCGCCCTGCGGCATCAGCTCGGCGCGCACGCGCAGGCGCTTTGCGGATTCGTCGTAAGCAAAGCTGATGCGGCGGTAGGCGATCGGCCAGTCGGACAGCGAACTGACGTTCATTTCCAGCAGCGGCCGGCGCGCCAGCGCGCGGTGCTCCGCCCAGAAGCCGCGATGGGTGTGGGCAGACAGATAGACCAGCGGATGATCCAGCTTGCCCATCAGGTCGCGCAGCAGGATGCGGGTCGGCAGTCCGAGCGACTGCCAGTTGTGATGGCCGGCGAATATCAGGATGTCGCCGTTGGCGATGGCAGCCTCCACCCACGGGGTAATCGCTTGCACCTGATCCGGGTGGACATGCCCCATGCTGCCGGGACTGCGCCCCATGAGGGTGTCCCAGGTGCTGACCAGGGCGCCTGCCTGGTTGGTGTCGAGGGCAATGACGTAGGTGTTCCGGGTAGCACCGGGCGCGCGCGGCAATTTGATGCGCTGCGCCAGAAAGGAATCCGCATAGTCGATGCCGTCGCGCAACTCGGCTTCGATGGCGGACACGAAGGCCGCCGGATTCGGGTTGTGCCAGTTCAGGGTGTGTTCGCCCTGCGCCGGCGGCGCGGCCAGCCCGGGTTTCTGCGGCGCATGCCTGATCTGTGCGGCGATGTAATGGGCGATGAAGCCGCGCTTGGTGAGCGCTTCGTTGTCGGTTTTGTGTGCCTTGTCTTCCAGCGCCGTACCGCGCATGCAGGCCTGGTGCCATTTGCGTGCGCCGGGGTCGAACTGGGCATCGAGCAGGCTGTGGGCATAGATGCCGAACATCAGGCCGTCGTGGTTGCCGGGCAGGATCGCGCCGGTGGTGGGGCTGGCCTGGAATATCTGCGCCATGCGCTCGGCCTCGATGCGGCACGACAGGTCCATGACATCGCCCAGATGGATGAAGGGCTCGTCCGGAT
>Ga0209262_10001198_pt1 | contig 10901 bp, 5 predicted proteins | sample Lowcelwee11metaG_FD_187171 | JGI IMG/M metagenome (GOLD analysis project Ga0209262, IMG submission 187171) | Freshwater pond sediment microbial communities from the University of Edinburgh, under environmental carbon perturbations - Low... | ecosystem: Environmental > Aquatic > Freshwater > Pond...
CCGACATCGAGGTCATCGTGGCAACGGCCTTCGGCGAGATGCAGCTGGCGATCCGTGCGCTGCAGCTGGATGCCTCGGACTTCATCCCCAAGCCGATCGGCAGCGACAATCTCTTTCTCGCTCTGGAGCGCGCCCGGGAGCGCTACACCTCCCGGCGCCGGCTGAAGGATTACACGCAGCTGCTCGAAAAGGAAAAGGCCGAAACCAGCCAGCAGCTGCTCAAGACGCTCGCCTTTCAGCGCAACCTGATCGAGAACTCCATGGACGGCATCCTGGGGGTGGACGAGCGGCAGGTCGTCGTGATCTACAACCGCAGCATGGAGCAGCTCCTCGGATTTCCCCGGGATCAGGTTCTGCATCGAAAGACGTTGTCCAGTCTCTTCCCTCCGGCCGAGGCCAGGCGCTTTCAAGAAGAGCTTCGCGGTGAACGTTTCGGCGGCAGGAACAAACTATTCCTCTTCGAAACCCTGCTGAAGACCCAATCCGGCCGGGAGGTTCCCGTTCAAGTATCCGCCGTTGCCCTGAAGGAAGACGGGCAAGAAAACGGGTTGGTCGGGTTCTTCCGGGATCTGGGTGTACTCCGGCGTCTGGAGCGCGAGCTGGCGGACCAGGCGCGCATCCTGCACCAGGACAAGATGATGTCCCTGGGGCGGCTGGCGGCCAGCGTGGTGCACGAAATCAACAACCCGCTGTCCGGCATTCTGAACTACTCCCGACTGATGGCCCGGGTGCTGCAGCAGGGCGAGCTGACGAGCGAACGCCGGGACAAGTTCCAGCGGTACCTGAGCATCGTCGAAACCGAAACGAGCCGCTGTTCCCAGATCGTGTCCAACCTGCTCAGCTTTTCGCGCCGGTCGCCCGCAGCGTTCGCGCCGGTGGAAGTAGCCGAGCTCCTGCGGCGCTGCATCCTGCTGAGCGGGCACAAGCTGGAGTTGAGCCGCATTCGTCTGGAATCCAGCATCCAACCGGGGCTGCCGCCCGTCCAAGGGGATTTCAACCAGCTGCAGCAGTGCGTGATCAACCTGATTTTCAACGCCATCGATGCCATGCCGAAGGGCGGCACCCTGACTCTGGAGGCTCAAGCCGGCGATCAGAAGCAAACTGTTTCCATCCGCGTGAAGGACACCGGCCCGGGAATCCCCCCCGAACACCTGTCCAGCATTTTTGAACCGTTTTTCACCACCAAGAGCGAGGGCCATGGCCTTGGGTTGGGTTTGTCCACGGTCTACGGCATCGTGGAACGGCATCACGGGTCGATCGAGGCCCGCAACACGGATGATGACGGCGCCTTGTTCGAGATCAAGCTCCCGGCGGCTTGAACTTCCTGACCGGCGGCCCGGTTTCGATTGCGAAGGACGTGCTGCATGATTCAATCTTCCGGTTTCTCCGGGAAAACCATCGCCTGCAAGGATTGGCTGGCCATCCTCGACGAGCTCAATATCGGTGCATTCATGGTCGGGCGGCACCGGCGCATCGAGTCGTTGAACCTGAGCGCCCAGGCCATGATCGGCGTCCGAAGAAACGACGCCGTCGGCAAGGACTGCCGGGAGGTTTTTCTCGGCGTGCCCTGTCTGGTCTCCTGCCCGTTCAAAGCGCCGCAGGACTCGAAACAGGCGGAGCCGATCCTGCGGCTGCCGGGCGAAGGCGATGAAAGATATCTGGTGACGCGCATCGCCGCCCCTGTGTACGACGCCGACCGGCAGGTGGTGGGGTGCCTCACTATCCTCCAGGACCATGCACCCATCGCCGACCTCGTGAATCGCATCCACCACGAGGAGCGCAGCCTGAAGCTCATCTTGGACAACCTCGAGGTCGGCATTTTCACGGTGGACCGGGGCGGGGTCGTCACCTTTTTCAACACCGCCGCCGAGAAGATATCCGGCTTCGGCCGGCAGGAGGTCCTGGGGCGGCCTTGCGCCGCGATTTTCCGAGGGGGATCCGCCGCGGAGTGGGGCCTGCTCAGGGAGACCATCGCCAGCGGCAGCCCGCGCAGCGGCATCGAAAGCCGAATCCTCACCCCCGAGGGTGTCACCGTCCCCATTCGGGTCACCTATCTGCCCCTGCGCAACCAGAAGGGAATTGCCGTGGGGGGGTTGGCCACCTTCAGCGACCTCACACTGGTGCACCAGTTGAGTCAGGCGATTCAGGACCGCTACACCTTTCATGACATGGTTGGGAAATCCCCCGCCATGCAGCTGATATTTGAAAACGTGCAGGTCGTGGCCAAGACGGACGCCACCGTGCTGATCGAAGGCCCCACCGGGACCGGCAAGGATGTCTTGGCCAAGGTCATCCACGCGGCCAGCCGGCGCAGCGAAAAGCCCCTGGTCAAGGTGAACTGTGCGGCCATCCCCGACACCCTGCTCGAATCGGAAATGTTCGGCTATGTCAAGGGGGCCTTCACCGGCGCGGTGCAAGACCGTATCGGCCGCTTCCAGGCCGCCGACGGCGGGACCATCTTCCTGGACGAGATCGGAGACCTGCCGCTCGCGCTGCAGGCCAAGCTGCTGCGGGTGATCGAAGAGAAGGTGTTCTTTCGCCTTGGCACGTCGCAGACCACCAAGGTGGATGTGCGCATCATCTCGGCCTCCAATCAAGGCCTGGAGCGGCTGGTTGCCCACAAGCGGTTCCGAGAAGACTTGTATTACCGTCTCAATGTCTTCCGCATCGAGATCCCCAGCCTCAAGGACCGGCCGGCGGACCTTCCCTTGTTGGTCGGCCACATACTCCGGCGTCTGTGCACGTCCAAAGGCATACCTCCGCCGGAGATATCAGAGAACGCCATGCAGGTGCTCTTGAACTACGCTTACCCCGGCAACATCCGCGAGTTGGAAAACATCCTGGAGCATGCGCTCATTCTCTGTTCGGAGAACACCTTGCGACGCAAGCATCTCCCCGACTACCTGCGGCAGCGGCCGCCGCCGTCCCACATCAGGCCGGAGAAGGTGGAGGTTTCGGGTTCGCCCGAACGCACCCGTATCCTGGCGGCGCTCCGGCGGCACAACGGCAACCGTTCACTGGCCGCCCGGTCTCTGGGCATGGATCGCAGCACGCTGTGGCGGAAGATGAGGAAACATCAGCTGAACGATCGATGACCTATAAAAAAGCCGTTCACTGTGTGTTGCGACGTGGCCGGTTTTTTTTACAAGTTGGTTGGATTACAAATGATAATGGGGAGTAGATTGCAAATAGATTCAGTTGATGCGCAAATGCGTTGCAGATATGTTGCATAACGCATTGATGCATCACATTAATTACAATGATTTTAATAACAAACTGGTATAATTGCGTTGCACCATTTGCACCATCCCGCCCATGTAGCCTCGTCGCCTCACCGGTTCCGTTTCGCCCAACCCACTGCTCTGATGAGATAAATTAAGATTTTGCCGGATTGGTACGTTCCATGCTGAGGTATCGGCATAAAACGGCGCTATCGCTCCAGGTGGAGAATGAAAAAACGGATCAAGGTCCTGATCGTCGACGACGAGCCCGACATGCGGTTTTTTCTCTGCAATCTCCTGGGGGGCTGCGGGTACGCCACCATCCATGCCGAGGACCGGCGGGACGGTCTGCGCAAAGCTAAAAAGGAAAGACCGGCCTTGATCATCATGGATGTGATGATGCCCAACGAAGACGGGCTTCAGTTCTACCGTGATCTCAAGGAAGATGCTCGATTGAAAAGCATTCCGGTCATCATGGTGTCCAGCGTCGGCAGGAAAACGTTTCTGCAGTACCAGCGATCCTATTGCACCCTGCCGGAGGCGGCCTCGCCCGCCCCGAGCGCCTACTTGAAAAAACCCTTGAACGCGGACGAGCTCATCAGCTGGGTTCATGCCTTGACCGCAGCCGCCCCGGGAGCTTGACCGCCAACCCTGTGGTGACGAGCATGCCCATTCGCATCGGCTTTTACATCTGCCATTGCGGGATCAACATCGCCTACCGGGTCCACGTGGAGGAGGTGGCGGCCTTTGCGCGGCAGCTACCGAACGTGGCCGTTGCGCGCGATTACAAGTTCATGTGCTCGGACCCCGGCCAGGAGATGATCGAAAACGACATTCGGACCCAGGGCCTGAACCGGGTGGTGGTCGCCTCGTGCTCGCCGCGGCTGCACGAGAAAACCTTCCAGGCGGCCTGCCGGCGCGCCGGCGTCAATCCCTATTTTTTCCAGATGGCTTCGGTGCGGGAGCAGGTCTCCTGGGTCACCCCGGATGAAGAAGACGCCACACGCAAGGCCAAGACCCTGGCGGCAGCCGCCATTCAGCGCGTCAACCGCCACCATGCCCTCGAAACCCGCGAGGTGAAGGTGCATCCCGACGTGCTCGTGGTGGGCGGCGGCATCGCCGGCATGCAGGCCGCGCTCGACATCGCCAACGGCGGCCACAAGGTCTATCTGGTCGAGAAACAGTCCACCATTGGCGGCCACATGCTGCAGTTCGACAAGACCTTTCCCACCCTCGACTGCGCCGCCTGCATCGGGACCCCCAAGATGGTGGAGGTGTCTCAGAACCCGAACATCAAGCTCTACTCCTACAGCGAGGTCAAAGAGGTCAGCGGGTTCATCGGCAATTTCACCGTCACCGTCCGGCGCAACCCGCGCTACGTGAAGGAGGGGGTCTGCACCGGGTGCGGCGAGTGCGCCAAGGTTTGCCCCGTGACGATTCCCAGCGACTGGGACGTCGGCATCGGGACCCGCCAGGCCGCCGGCCGGGCCTTCCCTCAGGCCATTCCCATAACCTTCAACATCGAGAAAAAGGACCGCGCTCCCTGTGTCACCGCTTGTCCCGCCGGGATCAACGTCCAGGGTTACGTGCAGCTCATCGGTCATGGGAAATACCCGGAAGCCGTGCGGCTGATCATGGAGCGGTTGCCGTTGCCGGGAGTGCTGGGCCGGGTCTGCCCTCATCCGTGTGAAAGCCGCTGCCGGAGGGCCGAGGTCGATTCCCCGGTGGCCATCCGCAATCTGAAGCGCTTTGCGGCCGATCAGGTGGACCCGTCGAGCCTGCCGCTGCCGCACATCGTCGAACGCCCGCAGCGGGTGGCCGTCGTGGGCTCCGGACCGGCGGGCATCACGGCGGCTTACTATTTGCGACTGCGGGGCTACGCGGTGACGATCTTCGAGGCACTGGATCGACTGGGTGGCATGCTGCGGGTGGGAATACCCGACTACCGCCTGCCGCCGGAGGTTCTCGACCGCGAGATCGCCTATGTCCTGAAGGCCGGCATTGACGTCCGCACCGGGCAGCGGTTAGGTCGCGACTTCACCCTGGAAAGTCTGAAAGCCGAGGGCTTCAATGCGGTGATCCTGGCCATCGGCGCACATCTGGGGCTGCAGGCGGGCATTCCGCGGGAGCTGGATCTCGAGGGCGTTATGAATGCCGTGGACTGGCTGAGGGAGGTCAACCTCGGAGGCCGCGCCTGCCCCGGCCGCAAGGTGGTCGTAATCGGCGGCGGCAACGTCGCGGTGGACGCCGCGCGCGTGGCTCGGCGGCTGGGAGGCGAGTCCGTAACGATCGTCTACCGCCGTACCCGACAGGAAATGCCTGCTTATGCCGAGGAGATCGAGGATGCGCTGGCCGAGGGCATTGATATCCGGTACCTGACGGCGCCGTTGAGGGTGTGGGGACACGAAGGAAAGGTGGTCGGCATCGAGTGCATCCGCACCGCGCTGGGGCCGCCGGATGAAAGCGGACGGCGGCGGCCGTTGCCGAAGGCCGGCTCTGAGTATGTGATCAGGTGCGACGCCGTCATTCCGGCCATCGGCCAGAGAATCGACCTCGGCTGGGCCGGCTGCCCCGAGGCGCTGAAAATGACCGACCGGGGAAGCATTGCGGTCAATCCTCACACGATGCAGACCTCCCTGCCGTATGTGTTCGCTGCCGGAGATGCGGTCAGCGGACCGGCCTCCGTCATCGAAGCGGTTGCCGCCGGACATAAAGCGGTGGAGGCGATCGACCGCTTTCTGCAGCAGCAGGATCTGGCCGCCTTTGCGCTGGAGGTCGCGGCTCGGCCGGCGCCGGGGGAAGATTGGGCGGAGATTCCAAAGGGTATCGGCCGAGAAGAGCGTGTCCGTTCGCTCCATGTGGAGGCGGTCGAACGAGTCGGCGGGTTTGCCGAGGTGGACCTCAATTTCTCAGAGGCGGAAGCCCGGCATGAAGCCGAACGCTGCCTCAACTGCGGCATCTGCTGCGAATGCATGGAGTGTGTCCGGTCCTGTGAGGCCAAGGCCATCGACCATCACATGCCGGCCGAGGACCTCCAGGTAAAGGTCGGCAGCATCATTTTGGCCACAGGCTACGACCTGATGGATCCAAGCCCTATGCGGCAGTTCGGCTACGGCGTCTACCCGAACGTCTTCACGAGCCTAGAGTTCGAGCGGTTGAGCAATGCCACCGGTCCGACCGGCGGCCGGATACTGATCCGCGACGAAAACGGCCAGTTCACGCGCACGCCGCAAAGCGTCGCCATTCTGCACTGCATCGGCAGCCGGGACGTAAACTACCACGAATACTGCTCGCGGGTGTGCTGCATGTACGCGCTCAAATACACCCACCTCATCAAGGAAAAAATCGGCCACGACACCCGCGTCTACGATTTCTACATCGATCAGCGGTGCTTCGGCAAAGGCTACGAGGAGTTCTACCGCCGCTGCCAGGAGGAGGGCACGGTCTTCATCCGCGGCAAGGTGGCCGAGATCACCGACCAGGCCGCCTCCGCCGATGAGCAGGGGAAGCTCGTCGCCATTGCGGAGGACACCCTCTCGGCCACGCGGCTGCGGGTGCCCGTGGACATGGTCATCCTGTGCGCGGCGATGGAATCCCGCGACGATACCGCCGACGTGGGGCGGGTCTTCGGCGTCAACCAGGGCGCGGACGGTTTCTTCCTGGAGGAGCACCCCAAACTGGGTCCGCTCAACACGGCCACCGACGGGGTGTTCCTGGCGGGCGCCTGCCAGGGTCCGAAGGACATCCCCGACACGGTCGCCCAAGCCTCGGGCGCGGCGGCCAAGTCGCTGTCGCTGGCCAGCCGGGGCAAAGTCGTGATCCCGTCGGCCATTTCCTGGATCGACCCCGACATCTGCGCCGGCTGCCAGACCTGCATCGGGCTCTGCCCGTATTCGGCCATCGAGTTCGACATGCGGCGGGCGGTCTCGGTGGTCAACGAGGCGCTGTGCAAGGGCTGCGGCAGCTGTGCCGGCGGCTGCCCCAGCGGCGCCGCCCAGGTGCGGCATTTCAATAAGGAGCAGCTGTTCGCCGAGTGCGACGGGATCATGAACGCTCTGAAGGTGGTCGGGATATGAATCCCACCGGGGCGAGCCCGGTTGGATTCATACCGAGGAGGAGACATGCAGGACTTTGAACCGACGATCGTAGCCTTTGTCTGCAACTGGTGCACGTACACGGCGGCCGACTTGGCCGGGACGTCACGGCTGTCGTATCCCAAAAACGTGCGTCTGATCCGGGTCATGTGTACCGGCATGGTCGATTCCCAGTACGTGATCAAGGCGCTTCTTCAGGGCGCAGACGGGGTCCTGGTGAGCGGCTGCCACCCCGGGGACTGCCATTACATCAACGGCAATTTCAAGGCCCGCCGACGCATCAAGCTCTTGAAGGAGATTCTGCCGCGTTTCGGGTTTGAAGAAGAGCGCCTGCGACTGACCTGGATCGGGGCGAGCGACGGCATCCGGTTCGCCGAGATCATGCGTGAGCTCGTCGAGCAGGTCAGGGCCTTGGGGCCCGTTCGGCCCCCGTTGGCGCTGGCGGTGTGATGCCCGGGCGGGAAAGGAAGAGGACATGACAGACACCTATTGTCTCGATCCGCAAGAAGACAACCTGCCGGCGGTGATTCGCGGCTTTCTGCAGAACCTGCTGGCGGCCGAAGCGGTGCGCGCGGTGCTGGTCCCCCAGCACCTGCCTATGAAGCGCCTGGTGATGCCGACCCTGGTCACCCGGCCCGAGGGGATGGCCGGCGTCGACCCGCTGGCGCCCTGCTTCCCGATGAACGCAGCGCGCATCGCCTCGCGTCTGGCGCGCAAACCCATGGGGGCCCGTTGGGCGGCGGTGCTGCGGCCCTGCGAAATCCGGGCGTGGGTGGAGCTCGTGAAGCTCAAGCAGGCCCGGACGGACGAGGTGGTCCTCGTCAGCATCGACTGCCTGGGCGCTTTTCAAAACAAGGATTACGTCCGCCTCGCCGGGGAAAACCCCGCGGCGACGACGCAGGATTTTGTAAGCAAGGCCCTGGCCGGAGAAAACATGGAACCGGATCTCGCGCCGGCCTGCCGGGCCTGCGAGTTCCCGGTGCCGCCCCACAGCGACATTCACATCGGGTTCCTGGGGTGCGACGGTGCCCTGACGGTGGAGGCGCGATCGCCGGCGGGCCGGGAGGCGGTCGAGTGCCTGAAGCTCGGGCCGTTCGAGGCGCCGGCCTCCCGGGCGGCGGCTTTGGACGCACTGGTGGCCCGACGGGTCGGCCGCCGCGACGAGATGTTCGTGGCCACGCAGGCGGCCATCGACGGCATCGATAAGGCGGCCGCCTATTTTGCCGACTGCATCAACTGCTACAACTGCCGGGTGGCGTGCCCGGTGTGCTACTGCAAAGAGTGTGTGTTCGTCACCGACGTGTTCAACCACGAGCCGGCCCAGTACCTGCAGTGGGCGGAGCGCAGCGGCGTGCTCAAGATGCCCACCGACACCCTGTTTTACCACTTGACGCGCCTGGCGCACATGAGCACGGCCTGCGTCGGCTGCGGGCAATGCTCCAACGCCTGTCCCAACGACATCCCAGTCATGGAGGTGTTCCGGACTGTCGCGCGGCACACCCAGCAGGCGTTCGGCTACGAGGCCGGCCGCGACCTGGAAGAGGCGCCGCCGCTGTCGGTGTTCAAGGAATCGGAGTTTCCGGAGGTCGTAGGAATCAGCCGGCGTGCCGCCGGCTGATTCCTATCATAGGTCCCCTCCCCTCACGGGAGGGGCCAGGGGAGGGGGTAGGATGAAGCGTAAAGCCGGCAACGCCATAGTGCTCGGCGCAGGGATCGCCGGCATCCGGGCCGCGCTGGACCTGGCCGAATACGGGTACGGGGTCACTTTGGTGGACCGGGCCCCGCACCTGGGCGGCATCCTGAGCCGGCTGGACTACCAGTTCCCCACGGACCACTGCGGCATGTGCCGCATGCTGCCGCTGGTTCAGCGCGATGCCGCCTCCCAGCACTGCTTGCGGCGGGGGCTCTTCCACGAGAACATCGAGGTCCTGCTCTCCACCGAGATCACCGGCATCGAGGGCGAGCCCGGCAAATTCCGCGTGACGCTCAAGCAGCAGCCCTCGTGGGTGGACCCGGACCGCTGCGTCGGTTGCGGCCGGTGTGTGCCCGTCTGCCCGGTGGAGGTCCGCGACGGCTTCAACGCCGGACTCTCGACCCGCAAGGCCATCCACCTGCCGGTGCCCCACAACATCCCCAATACCTACATCATCGACGCTCAAACCTGCACCCGCTGCGGGGCCTGCCTCGCGGTCTGCCCCACGGATGCCATCCGCATGCCGGAGGCTGCACGCAAGAAATTCCACATCCTGGTGGTGGACGACGAACTGGCCGTGCGCGACTCCTTGAAGGAGTGGCTTGAGGCGGAAGGATTCACCGCCGCGATGGCTGCGTCCGGGGCTGAAGCGCTGGACTTGCTGCTGGCCGCGCCGTATCACCTCATGCTGCTGGACATCAAAATGCCGGGCATGGACGGCGTCGAAGTGCTCGAGCGTGCCAAGGCGCTGGCGCCGGAGCTCACCGTGATCATGATGACCGCCTACGCCACGGTGGAAACCGCGGTGGAGGCCATGAAGATCGGCGCCCTGGACTATCTGGTCAAGCCCTTCGATATGGAGGCACTGATGCCCAAGGTGGCGCAGGCCTATCAGAGGCTGGAGACGGCCGAGGCCCGGCAGATCGAAGCCGGGGCGGTGGTGCTTGCCGGCGGAACCGACTTCTGCGACCCGTCTATCGGGAAAAACACCTTCGGCTACGGCGTCTCCCCCGACATTTTGACGCAGATCGAATTCGAGCGGCTGTTGAGCGGAACGGGGCCCACGGCCGGCCGCCTCGTGCGGCTGAGCGACGGGCTTCCCGTCCGCAAGATCGCCTGGCTCCAATGCGTGGGCTCCCGGGATGTCCAGCTGGAGGCGGATTTCTGTTCGAGCTTCTGCTGTATGGCGTCCATCAAGGAGGCCGTGCTCGCCAAGGAGCGGTCCGAAGGCGAACTGGAGACGGCCATTTTTTTCATGGACATGCGCACCTTCGGCAAGACCTTCCAGCGCTACCGGGACCAGGCCGAGGGACGATACGGGGTGCGGTTCGAACGCGCACGGGCGCATTCGGTTGTGCCCGACCCGGCGGGCGGCGGCCTGGCGATCCGGTGGGCGGACGTCTCCGGCGCTTGCCGCGACGAGTCTTTCGACATGGTGGTGCTGGCGGCCGGGCAGCGGCCGGCCGCCGGGTCCGCTGAGCTGGCCGGCCGCTTGGATCTGCCGCTCAACCCTTGGGGGTTCATCGAGCCGGAGCCGTTCTCGTTGAGCCGCACCCGGCGGCCCGGGATCTTCATCGGCGGCGCTTTCGGCGGCATGAAGGACATCGGGGAGGCCGTGATCCAGGCCTCGGCGGCGGCATCCGGCGCCTCGCGGGTCCTCCACGCCGCCGGCGGCAGCCTGGCGCTCGAGGAACCGGCCCCGGAGGCGCCGGTGAGCCTGATGCGCGAATTCCCCCGGATCCTGGCGGTGGTCTGCCGCTGCAGCAGCGGGGAGGCCGGCGTGGCGCCCTCCGATTCAGCGTTCCGGACGCTCTCGGCCGATCCGGAGATCGTCGCCGTGGAGACCGTGGCCGGCCTTTGCACGACATCCGGTTGGGAACAGCTGGCCGGCCG
>Ga0209262_10001199_pt1 | contig 10901 bp, 9 predicted proteins | sample Lowcelwee11metaG_FD_187171 | JGI IMG/M metagenome (GOLD analysis project Ga0209262, IMG submission 187171) | Freshwater pond sediment microbial communities from the University of Edinburgh, under environmental carbon perturbations - Low... | ecosystem: Environmental > Aquatic > Freshwater > Pond...
TGATTGAACAATATACACATTTTTACTTCAAACTTAAATCGTAGAATTTAATTTAAATACCATATTTTTTTCTTTGATTTTTAATAAAAAATATTTTTTATTAAAAACTTATATTACTATATATAGTAATATAAGTTTTTACATATTTGAACTTTTTTACTAAATTAACAATTTTAATTTTTATTTTGTAATGAAACGTTTTAATTTTATAACTTTACTGTGCATAGTATTATTAACGCTTGTTCCTAATGAAGCTTTAGCTGATATTGGTGGTTTAACAAAATGTAGCGATTCACCAGCTTTTACTAAACGATTAAACGGAAGTGTAAAAAAATTACAGCAACGAATGAGTAAATATGAAGCTGATTCGCCACCAGCGTTAGCTTTAAAACAACAAATTGAACGAACAGAAGCCCGATTTGATAAATACGGTCGATCAGATTTATTATGTGGAACAGATGGTCTGCCACATTTAGTTGCTGATGGTCGATGGAGTCATGCAGCTGAATTTATTCTTCCAGGTTTCGGATTTATTTATATTTCTGGATGGATAGGTTGGGTAGGACGAAAATATTTACGTGCGGTAAGTACTAGTAAAAATCCGAGTGAAAGCGAAATTATTATTAATGTTCCACTAGCGTTAAGAATTATGACAACTGGCTATATTTGGCCAATATCTGCTTGGCAAGAATTAATAAGTAATGAGCTAATAGCTCCAAAAGATGAAGTGACAGTATCACCTCGTTAAATTTATTTTCTTATCTACTTAACTGAAATTTTTATGGAAAATCTTCAAAAATATTTATCTACTGCTCCTGTTCTTTTAACAATTTGGATGACGTTTACTGCGGGATTTATTATCGAAATAAATCGATTTTTCCCTGATATGTTAGGACTATATTTTTAAAATTAAAATACTATATTTAGCAAATTCAATTGCTAAATATAGTATTTTAATTTTAAAAATGTTATTAACCAAATTTACCAGAAGTAGAAGCTATAACAAATGCTGCATATGTTAAAATATACCCAACACTAAAATGAACTAAGCCAACTAATCGAGCTTGTACAATTGAAAGAGCTACTGGTTTATCTCTCCAACGAACTAAATTCGCAAGCGGTGTACGTTCATGTGCCCATACTAAAGTTTCAATTAATTCTTGCCAATATCCACGCCATGAAATTAAGAACATAAATCCTGTTGCCCAAATTAAGTGGCCGAATAAGAACATCCATGACCATACTGATAAATTATTCATACCGAATGGGTTATATCCATTAATTAATGGTGATGAATTTAACCATAAATAATCTCTTAACCATCCCATAATGTAATTCGATGATTCATCGAATTGACCTGGATTACCACCCCAGATTGTCATATGTTTCCAATGCCAATAGAATGTAACCCATCCAATAGTATTTAACATCCAAAACATTGCTAAATAGAATGCATCCCAAGCTGAAATATCACATGTACCACCACGACCGGGACCATCACATGGGAAGCTATAACCAAAATCTTTTTTATCTGGCATTAATTTTGAACCACGAGCATCTAATGCACCTTTTACAAGAATTAAGGCTGTAACATGTAATCCTAAAGCAATAGCATGATGTACTAAAAAGTCACCAGGACCAATCTTTAAGAATAAATCATTCTTATTATCATTGATAGCTTCCAACCAACCAGGTAACCAAACTTGATTACCAGCGACAGTTGCGGGACTAGTTGATGAAGATAATAAAACATTAAATTCATATACTGCTTTACCCGAAGCTGCTTGAATATATTCTGCAAATAATGGTTCAAATAAAATCTGCTTTTCTGGTTGTCCAAAAGCTACAACAGTATCATTATGAATATATAATCCTAATGTATGGAAACCTAAGAATAACGAAGCCCAACTTAGATGTGAAATAATAGCTTCTTTATGTTCTAACATTCGAGCTAAAACATTATTTTTGTTTAGTTCTGGATCATAATCACGAACAAAGAAAATTGCGCCATGTGCAAAAGCACCTACCATTAAGAATCCAGCAATATACTGATGGTGTGTGTATAACGCAGCTTCAGTTGTAAAATCTTTAGATAAAAATGCATACGGTGTTAATGCGTACATATGTTGTGCTGTTAAAGATGTAGCTACACCTAAAGATGCTAACGCTAATCCTAATTGCATATGTAAAGAATTTGTAATTGTTTCAAATAATCCTACATGACCTGCACCTAATCTACCTCCTGGAGGACGGTGTGCATCTAAGATTTCTTTCATATTATGGCCAATACCGAAATTTGTTCGGTACATATGACCAGCAATAATAAAAACAACAGCAATAGCTAAATGATGATGTGCCATATCACTTAACCACAATGATTGTGTTTGAGGATGAAAACCACCTAAGAATGTTAAAATAGCTGTTCCTGCACCTTCACTTGTTCCATATACATGGCTTGCAGTATCTGGATTTTCAGCATAGACTGTCCAATTTCCTGAATAGAATGGAGCTAATCCTGCTGGATGTGGAGGTGTTGTTAAGAAATTATCCCAACCAATATGAACTCCACGTGAAGCAGGAATTGCCACGTGAACGATATGACCAGTCCACGCTAAAGAACTTACACCTAATAATCCAGATAAATGATGATTTAAACGTGATTCATTATTTTTAAACCAAGATAAGCTTGGTCGGAATTTTGGTTGTAAATGTAACCAACCAGCAAATAATAAAACAGACGAAAGTAGTAATAAACCAATTGAACCTAAATATAATTCTTGATTAGTTCTGAAACCAATTGTATACCACCATTGATATACCCCTGAAAAAGCAATATTAACAGGATAGGTATTTCCTTTACTAAAAGCTTTTAATGCTGATTCTCCGAAATGTGGATCCCAAATTGCATGAGCAATTGGTTTTACTTTTAATGGGTTAGCTACCCATTTTTCAAAGTTACCTTGCCAAGCTACATGAAATAAATTCCCTGCTGTCCATAAGAAAATTACTGCTAAATGACCGAAATGCGATGCAAAAATTTTTTGGTATAAATTTTCTTCAGTCATCCCGTCATGTGCTTCTAAATCATGTGCGGTAGCGATACCATACCAAATTCTTCGCGTTGCTGGATCTTGTGCAAGGGCTTGGCTAAACTTTGGAAATTTAGTTGCCATAATTGTTAGATGCCTTTTTATATAAATATTAATTATGAATAAAAATGTTATAAATTTTTTTACTTTAGACTCGTCTTATAAAAATAAATTTTGAGTAGAATTACCGAAAACTCTAGTCGAAGACTTTAACTAATTGAAACCGCACGTGCTAAGAAGAATGCCCATGTAGTCCCAATACCACCAAGTAAATAATGTGCTAAACCAACTGCTCGACCTTGTGTAATACTTAAAGCTCGTGGTTGAATTGTTGGTGCAAAGTTTAACTTATTATGTGCCCAAACAATTGATTCAATTAATTCTTGCCAATATCCACGACCACTGAATAAGAACATTAAACTAAATGCCCAAATAAAGTGTGCACCTAAGAAAATTAAACCGTAAGCTGATGAAGCAGAACCGTACGACTGAATTACTTGAGAAGCTTGTGACCATAAGAAATCACGTAACCAACCATTAATAGTAATAGAACTTTGGGCAAAGTTTCCACCAGTTATATGTGAAATACTGCCATCTGGCGTAATTGTACCCCATACATCGGATTGCATTTTCCAACTAAAATGGAAAATTACAACTGAGATTGCATTATACATCCAGAATAAGCCTAAAAATACATGATCCCAACTTGAACTTTGACATGTACCACCACGACCCGGACCATCACATGGGAAACGGAAACCTAAGTTTGCTTTATCTGGAATTAATTTCGAACTACGTGCATATAATACACCTTTTAATAAAATTAAAACAGTTACATGAATTGTAAAAGCGTGAATATGGTGAACCATAAAATCTGCGGTACCTAATTTAATAGGCATCATAGCAATTTTACCACCAACTTCTACAACTTCTCCGCCAAACGCATAACTTGTTGTCGCTAAAGCATTTGGAGCAGTTGTTCCAGGAGCTAATAAATGAATATTTTGAATCCATTGAGCAAAAATCGGTTGCAATTGAATTGCTTTATCTGAGAACATATCTTGTGGACGACCCAATGCACGCATTGTATCATTATGAATGTAGAATCCAAAAGCATGTGTACCTAAGAAAATACAAACCCAGTTTAAATGTGAGATAATTGAGTCTCGATGTCGTAATACACGATCTAATAAATTGTTATAGTTATTAGCCGGTGTATAATCACGAACCATGAAAATTGCTGCATGCGCTGCACCACCTGTAACACAGAAACCACCAATCCACATATGATGTGTAAACAGTGAAAGTTGTGTCGCATAATCCGTTGCGATATATGGATACGGAGGCATTGCGTACATGTGATGAGCTACAATAATACTTAATGAACCCACCATTGCTAAATTAATCGCTAATTGAGCATGCCATGATGTTGTTAAAATTTCATATAATCCTTTATGGCCTTCACCTGTAAATGGACCTTTATGAGCTTCTAAAATTTCTTTCATGCTATGTCCAATACCCCAGTTAGTGCGATACATATGACCAGCAAAAATAAATAAAACTGATAAAGCTAAATGATGATGAGCAATATCACTTAACCATAATCCACCTGTAATTGGATTTAGACCACCTTTAAATGTTAAGAAATCTGAATATTCACCCCAATGACCACTGAAAAATGGTGCTAAACCTTTTCCAAAGCTTGGGTATAGTTGACTCATTAATTCACGATTAATTAAGAATTCGTGAGGTAATGGAATCTCTTGTGGTGCTACACCTGCATCTAATAATTTATTAATTGGTAAGGCAATATGAATTTGGTGACCAGACCAAGATAAACAGCCTAATCCTAATAAACCTGCTAAATGATGATTCATCATTGATTCAGCATTTTGGAACCATTCTAATTTTGGAGCAGCTTTATGATAATGGAACCAACCAGCAAATAACATGATTGCTGACATAGCTAAACCACCAATAGCAATCCAATATAATTCAACTTCACTAGTTATTCCTTCTGCTCTCCACATTTGGAACCAACCTGATGTTGTTTGAATACCTTGGAAATTACCACCAACATCTCCATTTAAAATTTCTTGACCAACAATTGGCCAAACTACTTGCGAACTTTGTTTTATATTAATTGGATCATTTAACCATGCTGAGTAATTAGAGAAATATGCTCCATGGAAGTGCATACCACTAATCCATAAAAAGATAATTGCTAACTGTCCAAAATGTGCACTGAAAATTTTACGAGATACTTCTTCTAGTGAACTTGTTTGACTGTCAAAATCATGAACATCTGCATGTAGATTCCAGATCCAAGTTGTTGTTTTCGGACCTTTAGCTAAAGTTCTTGAAAAATGACCTGGTTGTGCCCATTTTTCAAAACTAGTTTCGACAGCGTCTTTTTCAACAAAAACTTGCACATTTTTTGCACGACGGTCATTTGAGCTTATTGCCATTAATTTTCTCCTTGCTGGGAGACGAAAATGTATGAAACTCTCATAAAAAAATAAAAAATAGTAAATATTTATCTATTTATTAAGTATGAGTTTTCAATTCACTATTATACGTTATTTCTAATAAATATTACTGAATTAATAAATAAAATATTTTTTTAATTCTATTACGGATATTAAAATCCATTCAATATGTCAAAGAAAATCCGGGTCAAGCATGTCCTGTCGATTGGAAATATGGTGATCAAATTTTATATTCACATCCTTTAAAGTCAAAACTTTATTTTAAAAACTTATATTCTCAAAAAAAGAATTAAAATTTTATGCCAAAATTAAAAACTCGAAAAGCTGCCTTAAAGCGTTATAAAATAACCGGAAATAACACTATTTTACGCCGCCATGCTTATAAAGGTCATCTTTTAATGAAAAAGTCTAATAGACAAAAGCGAAAATTATCTCAGATAGTTCGCGTAAGTATCAATGATAGTAAACCTATTAAATTAATGTTACCTTATTTATAAAAAATTCAAATGGTTAGAGTTAAACGTGGGAATGTAGCTCGCAAACGTCGGAACAAAATTTTGTCACTTGCTAGTGGATATAGGGGTGCGCATTCGGTTCTTTTCCGAGTAGCGAATCAACAGGTCATGAAAGCATTAAGATATTCATATGTTGGTAGAAAACAGAAAAAACGAATTTTCAGAAAAATTTGGATAACTCGAATAAATGCTGCTTCAAGGTTAAATGGTTTCACATATAGTGGATTAATTCATAAATTTAAAAAATCAAATATTGATTTAAATCGAAAAATGTTATCCCAAATTGCAGTTTTAGATACTTCTACTTTTAAAGAGTTAATAAATTTTAAGAGTTAATAAATTTTAGTGAATCAAAACTAAAATCTTATCGAAAGAAAAGATTTTAGTTTTGATTCTTGGAATCGAAAGGTTAAACGACAAGAAATTGGACCATAAAAATTTTTATGGTCCAATTTCTTGTCGTTCGAAGTATAATCTAATTTAAGAAATTATACAAAATTTTTATCTGATGACTGTAAATGACGAGTTAGAAAAACTAATTGAAAACTTACCTTTTTTTCTTCAAGAAAATTTAAATCAACATGATTGTAAAAATCAACTTATTGAAATTGTACTCGATTTAGGACGACGACCTGAAGCACGGTTTGTAAGTGGACCTGAATATTTATCTCAAAAAATTATTTCATGGCAAGATATAGATTATACAACAAAACGAATCAGTAAATTTAGTAATGAAAATCGTGCTGGAATTGAACGAACTCTTCATAGAATAAGCTGTATTAGAAATCGTCAATTTTTAATTAATGGGTTAACATGTCGAGTTGGTCGAGCAATTTTTGGTACAATTTCAGTAGTTCGGGATTTACTTGAATCTGAACAATCCATATTAATTTTAGGGAAACCTGGTGTTGGAAAAACAACAATTATTCGTGAAATTGCTAGAGTTTTGGCAGATGAAATGGGAAAACGAGTCATTATAATTGATACTTCAAATGAAATTGCAGGTGATAGTGACATACCTCATTCTGGAATTGGTCGAGCGAGACGAATGCAAGTAGCAAAAACAGAATTGCAACATCAGATAATGATTGAAGCTGTAGAAAATCATATGCCTCAAGTAATTATTATTGATGAAATTGGAACTGAACTTGAAGTATTAGCAGCAAGAACTATTGCCGAAAAAGGTGTTCAACTTGTTGGAACGACTCATGGAAATTGTTTAGAAAACTTAATTAAAAACCCACCATTAGCGGACTTAATAGGAGGAATTCAATATGTGACGTTAAGCGATGACGAAGCGAAACGTCGAGGAACACAAAAGAGTATATTAGAACGAAAAGCTTATCCTGCGTTTGAAATAGTTATAGAAATAAATCAACAAGATTCTTGGACAATTCATGAAGACGTCAAAAATTCTGTCGATTTATTTTTACGAGAAAATTTCTCCATTGGTCAAATAAGACACTTTTCTTGGAATGAAAAAATAAAAATTAAGTGTCAAAAATTTCAAACGAATTATAGTTCTTTAGTAAAGAATCGTAGTAATTTTACTGATTCAATGACGGTAACCAATAAAAATTGGGTTTTGTTAAATCAACCCACAGACGAAAAACCTTTACGATTACAATCTAAAAAGCTAGTAATTTATCCCTATTCGTTATCTAGTAATTTATTGAAAGAAGTCTTATTAAAAATGGGTTTTAAATTTGTCCTAACAAATGAAATTAAAAAAGCAAGTTTAATTATTGGATTAAAAAAACATTTAAAACAAAATTTCAAATTAAAAAGTTTAGCCGAACAACGTAATATTCCAATCTATAGTTTAAATCAAGTTAGTATTTATCAAGTAACAAAGTTGGTTCAATATCTCAGCTTATAAAAAAAATTTCTAAAATTTTTTTTATTTTTTTAATTGTTGTGTTATAATTTTATGTGTGAGGTTTATTTTTTAAATATATAAAATTATTAGAAGGAGCTCTCTATCTTATGTCAAACAATCTTACTCGAATTCAAACTATCGTCGGCAAACAATTGGGTATTGATCCTAATAAAGTAACTCCAGGAGCAGATTTTGGTAGAGAATTAGGGGCTGACTCTTTAGATCAAGTTGAATTAGTAATGGCTATCGAAGAAGAGTTCGAAATAGAAATTGAAGATCAAGTAGCTGGTCAAATTGCAACTGTTCAAAATGCTTTAGACTATATTGAAGGACGCTGGAATAAATAATCATAACCTATATTATAGAAATCTTAGTTTCTCAGAATTTCTATAATATAGATTATGATTCTAGAAATTTTTCTAGTAAACTTTAGCATATCAGAATATCAATTAATTAATTTGAAATGACCCTTATTTTCAATAGAATTCGTAAATTATTACACGAGGAATATAGTTTTCAGTATGATCAAATTCAATTAGATACAGATTTTGAAAAAGAGCTTGGAACTGATTCGAGAGAAATGCTGGAATTAATAAATGACTTCGAGACAATATTTGATATTGAAATTAGTTTTGATGATATAGATGATTTTATATTTTCTGGAAAAACCATAAAAATTCAAGATGTGATTGATTATATTGAAAAAAAGATGATAAGTTGAAAGAAATTTTATAGAAATGAACTCTACCATCTTTTTTTTCAATTGAAAATTTTTAGACAGTTAAAAAAGCTTGTACAATTAATAAAAATTTGGTAAAATCCTGGTATTACTATATAAGGTTTATAATCTAGAACTAAGTAGTTCGATTCGGGATATAGCTCAGCTTGGTAGAGCACCTGCTTTGGGAGCAGGGGGTCGTAGGTTCAAATCCTACTATCCCGAACGTTCTTTTCTTAATTATTTACAAAAATTATTAGATTCGTGAAACTGTTGACAAAATAGTCTCTCTAACCCCATACTCTACTGTATTGTATTAATTTAAAAGTATTAAAATTAATAATGACGTTTAACGACAAATTTGCGGATGTCCGTGAAGCTTTTATTGATGGTGTTGGAATAGTGATAAAACAGATAGCTACGCTTTTTGGATACCCACAGAATCCAGGGATGAAAATAATCGGTGTTCCCTTAACAGCTATCGAAGATATCATTACGGATAAGCGAAAACTTGCAGATAGTCTCCCGCTTCGTAAGGTACCGTTTCCTCCAATCCAACGTCCAGAAACTTTTACAGAAATGATATTGGGTACTGTTCCTAAAGTTGAACCTATACCTAAAGTAATATATGAAAGTACTCAGGACGGATACTATAATTTTTATATCGAAAATTATAGGAATATATTCTTTTTACCAAATTGGTTATCTGAATTTCTTCAAGTACGCTTAGATTTTTGTTTAGATATCACGTATTTAGAAGTTTTTCGAGAGATAATGTTTTTAGTTATTTTTGGGTATGCACAATTAGTCTCATTGAGAATTGCTTTATCTTGGTTTATTAGTATCAATCCATACACTGTTCCCTGGATTTATCTTGTGGCCATGATTGATTGGACAGAAGAAGCTATGATGGGTATCGTACCAACAATTGCTGGACTTAATTTAACAGGAACAATTGTGTCAATTCTACTTGGAAGATTTGCTGATAGTATGAATCATTTAGTATTTACTATGCCATTTTTACCAAGTGAGGGACAACCCGCAAAAGCATTGATCAATGAAGAATTACGTGATGTTTTAGTGTTTCGATATTTACCAATTTTATGGTATCGTTATCCTATACCAAATGAAATACGTGAATATTGGTATAATGAAAGACCGGATATTTTGAAATACATGCAAAAAGCTTATAAAAATTTGGATATCCAGTTTTTACCAGATAGTGTAGTCGAAAAAATTAATCAAACTCAATTAAAAGAAGGTCTTTCACAACTCGGTGACCAGACAATAATTCAAACTAATGATCATATTTCAACACATGTTTTGGCAAACAATACTTTAGATCAAATAGGTGAGTTTAGTAATTACTTAATCTATTTCAATGAAGGTATGCATGATTCCGTTGTAAATTATTGGGATAAAGTTATGTAATTTAGAATAGGCTAGCCGCCTCATTAGGAAATGAACAGTATTCTTCTTTCCATATAATTTGATAAAAAGCAAGGTGGTAATGTTGGTAAATTAGATGACGCTAATGCTTTTTTAGAAGGACATCATACTTATATCCCTTTTAAATAATAAATTCCTTCAGGAATTAAAGGAAGTTATGGGTTCAAAAGTAAAATTGGTAATGTTATTTTTTGGAAACCTATAAAATTCTGGGCTAATCTTAATTGTATTATTGGGAACCTACTTATAGTTTCTGCCGCAAATAAAGTTTCTACTGATAAAAAAATCAAGAGACTTATTATCTATAGGGTATCTCTCAATCTTAAAATGAAGAATCGGGTTACTCTTTCTAAATAACAGAATATTGGTCTTAACTTTGAGTTAATTAAAAAACTGGATAGTTCGAATAGAGTATAAGTCTTAAACTTTTATTTTTTTAGGAGCTTTAGTTAGAATAAACTACTTTAGAATATATTCTAAAGTAGTTTATTCTAATATTTAATAAATAATATTTTTAAAAGTTTTAAAAATTAATTGGAATAGAACTATCTCCAACACATTTGAATTAGTAACTTCTTATTCAGCTTTATAAGTAGACTCTAACTAAAAATCTATTACAAAACATAGAAATTCATGGAAATTTTAAGAGAGTTTGATCCTGGCTCAGGATGAACGCTGGCGGTATGCTTTACACATGCAAGTCGTACGAGAGTTTTTAACTCAAGTGGCGGACGGGTGAGTAACACGTAAGAATTTGCCTTT
>Ga0209262_10001200_pt1 | contig 10900 bp, 9 predicted proteins | sample Lowcelwee11metaG_FD_187171 | JGI IMG/M metagenome (GOLD analysis project Ga0209262, IMG submission 187171) | Freshwater pond sediment microbial communities from the University of Edinburgh, under environmental carbon perturbations - Low... | ecosystem: Environmental > Aquatic > Freshwater > Pond...
TTTGTGGATCGCTGAGCATGCAGGTCATTTGCAGAGATTTTCTTTTCCTTTTAAACGCTATGATTTAGGGCTTTCTTATCGAGGGGAGAGGCCTAAAACAGGGCGTTTTCGTGCCTTTGTGCAGGCAGATGTGGATATTGTTGGGAAAAATTTGAGTCTTTCGGCAGACGTTGAGTGCATTTCTGCAGTTCTTACAGCGCTTTGCTCTCTTGAAGTTGGGGATTTTAAAGTGAATATCAATCACATTCAGATTGTTAAAAGCATGTTGAAAATCCATAAAATCCCAGAATCGCAACACTCTGCAGTCCTTCGTGTCATCGATAAGTTAGATAAAATATCTCCGCAAGAGGCTGCCTTAGAACTTTCTCGTATCGATGGATTTTCTTTGTCTGCAAAAGAAACTGAAGGGATCCTCGCCTCTTTTATGCAAAAAAGAGATCTTTCGGATTCTTCTTTGGATGGCGAATTTGGAGAAGAGGCGGCTCAAGGTCTCTCTGAGCTGCGCAACATGATGCAGTTATTCAAAATGACTGGGATTGATCCGGATACTGTTATTTTTTCTCCAGGAATGGTTCGCGGTCTGGTTTATTATACAGGGGTCGTCTTTGAGACATTTCTTGTTGGTAAAGAACAGTATGGAAGTATGGCTAGCGGAGGGCGCTATAGCCATCTTGTCGGAGGTTTTGCTAAGGGACTCGAAGATGTGGAGGGAGTTGGAGGCTCGATCGGTCTTTCCCGTTTGTTTGATGTTCTTTGCAAGACAGGGTTGTCTTTACCGCAGAAAATGACGATGGCTACAGTTCTTGTTGGAGCGCGTACACCTGAATTAATGCCTCTTGCCTATCAGGTAGGAGATGCTCTTCGTAGGAAAGGGCTTCGTGTAGATATTTATTCTGGCGCGCCTAAAGTGAAACAGATTTTGAGTCATGCGAATGCGTTAGGAACTCCTCATGCAATTCTTGTTATGGATGAACAGGCAATTGTGGTGAAGGACCTTCTCTCTCAAAGCCAAGAAGAATACAAAACAATCGATGATCTACTCAGGGATTTCTCATAGTTGAAATTCGGTTTTCTTGGGTGCCATTGGAGTAGAACCGGTATAAGTTGTTTTCAATTTTATTCTGTCTCTTCGTTTGCTGGGATTTGTGGTGAATTTTTTGACTGTTCGGAGCGGGGGGATTCAGGCCAAGGATCGTAAGCTTCGGGCGGTACTGGGACTAATGCTCTATAGATTTGGTTTCGATACGCTTCTGTTGAGTAGCCAGATCCTATTATGGGTATTTTCTCAGATAGAGAGACTGGGGGAGCTTGCTTAGATCTATAATTTGAGATTGTGGTTTGTAAAGTGCTCGAGGAATTGTGAACTGTATTCTTCATTTGAGTAAAAGGATTGTTTGATTCTTGTTGAGAAATCAGGCCAACAAACACAAAGAATGTATGTATTTTCTCTATCTCTTCTATCAGATGCTGTCCTTCTGGTAGGATCAATAAATTCGCTTTTTCTACACGTAGAATCGGAGGAGATGAGGGTCTTTCCTCAGGATTGGTGTGAGGCACTTCATTTAAAATTGATTGCTCCACTCCTTTTATAGCAAGGGAAACACTCTCAGTATATTCTGTTACTTTGTGACTAAGTCGATCTAGCTGATAAGGGACACTCAAACATTCTGCAGAGGATCCCAGTTTGAGGGAGCGCGCGGGAAATTGATGAGATATTGACATATATTTTATCACTTATATTTGTGAGGGAGTTGCAAAACTCCATTTGGGCGAGGTTTCGCGCTTTTGACGTTGTTTTTTGGTTTTCGCAAATCGCCTAAGGCCCAAAAGGTTATGTCGATTTGCGAAAACCCAAAATAACGTCAAAATCATTAAAACCTCGCTCCAAAGCGAGTTTTGCAATTCCCTCTTGTGTGAGAAATATTGACTCGAGAGAATATGGTTTTATCTAAAAAAATACAATTTTTATAACGCTGCGAGGATTGCAATCCCATCTAAGGTTTGTGAATATAGTTAAGAGGCATTCTTGCTAGTTCTTGGTAATTTTTATCTACCCAGGAAATGGTTTGTTGAATGCCTTGGTTGAGAGAAATGTTGGGACTCCAATCAAATTCACGGCGTGCTTTTGTGGAATCGATAATATAGGCTTTGTCTTGGCCGAGGCGTTCAGGCGCAATTGTAACTGCATTTGCAAATGGGGTATTGAGATTCTCGCAAATTGTCTCGACAACGCTTTTGACACTAACACCTTGATCAGGAGAGAGGTGATAGATTTGACCGGGTCTTCCTTTTTCCATGGCGAGGAGTTCTCCGCAGGATACGTCGCGAATGTGAATATAGGATTTTACAGCTACACCGCCTCCGTGGAGTTCAATTTTTTTTCCACCTTTGATGTAAAGGGTTGAGCGAGGGATGATTTTAAAAAGTTGCTGATAAGGACCGTATACATTTGTCGCACGGATCATGACGAGAGGAAAGGGAAAATTTTTGTAAAAGGTGAAAAGGGAGAGATCTCCTGCGGCTTTTGATGCGGCATAAGGAGTTGTGGGATTAACAGCTGCATCTTCTGTGATGACGCCTTCGCATGTTCCGTAGACTTCAGGCGAAGAGATATGGACGTATTTTTTTAGCCATTTTTTATCTTTAAGAAGGTTGGCCAGCTTCGTTAGTGCGACAGCATTGGTTTGAAACCAATGTTCAGGATGTTCCCAACTGGGGGCAACTTCGCTTTGTGCAGCGAAGTTGACGATGAATTCGGGGGTGAATGTCTCGAGAAGAATTGCAAGTCGATCTAGATCTTGATTGAGATCGATTTGATGGAATTGAAAGAGGGGAGAATTCCTTTTCCGGTAGGGAAGGAAGAGGGGAGATTTTTCAGGAGACCTGCTGATCCCGATGACTTGATAGATTTCTTTTTCGAGGAGAAGATCAATAAAATCACTGCCGGAAAAAGAGTTGCTGCCGATCACGAGAACTTTTTTCATGGGGATATTTTCCTATTCAAAATGGATGAAGCTATAATCACCTTGATAGCCGGTTTGTTTAAACCACCAGGCCCAGTCGTCATGAGAGAGGAATGCGCGGCAGGTGATTTGCCAGTAGAGGAGATTCACTTTTTCTTCTTCATTGCGATACGATTCTGCGACAATATAACTTTTGTCTTTCGCTACGCGGACGATTTCTTGAAGCGCTTTTTCGAGATGCTTGCAATCGAGATTATGTAGAGTATTGATTGAGAAGACAAAATCGAAAAAATGATCTGGGTAGGGGAGGTGTGAAGCGCATCCGATTGTGAGGGATTTTTGTATTTCTGGCACAGCATGTTCGATTGCATAAGAGGAGATGTCAATGCCAAAGACTTGTAAGCCAGGAACTGCTTGAGTCAGTTCATAAAGAAGAAACGCTTTTCCGCACCCGACATCGAGGACTTTGTCTCCAGGTTTTAGCTCGTAATGCGCTGCGATCTTTTCAGCAACAGAGCGCCATCTGCCATCATATCGGTAGCCACCATATCCATATTTTCTTTCGCCATCCCAATAGTCAACTCCAAATTGGCAGGCGATTTTTGCACATTCTGCCTTTGGATGCTCATTGACACGGCCAATATAATCACGTTTTGTTTTGTTGTGATTGACTGTGATGAAATCAAGATAAGCCATAGGGTATTTCCATTGAAAATTGATTGATGTAAAGTTCTGCTTTTTCCAGTTGTGTTTCTTTCTTGTACCCAGATGCGGAAAAATTTCGGCGTTCCTCATCTGTTTTAGAAAATATATTGAGGATAATACAGCACCATTTAATTTGTGAAAGAGGAAAATGTAACTGAAGTCGTTTATAGAATGCATTTGGATCGGGAAGCGTTTCTGCGATTGCTTTTGCAAAGGTCCAAAATAAATCTTTAGGAATCGGAATGCGAGGGCTTGTAAAAAAATCGCAAAGCATTTTGGCGGGATCATCCCAACCTGCATATTCAAAATCAAGAAAGTAGGCTTTGTCACCATCGACAAGGATGTTATGTAGACCAAAGTCCGATGGGGAAAGGCAGAGTTCGCTGGATGATAAAAGAGTATCTGACCAGCTTCCTATTTTTTGATGCAGTGTGCGCAATTTTTGGGTGAATTCTGGGAGGGCCTTTTCAAGTTTGTTTAGGCGCTTTTCTACAGCATCGAGAGCTAAGCAAGGAGAGAGAGCGGCATCTGATGCAGGAGGGAGGTGTGATGCTTTTTTCTTATGTACATTAAGCTCTAGAAAAAAAGAGAGAGCTTGGATGAGGAGTTTGGGAGATGCATAACTAGCTAAATTTCCGGGCACCTTAGTGTAAAGTGCTTGTTTTTGATCCCTAGTTAAAGGTTTTGGGACTTGTCTAAGGCCTTGTTCATAAGCAAAAGTGAGGAAATTATATTCTGTCTCTAGCCGAGCTCTGGGGTCGTTTGGATGTTGGAAGTATTCTTTCAGGATGTATTTTTCATTTAAAAGATAGACTCGGTTATTTGCCCCGCCGGTAAGGAGTTTTAGAGATGTAACAGGGATGCCTAGTAGGATTGATGGAGGCTCTTTTTGGGGGTAATTTGCCTGAGTTTTAGGTTCGTTCCATTTGGATTTCATAGATTTTTTTTGGGGAATGTGTCGGATCGATTTCCATGATAACTGAGTCCAGGATTTGCTGTTAATTGAAAAATATATTTTATAGACAAGGGTCTCTCGTTTTTATCTGTTTAATAAACAATGCATTAGGATTTGCTTTTTTGGGTCAAAAACAAAAGCGAGGACCAAGATATTTTCTTAGTTGTTATTGCGTTTTTAAATTTGTGTTTTTGTAAATTATATTGATTGAAATTAAGTTGTTTTAGTTGTAAAACATATTTTATGGTTAAATAAAATGATTTGATTGTGAGTTGTTTTTCTTGTTGTGCTAGATCGCCCAAAACTACAGACCTTGCTCTGAGTAATCTTCAAGAGCAAAGAGACTTGTCTCCGGATAAGTGGTTTAAAAAAGGATCTCAAAGGGAGCCTTTAGAAGCTAGGCTTACCGCTATTTTCAAAACCTTTATTTGCGCTTAAGAATAAAATGTAATTTAAGCATTCATTCCAGGATGTGAATCTCTGGTCAGCAAGGTCGTTGCCATAAATATTGTTGGGATCAAAGAGGATTTTTTCAACATGGGTGGGGAAATTCTTTTCCTGCAATACCTCGGGAAGATCGTCGATGAAATGGGTGCATTGTTGTTCTGCGATCCGAGAAAGTTTGTGTTCTAATGTTTGTTCAAAAAATACAGGAATATGTTGAAGGGATTGGGTGTGAAGCCAGTTGATCGCGGCTTCATGAAGGTTGTATTTTTCCCCTAAAAAAGGGTGTAGTGTCTTGTGGCTAATGATGACGGTTGGGACTGGGCATAGAGAAAAAAAATCTTGCAATCCAGCAAAGGGGATCGCTAAATGCATCTGAGTGCCATAAATCAATCCTTGTAGTTTTGTCCAGTCTTTTTCGCAATCAATGGAACGAAGGTGGTCGCGCACTTCGCTTTTAGAGGTTCCAACATGGTCGGGAATTAAATTTTGCATGCGAGCCGCTTGGTAAAATACGTGTTCGTAATTGACAATTGTGTTGTCGAAATCAATACCAATTCGTATTTTCATTTTTTATACCGAACGTGATTCAAGAATCGGTAAGCCATGCAAGGATCGTCGCTCCAGAGGAAAGTCTTAAGGCATTCTTGTGTAGAAGGTATAGTCATAGAGCTATCAAGGGTCTTATCGTTTTTCCAAGTTCCAGATCCGTGATGGCGTCATTGATCTCATCTAAACTGTAAGTATGAGAAATCAGAGGTTCAATTTGCAAGTTGCCGTAACGGATCAGGTTACAATATCTGGGAAAATGGATATCAGGGATGTTGTCTCCTCCCCATGTTCCAAGAATTCTTTTCCCGAGATTCAATTGTTGTGGATCAATTTGGAGCGTAGAGCCGTGGTGGGCGTTGCCGACGATAACGGAGGTACCTCCTTGCTGTCTTACGCTTTTGAGTGCTTGGTTCATGGCGATAGGACTTCCGCTTGCTTCAATTGCATAATCGAGGGGTCCGATTTTTGCAATGGCTGCGATAGGATCTTCATCAAGGGCGCAAATAACGTGGGTAGCCCCCATTTTTTTAGCTGATTCCAGTTTCTGTGGATTGATATCGACTGCGATGATTGGAGCGCAGCCTGATATGGCTGCACCGCGAATCGCGCAAAGACCAATTCCTCCACAACCAAAGACAGCTAAACTTTCGCCAGGCTTTGGTTGTGCTGTATTGAATACAGCTCCAAGTCCTGTCGGAATCGCACACCCGAGGAGGGCTGCTTCTTTTAAGGGAAAATCTTTTGGGATAACAGTGAGGCGGTTTTCGCTAATAATCGAATGACGGCTAAATGTTGTGATTGCACCGGCATTTACTGCGAGACCTTTCCAATCAAAAACAGAGCCGGCGACATTTGCACCAGAGCCTTTTATCCAAGAGAGGATAACGTGATCACCAGCTTTGACTTTGTCAACTTTTTCTCCGACGGCAAGCACAGTTCCGCTTCCTTCGTGTCCGAGGCAATGTGGCAGGAAGGCATCATGGCCCCGTTTGCCCCGAGCTTCTAATATTTGCGTATGGCAAACGCCGCTATAGGCAATTTCAACAAGCACTTGGCCCGGTTTTAAAGGGGGTAAAGTAATTTCATCAATGACAAGAGGTTCTGTGGTTTTAACGAGAATAGCTGCTTTCGTGCGCATGGATGATTGCCTTGGTGAGGGTTTCTGGAGTGAGATTGAATTGCTCTCGGAGATAGCTTTGCGATCCAATCGGATGAGGAAATTTGTCCGGAGTTCCAAAACGGAGCAATCGAGCTTTAGAAGGGTGATCGGCTAACCACTCAGCAATTGCTGATCCGAGGCCTCCAATCAGAGAGTGCTCTTCTAAGGTAACAATTAGGGAATATTCTTCGAAGAGGGATTCCAAAAGCTCAGTGTCTAAAGGCTTGATTGTATGGAAGCTATAAACGGCTGCTTCAAGAGAGATCTGCAAGGCCGTGGGGAGCATATTACCAGTACTTAGAATGGCGATGTCTTTTCCTGAGCGCATCAAATGCGCTTTTCCAATTTTTAGGGAGGGGATTTCATGATGAACAAGGGATTCTCCTGTTTTCCCAATGCGCATGTAAGCGGGACCCTTTAATTGAATGGCCTCACGAAGGAGAGATCGAACTTCCCAGGCATCGCCGGGGGCCAAAACTGTCATATTGGGAATGCTGCGTAAAAATGAGATGTCTTCGCAAGAATGATGCGTGCAACCAAGATTTGCATAAGAAAGGCCCGCACCGGTTCCAACGATGAGGACGGGAAGATTGTGATAGGCAATGTCATCGCGGATTTGTTCTAAACAGCGTGTTGTATTAAAGGGAGTGATCGTATAGGTAATGGGTCTTAGGCCGCACATTGCAAGACCTGCTGCGAGACCTGCCATATTTGCTTCGGCAACACCGCAATTATAGAATCTTGTGGGGGCTATTTTTTTAAAGGGCTCAAAAAGATTATTTCCAATGTCTCCTGAGAGCATAACGATGCGAGGATCGAATACGGCCATTTTTACGACTTCATCAGCAAATTCTCGTCTCATGAAAATAGCTCTTCTTTTGCTTTTTTTAGATCCTCGAGAGTCGGAATTCGGTAATGCCAATTGTTATCATCTTCCATGAAAGAGATCCCTTTTCCTTTAACGGTATGAGCAATGATTGCTTTTGGTTTAGAGGAGGGTTTCTTGTATGCCGAAATAATTTGTTCATGATCATGACCATCGATTTCAATGGTATCCCAGCCAAAGGCTTCCCATTTTTTTTTAAGAGGAGACAGTTGCATAATTTCTTCGCTTCTTCCTGTAGCTTGCCATTTATTAAAGTCGATTACAACAGTGACATTATCGAGTTTTTTGGCTGGAGCAAAAAGGGCTGCTTCCCAAACAGATCCTTCATTGCACTCACCATCGCTCATAAGAACCATGACTCGATAATTTTGGCCGAGTATTTTTGCAGCAAGAGCGATGCCTAAGCCGACAGGGAGTCCGTGACCGAGTGAGCCTGTTGCCATTTCTACACCAGGGACGCAATGAGGAGTTGGATGTTCGGGTAGATTCCCTCCATCTGCATTAAAAGCATCGAGCCACTCAATTGGAAAAAACCTGTGGTGAGCAAGCACAGCATAAAGTGTAGAGACGGCATGGCCCTTACTTAAAATAAAACGATCTCGGGATGGATCGTTGAGATGAATACTTAAAACCGAATATGCAGCGAGAACAAGATCTACACAAGAAAGAGAAGAGCCTAAATGGGCGGCTTCTCCTTTGTGAGACATCTCACAGAGTTTGTATCGGATCTTACGAGATAAATTCTTCATCAAAAACATTGTCTCTGAAGAAAAATGGGGAGTCAATTAAAAATCGATTTTTTTATGAATTAATGCGTTAACCACTAGAGGAGATGCCTTTCCTTGTGTCATTTTCATGACTTGGCCTACAAGATAGGAAAAGGCCCGCTTGTGGCCTTTTTTGAAATCAAGGACTGATTGTTCATTATTTTTTAGGACTTCATCTACAATTGGTTCTAAAAGGGTCTGATTATCGATCTGTTGGTAGTTTGGATTTCGGGCGATGATTTCTTCAGGATCGATCCCGACATTTACAAGCATGTCATCGGCAACAGCTTTTGCAATCGGCCCTGTAATTTGGCTGTTTTCAGAAAGAGATACAAGTTTAGCAACATGCTCTGGAGGAATTCCGATTTCAGCAAGTGTCTTTCCTTTTTCTTTGAGTCTACCGGAAAATTCAACGGTGATCCAGTTACAGAGTCCTCGAGGAAAGGGGCAAGATTTTAATGCTTTTTCAAAATAATCAGATGAAGTTTTGTCTTGGATGAGTGTAGATGCTGCGTATTCCGTGAGTCCTAGATCTGAGGTATATCTGCGTAAACGTTCTTGAGGGAGCTCAGGAAGATTGCTTTTGATTTGATCTAAAAAATCTTGGGTTAGCAAAATGGGCCCAAGATCAGGTTCAGGGAAATAACGATAATCATCCGTACTTTCTTTTGTGCGCATGAGAATGGTTTGTTTTTTTTCTTGATCCCAGCGATAGGTGCCTGGAGGAATGAGTGACAGATGTGGTTGGTTTGGATACTCTGTATATAGAATGATTTGTCTTTTGATTTCTGAATCAATTGCGAGTTCTAGAAAAGAAAATGAGTTGAGGTTTTTAATTTCTATACGAGGACGTAGTTGTTTGTCTCCTTTTGGTCGGACGGAAATATTTGCATCAAAACGCAGGCTTCCTTCATCCATGTTCCCATCGCAAATGTCAAGATAGAGAACAATCGCACGTAAGGCGGTTGCAAATGCTGCGGCTTCTTTTGCGCTGTGGATACAAGGGGAGGACACGACTTCGATTAAAGGTGCTCCGGCTCGATTGTAGTCAATGCCAGCAAAGGAGCTAAAATGTTTGAGCATCCCTGTGTCGTCTTCGAGATGGGCGCTTTCGATGGAGAAAGTTTTGGGTTTTCCCTCTACATCTGTTGTGATTTGTCCGCCCCGAATGATTGGATTTTCGTACTGTGTAATTTGGAAATTACGAGGAGAGTCCGGATAGAAATAGGATTTGCGATCAAAGGTGCTTAAAAGAGAGACTTCAGAGTTGATTGCGAGGCCAAATTGAACGGCTTTTTTGACAGCTTCTTTATTAAGTACAGGCAGGGCCCCGGGTTGGCCTGTGCAGACGGGAGAAATATTGACATTGGGCTCATCTCCAAAGCGATTGGGTGCGGAACTAAAAAGTTTCGATTTTGTATTGAGCTGAATGTGGACTTCAAGTCCAATGACAGGTTCCCAAAGAGAGTGACTCAAGAGCATGCCTCATAATTTGGGGGGATTTGCATATATTGCGTTGCTTGTTCGTAAGCATAGGCATATTGCATGACTGGGACATCGCACATTTGAGGACCTAAGATTTGAAGGCCAAGAGGCATGCCGCGAGAATCAAATCCGGAAGGAATACTGATTGCAGGAAGTCCTGCTAAGTTTGCGGAGATGGTAAACATATCTTGTAAGTACAAATCAATAGGATCGTGCAAAGAACCTTTTTTAAAAGCACCTGTTGGAGAGACTGGGAGCAATACAGCATCGCACACTTCAAAGACCTGATCAAATGCTTCGATCATAAGAGTACGTACTTGCTGCGCTTTTTTGTAGTATGCGTCTTTGTAACCGGCAGAGAGGACAAAAGTACCGAGCAAAATGCGTCGTTTCACTTCAGGACCAAAGCCTTCATAGCGGGAAAATTCATAAATCTCATCGAGAGTCTTTGCTTTTTTCGATCGCATTCCATAGCGAATTCCATCAAATCGAGCGAGATTTGTTGAGGCTTCAGCTGTTGCAAGGATTGAGTAGGTAGCGCAAGAGTATTTGAGAATTTCTAAATCGACATCGATGATTTTTGCTCCTAATTCTTTCATTACGTCTACAGAGCGGATGAAATTTGCTTTTATTTCTGGTTGCAATTGCTCTAGAAAACGCCAGGGGACTCCAAATACAATGTCTTTTAAGTGTGTGGATTTTAAAGCATAGATTTCGGGGGGGAGATCCAAACATGTTGCATCATGAGGGCAATTGCGTCCGATGACTTCCATGGTGAGCGCAGCATCTGCAACGGTTGTTGTTAAAGGACCAACTTGATCTAAAGAGGATCCAAAAGCGACAAGGCCGTAGCGAGATACACGCCCATAGGTCGGCTTGTAGCCCACCACTCCACAAAATCCTGCAGGTTGGCGAATAGATCCCCCTGTATCACTCCCTGTTGCAATCAAGGATAAACGAGACGCAACGGCTGCGGCAGAACCT
>Ga0209262_10001201_pt1 | contig 10892 bp, 10 predicted proteins | sample Lowcelwee11metaG_FD_187171 | JGI IMG/M metagenome (GOLD analysis project Ga0209262, IMG submission 187171) | Freshwater pond sediment microbial communities from the University of Edinburgh, under environmental carbon perturbations - Low... | ecosystem: Environmental > Aquatic > Freshwater >...
CGCCGCTCGCCACGGTGCTCGAGCGCCTTCGCAGCCTGCCCGCCTAGACTCGGCTCAAGCCTGCGGCAGCTTTTCGACCCAGACGCTGCTGGGCAGCCGGTCGAGCACGGCCTCGGCCGTATTGCCGACGAACCAGCGATCGAGGCGCCCCCGAGACACCGCGCCCATTACCACGATCCCCGCATCGAGATCTTTCACCGCAGCGAGGATTTCGCGCGCCGGGCCGCCGACCCTGAGATGCGCTCGCCCGGCAGGCAGCGCGTGATCGGCCATCAGGCGACGGAACGCGGCCGCCGCGGACTCGACCGTGCCCGCCGCGGGCGGCACGGCGGCGGCAGCGATGTACGCGTCACCGACCACGGTCACCGGCGTGGGGATCGAGAACACGTGCAGCGCATGGACCTCGCCGCCGAGCCGCTCGGCGAGCGCCTTCGCCGTCCGCAGCAACTGGTGGTCGAGCGCCGCCGGCTTGTCGTGCGCGTGCAGCGGATCGACGCAAGCGAGGATCCTCGGGGCTTCGAGACGCGGCGGATCCTTCACCAGCAGCAACGGCACGGGACAATCGCGGATCAGGTGCCAGTCCGAGCCCGTGAACAGCGTGCGCTCGATGCGATTGTGATGGACGCTGTGCTTGACGACGAGATCCGGCCGGGTCGCGGCGACGCGCGCCAGCACCATCTCGTGGAATGGGGTGCCCCACAGCGCCTCGCAGATCGTCGGCACGCCCTCGGCTGCCGCGCGCGCCGAATACCGCTCCAGCACCGCCTGGTGGGCCCCCATGACCGTCTCGTGGAACTCCTGCAAGGTCGCCGTCGGCGGCGAGAAATACGCCGTGTGCAGGTCCTGGTAATCCGTCATCAGCAACTCGAGCCGTGCACCGGCGCGTCGCGCGAGCATCAGCGCGGCGTCGAAAGCCGGCTGCGCCTCGCTGCCGGGCTCCATCAGCACGAGGATATTGCGAAGTGCGTTCACGGGCACCTCCTCAGCGCCGGCGACAGTGGTCCGGCCACGGGCCAAGCATAGATCGGCCGTGCCACGCTGAGGCGGTTGCCGAGGCGTGGATTCTACCTAGCTTCGTCCCGGCGAACGCGCATCGACGACCGCGGTCGTCACGAGATCTGCGCCAACGTTGGTCATCGTTCGGGTCATGTCGAGGATCCGATCGACGCCGAGGATGATGGCGATGCCCTCGGGAGGAATTCCAAAGGCGACGAGCAGGCCCGCGATCAGCGGCAGTGAACCGCCCGGAATGGCTGCGACCGCGACGGCGCTCAGCACCGACAGAATCACCAGCGTGACCTGCTGCGCGAGGTCGAGATGCACACCGAAGACCTGCGCAACGAACAGCACGACGCAACCTTCGTAGAGCGCGGTTCCGCTCATGTTCATGGTCGTCCCGAGCGGCAGCACGAATCCTGCCGTGGAGGGCGAAATCCCCAGCCGCTCCCGGGCGACCGCCAGCGCAGCCGGCAGGGTGGCGCTGCTCGAACTGGTGGAGAACGCCGTGACCAGCACCGCCTTGATGTCACGAAAGAACTGGGTCGGACTGCGCTTCGCGAGGAACTTCAGCCACAGCGACATCGTGCCGAACAGGTGCAGCAGCAGCATCAACACGCACCCCAGCACGAACAGGCCGAGCGCCACGATGATGTCGAAGCCGACCTTGACGATGACGCTGAAAATCATCGCGGGCACGGCGTAGGGCGCAAGACGCAGCGCGAACCGCACGATGCCGGTCATCAGCTCGGAGACGGTCTCGAGTCCGTGCTGCATGCGCTCCCTGCGTTCCCTCGGCAGCCCGAGTCCCGCGGCGCCGACCAGGATCGCGAACAGGATCAGCGGCAGCACGTCGCCGAGCACGTTGCGCTGGTTGCCGACGAACGCGCCGAACAGGTTGCGCGGCATGAACATGTCCACCACCGCGGCCGGCGTGATGGCCGGACGCGCCGCGCTGGTGTCGACGTGCTTTTGCGCCTGCCCGCTGTACTCCTGCACCAGCCGCGCGGAGGTCTCGTCGTCGAGGCGGTTGCCCGGCTGCAGCAGGTTCATCATCAGCAGACCGAGCGTTGCCGCGATCGCCATGTTGACGAAGAACAGCGCGAACGTCCGTCCGGCCAGCGGTCCCAGGTGCGCGAGCTCGCCGAGCTGCACGACCCCGTTCGCCAGCGAAGCAAAGACCAGCGGGATCACGACGAAGAACAGCATGCGCAGGAAGACCTGCCCCAGCGGATCGAACAGCGTCGTGGCGAGCCACTGCGCCCCCTCGAGCAGGGCCGGGACCCGGCTGCCGAGGGCCAGGACGATGGCGCCGGCGACGGCCCCGGCCACCAACCCGAACAGGATGCGATTCGCGAGGCGCGCGTCTATGTCAGCCATGACGGATGCTAGCAGTGCACTTTGGACGCCGCCAACTCGACTGCGCGCCGACCGAATCCGCCTGCCTTCCGGTCCCTGCTGTGTGACGATGTTCGCAGAGAGGATACGAGGCTGTCACTAGACTGTACGAGTGCCAGAAGACTCCGAAAGCCGGATGAAGCGACGCGGAACCGCCGCGGCCGATGAGGTCGAGCGCATTGAGCGGCGTCGGCAGCCACGCGACCTGGAATCGCCGCCGAACTGGGAGACGATCGTGCTTCAGCGCATGGCCAGGCGCATTGAGTCGCTGTCCGGCGAGCCAACCCCCGGGGTGACTGCAGACGGGGACGGCGGCTGGGAGGAAGCCGCGCTGCGCGCGCTGCGGCGGCGTATCCAGGGCCTGCAGTCGAAGTAACGAACTCGTCGGCCCCAGGGATTTCACTCACGCGGCGCCCTGCGTGGACCACTAGCATGATCGAGTATTCGGCTGAATGGCGGACCATTGCCATGCGATTCAACGCAAGCACCGCAGTCACCCCGCTCCTGCTCGCGCTGGTACTCGCCGGCTGTGGGGGGAGCAATTCGTCAGGCGGGCACGCTGCGCCGCCGATCATCGTCAACAGCCTGCTCGACGCGACGTCGCCGCCCGCTGGAGCGGTCACGCTGCGCTCCGCCCTCGCGACCGCTGAGTCGGGCCAGCCCATCGAGTTCGACGCCAGCCTGAACGGCGGCACGATCGCCCTCTCCGTGATCGCGGACGAGCACACGCTGCTGAAGGGTGAGGTCATGGGCATCCGCGACGAGCCAAGCGGCCCCGTCTCGTACCTCGTCGGCTATTTCGACCGCGACTACGGACGCTCGGCGCTGGTCGCGCGCAAGGACGTCGTCATCGACGCGTCGAAGCTGCCGGCGGGCATCACCCTCGCGTGGAGCGGCGGAACGCAGCCCGCAGCGCGTGTGCTCGCGGTCGAAGGAAACCTGACACTGGTCAACGTCGCGATCACCGGCGGACACAGTGTTGCCGAGGACATCGCGACCGGGAACCCGGCAGACCAGCCTTGGACGCTGGCCCGCGGCGGTGCGCTCGCGGTCTGGGGCGTTGCGCGCCTCGTGGACTGCCGCCTGTACGACAATCACGTGCAGGGCGACTTCGACTCGTCCCGGGATCGCGGGGCATTCGGCGGCGCGGTGTACGCGGACGTCGTCGACATGGAACGCTGCATCGTGAGCGGTAACTCGGCCCTCGGGGCCGGCGCGGCCGGTGGCGCCGTGTACTCGGTCGGCGGCGCCGGCCACGCCCGCACCGTCTCGACGATCGACAACTCGACGATCACCGGTAATCGCATCCGCGGCCTGTTCACCTATGGCGGCGGCGTGTTCTCCGACGGCGGCAGCATCGGCAACCGGAAGACCCTGCGCGTCAGTAACAGCACCATCGCGCGCAACCTCGTCGAACCCGCACCGGGTCTTCCCCCGTTCCTGCTCGCAATGGGTTACTGGCGCGGCGGCGGCGTCTACATGTCGAACGGCTACCTCGAGATCGAGGCCTGCACGATCGTCGAGAACCAGGTTCGCGGAGTTCCGCGCACCGACAGCCTCGGCCGACGCAATCTCGCGGGTGGGGTCGCTGCGACTGTCGGCAACGCGCACGCGACCGAGCACCTGATCCTCGGCCATTCGATCGTGGCGGGAAACACCGTCGAGGAGATCGGCGGCGACCGTTATGCGCACGACGTCTTCACGGGCTCGCTGTTCTACTTCCGCAGCGCGGGCTACAACCGGCTCGGCGTGCTCGACTTCAGCCAGATGCTGGTTCCGGTCGGTGAGTCGGGCTGGGCGTCACTGAGCCGCAAGCACTACCCGAAGGCGGGCGACCAGGACGGAGTCGACGCGACCGAAGTGCTCGATCTCACCGGCGGCGTCGTTCATTCGACGTCGGTCCTGTCCGTCGGCGTCGGAGCGGGCGAATTCGCGGTTCTTCACTATGCCCCGCGCGGCAGCGCGCTGGCCCAGGTGCCCGCGTCCCGCTATGAGATTGCGGAGACGCTGGCTGAGTACTCCATTGCTTCGGGCACCACCGACGACTTCCTCGAGATCGTGCTCGAACGTATCGAAAGCCGGTACGCGCTGCCGGGTTTCGCCGCTGCGTTCACCGCGGACTTCGAGGCCTTCCTGCAGAGTGCCGATTCGGACCCTGCCACCGAGGGAGTCCAGCCGTACCGCACACCGTCCGGAAGCCCGATCCTTACGCTCGCGGCCACGCAATTTTTCGGGCCGGGCGAGACCTGGCCGAAGGAACTCGAAAACCACCCGTATATCGAGTTCTGGCATCGGCTGGACACCGCGCTCGCGGCCGCAGCCATCCCAGGCCAGGGCCCGGAATTGCTGGGTGACGAGGCCTGGCAGACGCTCTTCGCGAGCGGCGCTCTCGCCGAAAACCCCGGCATACGCATGACGGTGAGCACGGGACCGCGCCTCACCGTCCAGCGGCTGTCCGTGGATCAGCTTGGGACCGCACGGCCCGCGAACGGCTTGGGCGACATCGGGGCGATCGAGGCGCCCTGACGGCGGGCCAGGCATGTTGAGCAGCGGACCGCCGTATCGCTGCACCGACCCGCGTTCGCGCGGGTCCAGGTTCTCGGAAAGTTCGCATGCCGACACGCGGTGCCGCGCGTAGCGTAATGATCGTTTGCTGCGCGGATCACGGCGATGAGAGGCAGACGGACTGCGAAAGTCGGGCAGGACTCAGTCGCAAGGCGACCGATCATCCATTGTGCCGCCCTGCTCGTGCTCGCGGTGCTCTCGGCCTGCGCCAGCGACAGGAAGCTCGACAAGCCGGTCCCGCTGGAAGAGGCGGGGCCGATCGCCAGCGCCACGGATGAACGCCTCTCGGTCACGCTCGACACCGTCATCGTTCGCGGCGGGCCCGGGGCGTGGTCGACGGATCCTAACTGGGATGAGTACCTGCTGCACTTCAAGAAGCTGTCCCCGGGACACATGGCGATCCTGCAGGTCGCGGTCGTCGACTCGCTCGGCAAACGACATGGGTCGAACGCGATCGCGCAAGAGTTGACTAAAAAGAGCGAAGAGACGCAGCGTCGCTACAAGGATGCGAACTTGCAGGTGAGAGCGGATGCAGGCGGTGCACTCGTGCTCGGTGGGTCCGCGCTGGGGGCCGCGAGCAGCATCGCGGGACTCACAACGACGAGCGCAGCGGTGAGTTCGGCTGCGGTCGCGGGTGCAGTGGTCGCGCCGGTGCTCGTGACTGCAGGCATCGTGCTGGCGATCCAGGAAGCCGAAGTGCCGCGCGAGGTCACTCGCCGTGCCACCAAGCTTCCGCTTCAATTGACCCCCGAGCACACGGGCCGCGAACGGCCGCTGCACGTGTTCGTCCCGATCGCGCCCGCGCCCCAGAGCGTGGAAGTCGAATACGCCGACGCATCCGGAATGCACGTGTTGATCGTCGATACGCGCGACGTGCTTGGGGGGCTACACCTGCCGCCGGCAGCCGAATCGCAGCGGACGGAAGTGCCGCCTGTCCCTGAATCGACAGCGATTCCGCCGTCGCCGTAACCTGTCGCCATGCTCGGGCGAGACGACATTGCTGGCCCGACCGGGAATCAGCGGTCCGTCACTCTCCGCCCACGGCTCCCGCGACGATCTCCGACCTTCGCCAACTGGGGACTTCGGTCGCAGGTATCTCGATGCCGCCGATCGGATCTGTCGCGACGGTCGTCATGATGGAGGTATCGGCAATGACACACTTCGACGTCGCAGGTCGGCTGCGGCACCGACGGCGCTTCCCAGGTGAGAAACCGCCGACCTGCGAAGTTCTGCGCCGTTTCGCAACAGCCTGGACCGGCCTCGATGCTCACCGCATGGTATGGATTAACGACGCGCTGGATCTGCACGCGGCGGCCGGGGATGCGCACTTTCGCCTCAATGCGCCTTCGCTGCCACCAGGTTGAAAGCTTGAACAACGCGATCTTGCCCCTTCCTTGAACCGCGCTACGCCTCTGGTCTTCGACCTGCGGCCAGCGCCTCTCGACGCGCTTGGCCCCCGCGGGCGCGAGGTGCGTGTTCTACGCTGACGCGAACTGAGCCACAAGCGCGAGTAGACATAATCCGGCAGCGATTCCATCGCCGGTGCGGGTTGGTAGCGACGGCGTCCCGGAGAATGTGGTGGTGAGGGGGAGAATCGAACTCCCGACCTAGGGGTTATGAATCCCTCGCTCTAACCGTCTGAGCTACCTCACCACGAGGTTCGTACTCTGCCCGCCGGAATTGTACCCGGACCGATGGGGGCGCGAATTTTCCGGGCGCAAGCGGGGGTAGTCAAGGACAAGGACCCCCACCCGAACCCGCCCGGAAGCCAACCAATCTCGCCCCGGCGAGACGGCTGCGGGTCAGACATTGAAGCGAAAGTGCATCACGTCGCCTTCCCGGACGACGTACTCCTTGCCTTCGAGCCGCATCTTGCCCGCCTCCTTGGCGCCCTGCTCGCCCTTGCAGGCGATGAAGTCGTCGTAGGAGATCACCTCGGCGCGGATGAAGCCCTTCTCGAAGTCCGTGTGAATCTCGCCGGCCGCCTGCGGCGCCAGCGCGCCGATGTGGGTCGTCCAGGCGCGCACTTCCTTGACCCCGGCCGTGAAGAACGTCAGCAGGCCGAGCAGGTGGTAGGCGGCGCGGATGACGCGATCCAGCCCGGGCTCGTGCAGGCCCAACTCCTCAAGGAACGCCTGCCGGTCGGCCAGGTCGAGCTGTGCGATCTCGGATTCGATGGCAGCGCACACCGGCACGACGTCGGCGCCCTCCGCGTCCGCCCGCTTCTGCACGACGTCGAGGTACGGATTGTCCTTGAAGCCGTTCTCGGCGACGTTTGCGACGTACATCAGTGGCTTGAGCGTGATCAGGTGCAGTTCGCGCAGCAGCGGTCGCTCGGCCGGGTCCATCGCCAGCGTCCGCGCCGGGTTGCCGGCATCGAGGTGCTCGCGCATGCGCTTCAACAGGTCGCGCAACCGGATCGCGTCCTTGTCGCCCGCCTTCGAAGCCTTCTCGGCCCGCTGCAGGCCGCGCTCGACGGTGTCGAGATCCGCCAGCGCCAGCTCGGTGTTGATGACGTCGATGTCCGCGAGCGGATCGATACGGCCCGCGACGTGGACCACGTCGTCGTTGACGAAGCAGCGGACCACGTGCGCCACGGCATCGGTCTCGCGAATGTGCGACAGGAACTTGTTGCCGAGCCCCTCACCCTTTGAAGCGCCGGCCACGAGGCCCGCGATGTCCACGAACTCGACGGTCGTAGGCAGGATCTTCTCCGGCTTGACGATGTCGGCGAGCGCCTTGAGGCGCAGGTCCGGCACCGGCACGACGCCGACGTTCGGGTCGATCGTGCAGAACGGGTAGTTGGCGGCCGCGGCGTTCTGCGCCTGCGTCACCGCGTTGAACAGTGTGGACTTGCCGACGTTCGGCAGCCCGACGATTCCGCATTTGATTCCCAAGAGCCCTCACCCGGCCTGTGGCCGACCACTCCCGACGTGCGGGAGAGGTATTGAAAAATTACTGCGCCGCCTGCTTCGCGGAATGCAGCACGTGCATGGCTTTCTCCGCGCCATCGCGGATGAACACAGGCAGAGCCTGCAGCGCCGCATCCACGCTCTGCACGATGGACTGCTCGTCCTGCGGCGACGCGCGCTGCAGGACGTAATCGATGACCTGCGACTTGTCGCCTGGATGCCCGATCCCGAGGCGCAGCCGCCAGAATTCCGGTCCGCAGTGCGTGATCGTGTCGCGCAGCCCGTTGTGCCCGCCGTGGCCGCCGCCGAGCTTGAAGCGCGCGGTGCCGGGCGGCAGGTCGAGTTCGTCGTGCACGACGAGCAGCTCGCCCACCGGCGCCTTGACGTAATCGAGCAGCGAGCGGATCGAGAGCCCGCTGCGATTCATGTACGTCTGTGGCTTGAGCAGCGTCACGTCACGGCCGTCGAGCGAAACGCGGCACACCTCGCCCTGGTAACGCGCGTGCGAGCGAAACTGCGCGCCCTGGGCACGAGCGAGCGCGTCGACGAACCAGAACCCCGCGTTGTGGCGCGTAAGCCGATGCTCCGGGCCCGGGTTGCCGAGTCCGACGATGATCGCGAGCGGTGTGCCTGCCATGGTGGAGTCCCGAAAAAGACCGGGCCGCCCCGGAGGGCGGCCCGCATCCTCCGGCCCGCGGGCCGGTTACTTCTTCGCTTCCTTGCCCTTCGCTTCGGCAGGCTTGGCCGCAGCCGCAGGCGCCGCTGCAGGAGCCGCCGCCACCGCGCCAGCCGCCGCCGGCGCCTCGGCCCCCGGAGCCTCGACTTCCTCGGCGCGCGCGTGGTGGATGGAAGCCACCGGCGCGTTACGGCCGTGGGTGAGCTCGGGGATCTCGACGCCTTCCGGCACCACGAGATCCGCGAGGTAGACCATCTGGTTCATCTCGACGCCCGACAGGTCGACGTCGATGAATTCCGGCAGGTCCTTCGGCAGGCAGCTCACCTCGACGTCGTTGCGCAGGTGCGAGACGATGCCGCCCGCCTTGACGCCCGGCGCCGCCGCCTCGCCCTTGAAGTGCAGCGGGATCGTGATGCGGATCTTCTCGTTTTCCAGCACGCGCTGCAGGTCGACGTGCAGCACGGCGTTCTTCGCCGGATGCCGCTGCACGTCCTTCAGCACGGCCGCCTGGCTCACGTCGCCGACCTTCAGGTTGAGGATCGTCGAGTAGAACCGCTCGTTGTCCAGCATGACGAGCAGCTTGGTGTGATCGAGCGCCAGCGCGCGCGGCTCACGGTGGCCACCGTAGAGGATGGCAGGCACCTTGTTCTCGCGACGCAGGCGGCGGCTCGCACCTTTGCCTTCGACGTCACGGAACTCGGCGGCGAGTTCGAAAGAGGTCTTCATGGGTAACTCCGATTAACGACACAACATGCCGTCGACTCGCGACCAAGTCCGACGGCGCCAGCAAAGCGGATAGTGAGTAGCGGATAGCGGATAGTGAAGAACCTGTGCCGGCGGCACGCGGCCTTGATCACTATCCGCTATCCGCTATCCGCTATTCCTTAGTCAATGTACAAGGAGCTCACGCTCTCTTCATCGCGGATCCGCCGCATCGTCTCCGCGAGCAGCCCCGCGACCGACAGCTGGCGGACCTTCCGGCAAGCGCGCGCGTTCTCGCGCAGCGGGATCGTGTCGGTCACGACGAGCTCGTCGAGCACCGAGGCTTCGATCCGCTCGATCGACGGGCCCGAGAGCACCGGGTGGGAGATGTAGGCCACCACGCGCTTCGCGCCCACGTCCTTCAATGCCTTCGCCGCAAGGCACAGCGTGCCCGCGGTATCCACCATGTCGTCGACGAGCACGCAGCTCTTGCCCTCGACCTCGCCGATGATGTTCATCACCTCGGACTCGTTGGCGCGCGGGCGCCGCTTGTCGATGATCGCGAGGTCCGCGTCGTCGAGGCGCTTCGCGATCGCCCGGGCGCGCACCACGCCGCCCACGTCCGGCGAGACCACGACCAGGTTGTCGTACTTCTGCTTCCAGACGTCGCCGAGCAGCACCGGGGACGCGTAGACGTTGTCCACGGGGATGTCGAAGAACCCCTGGATCTGGTCCGCGTGCAGGTCGACCGTCAGCACGCGGTGCACGCCCACGCCCGCGATCATGTTCGCGACCACCTTCGCCGTGATCGCGACGCGCGTGGCACGCGGACGGCGATCCTGGCGCGAGTAGCCGAAGTACGGCATCACCGCGGTGATCCGCCCGGCCGACGCGCGCCGGCAGGCGTCCACCATGACCAGCAGTTCCATCAGGTGGTCGTTTGCCGGCGGACAGGTCGACTGCACGATGAAGACGTCGCGGCCGCGGACGTTCTCCATCAACTCGACCGTGACCTCGCCGTCGCTGAAGCGCCCGACGTTCGCACGTCCCAGCGGCACCTGCAGGTAGCGCGCGATGTCGAGGGCCAGCTGCGGGTTGGCGCTGCCGGTGAACACCGCCATCATCGGGCCGTCCATTTGGGGACATTCTCCTATTTCCGTCTGGAAATAGGAGAATGTCCCCTATTTCCCGCATCAATGGCTGGGGTGGAAGGATTCGAACCTCCGAATGGCGGGATCAAAACCCGCTGCCTTACCGCTTGGCGACACCCCAGCGAATTCGTCAGCGGCCGGACCCGGATCGGTCTTGCTCGAGCCGGCTCCGCGCAACCAGCGGCGAGCGGTTCAAGCCGCGCACCACGTATCCCTTCCAGCGGCGCGGCATCGCTGCGAGGGCCGCGCGTGCGCTCTCCTCGTCGGGCATTGCCGCGAACACGCACGAGCCGGTGCCCGTGAGCCTCGCTGCTGCATGGCTTCCCAGCCAGTCGAGGGCCTCGGCCACCTCGGGAAAGCGCCGTCGGACGACCGCCTCGCAGTCGTTGCGTCCGCCCGTCGTCAGGAAACCGCGAATTGTGAGTACGGGGGTATCCCTTGTCAATTCAGCGGCTCCGAACACCGCCGCGGTGCTGACGGAGACGCCGGGCT
>Ga0209262_10001202_pt1 | contig 10891 bp, 9 predicted proteins | sample Lowcelwee11metaG_FD_187171 | JGI IMG/M metagenome (GOLD analysis project Ga0209262, IMG submission 187171) | Freshwater pond sediment microbial communities from the University of Edinburgh, under environmental carbon perturbations - Low... | ecosystem: Environmental > Aquatic > Freshwater > Pond...
ATGATATGGCGCCCATCGGAGAGATCCAAAGCATGCAGGGACAGGTCGAACGGGCCGGTGACCGTCAAGGATTCCGCCGGAGTGTACACCGCTCCGACCTTCCGTAATTTGAAATAAAATTCACCGCAGTCACCGTTGATTAGAGACGGCCCGCGGCTGCGCAGCAGGATCCCCTTCATCAGCGGCTCGTGCACATCCGGCCGCAGGTTGCCGATCAGCGACAGCGGATTGAGCGCCCGATCGAACGGATCTCGCAGTTCCAGGTGCAGGTGGGCAAAGCCGGCACCGCTTTCACCGCTGAAAGCAATGACCTCGCCCTTGCGCACCGCCAGAGGCTTCGGCAAGTCATAGGCGCCGAAATACTTTTCGCCGCGGCCAAGTTGCACTTGCGAAACGACGACTTCGATGTCAGCACGGAATTTTTCCAGATGGCCGTAAAGGGAACTTATGCCGCCCGCATGGCGCAGGACCAGGCAGCGACCATAACCCCGATCGGACATGAAGATCCGCTCGATCATTCCGTCGGCGACAGCCAGGACCGGAAAACCGGTTCGCTGGAAAGTCCGCAGATCGATGCCGGCATGGAAATGGTTGGACCTGAATTCCTGAAAGGCCGAACTGATGCCGTTATGTATGGCCAGCGGCCAGACGTATTTTGTTTCGTATTCCTGCCCCAGCTGCAAATTCATCGCAGCGATGGCGATCAAGAAGATTACGAGTAATGCTCTCATAAAGAGGGAATTTTATACCGGAATGCTTATCAAGGCAAGGGGCCGATGGCGCTCAAGCCCCGGCATTTCTTCTAGCAAGATAAATTTTGATTTGATCGCGCACGGCCTGGTGCGTGTATTCATCACGGAACAGATTCTGCAAGCCCGACAGGCTCAGGAAAGGAATGATCTTCATAAGGATTTTAATGGGGGCTTCCCGGTCATGGGCGACGGCTTCGGCCACGGCTGGGTTCTGATGCCACTGGGTCGCATCCAGAGCCATGTAGAAATTGAAGCGCTCAGCGGCGCGGTTGATGAAGCGCAGCACGACGTCTTCGCTGCAATTGCCGTTCTGCAGGATGGTCTGGATCAGTTGCGGCTGGTTCTCTTCAATGAAAGAGAGCAGCAGCGAATTGGGCGCTATTTTCAAAAGGGAGATCTTTTCGCCCGAAGCAAGCCTTTTATAGCGCTGGCTGAACTCCAGCTCGGCCTTCTTGCGGATAAAGGGATTGGTTTTGACATTCTTGATGACCCGCACCAGGTCGGCGGCGAACAGCTTGCTGATGATGCCCAGGGAAATGCTCTGGGGGAATTTGGGATGCTGGGCCAGGTGCAGCAAAATGCGGTATTCGTTTTTGTGCTTTCGGTAGATTTCTTCCAATTCCTCCTGGCTGATCCCGGCGGTCTGCAGTCTCTTGATGATGTTTAAGGTATGCAAAGCCGCTTCAATGATTCACCAGCAAAATGAAAACACTGACCCAAATGATGATATTCAGCGTGAAAGGCAGGTCGCTATAGATTATATCGGCAGGGCTTTCCCCCTGCCCTTTGGAATAGGCGAGAAACAAATAGCGGAAGATGCCGAAGATGACGAACGGGACCGTGTAGTAAAGCTTGGTGGTATGGAATTTCAGCTGGACATCGGGGGAAAGGGCGTACATGATGTAGGAGATCAGCGTGGTCGCCGTGGCGATGCTGATCATCTGGTCCAGCATGCCCAGGTTGTAGCTCTGCAGGGTTTTGCGGGTGACCTGCTCGGGATGCAGGTCCTGGATTTTGAGAAATTCCTGCCGGCGCTTGATCAGGGCCAGGAAAATGGCCAGCAGGAAAGTGCTGATCAGGATCCAGGGGTAGAGGACAATCTGGTTGACGGCCGCCCCGATCATGACCCGCAGTACGAAACCCAGGGCGATGACCATGGTGTCAATGATGACCACGCTTTTTAATACCAGGGTATAGAAGACGTTCAAGCCGATATAAAAAGAGGCCATCAGGAAAAATTCGCGGTTGAAAGTTGCGATCAGCAGCATCACCCCGGCCAGGAGTACCGCGGTCACCGCAGCCGCGGCCCGCGCGCCCAGGCGGCCCGAAGCGATGGGGCGGTTCATTTTAACCGGGTGCAGCCTGTCTTTTGTGCGATCCATAATGTCGTTGAAGATGTATATCCCGCCGGTGACCAGGCTGAAGAGAAAAAAAGCCAGCAGGCTTCTGCAGATATAGTCGGGCTGGAACATGTGCAGGGAAAATATCATGGGAGCGAAGATAAAGACGTTTTTGACCCATTGCTTGACACGCATGGAAATCAGGATATTTTTCAGCATTGCCATTTTTTTATTATACCAATGACTGGGGAATAAATGCAATCCAACGAACTTCGTGATTTGTAATTCGTTCGTCGTGAGTCGGAAGAAAAATGAATTAAGCAACTTCTTTATATCGCCTTGTCGAATTACGAATTACCAATTACGAATTACGGCTATTTCGGTCCCAGGAAAATAAAACCGGGCGATCTGACGGAAGTCCATCCCCTGCCGGGCAAGCTGCATGGCTCCGAACTGGCATAAGCCGACACCGTGGCCCAGCCCGCGCCCGGAAAATAACCACATATCGCCAGACCTTTCAACGGTAAAATTGGCGCTTTTAAAAGTATTCCATCCCAGTTGCCGGCCCAGCGCCAGGTGGAACCATTCGCCGCTAACCTCAAATTCACGCCCCCCGGCGCAGTTCAGAACCAGGGTCCGCACCCAGCCCCCGGACATGGTTTTTTCGATTCGGAATCCGCTTACCTGAAGCCTGGACGCGGCCGACAAAATACGGATCAGCTCAGCCGCGCCCACCTGGGACTGCCAGCGGTAATGCGGGGAAAAGCGGCAAGCGCCGCCATCGTCCTTGGGCTGCAGGTAGGGCAGCGCTTTCCCGCCCCAGGTCGCGTCTGCGGCACTGGTCATGCCGCCGCAGGTGGAATGGCAGAACACCTTGGCCAGTTTTCCCCTGAAATAAAGCACCAGTCCTTTTGTCTGATCGATCACGGCGAGGATTTCCGGATTTTCCCCGGACAGGCCGCGGTAATACTGACAGTGGGTGGTGTCACAAAAATCATAACCTTGGCTGCGGTGGCGGCCGGCATTGGCCAGCGTATACGTCCGGCTGACCAGCGCCTGGCACTTCAGGGCTTCGCCGCTCGCGGCCATTTCACTGCCGATGACCCCATAGAGATATTCATCCAAAGCCAGCGAATTCAGCAGCTGCAATGACCCGTTATGGGCGCTGACGGAAAATGTTCCCCTGAATTCCCTGGCCGGGAAATCGGGCACTTGGATGCGCAGGGCAACGCCGGGAATCTCGGGTTGGATCAGCACCTGGGCGCAGTCTACGGCTTTTGCCCCAGGCCAGCGGCATTGCAGCCGCTGAGGCGACCGCCAGGCAATGCGCACATCCGGGCAAATGTTTTTTGCAGTTCCGGCCGAACAGACGATCATCCCTTTTGCGGCCATGACGCGGGCACTCCGGGGCTGCAACCGTGAAAAGACCGAAACCGTGACCTTTCCATCGGCGGCAGCCACCGGGGACCGAAGCGGACCGGCAAGCAGCACCAGCCCGGCCAGCAGCGAACAAAGAAAGGACTTTCTCATTGCCTGCGGCGGCAGCGGCAATAAGTGATCAGCTCCCGGGTGGAACTGTCTTCGTCAGGCGCCGTTTCGGCATTCCCCGCCAGCCGGGGCAAAATTTTTTTTGCCAGGCTTTTTCCCAGCTCCACTCCCCACTGATCGAAGGAAAAGATATTCCACAGCACCCCCTGGACGAATACCTTGTGCTCATACAGGGCGATCAATTTGCCCAGCACTTCGGGAGTGAGTTCTTCAGCCAAGATGGTATTGCTGGGACGGTTGCCCGGAAATTCGCGAAAAGGCAGCAGGGTCTCGGGAATGCCTTCACCTGCTAGCCCGGCCCGGGACCTGCCGAAGGCCAGGGCCCGGCTCTGGGCAAACATGTTGGCCAGCATTTGTTCATGGTGATCCTTGTATGGGTTCAGGGAACGGCAAAAGCCGATGAAATCGCAGGGCACCGCCTGGGTGCCCTGATGCAGCATTTGAAAAAAAGCATGCTGACCGTTGGTTCCCGGCTCACCCCACAGCACCGGTCCGGTCGAATAACGGGTCGCCCGTCCAGCGCGGTCGACGCATTTGCCGTTCGATTCCATTTCCAATTGCTGCAGGAAAGCGGGGAAGCGGCGCAAGTACTGATCGTAGGGGAAAACGGCATGGGTGTGGGCGTCATGAAAATTGACCTGCCAGATGCCGAGCAGGGCCAACAGCACCGGCAGGTTCGTCTGCCAGGGCGATGAGCGGAAATGGTTGTCCATGTTCCAATAGCCGCGCAGCATTTCCGTGAAGCGCTCGGGACCGATCGCCATCATGACCGGAAGACCGACCGCTGACGCAAGGGAATAGCGGCCGCCCACCCACTCCCAGAATTCGAAGATGTTTTCAGGGGCGACACCGAAAGCCAGGGCCGCCTGCGGATTGGCGGTCGCGGCCGCGAAGTGACCGGAAAGTGCAGCCTGAGGAACGGAATGTTCCAGGAGCCAGGAGCGGGCGCCGGCGGCGTTGGCCATGGTCTCCTGGGTGGTGAACGTCTTGGAGGCGATGACGAAAAGAGTGTTTTCCGGCGACAACGGCCGCAAGGTTTCGGCCAGGTGCGTGGGATCGAGGTTGGATACGAAATAAAAATGCAGGTCACGCCGGGAGTAAAAACGCAGTGCCTGGCAGGCCATCTGCGGCCCCAGGTCGCTGCCGCCGATGCCCAGGTTGACAATATGGGTCAGCGGCCGGCCGCCAGGGCTCAGCCAGCGGCTCGATCTTATTTTTTCAGCGGCCGCGGTCATGCGCTCCCTGACCTGGCGGATGGCCGGCGAGACGTCGGCTCCATCAACCCGAACCGCTTTGCCGGAAAAATCGCGCAACGCCCAATGCAGCACCGGGCGGTTTTCGGTCTCATTGATTTTCTCCGCCCCGAACATCCGATCGATCTCGCTTTCCAGACCGCAGGCGCGAGCCAGCCGGAACAGCAGTTCCATGGTTTCTGAAGTGACGGGATGCTTGGAATAATCCAGGTGAATGCCTTCGGCTGTAACTGAGAATCGGCGGCCGCGCTCGGGATCGGCGGCGAAAAGGTCGCTCAGGTGCAGCTTGGCATTTTTTTTTGCGTGTTGGCGCAGCGCCTGCCATTCGCTTGTCCGGGTCCTGTTGTGCCGGTCCATGGCGTCTCCTTTTTCAGTTTTATACATTTTCCACCCGCCAAAGTCAAACCTTTTTGATTTTTATTTACAACCCCCTATGCGGGAGGGTATAAATCTTCTGGCTGTTAGGTACGGGCGGGTTTCGCCCCGCAGGGTGCGGCCCGCCCCTGCTTTTTTTCAAGAACTTGACTGGGCATGGCCAAAGGGGTATAAGAAAAGCATGGCGCAAGAACTGCTGTTTCAAACCAACTGCGGAGCTTCAGGGGACATGATCCTGGCATCCCTGATCGACCTGCTAGACGCCGGCAGCGAATTTAAAAAGACATTCGAAAACATCGGCCTGGATGTCACCGTGACCGTGGAAAACACGGAGAAAAACCACCTGCGTTGCCAGCAGGTCACCGTCACCGCCCCAGCCGCCGAACATGCGGCGACCTGGAGTGAAATCGACGCATTCATCACCGCCGCGCCGTTTGCCTCCGGGATCAAGGCCAATGCCCGCAAGGTTTTTACCGCCATCTTCGAGGCCGAAGCCGCGGTTCACGGCAACGCGCTGAAAAACGTGCACCTGCACGAGATCGGTGCCTCCGATTCGCTGGTCGATATTCTGGGATTTTGTTTCCTGTGGGACAAATTGGCATGCTGTCCAATCCTTTTCACCACCCTGGTGACCGGGCAGGGAGACATCCAGACACGGCACGGGCTGTTGCCGGTGCCGCCGCCGGCGGTGCTGAACTTGATTAAAGGCCTGGAATACCGCAGCGGCGATATCGAAACCGAATTGCTGACCCCCACCGCTGCCGCCATCCTGACCACTTGCGGCCGTCAGACAGATGGCCGGCATAAGGTTAAAGCGCTGAAGATAGGCAGCGGCTGCGGCCAAAAAACTTTCGCCCAGGTGCCCAACATCCTGAGGGCCATCCTTTCGGAAAAAGAAGACCTGGGGGCCAACGACCGCATCTGGGCGCTGGAATTCAACCTGGACGACAGCAGCGGCGAAATGGTGGCCGCGGCCAGCGAAAAAATCATCCAGGCCGGCGCCATCGATATATTCGTTGCATCCGGACTGATGAAAAAGGGCCGACCGGGATTCAACCTGACGGTCCTGTGCGCGGAAAGCGAGCGCGAAAAAGTAGTCGCCGCCGTTTTCCGCGAAAGCACGGCCATCGGGCTGCGCCAGCGGCTGGAAGACAGGGTGATCCTGCGGCGCGAAACGCAAACACTCAGCGTCGCCGGCCGGGAAGTGCGGGTGAAGGTCAGCTTCTGGCGGGACCGCCTTCTGAACATCAAGCCCGAATTCGCCGATGTCCGCCGTTTGGCTGAAGAGATGAGCATTCCGGTCAAGCAGGCCATGTTGCTGGCCCAGGGAGCCGCAAATGAAAAGTATGGATCTGGACAAGATTAGAAAGGGAGTGGGCCTGATCCTGGAGGGCATCGGCGAGGACACCGCGGCGGAAAGGCTGAAGGAAACCCCGGCCCGGGCCGCCGCCATGTTCGCCGAAGTGCTGTCGGGCACGGGCAAGGATCCCGGCGATTTTTTAAAGTGCCTGACCGAGGAAAAACACGACGAAATGGTCATCCTCAAGGACATTCCCATTTATTCCATGTGCGAGCACCACTTGCTTCCCTTTTCGGGCCGGGCCAGCATCGCCTACATTCCCAAGAAAGGCAGGATCATCGGCTTGAACAATCTGGGCTATCTGGTCGATTATCTGGCCAGGCGCCTGCAGCTGCAGGAGCGGCTGACCAAGCAGATCGCCGACTACCTGGTGCAGGCCCTTGACCCCATGGGCGTAATGGTGGTCATCAAAGCCGAGCATTTGTGCATGACCATGCGCGGGGTGAAAAAGCCCGGCTCGCTGACCATCACCTCGGCCGTACGCGGAGTGTTCCGCGAAAACCTCGGGCCGCGCCAGGAAGCCATGTCGCTGCTGACGACGCCGGAAAACCGCTGAGCCATCCAGGTGGAGCGGCCGGAAACAGAATCCAAGGAGGGAGCATGACGGAAGTCAAGGGCGTGATCATCCATTCGATTCCCAAGAGTATCCTGGACAAATTCGGCCAGTACGGCCTGAAACGCTGGCTGGAACTGATATCGCCCCATGCCCGCAAGGTGTACAGTTCCGAGGTGAACCAGGAAGCCTGGTTCCCCCTGAAAGAGACGCTGGTCGAACCCATGGCCAACATCGCCCAGCTGTTTTACGACTGGGACCTGAAAGCCGCGTCCTGGGAATTCGGGCGCCTGAGCGCCGATGTCCGCTTCCACGGCATACTCAAACTTTTGGTCAAGATTCCTTCTCCAACCACCTTGATCAACAAGGCCGGAGAATTCATGGCATCCTATTATCGCCCCTGCACCATCTATGTGCCGGTCAGCGAAGCGAAATTCTGCATGGTGCGCATCACCCATTTCCCGGAGATGGACAAGACCACCGAATACCGCATCTGCGGCTGGATGCAGCGTGCCCTGGAGATTTCGGGCTGCAAGACGGTATCCGTGGAAATCGTCAAATCACTGACCAACTTCCAGCCGGTCTCCGAGTACGAATTGCGCTGGAAATAGATCGCACCGGCCTCGGCGTAGGGCAAAAGGCGGACGGCAAGCGAATGGCTTGCACTTAGAATTTTTAACAAGTTCGAAGTTCGACGTTCGAGGTTCGAAGTTGGAATGCCCTAAACGAGATAGAAAAAGTCACAGAACCCGGAGGATTGCTTTCGCGTCATTCAGGATAATAGCTCCGTAACGTCGAACATCGAACTCCGAACATCGAACCTCGATGATATCGTTTATAAGCAGCGCAGCGCGAAGGGCATGGCCATGGCCGGGAAAAAGCGCTGGTAAACCCGGAGCCGGGCCTGCACATCCAGGGGGTTCCGGGCCTGGGCGTCGGTGAGTTCAAAGATCATGTCCAAAAATGACTTCTTCTGCGGATAGATCTTCACCCCGAACTTCTCGCTCAGAGGGATGCGGGCCAGTTTCCTGGCAGCGGCCAGGGCGTCATTCAAGCCGCCCAGACTGTCGACCAGGTGCAATTTCACAGCCGCTTGTCCGCTCCACACCCGTCCGCGGGCAATTTTATCCACTTCGGCCACGTCCAGTTTGCGATTGTTGGCCACCTTTTTCAGGAACTCATTGTAGATACGCTGCATTTCGGCCATGACCCTTTGCTTTTCCTGCTGGGAAAACAACTGGTAATCGGAATACATGCCGGCAAATTCCGAGGTTTTGACGATTTCTTTACTGACGCCCAGCTTGTCGTACAGGCCCTTCAGCACGAACTTTCCCGACATGACCCCGATCGATCCGGTGATGGTTTGGGCCTGGGCGAATATTTTTTGTGACGACAGCGAGATCCAATAGCCGCCGGACGCGGCCAGGTCGGACATGGATATGACCAAAGGTTTTTTCATGGCCAGCAGTTCGGCTTCGCGCAGGATGACGTCCGAGGCCACGGCCGAGCCTCCCGGGCTGTCGACCCTGAGCACGACCGCCTTGATCGCATAGTTGTTGCGCGCCTGGCGCAGCTGGCCGGCCAGCGTGTCGGCACCCAGAACATCGCCGCCGAAAAGGGATTGGCCGCCGCTACGGCCCATGTTGATCTCTCCGGAGGCGAAAATGACGGCGATCTTCTTGCTGCCGCTGAACGGCACGGGCGAACGGGTTTTGGCATAGCTTTTAAAATCCACTTCCGGATACTTGGCAGGCAGGGATTGGAACATGTCGTCCTCGTAGCCCAAGGCGTCGATCAGTCCGCCTTTGACGTATTCTTCCTCGGGAAGCGGCGACAGGTCGAGTATCCTTTTGACTTCCCGGCTGTCCAGTTTGCGGTTGGCGGCAATGCCGGAAATCACGGCCTGGTAAAGGTCGTCGATAAGCGCCTGGGTCGACTCCCTGTGCGCGGGAGTCATGCGCTCTTCGGTGAAGGTGTTGCTGGCGGTCTTGTAATCGCCGATATGAAAGATCTCGGCCTGGACGCCCAGCTTGGAAAGGGTGTTTTTCAAAAACAGCGCCTCGGCCGCGATGCCGCTGATGGAGAGGCTGCCGCCCTTGAACATGATCACTTTGTCGGCGAAAGAGGCCAGGTAATATTCCTTCAGGCCGCCGTCGACGATGAACGCCACAACCGGTTTCTTGCAGGCTGCGAATTTTTTGAGCAGTTGGCCGATCTCTTCGATCTTGGCGAAGCCGGTTTCCAGGTATTGTACGCGCAGCAGCACGCCCTTGATCCTCTCGTCCTTGGCCGCCCGTTCCAGGTTGTACCAAAGGTCGTGGATGGAGATGGCGGCGCTGGACATGCCCATAAAGCGGGCGGGCGCGGTTTCGGCCAGGGGACCGCCCAGGTCGATCTTTAAATAAGCTTTTTCGGGAACATAGGGTTCCTGGTTGAACTGCAGGTATATGAAGCCGCCGATGATGAACAGGCCCAACAGGATGACAATAACCACCAGCAGGGCGATGAGAGCGCCTCGTTTCATGATAACTCCTCTGAAATGTGAACTCGCAAAGACATAGTATACTGATTTTCTCAGAATAAAGTTTAGGTTTGCCGATATTCCATCAAGTAGCGTAGCCGCCCGCATCCCGGCGGTAATTCAGCCAAATGGCCAAAGTGATGATCCCCCCCCCGCCCAGAAGGCGCAGCCAGTCGGCATGTTCCTTGAAAAACAACAGCGAGACCAGAACGGCCAGGGGGACCTTGACATTATTGAAAACGGCCAGAAAACCGGCCTCGACGCGGGTGGCGCCGACATTCCACAGGAAAAACCCGACACCGGAAGCCAGCAGGCCCAAATACAGCAGGACCAGCAGCTGGCTGCCGCTCAACGGCAGATGGAGCGTACCTGAAAAAAGCAGCATGGCCGGCAGCGTGGCGGCCGTTCCGCCCAGGTAGAGCCAGGCGAAGCCATCGCGGTCTTTCCAGCCTTTTTCGTGGGGCGGCAGACGCCGGTAGCAAACCTGGCCGGCGGCGAAACAGATATTGGATGCCTGTACCAGGAAAAATCCGGAGATGAGGTTATGGTTTTGTCCGGCTGAATAGACAATGACCGCCGTCCCGGCCACGGCCAGCAGCGCCGTTCCAAAATGGAGAGGCTGGATTCGCCTTTCCCACAAATCGTCGAGAAGAACCACGAACAATGGCGTGAAAATCGTGAACAGGGCCACCTGGTGGGCGGCCAAAAAACGGAACGATTGGATATAAAGCACATACATCAAACCGAACTGGACCAGGCCGATCAGCAGCAGCCTCAGGGTCATGGCCGCCGGGATTTTTCGCGGTTTCAGCATGGGCAGAAAAAGCAAAAAAGACAAAGCCAGGCGGACGAAAGCCACGAAGCCCGCGTCGAGACCGCCGAGATGATTCTTTATCAGGCCGAAGGAAAACGCCCAGATGAACGACGTGACCAGTAACTGTGCCATGGTCTGAATATACCAGATTTGCAGGGTTTTGGAAAAAAATATCTAAACTGCATGTCAGACGTCAATTATCCCCCCGGCTGCGCCACCCCCCTTAAGTAAAGGGGGTTAAGACAGAAGTACTTTACGAAATTTTATGTCAAGTCTCGATCGAACTCCTTCTCCCCCTTACCCAAGGGGGGATAAAGGGGGGATCAGGATTCTATTAGCACAAAGACAGAATTTTCTCGCAAACTCCCGCGAAAT
>Ga0209262_10001203_pt1 | contig 10889 bp, 8 predicted proteins | sample Lowcelwee11metaG_FD_187171 | JGI IMG/M metagenome (GOLD analysis project Ga0209262, IMG submission 187171) | Freshwater pond sediment microbial communities from the University of Edinburgh, under environmental carbon perturbations - Low... | ecosystem: Environmental > Aquatic > Freshwater > Pond...
CTAATCCGGATCCTGGCTGACCATACCTCCACACTTATGTTCGCTCCCACGAACACCGCCTTCAAGAACCTGATGGCTGAGGGCTTCAGGCCTGAAAACATGGCACCCTTCTCCATCAACAATCCGAGGATCTGCCTTACCGGGGACATAATGTATGACAACTCCCTTTTCTACGCTGATCTGGCCATGCGGAAGAAAAGTGATTTCCTTCACAAAATGGGGCTGGAGGAGGATAAATATGTCCTGGTCACAATTCACCGTGATATGAATACGGATGACCCGGTAAGACTTTCTGCAATTTTCAAAACCCTGAAGGAAATTGGAGCGAAAAACAACACTGTGATGGTTATGCCGCTTCACCCCAGGACAATAAAAGCGCTTCGCGACAGAACACCGGACCTGTGGGATGAAATTTCAGATACAGATCTGATAAAGGTTATCAGACCTGTCTCATTCCTTGAAATGATACTCCTGGAGAAGAATGCGAAAATGGTGGTTACTGACTCCGGCGGTGTTCAGAAGGAGAGCCATTTTTTCTCAAAACCCTGCATCGTACTCCGGAAAGAGACAGAATGGGTCGAACTTGTAAAGAACGGAACCGTAAGGCTGGCAGATGCTGACCCGAAAAAGATAACCGAAGCATGGGATTACTTCATGAACAATAAGGAATTACTGCAGTATCCTGGCTTTTACGGTGACGGGAAGGCTGCCCGGGCAATCCTGAAAGAACTGCTGGAAGTCTTCAGAGACTGAGACCGTCAAGGACCTTCCTGGCAAGCTCTTTTACGGCAGGCTGGTAATCATTGAGAAACTCTCCAGTGACCCTGTTTCCTATCACCACGCACAGTGTGAGGGCCCTGTGATTTAACAGCTTTGACAGTCCGTATATGGCAGAGCTCTCCATTTCGTAATTAGTTATCTTTAGTCCTGCGACCTGAAAAGCGGTAATCCTGTCATTAAGTTCTATATCAAACGGTTCAAGCCTCAGACGGCGTCCCTGGGGACCGTAGAATCCCGGAGCCGAAATAGTAATTCCCCTGGGATAATCAGCACCAATAGTTTCCAGCAGCGACTGGTCGGCATCAACGACGTATGGATAGGCAAGAGTGTCAGGCCATTCGAGATACTCAGTCAGTGCATCTGCAAAACGGAGATCCAGAAACCATTCATACCCCTCATAAAAATGTATCAGACCGTCAAAACCTACTGCTTTGCCGGTAACAATTACGGATCCTGCAGGTATGCCAGCCTGCAATGCTCCCGTGGTACCAATCCTGATGAAGGTTAGAGAACGCGGATTCTCGCTGACCTCTTTTGTCTTAAGATCGATATTGGCAAGTGCATCGAGCTCATTAACCACAATATCTATGTTATCTGTACCGATTCCCGACGAGATCACTGTGATCTCGCAGTCGCGGTACGATCCTGTCACTGTGGAGAATTCCCTGTTGCTCTTCCTGACCCTGACAGAATCAAGCATCTGTCCGATCATCTCGACTCTTCCCGGATCACCCACAATTATGATCTTTTCAGCGATGTCTTCAGGAAGAAGGTGAAGATGGAAAATTGATCCGTCAGGATTGGTAATGAGTTCTGTTTGCTTCATCGGGTTTGAATAATGAGCAGCAAAAATATGAAAAAAAGTAAGGCGCAACTGCGTCAGCCACGCTCAAAAGTTGGCTGTTAATATTTGTTAATTGCCCGAAGAATGGCGGCTGGTCTCTTCAGGTAAGGTATATTTGCCTCCACTAACCTCAAATCACATTAAATGGATTCTGCAAGAACAGGTCAGTTTTCGGGAAAAGCGACAGCTGTTATCGGACTACTGTTATTTACTTTCTTTGGTCGCATCGGCGCGCAGGAAGCACAGGGTGTCGATCTTCAAAAGAAAATATTAAACGCCGTCAGGGCTGTTTCGGCACCGAAGATAGACGGTCTGTCTGACGATGTGGTTTGGCAGAGCGCAGCCATGGCTACTGACTTCGTCATGTACAATCCGTATAATGGGATTCCCTCAAAATACAGGACAGAAGTCAGGGTCCTATATGACGATGATGCCCTCTATATAGGAGCAATGATGTTCGACAACGCACCTGACAGCATTTTTACCGAGCTCGGACCAAGGGACGCAAGCAATATGAACGCTGACAATTTCTATGTCGAAATATCTCCTTTCAATGACGGTCTCTACGGAGAGCAGTTTAAGGTCTATGCCTCAAATGTTCAGGCAGACATTAAGCTGAATTCCGGTGAGGATGATTTCCACAGGGAAGATACCTGGGATGCTGTGTGGGAGAGTGAGACCGGGGTTACTTCCACCGGATGGTTCGCAGAAATAAGGATACCGTATTCAGCACTCAGATTCCCGAAATCCGAAACGCAGATGTGGGGTATTAATTTTTTCAGGGAGGTAAGGAGGGACCGCGAGACATCATCGTGGAGCTTTGTCACAAAGGAATACGGTTCATCGGTTTCACATATGGGCGGAATGAAGGGCATAACAAATGTTACTCCCCCTCTCAGGCTCTCCCTTATTCCGTATATCTCAGGGTACATTGAGAACTATTCAGACCAGTCTGGCGTCGCAACCTCGTACAACGGGGGTCTTGATGTTAAACTGGGGCTCTCCGAAAGCTTCACCCTTGATGCCACTCTTATACCTGATTTCGGCCAGGTGGAGTCTGATGAGCGCATTCTTAATCTTACACCTTACGAGGTTAAATACAATGAGAAACGGCCGTTCTTCATGGAGGGCACCGAACTCTTCAACAAAGGAGATATTTTCTATTCGAGAAGGATAGGAGGTACCCCCCGTCTTTATGATGATGTCTATGATTACATTGAAGCCAATGAGGCCATCACCCGTCACCCGTCAGAGGTTCAGCTGATTAATGCGACAAAAATCTCCGGAAGGACCAAAGGGGGACTCGGCATCGGTTTTTTCAATGCAGTTACTTCTCCGGTTTATGCCGATGTGACAAATGCAATTACAGAGGAGACAAGGAAAATAATGATTGAACCGCTTACAAATTACAACATGGTGGTTCTTGATCAAAGTCTCAAAAACAACTCGTTCGTAAGTTTTTCAAATACAAATGTGATAAGGGCGGCGGAGAAGGATGAGAATTTCTATACTGCAAATGTGACAAACCTTCAGACCCTTTTGAAAACCGACAATAAACTGTATTCTGTTTCTGCCGGCGCCACACTCAGTCAGAAGTACTTTGCCGGAGCGGATACTGATCTCGGCCATGCCCTCAGTTTCAACGCCGGAAAAACAGGGGGAGCCTTCAGGGCTGATTATAACTTTTCGATGATGAGTGACCACTATGACCCCAATGATATGGGGTACCTGCGCAGAAACAACGAGCTCGGCCACTCACTTGACTTTTCATATAACACATATGAACCCTTCGGGAATATTATGTCTACCAGGAATTCTGTCGAGCTGAATTACCAGCAGCTTTTTAATCCCAGGGCATTCACCTCAGCGGGAATTGAGGCAAGCAGTATGCTTATCCTGATGAACTACTGGTCGCTGTCGCTGGATGCTGAAATAATGCCATGGGGTGAAAATGATTATTTCGAACCCAGGCGAAGGGATATGTCAATCTATTATCACAGACCGGCAGCGTTGCAGGTCGGGTTCCGCGGTGATACCGATAAAAGCAAGAAATTTTATGTTGAAGCACAGCTTGAATACTTTAACAGCTGGTCAGGCTATAACCAGAAAGGCATCGGGTGGTCATTGCAGCCTGAATATAAGGTGAGTCGCAGGTTATCGTTCGGGTACTCCCTCGAATATTCGAAGAATCTTAATGACATAGGATATGTTGATGAATCACTCCTCTATGGCGACATCGTTTTCGGCAAGAGGGATGTGACTACAGTGACAAATACAGTGTCAGGAGCATTTATTTTCACTGCCAAATCTTATCTCACCCTTCGCGGACGCTACTACTGGTCCAGGGCAGAATACGACGGCAGTTATTATATACTGCAGAATGACGGCAGTCTTAATGATGCGAGCTATCCGGGGGAATCAAATGTCAATTCCAGTTTTATGAATATTGATATGGTATATACATGGCGTTTCGCACCAGGAAGCGAGTTGTCTCTTGTCTGGAAAAATGCCATTGCTTCTTCGGGAGGGTTAATCATAAACAACCCCTTCGACAATCTCCGCGATCTGCTAGGTATGCCTCAGTCGAACAGTATTTCTTTGAAAATTTTGTACTATCTTGATTACCAGAATTTCAAGAAGCTTTTCTCATCTAAATAGTTATATAATAAAATGATACAGAGAATACAGTCTCTCTTTCTGCTTGCGGTGGCAGTGCTTTCGGGACTGCTGATGGCAGGTGATCTGATAATTCTTGATAACGGTACCGGTACTCTTTTTTCAGTGAGTTTTGCCGGTCTGGGCGAAGTCGGAGGGAAGCTCCTTCAGAGGCTCTGGCCTCTCTCGGCTATTATTGCCCTGGTGCCTGTGATGGCCCTGGCAGCCATATTCCTTTTTAAGAAAAGAAGCCTCCAGATGAGGCTAACGATGCTTATCCTGCTCCTTTCCATTGGAACAATCATCCTGGGAGCCTTTTATATTTTTATGTTTGACCGGAAGATAGAGATTTCACTGATCTGGAAAATCAAAGCCCTGTTCCCTATTATCTCAGCAATACTTGCCGGGCTGGCCTACAGGAAAATTCTGCAGGACGATATGCTTGTAAAATCCTACGACAGGCTCAGATAATCTCCAGCCTCTCCTGGTCGGTGATCTTCTCACAGTAGTGACATTTCAGGGCCACCGGCTTCTTTGAAACCACCTTAAACCGTGTTGTGACCTTTTCAAAGTTTGTTATGCACTTGGGATTCATGCATTTTGCTATCGCACTTACTTCATCAGGGACCTCCACCACACGCTTTTCGACAACCTTGTAATCCTTTATGAGATTCAGTTTTGCCTGGGGTGCAACCAGGGCTATCCTGTTTATATCATCGTCCTGGAAAAACTTCCCGGCAATCTTTATGATAGCCTTTCTGCCATCGGTTTTACTCTCGAGGTTGGTGCCGAAGGTAATCTGGTTCTTGATCTTGTCAAGGCCAAGGATCTTTATTACTTTGAACAGCGTAACGGCGGGTATATGGTCTATGACGGTGCCGCTTTCAATGGCACTCACAAGTAATTGTTTCGGATCAGTCATCTTTTTCATTGCAGTTATTTTATTCCAAGTAAAGTGCAGATGATGGCCTGCCTTGTGAAAACACCGTTAAGGGCCTGCTCGAAATAGTAGGCCTTTTCATTCGAGTCAACATCTGGATTAATTTCATTGACCCTGGGGAGAGGATGCAGGATTCTCATACCGGGTTTAGTTTCTGTCAGCATATAGTCATGAAGCACATATGCATTCTTGACTTTTTCATATTCCATCGGATCTGAAAAACGCTCTTTCTGGACTCTGGTCATATAGACAATGTCAGCCTTGTCGATGACACTGTTGAGATCGGTGGTCTCGCGGTATTTAAGGCCGAGATTATCAAGGTATAGCTTGTATTCATCAGGCATCCGGAGCTCTTCGGGGGCTACAAAATTGAATGAGGTGTTCCACCTTGACATTGCCATCATGAGTGAGTGAACGGTGCGGCCGTATTTCAGGTCACCAACCATACATATATTAAGATTTTCAAGCTTTCCCTGCGTCTTCAGAATCGAATATAGGTCAAGCAGGGTCTGTGTGGGATGCTGGTTTGCACCGTCACCTGCATTTACTACCGGTACGGTAGAAATTTCGCTGGCATAGCGAGCACTCCCTTCGATCGGATGACGCATCACAATAAGGTCGACATAGTTGTTGACAGTGCGTATGGTGTCATTGAGTGTCTCACCCTTGGTTACGCTTGATGTAGAAGAATCAGTGAATCCGATGATCTTTCCACCAAGCTTGTTCACGGCACTCTCAAAGCTCAGCCTGGTGCGTGTTGAGGGTTCGAAGAATAGTGTTGCCACGACCTTGCCGCGCAGAATATCCTGAACAGGATTCTTCTCGAACGCCGCGGCAAGCTTAAGGATCTTCAGGATCTCGGCAGTTGAGAGATCATCAATTGATACTAAGCTTCTGGTTTTCATTAATATATGTGTTTATTGACCTGAACAGAACAAAGTTATTACAAGAAGAGCACAGTTTGCACACCTGTTAAAAAGTATTGAAAAGTATAATGCTCAAACTGTTTTCAGCCAGGTTGCAGTGAGCCCGTCGATCTTCCTGAGTCTTTCCGTAATCCTTTCTGCTGCTGATGATCTCACAGATATCTCTACCGAACAGTCATTCCCGTAACTGTGGGCACTCTGACTGCACCCTTCCTCCTTTAGAACCTTCATCACATCGTTCATTGAGAGGTAGGGAAATTTTATGACATATGTATGCATCACAGTTTTTTCAATGATGCTGGCATTTGAGATCGCATCTTCCGCCGCTGAACGATAGGCATTTATAAGGCCGCTGACTCCAAGGAGGGTGCCTCCGAAGTATCTTATCACTACAATCAGTATGTCTGTCAGCTCCCTTGAATTTATCTGCCCCAGTATAGGCCTGCCTGCGGTTCCGGAAGGTTCACCGTCGTCGTTTGCCCTCCAGGTCTGCCTGTCCGGACCTAGTACCCATGCATAGCAGTGATGCCTTGCATCATGGTATTCCTTCCTCAATTCCTCAAGCTTTTCCTTTATTTCGTCCTGGCCCCTGACAGGAATGACAATGGCTATGAACCTGCTGCCACGATCCTTGAAGAGCCCTTGTGACTCTGCTGCGATTGTCCTGTAGAGGTCAGAGAATAATGGATTGCTCACGTTCCGGTTCCTTGTCAGAAGAATTATATGCGGTGAAATATACTATTTTTGTTAATGATGAAATGTAAACAGGTCCGTTTTTTAGAACTGACTTCTTAACACCTCTGAAAAGTGAATCCCGGCAATAAACAGAAGTACTTCTTACCGGCTGTCCTGGGTCTGTCATTAATTTTTGCTGTTATATGGATCATTAGCCTGCCGGTAAAAGACAGGATAAATGAATATTCAGGATCGCAAAGCTGCCGGCCATGCCATGAAAAGTTCTACAGCCTGTGGAACGGTTCGCACCACGGACTGGCCATGCAGCCTGTCACGGGTGAGTTCCTGATGAAAAACAGATTTGAATGCGGAACCCGGATACAGGTCGGTGATTTGTTCTATATGCCCGTTGTCACCGGCGATTCTCTTTTCATCACGGAATACAGTGAGAAAGGTGATTCAGTTGACTATAGTGCAATTCATGCAATGGGGGGGAAGTATGTGTACTATTTCCTGACGTCACTGGAAGGTGGCAGGTTGCAGGTTCTCCCACTGGCATATGATGTGAAAACATCTGAATGGTATGATAATCCCGGCAGCGGTGTAAGACATTTTGAGAATACCACCGATGCTGCTCTCAACTGGAAGAGCCACTCCTTCACATTTAACTCTTCCTGCTACAGCTGCCATGTCAGCCAGCTCTCCACCAATTATGATCCTGTAGAAATGATTTACCGGACCGAATGGCATGAGCCCGGCATTAACTGTGAGACATGCCACGGCCCGGCAGAGGAGCACATAACGGCTTTTGCAGAAGCCGACAGCGGCGAGTATCTGCCCGATGTTAAGATTATAAGTACAAAAGCATTTTCCGCGGAACAGCACAACTCATCATGCGGGTCATGCCATGCCAAAATGATACCCATAACCTCCTCATTCTCTCCCGGAGAATATTTTTATAATGCATTTGATCTGATCACTCCTGAAAATCCTGATTTTTATCCTGACGGTCGTGACCTGGGAGAGAATTACACCTACAGCTCCTGGGAGATGAATACCTGCAGCGAGCAAGGCGACCTCCACTGTGTAAGCTGTCACACATCCAGTGGCAGGTATAAGTTCAGGGAAAATCCCAATGATGCTTGCCTGCCATGCCATGAATCCAGAGTTCGTGATCCGCAGCCTCATACCAGGCATGATCCGGCTGGAGCCGGTGGCAGATGCATCGCCTGTCATATGCCGAAGACTTCTTTTGCCAGGATGGATCGCAGTGACCACTCTTTCAGGCCTCCGGCGCCTGCTGCAACCATTGAATTCGGATCGCCGAATGCATGCAATTTATGCCATTCCGATAAGTCTGTCTCCTGGACAAACAATATAGTAATTAAGGAACGGGGAAACTATCAGGATGAAATCATCCGGTTGGGAAGACTGATGAAGGAAGCCAGGGCCAACGACTGGAAAAATGCTGAAATTATCTCCGAAGGGATTATAAATAAAAAATTCAACCACCTCTTCGTAACTGCATTCATCAGGTTAGCAGATATTTACAATTTCGAAGGATTAAATAAGGCAATTATAAGTGTTAAAGGCAATGAATCACCCCTTGTCAGAGCAGCATCCGCTCATGCAATGTCAAATCAGGCCCATATGGAAGGAATAAAAATGCTTGAAGGTTTTGCCCGTGACAGCGTGACCCTTGTAAGGATAAATGCCGGTTATGCTTTGAGCAGGGTACCTGCGGATCTGGTTCTAAAGGGTGACACTGCGGTTCTTTTCAAGGCTCTCAGGGACTATGCGGGTTCTCTTATCACCCGCAAGGATCAGTGGGGCTCATGGTATAACCTGGGCAACTTCTATGCCGGGCTGGGGGAGATTGAAAAAGCAGTGGCCTCATATGGTATGGCGGTGAATATTTATCCCGGGGCCACACCAGCCCTTGTGAATGCAGGTTTCTTATATTCTCAGATGGGTGAGACAGGAATGGCTGAGGCTTCTTTCCTTGAGGCACTCAGGTCTGACAGCATGATGGAGGCTGCCAACCTTAATCTGGCACTTCTTTATGGCGAGGCAGGCCGCATGGCTGAAGCGGAGAAATATCTTGAAAAAACACTGATCATAAATCCTGTTAACGCGGTAGCATCTTATAACCTTGCCATCCTGCTTTATGAGACAGACCCGGTGAGAGCCGGGGAATTATGTCGCATCAGTATAAAAAACGGAGCCGGGATCGAAAAGTACACAAACCTGCTTGAGCTACTTGAGAAGAAGATCTCAGAAAAGAGCAGGAAATAGACCCCTGATTCCTTTCAGGATTGTGATTACTCCCATGATGATCAGTACGGCGTAGACAATATTTGTGAACCATTTCTGGCTGATGTGTTCAACAAGCCGGTCACCGGTGTACAATCCTGCCAACAACGCCGGTATTGAAAAAAGTGCAAGTATTGCGGTCTCCTTTCTGATCAGCCCGGCAAAGAGGTAGAAGACAAGAGCATATGTGACTGCAAATAGAATGAAGACCGAAATGATGGCATTGAATTTCTCTTTGGGAGTATGCATTGAAGAAAGAATGATAGCCACCGGCGGCCCCGTTATTCCTGTCGATCCGGCAAGTATTCCGCCGAAAATACCGGAAAGCGTCAGGGCTGTCTTTTCGGATCTTATTTTAAAATTCAATCCCCTTGCCAGGAATAAGACTATGAAAAGGATCAGGATGCCCCAGATAAGCTGGATATATGCAGGGTAGATGAATTTCAATATCAGTGTTCCTGCGGCAACTCCCAATCCGGTAAAGAGAGCCATAGAGCCGAGGGGCTGACCCTTTATTACCTTCCTGGAGCGCCGGTAATAAAGAACTGAAAAAACCAGGTTCACTATTGCGATGAATACGGCAGTATCAGTTACAGGCATAAAGAATTGTATCAGCGGCACAGCCACCAGGGCGAGGCCGAATCCGGTAAATCCCCTTACCACGCTGGCGAAGAAAATGATGACTGATATGGCTAATACTGTAGGGACTGTAATCACATTACTCCTTATATATTGCTATTTCCCTGAACTCAGTTGCAAATTGTTTTATTTCGCTGTCCCAGCGTGATATCTCGTCGTTGAGTGAAAAACCGCCCAGGAGTACTTCACGCATCCGGCTGTCGCCGGCAAGGATGTCGAAAGGCATCAGTCTGTATTCATATTCATAGGGTGGAGGATTGAATGTAAGGCTTCCTTCAGGGGAAGTTTTGATAATTGCATCAAAAAGGTGAAGAGCCGTTGCAACAGGCCTGTAAACAGACGGATCAGTCACATGAATCTGTATCCCCCTGCAGTACTGCCCGGTATATTTATTGAAGGTGGGTATGAAATCATGGATGCGGAATGCGCAACCCGGCAATTTCCTGCGGCGGAGTTCACTGAGCAGCTTCTCGCAGTTGATATAAGGTGCTCCCGTCAATTCGAAGGGTATCACGGTGCCCCGGCCTTCTGAAAGATTCAGGGCCTCGGCAAGAACAGTTCCGGGATAGACAAGGGCTGTTTCGGGAGTTGGCATATTGGGTGAGGGGACGACCCAGGGCAGTCCTGTCTCACGGAAAAGGGAATTACGTTTCCAACCCTCCATTGCTATTACTTTCAGGTCACAATCAGGTTGGTATTTGTCCTTTATCCATATCGCCATCTCACCAATTGTCATCCTGTGGCACATTGGTATTTCAGCACCGCCGACGAATGTAAAAAAATCACTTTTCAGCACCGGCCCGTCGCACTGCAGGCGTCCAATCGGATTTGGTCTGTCAAGGATATAGACAGGTATGCCAGCCTCAGTGCATGCTTCCATACACAGCTTGACGGTCCAGATGTAGGTATAAAGTCTCGCCCCTACATCCTGAAGATCTACCACAAGGGCGTCAAGGCCTTCAAGCATTCGCGGAGAAGGTTTGCGGTGTTCACCGTAGAGGCTGTAAACAGGTATCCTAAGCACCGGATGCATCGATCCTTCCCATTCGATCATATTATCCTGTGTCTGCCCGAAGATTCCGTGCTGCGGCCCGAAGAGTGCACCCGGGGTGCAGCC
>Ga0209262_10001204_pt1 | contig 10884 bp, 9 predicted proteins | sample Lowcelwee11metaG_FD_187171 | JGI IMG/M metagenome (GOLD analysis project Ga0209262, IMG submission 187171) | Freshwater pond sediment microbial communities from the University of Edinburgh, under environmental carbon perturbations - Low... | ecosystem: Environmental > Aquatic > Freshwater > Pond...
CAGACGGTCGCCCTGGTCGGCGCCTCGGGCGGTGGCAAGACCACCATCAGCGCGCTGATCCCGCGCTTCTACCATGCCAGCGGCGGCAGGATCCTGGTGGACGGGATCGACATCCAGGAGCTCACCCTGTTGAGCCTGCGCCAGAACATCGCCCTCGTCAGCCAGGACGTGGTCCTGTTCAACGACACGCTGGAAGCCAATATCGCCTACGGTACGCTGGGCACCCACAGCCGGGAAGACGTGGTCAAGGCTGCGCAGGCCGCCCACGCCTGGGAGTTCATCTCGCAGCTCCCGGATGGCCTGGACACCATGATCGGCGAGAACGGCGCCCGCCTCTCGGGCGGCCAGCGCCAGCGCATCGCCATCGCCCGGGCCCTGCTGAAGAACGCCCCCATCCTGATCCTGGACGAAGCCACCTCGGCGCTGGACACCGAGAGCGAGCGGCAGGTCCAGGCCGCGCTGGCGGTCTTGATGAAAGATCGCACGACGCTGGTCATCGCCCACCGCCTGAGCACCATCGAGCATGCCGATCGCATCCTGGTGCTGGACCAGGGCCGCATCGTCGAAAGCGGCACCCACGCGGAACTGCTGGCCGCCGGTGGTTATTACGCCAACCTCATCCGCGTGCAGACATGAACATTCCCATCCTCATGTACCACCAGATCGATGTGCCGCCGCCCAGCGGCACACCGCTGCGCGGCCTGGTGGTCTCCCCGGGCTCATTTGCACGCCAGATGTGGCTGCTCAGGCTGCTGGGCTACCAGGGCCTGTCGATGCGCGATCTGGAGCCCTACATCAGGGGCGAAAAACAGGGGCGGGTCGTGGGCATCACCTTCGACGATGGCTACCAAAACAACCTGCACCACGCCCTGCCCGTCCTGCGCAAGCACGGCTTCACCGCCACCTGTTATGCCGTGAGCAGCAAGATCGGCGGCACCAACAGCTGGGACCAGGGCCTGGTGGCCGAAAAGCCGCTGATGACCGAAGCCGACTGGCGGGCCTGGCTGGCCGGAGGCATGGACATCGGCTCCCACACCCGCACCCACGCCGACCTGAACCAGGCCAGCGCCGACCGGGCGCGCGAGGAGATCGCCGGCTCCAAGCGCGAACTGGAAAGCGCCCTGGGCTGCGAAGTGCGGCACTTCTGCTATCCCTATGGCCGCTTCGGTGCCGAGCACAGCCAAATGGCCCGGGAAGCCGGCTACGTCACGGCCACCACGACACGACGCGGCCGCATGCACGCGGGTGACGACTTGATGACGCTGCGCCGGGTGCTGGTGGCACAGGCGACGCATCTGCTGCACTTCGTCCTGAAAATCGGCACGACCTACGAGGACCGGCGCGGCTGACCCCGCGACATCATCACCCCCATGAGCACCCCCAATCATCCATCGCTCGCCGCGACAGGGACAGCCTGCGAGATTTGCGGCTCCGGCAGACTTTCCGAGCTGCTTCCCATGGAAATGATGCATGGCCGCGATGGCCCCTTCCGCTACGTGCACTGCGAGGACTGCGGCTCGACCTACCAGCCGGACAAGCTGGACGACTACGGCAAGTACTACCCGAAGTCCTATTACTCGTTCCAGTACAAGGAGCCGGAGAACTTCTCGGCACGCCTGCGTCAGCTCAAGCGCCGCCTGCGCAACGAGTACTACTATTTCGGCACGGGCCTGCTGGGCCGACTGCTGGCACGGGCCAGGCCTTGCCCGGTCAACCACCTGTCTCGTCACACCAGGCTGCGCCGGGATATGACCATCCTCGAGATCGGCAGCGGAACCGGCGAGCTGCTGCATGAACTGGCCGACCTGGGTATACGCCAGGTGGTCGGCATCGACCCCTTTGTCCCGCAAGACATCGTCTATCGCAATGGCGCCCGGGTCTTCAAGGCGTCCATCGATGAACTGGCGCTGCGCTTTGCCGGCGAGACCTTCGACCTCATCATGTTCAACCATGCGCTGGAGCACTCCCCCACACCGGCCGACGACCTGATCAAGGTATCGAAGTTTCTGAAGCCCGGTGGGGAAATTCTGGTGCGCCTGCCCGTCTCAGGCTCGGAAATCTCGGAGCGGTACGGCAAGTACTGGTGGTCCCTGGATGCACCGCGCCACATCTACATCTTCAGCGTCAAGTCCATGAAGCTGTTCGCCCGGAAATGCGGCCTGACCGTCCAGCGCGTGCACTTCGAAGGTACCATCGACGATTTTTTGGCGAGCGAACAGCACAAGGCAGGGATCGCGCTGCTGGATCCCCGCTCTTATGTCGTCACACACAACTTATCGTCTTTCGGCGCAGAAAGCCTCAAGGACTATGAGACGGCGATCGCGGAACAGAACCGGCAGGGCACGGCCGCACTCGCGGGCTTCATCCTCACGTCCTGATCCGACCGCCACACCACCGAGCACAGGCCAGCGGGAATCACCATGAACACCAGCATCGCGTTGTATTGCAAGAGCTTCAGCACCGACGTCAAACGCACGCGCCGACTCGCCGAATCCGTGCAGCGTTTCAACGCGGATGGCATCCCTTTCTATGTTTCCTGCCCGAGGCAGGACATGCCCATCTTCCGGGAATTCCTGTCCGGCCTGCCGGTCGAACTGGTCGAAGATGAGCAGATCGTCGAGCAGAACCGGAAGATCGACCGGCAGAAGTTCGCCACCCTGCGCGGCGGCCTTTCCCAACAGATCATCAAGTCGGAATTCTGGCGTCTCGGCGTGAGTGATGCCTACGCCTGCCTCGACTCGGACTCGATGTTCATCCGTCCTTTCCACAAGCGCGACTTCGTGCTCGACAACGGTGTGCCCTACAGCGTCATCGACGAAGGGCATGAACTCCTGGATCTGGCGATCACGACCGGCCGATCCCACGTGGTACGCGACTTCATGCTGGAGGCCGAAAAGTTCAAACAGCTGTTCGGCCGGACCGGCCGTTGCTACAGCTTCGGCCCCAATCCGCCGATCTGGCACAAGGCGGTATGGGAAAGCCTGGACCGGGAATTCCTCACACCACGAAACATGAGCTTCCTCGACGCCATCCTGCTCGAGCCCATCGACCTGAACTGGTACGGCGAAGCGCTGCTGCGCTACCAGGCCATCCCGCTGATCCCCTGCCAACCCTTGTTCAAGGTCTACCACTATGCCTGGCAGCTCGACAGGGATCGTCGCGCCGGGGTCAAGACCGAGGACCTGGCGAGCCTGTACTGCGGCGTCATCCACCAATCGGCCTGGGACCGCCAGATGGACTGGCCGCGTGAGGCCGGTTCCTTGGGTTCGCGGGTCGCACGTCGACTCAAACGCCTGCTCGGCAGGATCTAGCCGGCGGCCTTCCGGACGGTGCTCCCGCGTCCCTGATGCACTCGCAACAGGGCATACGCCAAAACGAAGCCCTGCATCTCGAACATGTGATCGCGGAACACCGAATCGGTCCATGCCCGCAGCATCCAGAAAATCGACAAGGCGATCAAGACAAGCGCCCATTCGTTCAATTCGGTTTCTTCCCGCAGATGTTTGAAGCCCTGCACGCAGAAATACAGCAGCACCCACAGATAGAGTAATACGCCTGCCCATCCTATGGCCAACGCCGTATCAATCCATCCGTTATGTGCATGAGCCATGTTCAGGACTGGAACTGCGCACTCCTGTCGCAGCAACTTCTGGAAGGACTGCCTCGAACCATCCAGTCCCCAGGGATGCCGGTAGGCCAGTTCCAGACCAGCACGCAGCAGCACCACCCGGGCGCCATCTCCATCACGCACACCGGCGATCACACGCTGTGCACGCTCCGGTGGGCCATAGCGCTCAAGAATCTCCGCCTCGATAGAGGCTGTCCCTTCGCACTCGATACGAATCGGGTCGCCCAGGAAGCCCGCCGAGAACTTGGCGGTCATGTCCTGCCAGCGTGGATCCACCTTGACCGCCAGGCCCATGACGGCTACCCCAACAAGCAATAGTGCAGCCATGCCAGCGAGTACGTACCGCCGTGTGGCGCCGGCTTGCGTCAGCACGACGATCAGGAAAACCAGCAGGCTGCCCAGTATGGCAAATGCAAGTCCTGCGCGGGAGTAAGCCAGCGCAGGAGCAATGAGCGCACAGGCAGTCAACAGCAGCGCCCAGACACGGTACCGCTTGTGACCAGCGATCATTGCTGCACAGAGGAGGACGACGGTTTGGCCAGCTGCGTAGCCAAGATCCGCGTGATGACTCTCCCGTCCCCAATAACCCCAGGGGATCGCCCCCGTCTGCAGGGTCTTCCAGGCAAACAGAGAGAGAAAAATCAGAAGGGTAAAAGAGCCGACCAGCCCCAGATGAAACGCCGATCCCACCGTCCTGTTACGCAGCACCAGCGCTGTTCCGGCACCTGCCAGCATGGCCAGTATTCCGCGTCCCCACTGGCCTTCCAGGCTGCGCAGCGCAACGTGATGATCGTCCGCGATCAGCGGAAAGAGCATCAGATACGCCGCCCAGAGCAGGATAGGCAGGCCCAGACGATACTCCGCACGGATTTTCGGGAACTGCCAGCCCAAGGTGATCAGCAATGCCAGCAGAGCCACATTGCGCAGTGCGATGGTATCGGCCATGGGCAGGACGGCCAGATAGATTGCCGCAAAAATCCCTGTCCATACCGCCGGATCGAGCATCCGGTTTCTCAAAGCGTACGTGCGATCTTGTTCTTCCATAACCATCTTTTAAAAAAACTGCGCGGTGCGTCACCGTCCAATGCCCCCACACGCAGTTGCCGCCTGGCCTCCAGCATGGGAGACCAGAGGCCACCAGACTCCAACCCTCGATAGGCTTGCAAGACCGCCAGATTGCCCAGGCGCGTGTGCTCAAACCGCGCGTCGGGATGTTTCGACTTCAACAGTTTCTTGTTGCGCTTGATCAGCGCCCGTGCCGCGGGGCTGGCCTTGAACGTCGCGCTGCCCACGTGAAGGATGAACACGTCCTCGGTGATCATCTGCCGGTAGCCTGCCTTGTCCAGGCGCAGGCTGAAGTCGAAGTCCTCGTAGTACCCCAGGCCAAAGTCGAGGTCGAGGCCGCCAAGACGGTCCCAGGCATCACGCCGGATGGCAATGCAGAAGAAATCGCAGCGATAGGCCGGCATCAGCTGGTGCGTCGGGTTTTCGTTCAGCCATTGGCCGATCTCCAGCCAGTCCTCGTGCGAGGCGCCGGGTTTCCACAGGCGCTGCCCGTTGCCGGCCGCATTGGTCACCGGCCCGAGCATGGCGACATCGGCGGGCGCTTCCCGCACCACGCGCTTGAGCGCGTCCAGCGTGCTGGCCGGGAACACCGTGTCATTGTTGACCAGCAGCAGCCACTGTCCGCCGGCTTGGGCGGCCCCCCAGTTCATGCCGCCGGCAAAGCCGCGGTTGTTCTCGCTCAGCAGGCATTTGACCTGCGGGTGGGCTGCGCACCAGGCGGAGGTTTTCCGGGCGGAATCGTCGGGCGAGCCGTTGTCGACGACCAGGACTTCAACCTCCGGGTCATCGCACCAGGGCAACAGCGACTCCAGGCAGGCGCGCGTGGTCACGTCGAAATTGCGAAAACCGAGGACCACCAGGGACAGCAGGGGTTTCGTCACATCGAGTTCCTGTTCAGGGTGGCGGCCCAGCCCAGCAGACGTTCCACGGCAGCGCGCGTGGTGTAGGGACTGGTTCGACCGCTGTCAGGCAGGCCGGCGCTGCGCCAGCGGTCGAACAGCTGCACGATTTCATGGGTGAATTCAGATGCGGGAACTGCTGCATCCTGGCCCGGCCCTCCCGTCTGCACGGCCACATGGCCTTCCGTGCGCAGCATGGCCGCCATCTGCGGATTGCGGTGCACGGTCGCCAGGACGGGACGCTGCATCCACAGGTATTCGTAGAGCTTGGAGGGGATGTACTCCTCGCAGATCGGCTCTTCGCCGTGCAGCAACAGCAGAACATCCACCCCGCGCATGCGGCGCAGGATCTGCTCGCGTCCACTCAGGCCGGTTGCCGGATCGGCTTCAATGCGACCGAAGTGGCGGACGCAGCCACGCACCGGCGATGAAGCGATCTTTTCGGCGGAGACCGCATCGAGCGGGCCGCCATAGACATGCAGTTCGGTCGAAGCCAGCAGATCCGGGCGACTCGCTTGCAGGCTTTCGAGCGCCACCACAACAGGCACGAGATTGCGGGTGGCAGAGAGCGAGCCGAAATGCCCGACGACGAACTTCACTCCCGGCGCATAGGGCGGCAGGCGCTGGAACGGCGGGTCGATGCCCGGCAGCAGCATCTTGCCGCGCTCACCCAGCTCGGGGTGGCGGGCCCGTGCGCTGGCCAGGGCCTGTTCAGTGAACCAGACGGCCACATCCGCCTCGCGACAGATCAGGCCTTCGATGCGCGCCTGCATCTTCTGCTGCGCCGTCTGCGGCGTGTTGCCCGGCGTCACCATGGGGTCGTGCACCTCGGCCAGCCACGGTGTGCCCGTCGCCTTTTTCAGGGCGCTGCCAGCCAGATGGGCGGCAAAGGCCCCGCCCGTGGAGTAGACCAGGTCGAAAGGCTGGCGACGGGCCAATGCCCGGCCCTTCAGATAGGCACTGAGCCACCACGACCAGGAGCTTTCCACCGGTCGCAGGAGCTTTTCGACAATGAGGCCGGGCAGCAGCACGAGCGAGGCCAGGATCATCAGGGCACGGTAGACAAAACGGTTGTCGAAACGCCGGCGCAGCACATGGCGCAATTCGAAACGCAGGCCGGCCGGGCCGGCAGGCCAGAGCTGATGGTGCTCCACCACCGGATCCTTCGTTCCAGAAACCCCGCTGAGCACCACCAGCTCGATGCCGGCGCGGCGCAGATGCGGGAGTTTGTCGGTGATGGTCTGGCTGGCAGCCCGGCCGTCCATATTGAAGGCGTGGGCCAGGATGAGCCAGCGTTGCCGGGTCGTCGGTTCTGTCATCAGGATAAGGCGGCGGCCTGCTGGTAAAGCGCTTCATATTGTAGGGCTGCGCTTTCCCAGGTATGCGCCCGTGCGAACTCCAGGCCATGGTGGCGCAACTGGTCGGCCAGGCCGGGCTGGTCGAGCACGGAGCGCAGCAGGCGCGCCAGGGCCTGGGCATCGCGCGGGTCGTGCAGCAGCAGGGCCTCGTGCCCGTCCTGCAGTTCGCGCGAAATGCCGCAATGCACCGGGCCGCTCACCACCACCGGCAGGCCGTGCGCCATGGCTTCGAGCACCACCATGGCAAAGCTGTCTTCCAGGGTCGGATGGGCCAGGCAATCGGCGGCACGGTAGGCCGGAGCGAGATCATCGAGCGAGCCGAGGAAATGCACCCGGGTCGCCACGCCCAGCTTTTCGGCCTGCTGCCGGTAGTGAGCGATGGGTGCAGGGTTCCCGGCCACGGCCAGATGCACCTCGGCGGGCAGCTTGGCGATCGCCTGCAGCAGCGCGTCGAGCCCCTTGCGCTTGTAGTCGTTGGCCACGAAGAGCAGCAAAGGGACATCAGAAGGCAGGTTGAGCTGGCGGCGCGCCATGATCCGCGTGATGGTGTCCTGCCGCAGATAGGTGCCGGGCGTGATGATCGCCAGGCGCTTGCGGCTGGCCGGGTAGGCCTGCTCGCACTCGAGCCTGAGCGCGCTCGATGTCGCCACGATGACCCGCCCCGGGGCCCGCTTGAAACGCGCGGCCTCCAGGCCGACGTAGGTGATCAGGCGCGGACTGACGGCCACCTTGAGCCAGCGCAGCATGCGCTTGAGGCCTCGGCGCCCGTGCAGCAGGTTGTGACGCAGCGGCCGCACGTGCACGGTCTGCACCTGGCCATGCCAGGTGTTTTCGTGCGAATGCACGACGTCAAAACCACGGCGTGTCTGCCACCAGGTGACGAGGGCGAAAAGCAGCTGGTTGATCCAGCGCGGTTTCCTGCTCAGGCAGAACACCCGGTGATAGATCACACCGGCCAGCGGCCGGTTCGTCTCCTGCGCAAAGACATGGATCTCGTGCTTCTGCGCCAGTTGTTCGGCCATGGCCACCGCATAACTCTCGGCGCCGCCGGCAGATCGTGAAAATACGCGGTTGATGACGGCAATGCGCATGTTTCGAAGACCCGGCCTCAGAGCAGGACGATGTCGTACTGTTCCTGCCCCATGGCCGCCTCGCTCTGCAGGGAGATCGGCTTGCCGATGAAGTCGCTCAGGCCCGCCATGTGCTGGCTTTCCTCGTCCAGCAGCAGCTCGATCACCTGCGGCGCGGCGACCACACGGAATTCCCGCGGATTGAACTGGCGTGCCTCACGCAGGATCTCACGAAGGATGTCGTAGGCCACGCTTCGCGCGGTCTTGACGATACCCTTGCCCTCGCAACTCGGACAGGGTTCGCACAGCATGTGCGCCAGCGATTCACGGGTGCGCTTGCGCGTCATCTCCAGCAGGCCCAGCTGGGAAAAGCCGCCCAGCATGGTCTTGACACGGTCGCGCGCCAGTTGCTTGCGGAACTCGGCCAGCACCGCCTCGCGATGGTCCTCGCGCGTCATGTCGATGAAGTCGGCAATGATGATGCCGCCCAGGTTGCGCAGGCGCAGCTGGCGCGCAATGGCCTGTGCGGCTTCCAGATTGGTCTTGAAGATGGTGTCGTCGAAATTGCGCGCACCGACGAAGCCGCCGGTGTTGACGTCGACCGTGGTCAGCGCCTCGGTCTGGTCGACGATCAGATAACCGCCGGACTTGAGCTCCACGCGCCGGCCCAGGGCCTTGGCGATCTCCTCGTCGATACCGAACAGGTCGAAGATGGGGCGCTCGCCCTTGTAGTGCTGCAGCTTGCCCACCGCCGCCGGCATGAACTCCGTGCCGAAGTTGCGCAGGGCCTCGTACTGCTCGCGCGAATCGACCTTGATGGTCACCGTGTGTTCACTGACCAGATCGCGCAACACCCGCTGCAGCAGGTTCAGGTCCTGGTGCAGCAGGGACTTCGGGGGCAGGCGCGTGGAAGCGTCCTTGATGCGGGCCCAGGTCTTGCGCAGGTAGGCGATGTCCTCGCCCAGCTCGGCGTCGCTGGAGTCCTCGCCATTGGTGCGCAGGATGAAACCGCCGCCCTGCTCCCCCACCAGCGCCTGCAGGCGTGTACGCAAATCGTCGCGCTGCGCCAGCGGGATCTTCTGCGACACGCCCACGTGATCGTCCTGCGGCAGGAAGACCAGCAGACGGCCGGCGATGCTGACCTGGGTGGACAGGCGCGCCCCCTTGGTGCCAATGGGGTCCTTGATGACCTGCACCACCAGCGCCTGGCCTTCAAACACCTGCTTTTCGATCGGTACCTGGGGCTGCGCCGCGCGCGAGGCACTGAGCGACTCCCCTTCGGCTGGCGGGTGCCAGACGTCGGCCACGTGCAGGAAAGCCGCCTTGTCCAGACCGATGTCGATAAAGGCCGACTGCATGCCGGGCAGCACGCGCGAGACCTTGCCCAGGTAGATGTTGCCCACCAGGCCGCGCTCGCTGGCGCGCTCCACGTGCAACTCCTGCACGGCCGCGTTTTCCACCACGGCAACCCGCGTCTCCTGCGGCGACCAGTTGATCAGGATGTCTTCTTGTGACACTTTGATTGGCAATCTAGATTTTGAAGCCGAATGCTTGCAGCAATTGTGCCGTCTCGTGCATGGGCAGACCCATGATGCCAGAGTAGCTGCCCGAGATATGCGAAATGAAAGCCGCCGCCCTGCCCTGCACCGCATAGGCACCGGCCTTGCCCATGGGTTCGCCCCCGGCCACGTAAGCGGCGATCTGCCGGCGGCTCAGGGCGGCAAAGGTGACGCGCGAGCTGCTGAGGGCCTGGATGCGCCGGCGTGGCGTGCCGATGGCCACGGCCGTCAGCACGCGGTGGCTCTGGCCAGCCAGTTCCGCCAGCATGCGCCGGGCATCGGCCGCATCTTCGGGCTTGCCGTAGATGGTGCGCCCCAGCGCCACCGTGGTGTCCGAGCACAGCACGGGCGCGGCTGGCAGGCCACGGCGCTTGAGGCGCGCCAGGGCGGCGTCCAGCTTGAGCTGGGTGACGCGCTGCACGTAGGCCGCCGGGGCCTCGCCCGGCTTCAAGGCTTCCAGTGCCTCGGCGTCCTCGTCGGGGTCCGGCAGCAGCAGTTCGTGGCGCACGCCCAGTTGCTCCAGCAGCTGGCGGCGGCGGGGGCTCTGGGACGCGAGATAAATAAAGTCAGCCATAAAAGACCTCGAGCGCCGCCGGGCCGCCCCAAGGCGCGAGAGCCCCCGAGGGGCTGACGCCTGCGGCTTCAAGCCTGCCTGCGCAGGCCTGGACAGGCGGAAGAGCACCCGCGTCTCGCGGGGGCACGTCCAGCGCAGTACACGAAGTGACAAGCGTGGGGGCCATATTCATTCGCGGTGGTAGGGGTGGTTGGCGTTGATGGACCAGGCGCGGTAAAGCTGCTCAACCAGCAGCACGCGCACCATGGCATGCGGCAGGGTCAGGTCGGAGAGGCGGATGCGTTCGTGCGCGGCCTGGCGAAAGGCCGGCTCCAGCCCGTCGGGCCCGCCGATGACCAGGGCCACGTCGTCCCCCCCCAGCTGCCAGTCCTTGAGCTTGGCCGCCAACGCCATGGTACTCAGCGTGGTGCCTCGCTCGTCCAGCGCGACGATGCGGGTGCCACGGGGAATAGCCTCCTCGATGCGCTTGCGTTCGGCCGCCATGAGCTGCTCCACGGTCCTGGAGCCACGCGGCTCGGTCTTGACGGCCTTGAGTTCGACGCGCAGTTCAGGCGGAAAACGTTTGGCGTAGTCGTCCCAGGCCGTCTGCGCCCAGTCGGGCACGCGCTGGCCGACCGCGACGATCAGCAGCTTCACCGGGCCTTGCGGGTCGCCGTCTTCTTCGCCGGGGCCTTGGCCGCCTTGCCGGCAGGCTTGGCGGCGGTCTTGGCGGCTGCCTTTTTCGCCGGCGC